>ERZ1645187.3280-NODE-3280-length-13695-cov-9.657405_pt1 | contig 13695 bp, 12 predicted proteins | sample MGYA00575352_ERZ1645187 | MGnify/ENA primary metagenome ERZ1645187 (study PRJEB40837, sample SAMN11349314) | freshwater sediment metagenome | isolation source: river sediment | host: Sediment | place: India: Wazaribad , New Delhi | collected 2017-02-21 ...
GCAGGTGTCAGTTGGTTGCGCGTTCGAATCGCGCCGGGGGGAGTAAATCCTACACCACACTTACAGACAACAGCTTCAGCTGGTATGCCTTGGCGCCTAATGGGAATAAATCAATTGCGCTTCTTTTGGATCGCTTTGATCTTCAAATTAAATTAATCTATAGATGCATTGGATTGACGGTATTGCTTGGTCTGTCTGTCGTGGTTTTTACCCGGAATAATTGCTTATCCAACCCGTTATCTTGCCTCTCCAACTGGCTCCGTGCCTCCAACTCCGCCGAGCTGCCAGTGCTTCAAGAAGCTGCGGGTGCGTTCATCCTGCGGGTGGCGCAGCAGTTGGCTCGCGCTGCCCATCTCCACCAGCTGACTTTTCTCCAGGAAGATGACTTCTTCAGCCAACCGCAAGGCCTGGGCTGGGGCGTGGGTTGAAAAGATGAGCAGGCAGCCGGTTTCGCGGGCATATTCGCGTAAAACCGTCTCGATCCGGTCCATCCCGCGGATGTCAGTGGCGGAAGTGGGCTCATCCAGAATCAAGCAGCGTCGGGGTAGGGCAATCACTCGGGCCAGACCCATGCGCTGTGCTTCTCCGCCAGAAAGGCGATCACCGCGCGCTCCGGCTAGTTCGCTCAAACCGACTTTTGCCAGGGCTTCGGTTGCGCGGGTTTTCCTTTCGGCAGAACGAGGCAGGCCCATGCTGACATTCCGCAGCACACTAAAGCTAAAGCTGTATGGGGACTGCGGCAGGTAGGCCAGGTTATCACGGCTAACGGAACTCAGCACCTGCCCAGAGGTGGGCGCCAGGGTCCCGGCCAACAGGCGCAGCAGCGTGGTCTTGCCGCTGCCATTTTCGCCGATGATGCCGTAAGTGTGCCCTTCTTCGAAGCGCAAGTGGGGGATCTGCAAGGTGGTGCGATCCTTAAACCGAACTTCAACGGCGTTTAGCTCAAGCACGGCTGTCCAGCTCCTGAATGTAGTGAACTGCAGAATTGATCAAGAACGAAAGGAGCAGCAGTACCCCGCCCAGCGCGATGGCAAATTCGAAATGACCCATGTTGGTCTGCATCATAATGGCCGTAGTCATCACGCGTGTTTTATACTGGATATTGCCGCCAACCATCTGCACCGCGCCAACTTCAGCGATCGCGCGGCCAAAGCCGGCCAAGATAGTTGAGATGAATGGTACGCGGCATTCGAGCACGGTATACCATAGCCTCTGATATGCATTTAGGCCTATGCCGGCACAAGTTTCGCGGATGGATGCGGCGCGCAGCGACACCAAATTGGCCGTCAACCCGGTGATAATCGGGGTGATGAGCAATACCTGGGCGATGACCATCGCCTGAACGCTGTAGAGCAAGCGCAGTGAACCCAGTGGACCGGAACGTGAGAGCAGCAAAAAAACAATCAACCCGGCTACTACTGGCGGCAGGCCCATCAAGGTATTCACCACACGGGTGATCCAGCTCCGGCCACGGAATTCATTCCCGCCTAACAGCACCCCTAACGGGAGCCCGAGTAAGGCGGAAATCAGCGTGCTGAAAAACGACATGCGCAGCGTCACGCCGATAATTTCACGCAGCTCTGGGTTAGGCCCGAAAAGCAGGCTGAAGATTTCTTGCAGCACGAGTATCTATTAATGAATTTAGCGGAGGGAGGCGCAAATAAGCCTCCCTCCCGCTTCAATGATTAGTCAAGGTTGAAGAACAGAGGTTCTCCATATTCAGCGACGCCATAGTTGGCAATCATTTCTCTGGCCTTATCGGTTTTTATCCAGTCAATGAATGCCTGAGCGCCCTCAGCGTTGACGTCGGCAAAACGCTTGGGAGAAATGGCGATCAAAGAATAAGTATTTTTCATGTCGTCAGTTTCTTCAAGCAGCAAGGCCAGGTTGTTCTCGTGGGCGAGGAAGGTGGCCTTATCCGAAAGGGTATAAGCCTGCTGTTCGTCAGCTGCGGTCAGGGCCTGACCCATGCCGGCGCCAATGCTCACGTACCAGGGCTGGCCGGTGGGGTCCAGGTTGATGGACTGCCAAATTTTCAATTCCTGCTTATTGGTGCCGCTGTCATCACCGCGTGAGATGAAGGTGGAACCACTGTCAGCGATCAGCTGGAACGCTTCTGCTGCAGTCGTCGCGTTGGCAACCCCGGCTGGGTCATCCGCTGGGCCAACGATGACGAAGTAGTTATACATAAACGGGATGCGCACTTCGTCGTAACCTTCAGCGATGAATTCCTCTTCAGAGGCTTTGGCGTGCACGAGGAGGAGATCTGCATCTCCAGTGCGCCCTTTTTCAATAGCAGCGCCGGTACCTGCGGAAGTGATTTCCAACTTGTAGCCGCTGTCTTTCTCAAACTCAGGCTGCAAATAGGCCATCAGGCCTGAATCATTGACCGAGGTTGTGGTAGACATGCGGATGACGGGGTTGGCGGGGGTTTTCGCGCAGGCTGCCATCGAGAAAACCATTACCCCCATGATTAAAACCAAACAGAACTTTTTCATACCATTCTCCTTTCCAAAATGGGAGGCGCCGTCGTTTCCGCCAGCACCCTTGAGCATGGAGCGTTTGGGATTTGCTTCATGCTGCCGCCTGAGATTCCATCCGGATTTCTCCCGGGAAGAAAAGTCAGGTCGAAGAATATTCGCCAAAGATTATAAACAGAATTCAGGAGTTTGGTATAGGCATTATTTGTTGGTCATCCGCGGCCACATTCCGCAGTTTCACCCCTAAGGGTCTCAATTGCGTGCGCCATGACCGGCAAAAAAACTTCCAGGCTTTCCAGCGCACCTTTTGGGCTGCCCGGCAGGTTGATAATCAGCGTTTTCCCACGGATGCCGGCGCAGGCCCGGCTCAGCATGGCGCGGCTGGTGATATTAAGGCTGGCCTGGCGCATCGCTTCCGGGATCCCGGGAACTTGTTTTTCAATCACGGCCAAGGTTGCCTCTGGCGTGACATCACGCGGGGCAAAGCCAGTGCCGCCAGTGGTCAAAATCAGGTCCACTTCGCCGCTGTCGGCCAGCTCAACCAAGGCTGCCGAGATCAAATTTATTTCATCCGGGATGATGCGGGTGGCGCAGATGGTTGCCTTGCCGGCCAGGGCCGCCTCTAGCGCTGGCCCGCTGCGATCCTCACGTTCACCCCGCGCGCCCTTGTCGCTAATGGTCAAAACGGCCGTACGAATTGTAGGAGAGATGGTGATTTCATCCATGGCTTTTACCGATCCGCCTTTCAAAACGCGAGTGAAGATCCCTTCGGTAGGCATGATGCACATGCCCACCTGTTCAAAGATCTGGCAGTGTTGGTGGCAGACCTTGCCAATTTGAGTCACTTGCAGCAGTGCCTCTCCGACCTGAAGCAGCGTTCCGATCGGCAGATCCCAAAGGGCGATGCCTTGCGTGGTGATGTTTTCGGCGAAGATGCCCGGGGTTAAGCCGCTTGCACCCAAAGCGCGCATTTTATCGACGCTGCTCTGATCCAACAGGCTAACCTGACGGTGCCAATCACCGGCGTGCGCATCTCCAGCGATGCCAAAATTTTCGATCAGGTGAATCTGGTCCACGGGTTGCTTAATCGTACCTCGTTCCAGACTGATATTCACAGCCAAAACATTAGCCACCTGTCATCCTCCGATACGGCTCATATTGCGGTCTGCCACCCAGTGATCTTCAAATTGGTGGGATTCGGGCTTCTTACTAACTGCTTGTTGGATGAGCGTCAGCAGGGCATCATCACCACTCTGGAGGGCCGGGCGCAAATCAAATTCGCTTTCCTGCCCGAGGCAGGTGCGCAGCCGACCGTCGCTCATCACGCGCACCCGATTGCAAGTGCTGCAAAACTTATGGGAAAGCGGGCTGATGAAACCTACCCGACCCAAGGCGCCCGGCAGCTGAAAATCCTGGGAGGGCTGGCCAGGGTTGCGGGGCGGCAGAGGCTGCAGCTCTGGCCGCTGGGCGATCAAATCTTGATTATTGATGCGCAGTTCGCGGCTGTGATTGCCAGTGCCCACTGGCATATATTCAATAAAGCGCACGTCAAGTGGGCGGTCGATCGTCAAATTGATGAAATCATCCACTTCCCGATCGTTTTGGCCGCGGATAAGGACCACATTGATCTTAACCGGACGCAGTCCAGCGGATAAGGCTGCATCGATGCCTGCCAAAACTTTGGCCAGATCTCCACCACACAGCTGGTGGAAAAGATCCCGGTCTAATGAGTCCAGGCTGATATTCACGCGATCCAATCCCGCTTGTTTTAGGCCAGCGGCCTGTTCAGCCAACATCTGAGCATTGGTGGTCAGCGAAATATCCTCAATTGTTGGCAAAGCCCGGATTCCGGCGATAATTTCGCGTAGATCACGGCGCAGCAGCGGCTCTCCGCCGGTCAGCCTCACTCTTCTAACGCCCAATGCTGCAAAAGCGGCGGTGATCCGCACCAGTTCTGACCAATTCAGCTCGGCTGCGCGTGGGCAAAAACCCTCATCTGAGCGGCAATAAGTGCAGCGCAGATTGCATCGCTCGGTGATGGAGAGCCGCAGATAGCTGATTTCTCTGCCGAAACCGTCAATCATCGGGCTTGCCTTCCGCAGGCCGGACAAACTCACCGGACTTGCCGCCTTTCTTGCTCTCCAGGCGAACGCGGCAGATCTCCATACCCCGATCAACGGCTTTTAGCATGTCATATACCGTCAACGCGGCCAGACTGACTGCGGTCAGTGCTTCCATCTCAACGCCGGTTGGGCCAGTAGTTCGGACCAGGCTGGTGATGTGCAGCTCTTCCTTTGTGTATGCCTCAAAATGAATTTCGGCAGCAGTGATCGCCAGCGGATGGCAAAGCGGGATCAAGTCAGCTGTGCGTTTGGCGGCCATAATCCCTGCGACGCGGGCAACGGCCAAAACGTCACCCTTTGCTGTCTCTCCACTCAAAAGAAGACTTAACGTTTCGGGCTTCATTCGTACAATAGCGGAGGCCTGAGCCTCACGCAGGGTGTCCGCCTTGGCGCTGACGTCCACCATTTGCGCTTTTCCTTGACGATCGAGATGGCTTAGTTCCATTTAATCACTTCTCCGGGCTGTTCCAAAGTATATCCTCCCATGCGCTGCAGGCGTTCTGCCAGCTCGGGGCCTTTTAGAACTTCAATCAGCCTCTGAACCGATTCCATCTGCAGCGCCGATTCAGCAACCAGCAGGTCATACTGCTCTTCGGCCACTGGGATGAAATCCAGGCCATAAATGCGGGCGGCAGCCAGAATGCCCATGCCTGCGTCTGCACTGCCAGCAGCAATAGCAGCAGCCACTGCCGTGTGGGTCATTTCTTCACGGTCGAAACCCAGCACGGTACTGGTATCAATGCCCTGGCGGGAGGTCAGAAAATCGATCAGAATGCGCGTACCGCTGCCTTTCTGCCGGTTGACATAACGCGTGCGTGGCAGGTCAGCAATGCCTTGAATGCCGAGCGGGTTGCCGGGTTGAATCATCAGCCCCTGCGTCCGCTGAACACAGCGCAGCAGCACAACGCCTCCCTGCGGGAAGTACCGCCGAACGTATGCCAGATTGTACTCTCCGCTTTCCTCATCCAGTAAGTGAATGCCGCCCATATGGGCTTCGCCGCGTCGGATCGCCATGATGCCGCCCATGCTTCCAACGTGCGAAGAAGCCACCTGAGTTTCTGGCCAGCGACGCTTGAGGATGTCGGTGATTTCATCCAACAGGGGGTCATGGCTGCCGGTGATCACCAGCGTCCGGCGAATGTCATCCAAACTGCGGATCAGTTGGACGTCTACCAGATCGCCGGCTTCATAGCCTTCGGTATTCTGGGGGATGTGAATGATCCCATCTGCCTTTACAAAGGAGCTGACCACACCGGCTCCGCGGTTGAGGGGCACGGCTACCAATCGGCCATTCACTTCGCCAACCCGGGCACGGACAAATTCAAGATATTTGAGGGTTGATGTCAGCCGGCGCGAGATGGAAGCCTGGATAAAAGGCGCGTCTGGGTATAGCCGGCCAGTCAGGCGAGAAATCACGGGTTTGAGGAGCTGATCCAGCACCAAAATGCCAGAGACCGGATAGCCTGGCAGGCCGACCACCGGGATGACTTTGTGGCCAACCTGGGCGCTGGCCAGAATGGCTGGCTTGCCCGGTTTAATGGCAACCCCATGCAGCAGAACGGTTCCAACCTTGCGAATCGCGTCCAGCGCGAAATCTTTGGCTCCGGCGGACGAGCCGGCGTTCAAGATGACCATGTCACAATCTGCCAGCGCGGCCTGCAGCGCCGCTTCGATCTGCATGGGCTGATCGGGCACAATCGGGAAAACTTTCACCTGGCAGCCAAGGTCCTGCAGCAAACCGGAGAAAATCGTGCTGTTAAACTCAATAATGTCGCCAGGGCCCGGATTTTCACGGGGAGAGATCAGTTCGTTGCCGGAAGGGATTAAACCGACCAGAGGTTGGCGGTAAACTGCAACTTGCAGAACGCCCGCCGCCAGCATGGCACCCAGGGCAGGGGGGGTAAGCTCAGTGTTAGAAGTGACGATCATATCGCCGGCAGAAATGTCTTCCCCAATTTGGCGGACGTTTTGCCAGGGGACTGCCGCAGCATAGAGCCGCACCTTTCCTTCAACTTCAATAACGTCTTCGACCATCACCACGCAATCGCTGCCTTCAGGAAGTGGATCGCCGGTGTTTACCCAGCGGAAAGCTTCAGGCTCCAGCGTTACTGGATGAGTCTCACTGGCAAATTGCGTGAGCGCTGCGGATAGGGCGATCCCATCCATGGCGCAGGCGTTGTAGTGGGGTGCGCTAATCTGAGCGTATACTGCTGAGCTGGTGACCCGATGATTGGCGCTTTCGGTAGGGATGACCTCAATCAGGGGGGCCATACCGGCTGAAATTAGCGCGTCCAGGTACTGTTGGCGGGCGTCCGCCAATGGAATGTTTGTCAGATATTGAAAAGGCATATTAACCTCATAAGCGTGTAACCCAAACAGATGCACCCGCAGGCAGGCCTTCTTCGTCCCGAGCAATCACGATGAAGCCGTCAGCGCGTGAAATCATTGAAATCAGGCCTGATTTACTTAAAAGTGGCAACGCCAGGCCTTCAGGGCTGAGTGAAACCAAAATAAATTCCTCGCGGCCGTGGTTGGAAGAAACTGCCCGATCCAATCGGGCGGAGATTTGAATTTCGGGCAGAGTGCCGCCTTGCAGCGCTGCCAGCAGCGGCCGGACCAGCGTGCGGAACATAAAATAAGCGGCGGCCGGGTTACCAGGCAAGCCGAAAACCGGTTTGCCCTGAATTGCCCCAACGATGGTGGGTTTGCCGGGTTTGACCGCGATGCCATGCACCCATAAGTCGCCTAACCTGGTGATGATTTCGGGTAGTTGATCGCGCGTCCCCACCGAGGTGCCGCCCGAGACCAACAGCACGTCGGCTTCCTTCAGCGCAGCGGACATCGTTTCTTCCAGCAGGCCAGCCTGGTCGGGAATGATCCCCCAAAAGCGGGGGCTACCGCCAGCCTCAAGGGTCATTGCCTGCAGCAAAGGGCCATTGACGTCCCGGATTTGAGCAGGCCCGGGCGCGGCTTCGGGCGTGACCAGCTCATCGCCGGTGGAAATGATCGCCACGCGTGGTTGCGTGGAAATTGAAATTTGGGTCAAGCCCATCGCAGCCAGAGTCCCAAGGTCGGCTGAATGCAGGCGTTTGCCGGAGGGGATCACCACCTGACCAGGGGCCGAATCTTCACCCTTGCGGATGATGTTGGCTCCGGCTGGGGTCGGTTTGTAGAAGGCATAAAGATCTTCAGCCAGAGCTTCAGTATGCTCCAACATGACTACCGCATCCGCTCCAGCTGGCAGGGCGGCGCCGGTCGAGATGTAGACGCATTGACCCGCAGAGACGCTGACATCCGGCGCCTTTCCCATAAACGATTCGCCGGTCTTGCGCAGCAACGCCGGGATGGACTCTGAACAGCCGAGCGTGTCGCGGCTATGCACTGCAAAGCCATCAACCGTGGCACGATCAAAATCGGGCACAAATTCAGCTGAGACGGCCGCACTGGCCAAAAAGCGATTGAGCGCCTGGCTGAGCGGCACGATTTCCGTTTGTACACGCAATGCGCCAAACTTGTCGTGGATTAGGGCTTGTGTTTCTTGTAGGGTTTTTACTTTGAACATGAGTTCGTCTGCCAATTCTAATTTCTTTGATTGTAATAAAGAAACGGGAACTGCGCCACGCATTTGAATCATCTCTGGCCGGAGGTACGGATTGCTTGCGGAGCACAATTCTAAGGCCTCGATGTTGGCAGGGCAGGGATTCAGCTTTGAAAGCCCGCCCGGCTGCTGCTGCAACGCTCAAGCCCTGCCATGGCGACCTGACGCTTGAGTCTCAAATGAAAGGTGACCACCAAAATGGCGCTGGGCAGTTTGGCTTGCTAGAAAAAAAGCGGAAACCATGGATAACTTGGGAAGCCCAAGAAAAGCAGACCGCTGCGCGTAGTATTCAAACATAACAACAAGACCCCCGAAATGACTTTGACAAGCTGGGTTCCCAATGGTAGACTGTTTTGCTTGTGACGCCCAAAGGGTGGGCGTCTTTTTATGTAAACTGCTGGAAGGGTCGCCTGGGATGCCAAACCTGCTGAAATCCATTATACTTTTGGCAGAGCGAAGCTCGGATTGCCCCGCAAAAACGTGATGTGAAGAAGGAAAAATGAAAGTCATACTTACCGGTTCACTGGCATTTGACTATTTGATGAAGTTTCCTGGTCTTTTTAAAGATCACATCCTGCCGGATCATCTGGATAAAATCAGCTTGTCATTCCTGGTGGACGACATGGCGCGCCGCGCTGGCGGCGTCGGAGCTAACATCGCCTATACGCTGGCGCTTTTAGGTGGTAACAGCTATCTCTATTCATCGGCTGGTGACGATTTTGTTGACTACTCTCATCAGCTGGCGAGATTGGGGGTGGATGTCAGTGGAGTGAAGATTGTGCCCGGCCAACTGACGGCCTCATTCTTCGCTACCACCGACCTTTCCAACGCCCAGATCGCATCCTTTTACAGCGGTGCCATGGCAGAATCTGCCCACATGCCACTGGCAGAAGCGGACTATGCCCCTGACGATTTTGTCATGGTGTCGCCTTCCGATCCGCGGGCCATGCAAAATTACATTAGCGAAAGCGCTCAGTTAGGTTTGCGGATGATTTTTGACCCAGGTCAGCAAGTCGTGCGGGCAGACCCTTGCATCTTGAAGGATGGCATTTTTAACGCTTACGGACTGTTTGTGAACGATTATGAGTTTGAGCTTCTGCAAAAGTGCACTGGATTGAGTGCGGAACAAATTCTTTCCTATCCTGCTTTCAGCGTGGTCACGATGGGGAAAGACGGTGCCAGGTTGTATACTGCCGACGAGAATTTGCATGTTCCAGCTGTGCCGGATGTCAAGATCGTGGACCCGACCGGTGTGGGAGATGCTTTTCGCGCTGGCTTTTTGCGTGGCTATATGGCTGGGTTGAACCTGCAGGTTTGCGGCGAAATGGGTACGATTGCAGCGGCATTTTGCATCCAAAATGATGGCCCACAAAATCATTTCTTTACCTGGGACGAATTTAAATCTTCTTATCGAAAATACTTTGACGACCGGGGCGAATTGGAAAAACTGAACCGGAACAATCAATCATTGGAGTGACCCATATGGACAATTACAACATTAAAGATATCAACCAGGCCGAGGGCGGTCACCGCCGGATGGACTGGGCAGCCCGCGAGATGCCTGTGCTGCGCTCGCTCGAAGAACGCTTCCGCCGCGAGAGGCCTTTCGATGGCATCCGCATGTCTTGCTGCATGCATGTCACCACTGAGACTGCCAATCTGCTGCGGACGATGCAGGCCGGCGGTGCAGACATCGTCATCACGGCTTCCAACCCGCTTTCCACGCAAGATGACGTTGCTGCGGCTTTGGTTTCGCACTATGAAATTCCGGTGTTTGCGATTAAAGGCGAAGACGACCCAACTTACTACAAGAACCTGCGCGCAGCGTTGGATCACCAGCCGCACATCACCATGGATGATGGGGCCGATCTGGTTAGCACCATCCACAAGGAACGCCGTGATCTGATCAAGAATATCATCGGCGGCACAGAAGAAACGACTACCGGCGTCATTCGCCTGCGCGCCATGGCTGCGGATGGCATGTTGGCTTTTCCGGTGATGGCGGTAAATGACGCCATGACCAAACACTTTTTTGACAACCGCTATGGTACCGGACAATCCACGATCGATGGAATCATTCGCGCGACCAACGTGCTTTTGGCCGGCAAAACATTCGTTGTGGCTGGGTACGGCTGGTGCGGCCGGGGTCTGGCAAACCGGGCACGCGGCATGGGCGCAAACGTCATCGTTACTGAGATTGACCCGCTGGTCGCACTGGAAGCCGTGATGGAAGGCTTCCGGGTGATGCCGATGTCTGAAGCCGCCAAAGTTGGCGACATCTTTATTACCGTTACCGGTGATTTAAACGTCATTGACGAAGAAGACTTCGCGGTCATGAAAGATGGCGCTCTGGTTGGCAATTCGGGTCACTTTAATGTCGAAATTGACTTGCCCGCATTGGAGCGGATGAGCGTCAACAAAAAACTGGTGCGCCCGTTCGTCGAGTCGTATGAGCTGGCGGATGGCCGTCAAATTAATATCCTGGGCGAAGGTCGGCTGATCAACCTGGCAGCTGCGGAAGGCCACCCCGCTTCGGTGATGGATATGTCTTTTGCCAACCAGGCGCTGGCAGCGGAGTATATGATCCAACATGCCGGTCAATTGTCACAAAAAGTCTATGACGTTCCCGAAGTGATTGACCGTGAAATTGCGCGCCTCAAGCTGGAATCGATGGGTGTAAAGCTGGACGTGCTCACTGAGGAACAGGTGCACTATTTGAATTCCTGGGAAGAAGGTACGTAGTTAACAGACCGTTCCTTTGGTTACTTAAGTTGAGCTACAAAAAATCGCCCCTCTGTGAGGGGCGATTTTTATAGTTTGTCGCTTGGCTTGAGCTGCTTGCGGGTCAATATTCCGAAGTCTCCGGGCTTTCATCCTCGCTGGTATCAAAAGCACCGGTAAGCTGGTCGACACTGCCCAGGTCGCGGACGGCTTGCTCAATTTCCTTCATGACTTCAGGGTTTTGCTTCAGGTAATTCTTTGAGGCTTCCCGGCCCTGGCCCAGGCGGCTTTCTTTGTAGGAGTAGAAGGAGCCGCGCTTTTCGATCACTTCCAGGTTGGTTGCCAGGTCGAGAATGTCACCCTCCTTAGAGATGCCTTCGTTGTACATGATGTCAAATTCAGCCACGCGAAAAGGTGCCGAAACTTTGTTCTTAACTACACGGACGCGGACGCGATTTCCGATGATCTCGGCGCCCACTTTGATGGACTGTACCCGGCGCACGTCCAGGCGCACTGAGGCGTAAAACTTAAGTGCCATGCCGCCGGTTGTCGTTTCGGGGTTGCCGAAGACGACACCGATTTTTTGGCGCAGCTGATTGGTAAAGATCACGGCGGTTTTGGTTTGATTAATGGCACCGGAAAGTTTACGCAGCGCCTGAGACATTAGGCGGGCTTGAACGCCCATGGTCGGGTCGCCCATGTCGCCTTCAATTTCGGCTCGCGGGACCAGCGCAGCCACCGAGTCGATCACCACCAGGTCGACAGCGCCAGAGCGTACCAGCGTCTCAGCGATTTCAAGGGCCTGCTCACCGGTATCTGGTTGAGAAATCAGCAAGTCGTCGATTTTCACGCCGCAGCGGGCGGCATAAACCGGATCCAACGCGTGCTCCATGTCGATGTAAGCGGCAGTACCGCCCCGTGCCTGACATTCGGCCACGATGTGTTGGCAGAGTGTGGTTTTGCCCGAAGATTCCGGGCCAAAAATTTCGGTGATGCGCGCTTTGGGGATGCCGCCAACTCCAAGCGCCATATCCAGCGATAGCGATCCGGTGGGGATGGATTCCACCGCCATTTGGTGCGCCTCACCCAGGCGCATAATGCTGCCATCGCCATAGCGCTTCAAAATGTCTTGCAGCGCTTTGTCCAATACCGCTTTTTTAGCATCCTGCAAGTTTTGGTTGGGGTCCTGCCCGGCGGAGGTGGGAGTGACTTTTTTTGCTGCCATGTTTTCTCCAAATTTTCAAACTGAATAATTTCCTGATGCAATTATAGCACAATTGTTCGAAAGTAATTTGAAAGTCAAGGGACAATCCGCCGGCATTCCATGTAAAAGCGCTTATCTTTGGCGTGGCCCATCGAAAAGGTTTTGCGGGGAAGCGCGCCGTCCAGGATGACAGTTTTGAAGAAGCTCTCCTTGGGGATGGCGGGCAGATAAAATCCGATATTGTGATCCTGTTGGCTCAGCTGGGTAAGCACTTCTTCACCATGGACGTAGTCAATTTTGACTGAGGGGTTTTGCTGCAAGTATTCATCCAGGTAGCGCTGCAGGCTGCCCACCGCCAGCTGCTGGGTTGGATGTGGTATTTCCAGAAGGGAAACCCCATCCGCGTTCAGAACGCCCAGGCGCTGCACACCGGCTGGAGGCTGTGCAACAGCTTCGGCCATTTCCTTGAAACTGCCTGCTGGTTTCAGGTAAGCGCCTTCACCCAGGTGTTGGACGCACTGATCGCAGAACCCTTCCGGAACATTGAATAGCACGCGGTGAATGGCTTCAAAGTGCAACGAAGGGTCATGCAGGTTTACCAGCTCCACCAGGGCATAGCGGGCCGGGTGCAGGGGGTCGGCCTGCGGTTTAAGCTCCTCCCAGATGGCTTTGGCAGTGGCCAGCGAGTGGTTGCCATCACCCATCGCGAAAAGCAGAGGATGGTCAGAGTCTTGCAGTCCATATTTGCGCGTATAATTTTCCGGTTCTATTAATGAAGTCAGGTTGTAGGTCACCGAACTTGTCAACTGGGGGTCAGACACCAGCCAACCCTTGAGGTGACCGCTGCCTTCCATCAGCTCGAAATCGTATAGCGGCGCCAGCTGCTGCTTTTGAGCGGCCACTTGGCTGAGGACGGTTTGGTCAGGGTCATCGTAGAGGACGAGGATGTGCGGCAGTTCCAGCGGAGCGCCGCGGCGGACCGCCATCCGCGGGGGCAGACGGTCGAGGATCGTGCCTTCGGTCGCACGGATGAGGGTCTGAGCACCCGGGTGGTAGTCGTAATCTTCCAAGTCTAATGCCACCACCAGACCTGTCTGCACTTCACCATGCACTGTGCGCTCCACCAGGACGAAACCGCGCTGCGGATGGAGTATGCCACTGTTGAGGTAGTCCCACATGGCTTGCTGGGAGGCGCGAATGCGATCCTGGATGTCTGGCGAATGCAGCCAGACTTCGGGAAGGATCATATGGAATGTGGAAGGTGCGTCTCCAACGAAGTGGGCCACTTTTTCCCAGTATTCGGGCTGCGATGTGAATTGATCGCAGGCGATCACGGCCCATTTCTGCAAGTCTATGGAAGGGTCGGGCAGCAGGATTTCAGGAACGATAACACCGATTTCTTCAGCTCGGGTCATGGCAGAAACCTTTCTTGGGTGAGTTTAGCTAATTGTATCAAATCCTGCCCGGTGTGGCGTTGATTTGAACCGGGAAGGGAGGCAATCACGATGAGTGAGAATGGGCTTTCAAGTCTGAAGAGTTCGATAGACGCAAGGCTTGGCTTGTCATCGC
>ERZ1645187.3281-NODE-3281-length-13694-cov-8.722047_pt1 | contig 13694 bp, 8 predicted proteins | sample MGYA00575352_ERZ1645187 | MGnify/ENA primary metagenome ERZ1645187 (study PRJEB40837, sample SAMN11349314) | freshwater sediment metagenome | isolation source: river sediment | host: Sediment | place: India: Wazaribad , New Delhi | collected 2017-02-21 ...
GCGAATCGTGGATCACCGCCTGGCCGATATCGAGCACGTTCACGCCGTAATGCGCGAGGATGGCGCTGATCGTGTTCGTCACACCGGGCTTGTCGCGCCCGGTGATGCTGATGAGGATGATCTCGCGCATCTCAGGACACCAGTACCATCACCGCAAACAGCACCAGCCCGGCGCCTGCCGAGCCGAGCAGCAAGGCGCGGTATTTCGGCATCTGCACGGCCATCAGCACGCCACTGGCCAGCACCAGCACGAGCGACAGCGCAAAGAACGCCGCGTACACCTTGAATGCGATGCCACCCTTCGCCTTGTGCAGCTGCACGAACTGGCGGTGTGTATCGGTCTCCTTCACGGTCAGCAGCATTTGATCCGGCTGCTCACCCGGTTCCAGCGTGATGTCGCGCTGTGAGCCCGTCCACTCCAGCAGCGCTCCTTTCGACGACTCCTTCACGGCCGGCGTACCCGTTGGCGGCGCCAGATCGCGCTCGGCCAACGCCGCCGTTGCCAGGGACACCAGCGCGTCCTTGTCGGTCGGCGCCGGTGCTGGCAGCGCCAGCGGGTATTTGCTGGTGACGTAATCGCCTTTCACACCCCAGGTGTACAGCGCGCCGGTCACGGCAAACATGACGGCGACAGGTAACACCAGCGCCGCCAGGACCAGGTGCAGTTTCAGCAGGGTAGTACGTTCAAGGGCCATCATAATCTCCAGCAATCGATCAGGGTTAACGCACCGGCACTGGCACAAGCGCGGTCGAGCCACTATTATCCGCGCCGCACAGGGATGCACTCAGCCAAGGATAGCACCATGCCACCGGATACCGGCCTCCTCTGCCTTGTCGCGATTGCGCGTTACCACCAGTTGCCGGTGGATGCCGGCCAACTGGCGCACGCATTCGGCCCGCATTTTGACCACATCACCCTGCAGCGCGCTGCGAAGGCGATCGGCCTCAAATGCCGCGCGGCCAGCACCGGGCCGGCACGGGGCCGGCAGATAACACCCTTACAAGACTTGCCACTCCCCGCCATCCTGCAGCACCGGGACGGCAGCTACTTCATTCTCGCGAAGCAAGACGAGCATCGCTGCCTGGTGCATGACCTGCGCGAGCCGCAACCCCGCGTGGTGGACACTGCAGCCTTGCAGCAGATGGCGAGCGGCACAGCGCTGTTGTTTGGCCGGCGCAGCGGGATGGCAGAGCCAGTGGCGCGCCAGTTCGACATCCGCTGGTTCATCCCCGCCCTGCTGAAATATCGGCAGCTGTTTGCCGAAGTGGTCATCGCCAGTTTTTTCCTGCAACTGCTGGCGCTCGCCACCCCGCTGTTTTTCCAGGTGGTGATGGACAAGGTGCTGGTACACCAGGGCCTGGCCACGCTCGACGTCATCGCGCTCGGTTTCCTGCTCGTTGTGCTGTTCGAGACGCTACTCGGCACGCTGCGCCACTACCTGTTTGCCCATACCACCAGCCGTGTCGATGTCGAGCTCGGCGCGGCACTGTACCGCCACCTGCTCGGCCTGCCACTGGCCTGGTTCCAGGCCCGCGCCGTGGGGCAGAATGTCGCACGCGTGCACGAGCTCGACACGATCCGCCAGTTCATCACTGGCTCGGCACTCACCTTGCTGGTCGACCTGGCCTTCACCATCGTCTTCCTGGCGCTGCTGTTGTACTACAGTGTGACCCTCAGCGGCGTCGTGTTGCTGACCATCCCGCTCTATGTCTTGCTGGCCTGGTTCACGCACCCACTGCTGCGTGAGCGGCTAGATGAAAAATTCCGCTGCAGTGCTCAGAACCAGTCTTTCCTTGTCGAATCCGTCAGCGGCATTGAAACCGTCAAGGCACTCGCGCTGGAACCGGCGATGCAACAGCGCTGGGAGGACACACTCGCCAGCCATGTGCGCAGCCATTTCCGCGCCCAGCAACTCGGCACGGTCGCCTCGCAGCTGGCAGCGCTGGTCAACAAACTGATGACGCTCGGCATCCTGTGGTGGGGCGCACAGCTGGTGATGCGCAACGAGCTGTCGGTGGGCCAGTTGATTGCCTTCAACATGCTCGCCGGCCGCATCAGCAGCCCGATTCTCAAACTGGTACAGCTGGCACAGGATTTCCAGCAGGCGCGCATTGCCGTCAGCCGCCTCGGCGATATCCTCAACGCCCCGCGCGAGCCGGGATTCCACCCCGGCCGCAGCCGGCTACCGGCCGTTCGCGGCGAGATCCGCTTTGAAGCGGTGCGTTTCCGTTACCGGCCCGACACGGCACCTGTGCTCGAGGGGCTTGACCTGGCCATCAGGCCCGGTGAGATCATCGGTATCGTCGGCAAGTCCGGTTCCGGCAAGAGCACGCTGGCGAAATTGCTGCAGCGGCTCTATGTGCCCGAGAGCGGCCGCGTGCTGGTCGATGGCGTCGACCTGGCCACGGTCGACACCGCCTGGTTGCGCCGCCAGGCCGGCGTGGTGTTGCAGGAGAGCTTCCTGTTCAACCGCACGGTGCGCGAGAACATTGCCATCTGCCATCCTGCACTGCCGATGGAGGCTGTGGTCACCGCGGCCACGCTGGCCGGTGCCCATGAGTTCATCACCACCCTGCCGCTGGCTTATGACACCATCATTGATGAGCACGGCAGCAACCTGTCCGGCGGCCAACGCCAGCGTCTCGCCATAGCGCGGGCACTGGCCGGCAACCCGCGCATCCTGGTGTTCGACGAGGCCACCAGCGCCCTCGACTATGAATCGGAGAGCATCATCCAGCGCAACATGGCGGCGATCTGTCGCGGGCGCACGGTACTCATCATCGCGCACAGGCTGTCTGCCGTGCGCGGTTGTGACCGCATCATCGTGATGGAACAGGGCCGCATCGCCGAACAGGGCACGCATGCGCAATTGCTGGCACGCAATGGCCAGTATGCGCAGTTACATCGCCTGCAACACGCTGACGCCCCGTTGCGGGCGGCAACCGCATGAAACCTGTCGATACCGAATTCCTGCCGGCCGCACTGGAGATCTGCTCCCGGCCACCACACCCGCTGGCGCGTGCGCTACTGCTGGCACTGGGCGGCTTCATTGTGCTGGCGTTGCTGTGGAGCGTTGTCGGCCAGGTGGATATCGTCGCCATTGCCGAGGGCCGCATTATCCCGACCACGCGCGTGCAACAGGTACAGCCGTCCGAGAAAGGCGTCGTCGAGCAGATCCTGGTACGTGAAGGCCAGCAGGTACAGGCCGGCGATGTGTTGCTGGTGCTCGACCGTACACAGACGACTGCCTTGCGCAACCGCCTGGCCGGTGAGTGGCAACAGACCGTTGATGCGCTCGCGCGCGACACTGCATTCCTGCACCGGCTTGAGGCTGGCGCGCCCTTGTCTTCCCCGATAGCGTTACAAGCCGAGCTGGAACAGCAGTGGCAGCATTACCTGTCACAGCGCGAAGCCTTGCAGGCCCAACAGGCCAGCCGCGAGGCGGAACGCGCCGCCAACCAGCAAGTTGCGCGTGGCCTGCGTGCCACACTGGCTCTGCTGGAGGAGCGCAGCGCGAGCCTCAGGCATCTGGCCGAGCGCAAGCTCGTCGCCCATCACCAGTACCTGGAACAGGAGCAGCAGCGCATCACGCGCCAGCAGGAACTGGCTGCCGCGGAAGCCCGCGACCGGCAGTTGCAGGCTGCGATCCAGGAATCCGCACAACAACTGGCTGCGTTGCAGTCCCAGGTGCATGCCACCACGCTGGCAAAGGTCAACGAACTGCAACACCAGCGCGACAGCCTGGCCGAACAATTGCGGCAGGCGCAAGATGCCGACAGCAAACAGGTGCTGCATGCGCCGGTGAGCGGGCAGGTCAAGGACCTCGCCGTGCACACGGTTGGCGGCGTGGTGCAAGAAGCCCAGCAGCTGATGCTGGTCGTGCCTGACGGGCAACCGCTGGAGGTGGAAGCGTGGCTGCCCAACCGCGACATCGGCTTCATCCACGAAGGTGACCGCGCGGTGGTCAAGGTACACACCTTCCCGTTCACGAAGTACGGCACGTTGTCCGCGCGCGTGCTCAGGATTTCCGATGATGCCGTGGCCGAAGAGCAGCCCGGCAATGCGCGTAAACCATTCCACTACCGCCTGTTACTGCAGCTGGAACAAAGCCACCTGGCTGTCGGTGAACGGCTGGTGCCACTGTTGCCCGGCATGCAGGTGACGGCCGAGGTCATCACCGGCCAGCGCCGCATCATCGAGTTTTTCCTGGCGCCGTTGCAGCAGCGGGTGCAGGAGGGTTTACGTGAACGCTGACAATCGCTGTAGGAAAATTCCTACAATATCTGGAGAAATTGGCTGCTGGCCAGCAACGCCTGATTTGTGGAAAATCGCGCCCGGTTTTTTTACGCATGGAGTATTTATGCACAAGGCGTGGGTTTTACTGGCAGTCCTGTTGCTGCCGGCATGCAAGGAACACTGGCTGTCACCAGCGACCAGCAAGGAAGCGGCTGCCGTGCGCTGGGCGGTGGTCGACCGGCGCGACATCGAAGAGGCGCTGGCCGCAGCGGCGCGGGAACAGAATCCGCTGCCGGGCGAGCTCAGGGATGGCGACGCGAGCAGCGGCGGCAGCAGGGAAGTCATCGCGGAACAACTGGCGCGACTGGAATCCGCAGCGCGCAGCCGCTGCATGACGGAGGAGCTCAGGGTGATTGTTGGCCGCGGCCAGAGCGTTGCCTGTGAGCACATGCGTGCGCCGGAGTGCGATCGCCTGTTCGACCAGGCCTGCCTCGCGAAGATCCCGGATGACCCCCAGATTGCTGAACTGCGAAAGAAACACAAGGCATTCAGTGAAAGGTCGCGCACAAAGGAGCGCTATCGCGAAGCCATCCGCGTACTTGCCAGGGAACAGGCAAAAATCGTGATTGCCGACTATGCCAAGAGCCGCTTCGACCTGGTGATTGAAAAAACCAATGTGCCAGTTATCTATGCCAAAGATGGCATGGTGACAGATGCCACCGAAGGCATTCTCGAGGAAATCCGCAAGAAACCACTGAATCTCAAAATGACTGAAGAACAGGTGTGGGCGAAAGGCGAAAGAATTTATTAGGATTCCAATCAATATTGAAGTCAGTGATTTTTATAAAGGTTATACAAATGACATACCAGGCTAGAAAGAAAACTTTATCTCCCAAAAATGTTGTAATTGCATCATGCATAGCTGCTGCACTGCCATTGTTATGGACGGGAATGAACTACAGTGGATTTTGCCACGCAGAATTCCGCTATTTATCAGATCAGGAAATGATAGACGCCACTATTCAATATGTATTGGACATGTATCCGCCAGCCATTAGCAAAAAAATATCCATTGTTGATAATGATGGAAAAATACAGAATGTAACCAGATGGTATAAACCGGAAAATGTCATTGACTACAAAGATATTTCAGAATTTAAGTCGATAAATCCAGACTGCTGCCGCTTAACAATGATCGCCGGCGAAGGTGCAAGACCACATGCTATAGATAGGTTATTTGGCAAAGTCGCTTCCCTTGTAGTTATTACATACAAAGTGCGCTTTTTTGAAAACGGCGATGAAACTCAGGCTATTGACAGCATCGCAGTTGCGGTCAGAAACTGCGGAACTGTTTGGTCAGGCTTATAAGATAAACATCAGGAGGTCAAGGATGACTTTGCCCACAGCAGAATTTGTTACAAATCGATATCTTTATGGAAAGGATGAGCCGCCATCTAACTTTCTAGACCCTTCTATTATAAATATCACTGCTCGAGACCCAATAAACGTTGATGTCAATGACTATTTATTAAATGGGCCAGGAAGGTTTGTTACTGCAAAATCTTTCGATTTTATTGAAAATTTTTTTTCATCAGAATCGATCCTTCCAGGAACATATACAAAAGCTGATATTTTTAAATTATTAGGAATAGAAAATTCTAAAAACTACGTTGATTTCAACAATGTTTTCTATGGACTAGACGATGAGGATTATGCTTCTAGAACTTACATATGGGGTACAGTTGCTTTTGCAATTAGCGACGAATCAATTTTCATTGTAAATGAAGACGGCAGCAAACACATTAATAATTTTTCCATTGTTCCATTGCAAAATGTCACTGGAAATTATAAAGAAAACTTTGATTTCGAGGGAGGAACAGTCACAGAAATAGGGAATCATATTCTGGGTCTTTCTGACACTGTTGATCCTAGCCATATCGGCAAAACTGTTATTTTCGATTTTATTGGCGAAGCAAAACAATATACGTTAACTGAAAGTATGTTCTCCAATATTGTTGACCCCCTGTCATATAGATCAATTCCGTTGCCACACCATATTAATAAATTTTGGGAGCTGACTGACAGACTTTTTGAGTCGGGATCGACGAGGTTTATTCATGAAGGAAAACCCATTATTTACGGCGATAGTGGTGACAATTTTCTAGATCAGGATATTGCCAACTATCACCGGCTTGACTTCTCGCTTTCTGACCATCGCTACCTTGGTCAATACGTAAAGAATGGAATCATCTACGTCACTGGCAGCGGCAATGACCTAGTTAACGCTACTGAATGGAATGACATTCTGCTAGGAAATGAAGGATCTGACACCCTCGCCGCCAACGCCGGCGACGACCATCTCGACGGCGGAGCCGGTGACGACATCCTCGACGGCGGTGAGGGGCTGAACACGTTTGACGGCGGCAGCGGCACTGGCGACCGCTTCCTGTTCAACGGCGCTTTCGGCAGCGGCATCATCACCGATTTCGATGGCGGCACCATCACCATCAACGGCAGCCGGCTAGCAGTGCGCCGTATCGACGGTGAAGCCAACACCGATGGCCTGTTCGTATTTGTCGGCAGTGATGGCAAACCCGCATCCGGCAAGGAGGACTGGCTCGTGTCGGTTTCCGGCCAGCAGGTGACGGTGTTCGCACGCAATGCCGCCGGCGAGATGCAGGCCATCACCGCTGATCATTTCAGCTGGGGCGACGCAGCCACTCGCTACGGCATTGATTTCGGCGAGCAGCTCGCCCTGCCGCCAGACCCGGCACCCACCAACACTTTTACCGTTGGCGATGGACGCAGCTACTGGCAGGCCATCCAGGACCATGAAGGCGAAGACCCGTTCGCCAACCGCTCGATCGACTATGATGCCGCGCTCTACCAGTACCACTATGGTGTCGATGTTGATGACGAGAGCAACCGGGTCATCGGGCCGTTGCCGGCAGAAGACATGCAGGGCCCGATCAGCTACCAGTTTGATGGCAGTAACGTCGCCGATCAGCTTGACGGCAGTCACTGGTATGACCAGCAACTCAAGATGCTCGGCCAGGATGGTCGCGGTTATCGCCCCTTGTATTATCGCAATCACGACCAGTACAACCCTGACAACTGGATCGGCGATGTGCTGTCCGGCCTTGATGGCGACGACATCCTGACCGGCGATGGCAAGCGCACCGGCGAAACCGACTATGCCAGCTATGGCGATGACGACATCCTCGTCGGCGGGCGCGGCAATGACATGCTGTTCGGCGGCGGCGGGGATGACACGCTAATCGCGTGGCAGAACTACCTCGATGCCCCTTACTACCCCGATGTGCTGCCCTATGACGATGAGCAGTACAACGATTTCGTCGTGGCCCTCGCGCATGGCGACGCCACGATCGAGCAAGCCAACGAGCAGAACCTGCTGGATGGCGGCGACGGCAATGATGTGCTCTCCGGCGCCAGTTATGACGACCGCCTGCTCGGTGGCGCGGGCAACGACATCATCCACGCTGGTGCCGGCTGCGACACCATCGCCGGCGGCGCCGACAATGATTTTGTTTACGGCGACTCGTTTTCAGCCATGGCAAGCAACGGCGCTTATACCAGGGACTTCATCGCACCGGACCGGCTGCCCGAGGCCGGCGACTACAGCAGGGCCTATTTCTACCGAGCCGGCGCCGACATGGACGATCTCTTCGATCCTGACACCGCCTACAACGATGTCATCGACGGTGGTGCCGGCAGCGATTACCTGTACGGTGAGATCGGCCACGACCGCATCGCCGGTGGCGCAGGGGATGACTGGGTATTCGGCGACCGTCCCTACTCCGCCGGCCACTTCGTCACCAGCTACAAGGGTTTCCAGCCCCTGTCCTCCCGCTACCACGGAGACGATGTGCTTGATGGCGGCAGCGGCCATGACCGCCTGGTCGGAGGCGGTGGCGCTGACAGCCTGGTCGGCGGCGATGGCAACGATGCAATGTATGGCGACGTCGGCCTCGGCGTGCATGACTTCAAGCCTGACCAGGCCATCCCCGGTGATCCCGCCACGGCAATCCGCGCCAGCGATGACGGCTGGTGGGGCAATGACACGCTGTTGGGTGGGGCCGGCAACGACACCCTCGTCGGCGAAGGCGCCGATGACCTGCTCGACGGCGGCGATGGCTCCGACCTGCTCTGGGGCGACTGGACCGGCAGCCAGGGCGATGCGGTCATCGATAGCGGTGCCCACATGGGCAAGGACACCCTGTACGGCCGCGGCGGCAATGACCAGCTAGTCGGCGGTGGCAATGACGACCAGCTCTTCGGCGGCAGCGGCAATGATGTGCTGGTTGGCGATAGTGTTGATGCCGACGGAAAGCGCACTGGCAGCGGTGACGACCGCCTCTATGGCGACAGCGGCGATGATTTCCTTTACGGTGCCGGCGGTAGCGACTGGTTGCACGGCGGCAGCGGCAACGACTTCCTCGACGGCGGTGACGACGATGACACCTACGTCTACATCCCCGGCGATGGCGTCGACACACTCCGCGACTACGATGGCCTCTCGACCCTGCAGCTGTCCGTTGCACCCGCAGGCCTGGTCTACAACGGCAACCAGTATGCCCTGTGGATGACAGCGGATGGCAGCCAGCGGGTGTCGATGGATACCGCAACGTTCACGCGGCTCAAGGTACAAGTAGGCGGCTCCGACCATGAGCTGGCGATCAACCTCGCCGACTACAACCCGGCCGGTGGCAACGTCTATGGCTCGGCCGGCAATGACCGTTACATCATCGGCGACAACCTGGTGACACCCTATGCCATTTATGACGATGGCGGCCAGAACACCATCGAGACGGCAGACAGCTGGCATCACGACGGCAAGATGGACGTATCCATCATCCAGACACCGGGCGGCACGACGCGTTACCGCCTGACCAACACGGTCGACAGCAATGCCCGCATTGAATGGACAACCAGCGGTTGGGATGCCATCGCCACTGTCATCGGCAGCAACCAGCAGGTACTCGACGTGCGCCTGGCCGGCAACAGCGATAACAATGTCCTTGAGGGCAAGGACGGCAATGACGAACTGTATGGCGACGCCGGCTATGACATCATCGATGGCGGCAATGGCAACGACATCCTCGACGACGATGCTGGCTGTGATGTGTTAGTAGGTGGTGACGGCGATGACATACTGCGCGACACTGGCACTGAAGCCTGGTCAGAATCCGACTGGCGCCGGCGCTACAGCCGCGATGAACTCTACGGCGGCGCGGGCAATGACACGCTCTATGCCGGCGACGACCTGGACAAGTTGTATGGTGGCAGCGGCAATGACTTGCTGTTTGGCGAAGGCGGTGACGACCAGCTGCACGGTGACGAAGGAGATGACACACTCGACGGCGGCAGTGGCTATGACGAACTGTATGGCGGCGATGGCAACGACATCTTTCTCGCCAATGATTACCAGCAGCAGGACCTGTTTGTTGGCGGCAATGGTGCAGACACTTTCCTGCTGTCAGCAGGAGGGCGATTCCACATCGCCGACGATGTTGACGTGTATGACGGTGACCGCCTGCTCGTCGATGCCACGCCGGGGCAGTTGTATATCGACAGCTTCGGCCTGGAGATCCGCAGTGCAGATGACAGCAACCTCACCCTGGCGCGCGCTGACTGGAGCGACTCCGATCCCGAACATTTCGACTGGCAGCGCCTGGAAGATTTCACCATCGAACTGACCGATGGCACCGTCATCGACACCGCCACTATCCGCGATCGGGTTTTTGCCGGCACACAGTATGACGACCGCATCATCGGTGACAGCACTGCCAACACGCTGCGCGGCCAGGCTGGCAGCGACAGTATCTGGGGCCTTGGCGGCGCTGATATCATCGATGGCGGCGCAGGCAATGATGAACTGCATGGCGGCGCCGGGGATGACACCTTCCACTTCGCAGCCGGCTATGGCAATGACATCATCGTCGAATCCGGCTGGCACCTGGATCGCGACACGATCACACTCGGCAGCACGGTCACCGAGAGTAACCTGAAACTGGTCGCATCGTCCTCTGAAGGTGTTGCCGACGACCTGTTGCTGCGCATCCGCAGCACGGGCGAGACACTGACCCTTGACGGCTTCCTGTCCCCTGACGGCAATCGCACACGCCAGCAAGCCATCCAGTTCGCCAACGGCAACCGCTGGGACATGGCACGTCTCGAGCAGGAACTGTTCCGCCACAGCTCCGGCCTGTCGACCTACGGCACCCCCACGGCCGGCAATGACACGATCAACGGCTCATCTGTCTCGAATTACATTTTCGGCGCTGCCGGCGATGATCGCCTGAACGGCTATGGCGGCAATGACTGGCTTGATGGCGGCAGTGGCAATGACCAGCTGACCGGCGGCGCCGGCAGTGACACCTTCCGCTTCGGTGCCGGCAGCGGCCATGACCAGATCATGGATGCCACCTCGCTCGACCAGTTGCGGCTGGATTTCAACACCGCCGTGGGTGACCTGACCTTGCAGTTGACACCAGGCAACAGCCAATGGCTGCTGGGACGCCATGATGCGCAAGGCAACATCTCCGATTCCATCCGCTTCAGCAATACCCTTGGCCGTATCGTCGATGTGGCTGGCAACGATCTTGCTGTCGCCACCCGCGCCAATGGTTCGGCGCTGGGTCTACTGGAAGCAGCCAACGGCCAGTTGCTGCACAGCACACTGACGTTGGCGCAACACGCGACAGACGACCGCTATGTGATGCTCGCCGCAGCCGACTTACTCGGCGATGCGTTCACCGCCGCAGAAAAATCGCGCTGGCAAATTGTCGGCGCCACACCCGCCGCCGCTGGTTTTGGTATCGATGATGCCGATATCGATGGCGATGGCGACGCCCGTGAACAGGCCTTTTTCTTCGTCGAGAACCTGTTCGGCGATGGCATCAACCGCGTCGCCTTCCTGCCTGCGGCGCTTGAAGGCAGCACGTCCTTCCGCTATACGCTGCGGCGCGACGATGGCCTGACACTGGTAGCCGACATGGCAGTAAGCCAGATCAGCAGCACATCAATCCGCGGCACTGATGCCAGTGATTTTATCGATGGCAGCCAGGCAGACACGGCCTTGCTGATCGAAGGGCTTGGCGGTGACGATCGCTTGCGCGACGGCTACGGCGATGATGTGCTGCGCGGCGGCGACGGTAATGATGTGCTGTCCCACAACTGGGCTGGCAACGGCAATGATGTCTATTATGGTGAAGCCGGCAATGATGTGCTCGATGCCGGCTGGGGCAGTGACACGCTGGTCGGAGGCAGTGGCCATGACCTGTATATCGAAGCGAACCTGTGGTCCGGTGACCACACCGTGATCGACAACACCAGCGCCGCCGCCGGCGATATCGACACGCTGCAGATCGACGCCGACGGTTACGGTATGTGGGACTACCGCTCGTTGTGGTTCCGCCAGGACGGCGATGACCTGCTCATCACGCAACTCGATGCACTCGAGCACGGCGAGATCCGCGTTCAGGGCTGGTTTGACGCTGCCAACCCGGAGGCGCGCCTCGATGTGGTCCGTGTCCAACAGGATGACGGTGCCGTGTATGAGGCGCGCATGAATGCGCAGTTCGACAACCTCGTGCAAGCGATGGCCGGTTTTGCACCGCCCGCCAGCGTGGCAAGCATCGACCCGTCACTCGCGGATGAATACCAGGCGGCATGGCAGCTCGTGACACCTGCGGCAGCCTGAGGGTGCTCACACGCCTGGCGGTAATTTCATAGCCATCAGCCGCTTGCGGTCGAGCCTGCGCCCGTCGACGATGAAGGTGCCGTCGCCCACGGCGTGCAGCGTGCGCCTTTCCTGGCGCGCGCTGTCCACATAGGCGGCCAGGCCTTCGAGCACGACGATGTTGTGCTTGGCGACGATGTCGACCACGCAGCACTCGATGTTGGCCACGCACTCGCGGATGCGCGGGGCTGCCACGCAGCGCCCGGGCACGGCGGTGAGGCCGAAGCGCGCGAACTTGTCAGTATCTGTACCGGAGCAGGTGCCGATGCCGACGACGGTGTCGAGCAGGTCCACCGTCGGTATCGCGAGCACGCATTCGCGCGTCTTGCGCAGCGCGGTGAAGGAGTGGTTCCACGGACCGGTGGTGATGGCGAACTGCGGGGTGAAGTCCATCACCATCGTCCACGAGATCGTCATGATGTTGTTCCGCCGGCCGTCGTTCGTTGTCAGCAGCAACACCGGGCCGGGTTCAACCAGCGTGAAAGCCTTGCCAAGCGCTATATTTCTCACCACGCTCTCCCTGTCGCTGTCCAATTACCGTTGCCTGTCATCGCTGTCACTCCTGCAGCGTATTTTTCATGCGTCTTCGGCTATCGGGCTGGCGGCAGAGCCTGCCAAAAGCCCACCGTCAATACTTAACTCGGAGCCTGTGATGTATGTGGCTTCATCAGAAGCCAGAAGCACCGCCAATGCGGCCACTTCCTCTGGCATACCAAACCGGCGCAGTGGGGTATCGCTCACCAGCTCTGCCATTTTTGCCTCCCGATCAGGGCCATTACCCAGCATTGGCTCCCACATTGGCGTAAGTATTGCTGCTGGATGTATGGAGTTGCAGCGAATCTGCAGACCCTGTTCCGCACAATAAAGCGCAACAGACTTTGAGTGATTCCGGATTGCGGCTTTTGAAGACGCGTATGCCGCTGCACCTGGTATACCTACCAATCCAGAGCGAGATGAAATGTTGATGATTGAACCAGCCCCTCTTGGGCGCATGGCCTTGATTGCGTACTTGCATCCGAGGAACACGCCATCAAGGTTTGTTTCATGGACTGCCCGCCATGCCTCCAGACTGGCATTTTCTGGATCGTGTACCTGATCGCCACCCTCAAAACCGGTGATGCCTGCGTTATTGACGACAATATCTATGGCTCCATGCGTGCTGACAATGAGGTCAGTTACAGACTTCCAGTCATGTCCATTTCGAACATCAAGGCGAACATACTGCGCGGACATGCCAAGCTTGCTCGCGGTTTTGCACCCTAACTCATCGTTGATGTCCGACAGGTAGACTCTGGCACCCTCATTGAGAAAAGCATGCGCGATAGCTTCTCCGATGCCTCTCGCTGCTCCAGTTACAAGAGCAATCTTGCCTTTCAACCTGCTCATAACTTCTCCTATGTTCCAAACGCATAGTGTGGATCTAACCGGCAGGCACAGTCGGCGATATGCTGCGCAGCAGTCCCGGTTGGGCGAGTCCGGTAGTGCGCGCAGCGCTGAACGAGCTTGAACGACTTGTTATGCCGCGCCACTCTGAAATACCGTGACGAGATAGGCAATATAAAGGGAAATCAGCAACACACCTCGCCTTCGCTCTATGAACCCAATTCTTGCCGGAAGAACAAATACCACGGCCAAAACTCCGAAGACCAATGTGGCGACAATATCTTTTAACGGAACTGCGATGGGATGTATTAG
>ERZ1645187.3282-NODE-3282-length-13694-cov-5.861940_pt1 | contig 13694 bp, 17 predicted proteins | sample MGYA00575352_ERZ1645187 | MGnify/ENA primary metagenome ERZ1645187 (study PRJEB40837, sample SAMN11349314) | freshwater sediment metagenome | isolation source: river sediment | host: Sediment | place: India: Wazaribad , New Delhi | collected 2017-02-21 ...
TGGCCTTGTCGGGGTTCTCCAGCAGCTTCGCCGTGGCCGGCATGCGCGCCAGCGTGTCGTAATCCAGCGCCTCGACCTTGGCACGCCGCTCGATCTGCGGCAGCTCCAGCCGCACCGCCTCGGCCGGCAGGTTGTAGCGGCGGGCGAAATCCTGCACGCGCGCTTCCGTGTCCGGGTTGGCATCGATCCCGGTCATCATGTTGACGCGCATGGTCTGCTGGCGCTCGCCGCGCAGTGCATCGTCATAGGGGTTGCCGCTGGCGGCCGGGGCCAGCAGCTTGTCGTATTCATTCGCCATCAAAGCCCCTTGTGCTGGCGGTACAGCGCCTGAATTGCCTGCTCGTCGGTCGGCCTGCCGTTGCGCTTCAAAGCGTCCACGATCTTGACGCGCTCGCTGTCGGGTATCACCAGGCGGTCGGCCGGATCGAGCAGCGCGGCGGGCTTCTCGGTGTTGAACCAGTACGGCCGGTCAACCTGCACCTTGACGAAGGACTGCGCCACCACGGCGCGCATTTCATCGGCCGTCAGTTTCTTGCCCCTGGCCTGCTCGGCGGCCGTGATGTTGGCCTGCACGTCTGCCGTGATGCGGCCCAGCTTCTCGGCGTCTTTCTTGTCCGCGCCGTTGGTCTTGATGCCGGCCTCGCGCGCGAACTGCGTCACCAGCGCCATCGGGGTTTGCAGCGCGGTCAGGCTCTGCTCCTTGCCGGCTGACTGCTGCATCGTCATGAGCTGCTTGAACTCGGTGTCCGCCAACTTGTCACGCACGGCCATCAGGTTGACACCGCGCAGCGTGGCCGGGTCGCTGCTCAGTTCATAGAACAGGGCCCAGTCGGTTTGCGGCTGCTTGCCCTTGCTCAACCCATCGGCAAAGCGCATCGCGTCGTCGTACTTGGCTGGATCGACCTGAGCAAGCGCAATTTTCTGGCCGGCCGGCAGCGCGTTAAAGTCACCGCCGTTCTGAATCAAGCCCTGCAGCACACCAGAAAACACTTGCTCTGCCTGCTCCTTGGTGCGCGCGTCGTACAGCCGCGCCTTGTGCTCCAACTGCTGCCGGGCCGCCTGCATTGCCTTGGGGTTGCGCGCCAGCGCGGGGTCGGACTCCAGCGCCTGCAACGCCGCCAGCGTGTCGAACTTGGCCGGCTTGGATGCCCCGCCACCGCCGCCCAGCATGCGCAGGTTCTGCGCCACGTAGTCCTGGGTTTCCTTGGGTGCGTGCGCCAGCCAGTTGGCGCCGTGCGCCTTGATGGCGTTGTCAACGTTCCCCTCACCCCAGTTGTAAGCCGCCCAGGTCCTGGCCGTGTCGCCGCCGTAGCGTTTGAGTAAGGCGGCCAGCTTTTCCCTACCCACGCGGTTCCACTCGGCCGCGCTGTCGTCGGCTGCGGGCCTGATCCCGTAGCCTGGATTTTTAGCCGTTTCCGGCATCACCTGCATGGCGTATCGGGCACCCGCAGGCGAGGTAATCACCTTCCCGCTCTTGTCGTAGTCGCGGTTTCGGCTTTCACTGTGCAGCGTTATTTCAACCATGCGGTCAAAGCTGCCGCCTGGCGCTGCCGCCTGGCTGGCGCGTTGGGCACCTTCGGCACCAGCCGCAAAGATGGCATCAGCTTTGGCTGTGCCCAGGCGCACGCTGGCGAACTCGTCCACCTGCTTTCGCACCTGAAACAGATCGTCCGCTTCCATGCCGTCCGAATGCTTGCGCAGGTAGGCATCGGCAAAGTCCACGTCGCCTTTTTCCAGCGCGCTCATGGCGGCCAGCTTGTGCGCGTCGCTGGTCAGCTTGCGGCTGGTGGCCTCCTGCCATTCGGCCGACTTGCCCATGAGCTTTGCCTGGCGGTAGACCTCGCCCTGCGTGCGCTGGATGGCCGCCTGCACCGCGTCATGGTTGCCCCAGTTCAGCGCAATGTCGCGCTGCGCCGTGCTGATGACCCCCTCTGATACGGACGCCTGGTAGCCGATGTACTCGCGTCGCTCATGCTCTTGCACGCCGCCGCGAAAGTTGACTGCGATGCTGCCAGCCGCCTTGGCGAACGCGGCGCGCTGGCGCTCATTGGCAAGCCCACCGGCCAAGTCGCTGATGGTGTTGCCCAACTGCTCGCCGTAGACGCTTTCCAGCGGCTTGCCATCGGCTCGCTCGAAGGCGTCGCGGCCCCTGACCGACAGGTAACCCACGTCCTTGTCGTGCTGCAGCGTCAGTGCTTGCTCTTTGACCCGGTTCAGCGCATCGGTGATGCGAACCTCGTCCGCTTCGGCCTGCATCTCAGCAGCAACGCGCCCCACCGAGCCGCCGAATTTCTGCACCGCACCGCCGAAAGCCTGCAACTGCTGGCCCGGTGCATCCGACATTTCCGGCATGGTCAGCCGGCCCTGAGGCACGGCACCGCCGGGCGCCACCTGCGGGCTGTCGTAGGAAGGAACCCGAGCCATCAGCGCCACCCGTTGTTGAGTTGGTACAAGCCCCAGATCGGGTCGCCCTTGTCACCCAGCGTGCCGCCGCTGGTGTTGCCCTTGAACCGATACCAGCTTTCCGCCACGCTGCCGGCGCTGCCCAGCAGCGACGTGCCGAAGGCCATGGCCGGATTGATGGCGCTGGCGTTGGCGCGCGCCATGGCGGCCTGGCTGCGCTGGTTGGTGGCCTGCATGCGCTGGCCGAAAGCGGCGCGCGCGGCCTGCGTCTCCAGCGTGGCGCGGTCGATTTCCTTCATCACGTCGCCGGATTGCTGCACCTCTGCGGCGCTGCCGGTGTCCAGAGCGACGCCGTTGGCCGCCAGTGCCGCGCGCTGCGAGCCCTTGAGCTGGCCGGCCCGCATAGTGAGCGCCGCCACCCGCTGCTGGCCGTCGCGCAATTCGGCCTGCGCACCCAACTCCGAGATGCGCGCGTTCGACTCAGCGATGCGCGCCTGCGCGTTCAGGTTGGCGCGCTGGCCGCTGGCCGAGGTGTAGGCGCCAAAGGCGGACGTGACGCCGCCCGCCACCTGACTGGCCATGGAGATGTTGGCAAGAGTGCCGGCTGAGAATCCCATGCCGGCATGATCGTCGGATGGCGCGTGCTCACGCGCACCGGATTAGCCGCCGAACACCACTTCGGCCGTGATGCCCAGCACCGTCAGCGGCAGCGGCGCGCGCTGCTCGATGTAGAACTGGCCGCCCCCCTGAATCCAGTCCCCATCAATCGGCACCTCGACTTCACCGCTCGCCAACGGCTCGGCGACCGACAGCGCCCAATCGCCGGAATAAGTCACGTCGCCCGCGCCCATCCGCGACGGCGAACGCCACTCGCGCATGCGGTCGAGCCGTGGCCCGGAATAGAAGGCGCCGGATCGCTGAATGCGCAGCCACACCTTGCTCACGTTTTTGATGCGCCCCTGCCCCAGCGCCGTATCCTGCCCAGTGGATGCCGGCAGCGTGCGCACGTAGGCTTTAATTGGCAAGCCCGCTTGAATGATGCTGGCTGGACGCGGAAGATTGATGGAGCCGTTGACCACCGTTTGAGGCGGCAGCGCCACGCCATCGGCCAGCACGTTGACTTTCATGCCGTTCAGGTGCCACAGGCCGCCCAGCGTGGAGATGGCCGCTCCACCATAGGACACGCCGCAGTCAACAAAGTAGCCGTCCGCTGGGTTCACAATCTCGTTTTGCACGATGCGCCAGTGCATGCGCTCGATGCAGCGCCGCTCCTGACCGTTCAGCTTGCGCTTGACCACCACGTAGAGCGAATCAGTGAATGGCAAGTCAGGCACGACGCAGCAGCTTTCAAACATACCGCCATGCGTCGTATGTACGTGCCATGCGCCTACTTGCTGCTCCGGGACATAGGTCAATCCGAACAGCCTCCCATCATAATTCACCGCCCAGACCACCGGATAGGGCGCCTTTTGGTAGGCCATGTCCACGATGCTGCCCAGGTCGAACAAGCCGGCGTTACGCAGCGACAGGTCGCTGGTGATGTAGCCGTTGGCCTGCCAGTTGTAGCCGATCTCATGGATGTGGCCCCCGCGCGCTGCGGCAAACAGTGCCGTGTTGTTGACCACCAGCGGCTGCACATTGCTCGACCCGACGTAGCTTTGAGGCTTGACGCTGACGCTGGTCGGTGTGATCGCGTCAGAGTTTACCGACGCGACGCGCCACTCGCCCGCAGCCGTCAGCAGCAGCAGGTTTGACAGTGGCACGATGTGACGGATGGCGTTGACCTCGCGCGCGGCCACGCGAAAGCTGATGCGGTCATCGTCTCGCACCGGCATCGAGTAGGTCATCTCGCTTTCGGTGCCGGAGCGCGTCATCCACACTTGCTGAGGCATCGCCCACGATCCGGCAAAGACCTTGCGCTGCTCGTAGTAGGACACTGCCGCCGGCGGGTTGTTTTGCAGCGTATCGTCGTAGCGTGGCGGCGTTCGGCTCATGTCCGGGCCGATGTTGTCGTCCACCAGTGACGTGCCGGTCGTGCGCCCGATGTAGCCGAACAAACCGCCCTGCAGCTTGTAGACGATGTATTCGCTGGCCTCAGGCACAGCGCTCCAGGCGATGGTGTTCTTGTTACCCGTCACGAACAGGTTGTTGTCCGCGCCCTGCGGCGCCGACGGCATGGATTCGGCGTTGTCGCTGGTGCGAATCCAGGTGACCACGTACTGGTAATGGATACTCGGCGGCATCCCGGTGGCCGGGTTCGCCGTCACGGTGATGGTGCCCAGGTCGGCCGGCGGCGCCAGGCTGACCAGTGACAGGCGCCAGTCCAGCGCGCCCATGCGTCGCAACTCCACCGGCCCGGGCAACCCTGGGTGCACGAAGGTCATCACGTCCGCCGACTGCACGTAGTGGATATCGAACAGCATCTGCTCGGTGAACGGCGTGATGATCTCGTGGGGCACGCCGCCATTCATCAGCGTCAGCCCCTGCGAGTGGAATCGCATGTAGCCGTCGCCCATCTCCAGCACCATCGACTGGTCGGACGAATAGACGAATGGCACCAGGCGCACACGCTTGTCGTTGAACTTGGCGAAGCTGACGAAGGTGGTGCCCGGCCGGTTCTCGATGGGCCCCTGCGGGCGCACCATGAAATTGCGGCACTCGGCCAGGCCGGTCTGGTACTTGCCGTCATCAATGCGGCCCCACATGTCCTGCGAGACTTCGCCGCCACCGAACGAGCGGTAGTAGTTGCGTTGCGTAGCCATCAGGCGCGATCCTTGATCCAGCCCGGGATGTGTTCGCGTGTCGTGCGCTGCTGATTGGCGTCGGACGCGGCGGCGCGCTGGGCGTGCATCTGGGCGAACTGCAGCATCGCCTTGGCAACGTTCATCCCAGCTTCACCCTTGATGACCGGCCCGGCCAGCAGCGCCGCCAGGTGGTAAGACAGGGCAGTTTTGAACAGCGGCGGCATGATCTGCGGCACCGTGTTGTTGATGGTGTAGCGCGCGAACGCCTGCGCCGTGTTGGTGCAGATGATCTGCGGCGTCACGTTCGGGATGCCGGCCTGCAGCTCCCAATCGGTCGGCTCGGCGCAATCAGCCGCCGACGACACCGCCCACAGACGCACGCTGTCGGCAGGCGGCACGTAGCAAAAGGCCCAGCCTGGGCGCTGCTCCACGATGCGCGCCAGTTCGGCCGTTCTGGTGGTGAAGCCCCATGGGTGCAGCTCCAGCAGCGAATCCACGGCCAGCGGCCACAGCGACACGCACATGCCGGCATACCACGAATCATCGGGCGGGTTGACGCTTTGCACCATGGGCGCTTGGCCCAGGTGCGCCAGCGCCATGTTGCAGACTTCTACGCTCGGCAGCATCGCATGCTCCTAAAAAAGAAGGGGCACGCGGCCCCTTCGAAGTTTCTGGCGTCAGTTCAGCCAGACCAGGAGGAAATCAGGCCGCAGGCTTGTCCTTGCCGGGCTTGCTGTCCGGTTCCTTGGCCGCAGGCTTGTCCTTGCCGACGGGTTCGAACCAGGTGGCTTTCAGGTCGTCCTCGACCATGAAGCGCTCGCCCGGCTCGCGCAGCTTGCCCAGGTAGCCGGTCTTGGTGGCAATCACTTCTTTCATGATTCACCGCCCTTTCAGCTCACGTTGGGGCTGTCGGCATGGGCCATCCACGCCTGAGCCTTGTTGACGATGGCCGCATTGAACTTGCCGGCCGTCAGCGGACCAGTGGCCACGGTGTAGTTCACGCGCAGGTAGCGCTGCGTCTGGTGCGGGATGCCCAGCACATGCGAGGCGCCCGCCTTCATGTCGGCAATCGCCAGCGTCTTGCTGGCGATGTCGCGCCAGGCGCTGTTGTCGGCGCTGTCTTGCAGCGTCACAGTCACGGTAGCAGCACCGGCAGCGGTGGCCGTTTCGGCCAGCGTGACCACCAGCTCCAGCTCGGACATGCCGAGGTTGGAGCGCACCTGCTTGGTGTCGATCACGTCGGTGGACGGCGCCGTGGTGGTGACCGCCTGAGCGTCGGAGACTTCGAGGAATTTGTCGATATGCATGATGGTTTCTCCGTTCAGCTCGTTCAGACCACGCGGGCCTCGGTCAACAGCAGCGCGTCGGTGCGGCGCACCGGAATTTCGTCGAACATCATCACGCGCTTGCCCGCGATGGTGTCCAGCGTGAGGTTGACGTTCTTGGTATTCAGCATCTGGCGACGCAGCACCGAACGCAGTTTGCGCGACATGTAGAACACCGGGCGGCCGATGCCGAACGACGGGATCAGCTCGCTGGCCTGAATCATCAGGTCAACCAGTGCGGCGCCGGTGGTGGCGTCGGCCTTGAGGTCGGACACATCGATGTTGGCAATGCGCACCACGTAACGCCAGTCGCGCACCGACAGGCCAATGTCCCACTTGTAGTGGCTGCGGTAGCCCTGAAAGCGGCCTTGGTTGGCGTCGGTCAGCGTGACCTCGCCCAAGTCCTTGCTTTGCAGACCGGCCTTGCTGCCCTTGGGGTAGATGCCATGCACCGTGTTCGGCCCCCACACCACCAGCCAGATCGAGGTGTTGTCGGCGCCGTTGCCGCCCGCGTCGATGATGTTCTGGCCGTTCTCTGCCGTCAGGCTGGAGAAGCGCGGCGCCAGGCCCATGAAGCGCTCCGGGTCGGTGCTGGTGTCGCCATAGAACAGCGTGCGCGCCTGCGTGTTGCTCAGACCCTGCACGAAGGCGCGGTCTTCCGACAGGCGCCAGGCGGCGCTGTTGCCGTTCAGATCGGCCAGGGCTTTGTCCACCTCGGCGTAGTCTTCCAGCATGCCCATGGTGTCGCGCACCGGCACGGTGGTGGACTTGCTGGGCTGAACGCCGTAGTTCAGCTTGCGCCAGGTGCCGGCGGGCAGGCCGGAGCGCACCGTGGTGCGGTGGCTGGTGTACTCGTTGGCCTCGAGAAAGGTCATGTCCTCCAGAATCTCGTTTTCCTCCTTCAGGAGTTCCACGATGTCGGGGACGATGTGGTCATTGCCGTCCAGGCGCGCGGCAAAATCCGCGAGCGTGGGGTTATTGGTCGAAAGCACAGGCATGTGAATGCTCCTATTACGGGTTCATGTTGGATGCGGGGAACAGGCTGCGGGCATCGCGCGGCGCCTTCGGGGCGCTGCCTGACACCAGACCGTCCTCGCTGATGGCCTTGCCCGCACGGTAAAACGTGCGGATCACTTCGGGGTGGTTTCCCATCCCCGTCTGCTCCAGCAGCTGGCGAAACTCAGGCGTGGCAAAGGCATCGAGCGCCTTCTTGGCCACCGCCATGTTCTCCGCCAGCTTCGCGCCACCGAATTCCGCATCACCGCTTGACGACTCGCGCCACTCGGCTTGCATGGCCTGAACCTGCGCCACCTGCCGCTGCGCCATCGCCGGGGCCATCTTGTCCACCAGCTTCTGCGCCGCGTCCTGCGACAGATTCAGTTCCTTGGCGACCTCGGACAACGAACCCATCACGGATTCATCCAGCGTCACACCCTCGGGTGCGGCCCATTCGTACTGCTCGGGTGCGCCCTCCGGCTTCTCGCCTTCGTCCTTGGTTTGCTCGGCAGCATCGCCCGCGGGTGCCGCGCCGTCGCCCAGCAGCGTTGCGCTACCAGTCTCGGGTGCAGCGGCTGGCTGCTGGTTCTGGCCGTTCTCCCCCGAAGCGGTATCGGGCTTCACGTCCTGGGCCGGCGCAGCGATGCCGTCATTGGTCGATTGGGGCGTCGCTGTCGTCGGTGTTTCGGTTGTCGTCGTCATTGTTCTCACTCACCATCAAGGCATAGGCTTCTGGCTTGTGGGCATGCACCTGGGCCAGCACCTGCAAGCCGTAGTTGCGCTGCCCCTCAGCAAAAGCCATCGCCATTGAGTTGTTGTTGAACGAAGAACGAAACACGCCCGTGCGCTCCAGTTGTCGCCACACGATGCGGCGCCCCCGGCGCGAACTCAGCAGCCACTTGAAATCTTCGGCCTCCTCTCGCGCCCTGCGCTTGATGGCTTTCTGCCGCTGGTTCGCGTTGCTGCTTTCGGGTGTGTTTTCGTCCACGTCAACAGTGTGTAGTGCAGAGCGCGCATCACGCGCACCCCTGCATCAGGTGTAGCCGGTGAATGCGCTCATTACGTCGGTCAGGGCATTGGGTTCGCTGGTATTGACGCTGCCCAGCTTGGCCGCAGCGCCTGCCGCCTGCTCGGCCATGGCCGCTTCCTGCGCCGCCTGCTGGGCCTGCGCGCGCTGCTGCCGCACCAGCACCACCTGCTCACCCGACACCACCAGTTCGGGATCGACGCCCAGCATGTCCGCGTACTTGTCGGCCCACATGTCGGCGTCCAGCTTGTCCAGCACATCGGGCTTCATCTGCGCGATCTGGCCCAGGCTCATGACGAAACGATCGACGCTGCTGGTGGCCACGGCGCGCTGCGCCTGCGCCAGCACGGAGACGAACTCGACATTCAGCTCGCGCCCCTGCAGCTCCTGCGGTGGTGGCGGCAGGATGCCCGCTTCGACCATGCGCGAGAACGCCATCTCGATCAGCGGCGACAGCATCTCGTCGTGCAGCCGCTCCAGCACAGGGCCGATCATCAGCAGCTTTTCCTCATGCCGCTCCGCCACTTCGGTCGCCGTCATGCGCGGATCGTCAAGCCGGCGGTTGTAGAGCATCAGGAACATATCGGCATAGAACGCCGAATTGATGCGCTGGCGCACGTCCTGGATGTCCTCGCGCAGGTGCGACAAGTCGAGATTCACGTCAAACAGGCTGCGAATGGCGTTGTTCGGCCCCACCGCATCCACGAAGGTGATGCCGCCCGGCGCGTAGTCCACCAGCTTGTGCTGGCCGGGCACCTGCAGTGGCGGCGTCACCTTGTAGTCGATGGCCTGCCCCTTTCGCCGCTGCTGGTGCTGCAGCTGCTTGCAGTCGCCCAGCGCATCCATGCCGGGGCTGGCGCCGTACACGTCATTACTGTGAACCACCCAGCGCGCGCACAGCGCCGGGAAATCCTTGAACCCCGACTCGCGCAGCACCGCGTCGGCCTCGCGGCCTTCCTCGAAATACACCGACCGCCAGGCCATGTTTTTGCTGTCGCGCTTGCCCGGATCGCGCTCATGGCGCGGCTCGATGGCGTGGATGACGCGGATCAACTCGTCGTAGCTGCGGCGCTCGTACAGGTTGCGCACCTGCGTGCTGCACGCGGCCAGGCCGAACGACTGCACCATCTGCTCGACCGTCATGTCGAACTCGCGAAACAGCGTGTCAGGCCGGCCCTTGTGGTTGGTCGCCAGGTAGAACTCGCCCGCCGTCTGCGGCCGGTGGTTGATGACCGATTCGAAATCCGGCTCGACCACCGTGGCGCAAGTGCCGAAGGCGCCCAACTCGTCATAGCAGGAATGAAGCGCGCGGTAAGTGTTCGACTTGGTGAACACCATCCGCATCACCTCACCCACATCGTGCAGCCACTGCTTGATGTCCGCCGACTCGTCCAGCTTGGGGTCGCTCGTCGTCAGGCGGAACCACGGCCGCGCCGGGCTGGTGGCGCCGGCCATCATGCCAGCGCCCAGCGTGCGCGCCGCAAGAATCGGCGTGTTGTCGATGATGTTGTTGTGCTTTTTGCCGCCCCTGTCGCCACGGCCTTCCGCAAAGCGCCCAGCGCGCGGCATCATCTGGCGCGCAATCTCCTGCCAGTGCGCTTCCCAGCTGCTGCGCTCGGTCTTGAGCGCCTGCAATCGGCGCATCAGGTGCTTGCGTTCTACTGCCACGGTTTACTGACCCAGCAGCGTGTTGCGACCCAGCGACAGCGCGTTGGGATCGACCCCTTGCGGCCCGGTCAGTATCGTGCCGCCCAGCCCGGCGTTGGGACGCTGCGCCTCGGCAGAACTGGCCACCCGCTGGTTGGCTCGGTTGGTCTCCATCTCGGCCTGCTTGCTGGCCTCCTTGGCCTGCTGCTCGGCAGTGCGGGCGGCGTCCTTGGCTTGGTTGCGCTGACGGCGTGCCGCGTCCGCCTGACTGGCAGCGCCAGCACCAGCAATCACGGCGCCAATGATGGTTTCGATTCCCACGCTTAAATCTCCTTCATGACCACTTGATCGACGGGCGTGTAACCGCGCCGCGCCAGCATCGATGCCAGCGGCGTGCCGGCCCGGCAGTGCCAGGTGAACCGCGTCGCTCCGCGCCGGCTGGCCTCTGCCTCAGCAGCGCGAACCAACTTGCCGGCGACCATCGTGTTGCGCCAGGCCGGCTCCACAAACAGCGCATCGTTGCCAGCCACCAGAACCGCCGGGTTGTGCGCGTGCGCCGCCACCGTCACCGAGCAGTAGCCAACAACCGCGTCGCCATCGAACGCGCCGACAGCAAAAACCATCCCCTTGTCATACAGCCGCTGATACGCGCCCACATCAGGATCAAACGGAAAATCGAAGCCAGTTTCCGCCCAGTTCTCGGCCAGCAGGCCGCGCACGCGCGGTATCCACTCAGCCGGGTTGACGATGCGCAGTTCCACGCTGGGCAGTGTCTGTGAGCCAGACACCATCACGCGCACCGTCAGCCGTAGGGGTCGTAATCGGCGCCCCTGGCCTGGCGGGCGCGCAGGGCGGCCAGTCGCTCGCGCTTGACCACCGGGTAAGCGAATGTCAGCGCCAGCGCATCCGCAATGTCCGGGCTGCCTGCGCCGGGCAGCCGCTTGCGAATGTCGTCCTTGCTCTCGATGATGATGCGCTGCTGCGCGTCATAGCTGTAGGTCGGCGTTGCCAGCTCGACCTTGAGGGCCACATCGTTCGGGATCGCCAACCCGGCCCGCACCTGATCGGCCAACGTCATCCACATCTCGGCACGGCGGTTGGCAAAGCGCATGTCCGTCACCGGCTTGCCGCCAAAGTTCACTTCGATGACCTCATGCCCCAGCTGGCGCAGCCGGTCAATCACGCCCGCTCCAGCCCCCGAATCGATGAATACCGCATCAGGCCGCCATTCGACCATGCGTGCCGCCACCCTCGCGGCCAAGTCCATGTTGTCCACGCCACGAAACACCTGCGGCGCGAACACCTGCAAGCCCTGCCGCGACACAATCACGCTGCGGTCATCGCCAAACCGCGCCGGGTCAACCCCCAGCACGCGCGGCATGCCTTCGATGTCCGCCTCTGTCAACACCCGGCGCGCGGCCTGCTCCACATCGGTCAGGCTGATGAGCTGATCGTCACCTGCCGCCGAGAAGTCGCACAGGTATTCCCGTGCGTAGGCGTTCTCTGACATCTCGGAGCGGATCGCCGCCACTTCGGACGGTAACAGCGCGTCCGTGTCGTCCACCGTGTACAGCGCCCGCGCCCACCCTTCTCGCCCTTCGGCGGCAAAGAACAACTCCGAGAACAGATTCACGCCCTTGGGTGTACCGATGAACCATGCCCAGCCCGCGCGGTCACTCAGTGCCGGCCGAAGAATTTCCTCCCACACCACCGGCTTTATCTGCGCTACCTCGTCCACCACGCAACCGTCGAGGCGCACGCCCCGCATGCTGTCCGGGTTGTCCGCGCCATAGATGCGAACCACAGCGCCGTTGTGTGTGAACCGCACCAGAGAATCGACCTCCGACACTTCCACAGCGCCGTGCACGCGCAGCGGCTCCACCATCTGTTTCAGGCGTGCCCAGGCAATCGCCCGCGCCTGTTTCAATTGGGGGGCCACATAAAAATAGTTGGGCAGGTCAAGCTGGTTCCTGACTGCCGAGTCCAGCAGCTTCTTGAGCGCTATCTCGGTCTTGCCGGCGCGCCGATGCAGCGCCATGACCACGAAGCGCGCCCCATTGGACAGTTTGGCGCACTCGCGCTGCCAGGCGCGCATCGGATGGCCGAATCGCACTTCAACCTGGGTCGCCATCAAATTCGGACTTGATCGTCAGCGTGACCCCGCCTCCCACATCGGCCTGGATGCGGTCGCCATAGTCCCGAGGCGCAATCTTTGATGCCCGCCAACGGTAGTGATGCGCCAACTCCTTCGCCTTCGACAGCTCGAACGGGTCGGCAGCCTGCTGTATCACGTCACCGGCAAGCTCGTCCCACATGCGAGCCGTGGCTTGGCGAACAGCACGCGCGCGCGCGGAACGCTCCTGGTCAGCTTCCAACCAAGTCAAAAGCCCGCCGTCCGTCACCCCGGCACGCTTCGCAATCTCCCTCAGAGACACGCCGTCAGCAATCAGCCGTGCCACCTCATCCATGCCGCCAGTCGCCTCGATTCGCTCGGCCACGCTCAGCTTTTTTGGGGCCATCTGTTTCTTTGCCATACCATCAATCAGACCCGATTCCGCATGGAACACGCGCACTCGTGCGGATTATTGCTATCCGTACCATCCGCGCTATACGTTGCTGCGCACCCATCGACGCCTCTCAGAGCGCGCTCGATCACCGCATTGATCCACTTCGCGCCACCCCGATCCAGCACGGCGCGACGCCGGCTCAGTGGCATTCGGTACACCGCCATCACCACCGGGTCGCGCTCCGACGTGCGCGGACCCACCTGCCCACGGCGGTTGCCCTTGATCCAGTCCCGCACCGTGGACTTCTTGGCGCCCACAGCCGCCGCCACCTTGGCATACGACCGCAGCACCTCATAGGCCGCAATCGCCCGCTCAACATCCTCGTCTGAATGGCGCGCGTTCCGGTGAGTCTCCCCGATCCGTCGCCCCTGCTCATTCACCCGCACCAGCGCCATCGTCATTTGCCTGTCTTTGCGTAGCTCGGAATTGGCCGGCCGGCCTTGATCGCATTGCCCTGGGTGATGAGCCGGGCAGCATCCTCGCGCGCCTGGCGTGTGCCCCGACTCGCCTGTCGGGCCGCCTGCTCGAACTTCTGGTCTGCGCGCTGCTCGCGCGCGGTAGCTGCTTTCGTCATTGGTTCGCTCCTTTGGTTGAAAACGTCTTTCAGGCTGCCGCCCGATCTATAGCCCGGTTGTTGGCCGACTCCGTGCGCCAAATCGCCACGGTTTCCTGCGCGGCCACCAACTGCCACCGTAGCGTTTCCTCCGTCTCCACGGCGGCAGCAATGCCGTCAAGCAAGGCGATGTAGTCGGGATGCGCGTAGGCGTACTGCTCCCGCGCGTTGACTGCCGGGGCTTCGCACTCCGCCATAAGTAGGGCTTTCTTGGACTTGCGGAATTCCTCCAGGCGCACCCGCTCGGCCTTGGCCTTAGCGTACAGCGGGGCTTGCCTGTAGATGAATTCGATTGCCTTATGGGGGTCGCGCTCAGGCATTGGCCGCCTCCGCAAACAAATCTGCAACCTCGGGCGTTTCCTGCACGCAATG
>ERZ1645187.3283-NODE-3283-length-13692-cov-7.755005_pt1 | contig 13692 bp, 9 predicted proteins | sample MGYA00575352_ERZ1645187 | MGnify/ENA primary metagenome ERZ1645187 (study PRJEB40837, sample SAMN11349314) | freshwater sediment metagenome | isolation source: river sediment | host: Sediment | place: India: Wazaribad , New Delhi | collected 2017-02-21 ...
TCGAGGGCATGGGACTCATCGTTTTGCACTCCGGGCACTACGCGAAGATCTTCAAGCGCCTCATGGGCACGCCCTGTTCGCTGAAATGGCGCGAGGCGGGCGAGAAGGAAATCGTCTGGATCGTCAACCCGAACCACCCCATCGCCGCAGGCCTGCCTGAATGCATCCGAATCGAGCATGAGGAAATGTACGGCGAGCCCTTCTCCATTCCTGAGCCGCTTGAGACCGTGATGATCTCGCATTTCGAGGGCGGTGAGGTCTTCCGCTCCGGCGTCACCTATCGCCGGGGGGCGGGCAACGTCTTCTATTTCCGCCCCGGCCACGAGGCCTATCCGACCTATCACAATGCCGACGTGCTGCGCGTCATCAAGAACGCTACGCGCTGGGCCTATAACCCGGCCAAGCCGTGGGTGGGCATCCACCCCGCACCCAACGTGCCCCACGACAAGGCACCTTACCCCCTCGAAGTGAAAGGCCCGCGCCTGCACGAGGATGGGGAAGAGGGATACCGGTAGACTTCACCTCTCCCGCTTGCGGGAGAGGACGCCCGCAAGGGCAGGTGAGGGCCTGCGTCACATCCCTCACCGTCACTCGTTTCACTCGTGCCACCTCTCCCGCAGGCGGGAGAGGTGAAAGGAACTCCCCCCATGACCAAACCCATCCGTCTTCTTGTCCTCGGCACAGGAGGCATGGCCAAGGCCCATGCCACGGCCTTTGCGCTGGACCCGCGTGTCGAACTCGTCGGTGCCTGCGATGTGGTGCCGGGCCGCGCCGCCGAATTCGCCAAGGCCCATGGCATGGCCAAGAGCTTCGAAGACCTCGACGCCGCCATCGCCTGGGGCGGCTTTGATGCCGCGACCAACGTGACCCCGGATGCCATCCACCATCCCACCACCATGAAGCTGCTGAAAGCGGGCAAGCACGTGCTGTGCGAAAAGCCGCTCGCTGAAAACTTCGCCCTCGCCGATGAAATGGCCAAGGCGGCGGAGCAGGCGGGCCTCATCAACATGGTGAACCTGACCTACCGCAATGTCGCGGCATTGCATGTCGCGCGCAAGCTCGTGACCGATGGAACGCTGGGCCGCATCCGCCATGTGGAGGCGAGCTACCGCCAGTCCTGGCTCGTCGGCAACCACTGGGGCGACTGGAAGACGCTGCCCATGTGGCTCTGGCGTTTGTCGCAGAAGCACGGTTCCAAGGGCGTGCTGGGTGATGTTGGCATCCACATCCTCGACTTCGCCAGCTTTGGTTGCTCATCGGAACTGGTGGCCGTGCAGCCGCGCCTCAAGACCTTCCACAAGGCGGACGGTGACAGGATCGGCGAATATCCGCTCGACGCCAATGACTCCGCCGTGATGACGGTGGAATTCGCCAATGGCGCTATCGGCGTCATCCAGGCCTCGCGCTTCATGACCGGCCACGACAACGAACTGCACCTGCGCATCCATGGCGACAAAGGCGCCGTCGAGGTCCGGCACTTCGAAGGCTGGACCGAACTCAGGGCCTGCACCGGTGATGATGTGAACACTATGGCCTGGCGGCACATCAAGCCGGAGCCGGTGGAAACCAACTACCGCCGCTTCATCAATGCGGTTGCGGCAGGGAAAAACGAGGAACCGGATTTCCGCCACGCCGCTGATCTGCAGCGCGTGCTCGACCTTTGCTTCGACCGCGATGGCAGCGGTCTGGTGCGGGTCTGATGAGGCGTTTCCTCAGGCGTCCCCTCAATCGTCCCCTCAATCGTCCCCTCAATCGTCCTTGAAGGCACCGCCTGCGGACGGGCCGAGACTGCCTTCCAGCGACCGCGTGCGGTTGCGGTAGTCTTCCGGTCGCTCGACCTGCCATTGCCACATGCCGCGGAGTGCCGCCTTGGCCTCGCGTTCGGCGGCCACGTATTCGAGGGCGTGGCGGCGGTAGGCAAAGGCCCAGCCCGCCTCCACCATGGCGCGGTTGATCTCGGTTCCGCCCGCCTTGCAGACAGAGACCTGCCGTCCGTAACGGTCACGATCGATGGCGCGGCAGGTGACCGTGCCGCTGCGGATGAGGCGCGAAAGTGCGTCACGCGCCATCTTCCCACAAGGCTGCTGCCGTCCTTCGTCGTCGCGGCAGGTCTGGCGGAATTCCGGTGCGTCAATGCCATGCAGGCGGATTTCGCTTTGACCGAGTGAGAAGGAATCGCCGTCAATGGCGTGATAGGCACCACCGCTATGGTTCTTGCCTGCAGGGCGCGATGAAATCTCCGGCGAAAGCCACTCCGGCTTCCAGTAGGCAAGGCCCGCCACGATCAGCAGCAGCACGACGACCGTGGCCCACTGCGTGGCCACCTGACCCAGTCTCATTGCGGCGTGGTCCAGCGGACTGCCGCGGCATCATCACTCTCGCGGGCATCGACCCAGCGCGGATCGCCAGCACCTTCTTCCAGTTTCCAGAAGGGCGCCTTGGTCTTGAGCCAGTCCATCAGGAACTGGCAGGCGGCAAAGGCCGCCTCGCGGTGCGCTGAACTGGCGAGCACCAGCACGATGTCGTCACCGGGCAGCATGCGCCCGTGGCGGTGGATGATCAGCACGTCATCCACGGGCCAGCGTGCACGCGCCTCGGCTTCGATATCGGCAAGCGCTGTTTCGGTCATGCCGGGATAATGTTCCAGCGTCATGGCGGAGACGGCGGCATCCCCGTTCATCTCGCGCACTGAGCCCACGAACAGCGCCGTGCCTCCCACGCGGGTTTTGCCCGCCTTGAAGGCCATCAATTCCTGCCCGGCATCGAAGGGCTGTTCCTGCACACGGATCATGTCGCTTCAGTCACCCAGAAGTTTCTTGAGCGCCTTCTTAGCTGATTTCGCGGCACCCTTGGCAACATCATTGGCAACGTCTTCCAGCGCCTCCCCATCACTGCCCCGCAAGACACCTTCGACATCCAGCTTGGCGGAGAGTTTCGGACGCTCCCACGGACCCCGGATGCGCGCCGCGACCGGAAGCGGCAGGCCCTTGCCCGGCTTCACCGTGAGATCAACGGCACGGCGCAGCAGGTCGACGTTGCCGTCAATTTTCGCGGATAATCCGGCGGCGGCGATTTCGCTGTCAGCAAGTGTGCCGATACCGTCCGCGAAACTGGCGGTTGCCTGCGCGGCGCTGAATGCGGTGGCGGACCCTTTCGAAATGCCCCAGCCCTCAAGATCGTCGTTGCTGACCAGGCCTGCGAGCCTGGCAAGATCAATGCCGTCGATGGCGCCATTCTTGAGCAAGACGCTGGCCGTGCCTTTCAGCGACGAGATCATTTGCGCCGGACTGGAACCCGTTGCCGTGAGATTGGTTTTCAGATCGGTCGGGCCCGACAGGAAGGTGATGCCGAAGGCCTTGCCGAGGAAGCCCTTGGCCTCGACGCCGGCCACATCAAGCGCCAGTGTCATGTGTGTGGACGCATCCTGTTTGAGCGAGAGATCGAGAACACCCTTGCCCTGTTCCAGCGCCAATGTTTCGACATGGGCCTGAAGCGCGCCGTCCTTGAGGCTGGCCTTGAGATTGCTGGGGCCTGCCGTCACTGCACCCGCCGTGAAGCTGTCGGTCGTCAGGGCGAATTCCGCGTCCACGGTTTTGAGATCGTGGAAGGGAAGGGCCGCTTCGCGCCAATCCCGTGTCAGGTCCGGCGGAGCTGCGGGGCTTGCCGTGTCCTTGCTGCCGTAGATGTTGAGATTGAGGCTGTTGAAGGCGAGGTCCGCCGAGATGGCGGGCCGGGGCGAAGCGGCCTGCACGGAAATCTCGCCCTTGGCCTGCATGTCGCCAAGCGCAAAGGCGAGGTTGCGGAAGCGTGCCTTGGCGTGGGCGAGCGACAGCCCCGCATCCAGCGCCAGCGGCACGCCTTCGGAAAGGCCTGCCAGCGGCACCCCCATCCACGAGAGGAATGACTGCGCATCATCGGATTCCGCCGAAACGCTGCCGTCGAATTGCAGGGCGCCGGTGAGGCGCAGGCGTCCGGACATGACGATCTGGCCCGCCTTGCTCGCCAGCGTGACATCAGAAGGCGAACCGCGCTGCTGCAGGCGGCGCGTGTCATCGACCGAGAGCGTGAGGCCTGTGGCGACACCGTTGAAGAGGCCGCGCAACTCCGCCCCCAGCGCACCCTCTTCGCTCTGCGTCAGGGTGCCGGACACATCCGTGACGGCAAGTGCCAGATTGTGTTCTGCATCTGCCGCCTTGATGGCTCCATTCTCGATGGTGATATCGAGTGGCCGCGCCGTCACCTTGGGGGCGGCCCCTGCCGCCGTCTCATCGCCGGGCAGGTTCTTGGTATCGGCAGCCGTGAAGGTGAAGACCGGGTCGATGAGGGTGATGTGCCGCAAGCGCCCGCCCAGCACCTGCTGCAGCGGATTGTCGATGCGGATATGGCCGATCGCGGCCAGCGGCACCCCTTGCGCATCGCTTCGGGTGAAGGTCACGGTGTCGAGTGTGATGGTGAGACCGTCGGAAAAGGTGAAGCCTGAGCCGCCCTCGACGCTCATGCTGAGACCGTGGCGGGTTTCCGCCCGTTCGGCGAGCCGTGAGGCGGCAAGTTGCGGCAGCAGGATGGCCACCCCGCCGGCCAGCACGGCTGCCACAACCGGAACGCCGATGAGAAGATATTTGAGCGAACGCCGCATGCCCGCCTTATGCCGCACCCCTTGCGGCCCTTTCAAGGCAGGCGATATGAGGTTCAGCCTTGAGGACAGATGACACGACATGACTGACCAGCCGCTTTGGACACCTTCGCCCGCCCGCCGCGCCTCTGCCAACCTGCGCGCCTTCGAGGCCTTCGTGAAAGGCCGGAGCGGCGTGCCGCTGTCGGGCTTCCGCGAGGTGCAGGCCTGGTCACTCAGCGCCGCACCCGCCTTCTGGGATGCCGTCTGGGACTTCTGCAAGGTAAGGGCAAGCGTCAAGGGCAGGACGGTGATCGCCCATCCCGGCCGCATGCCGCACGCAGGCTTCTTTCCCGAAGCACGGCTGAACTATGCCGAGAACATCCTCATCAAGTCGGATGATGCTCCCGCACTCATCTTCCGCTCCGAGAACGGGCAGCGCAGTGAGCTGAGTTGGCGCGCCCTCAACGAACAGGTCTCGCTGCTGCAGCAGGCACTGGTGCGGCTGGGGGTGGGCAAGGGCGACCGCGTCTGCGCCGTGGTGCCCAATCATCCCGTTTCCATCATCGGGCTTCTGGCCTGCGCCTCGCTGGGCGCCATCTGGTCCTCCTGTTCGCCGGACTTCGGTGAACGCGGCATCCTCGACCGCTTCGGCCAGATCGAACCCAAGGTGCTGCTCTGCTGCGACGGCTATTTCTATGGCGGCAAGACCTTCATGATGACGGAGAAAATCACGGCGGTGGTGCGCCAGATCGCTTCCATCAGCAAGGTGATCGTCTTTGACTATGCGGGCAATGCCGATGCTGTGGCGGCGGCTGTTCCTTCCGGCATTTCACTCGCTGCCCTGACCCGCGGGACTGTTGCCAAACCCGTCAGCTTCACGCAGCTCCCCTTCGAGCATCCCCTCTACATTCTCTATTCCTCGGGAACGACGGGCGTGCCCAAGTGCATCGTCCATGGCCATGGCGGCATCCTGCTCAAGCACCTGGTCGAGCACGTGCTCAACAGCGATGTGAAGCCGGGCGACCGCGTGTTCTATTTTTCCACCTGCGGCTGGATGATGTGGAACTGGCTGGTGAGCGGCCTTGCGGCGGGTGCCACGCTGCTGCTTTTCGATGGCTCACCCTTCCATCCGGCTGAGCGCGTGCTCTGGGACTATGCCGAAGAGGAGGGCATGAGCCACTTCGGCACCTCGGCCAAATACATCGACAGCCTGCGCAAGTCCGGCTTCCGCCCGAAAGACCATATGGCGCTGGCAAAGCTGCGCAGTGTCATGTCCACCGGTTCGCCGCTCTCGGAGGAGGGCTTTGCCTTCATCTACGAGGGCGTGAAGGACGACGTGCAGCTTGCCTCCATCTCGGGCGGCACGGACATCTGCGGCTGCTTTGTCGGCGGCAATCCGGACGAACCTGTCTATGCCGGGGAAATCCAGGGCGCGATGCTGGGCACGGCGGCGGATGTGTTCGATGACCAGGGCCACCCGGTGCGGGGCGAGAAGGGCGAACTCGTCTGCACCCATCCCTTCCCCTCCATGCCCGTCATGTTCTGGAACGATCCGGCGGGCGAGAAATTCCACAACGCCTATTTCGCCCGCTTTGCCGGCCTGTGGTGCCATGGCGACTTTGCCGAGATCACCGCCCATGGCGGCATGATCATCCATGGCCGTTCCGACGCCACCCTCAATCCCGGCGGTGTGCGCATCGGCACGGCGGAAATCTACGCCCAGGTGGAACGCATTCCCGAGGTGCTGGAGGCCCTCGCCATCGGCCAGGACTGGCAGGGCGACGTGCGCGTGGTGATGTTTGTCCGCCTTGCCGCCGGTGTGTCGCTGAGCGACGATCTTCTGGCGCGCATGAAGAAAGCGATCCGCGAGGGTGCTTCGCCCCGCCATGTGCCGGCAAAGATCATCGCCGTTGCCGACATCCCCCGCACCAAGTCCGGCAAGATCACCGAACTGGCAGTGCGCGAGGTGGTGCACGGGCGTCCGGTGAAGAACAAGGAAGCCCTTGCCAACCCGGACGCGCTCGATCTCTACGCCAACCTGCCGGAGCTGCAGGCCTAACCCTGCGCCGGGTCGCGCAGGTTGCGCGACAGGATGAAGACCGGAATGAGGCCCGCGAGCGCGATGGAAAGCGCGGGCAGGGCGGCCTCTTCCAGTTGCCCCAGCGAGGCGCTGGTGAAGACATGCGTGGCCAGCGTGTCGAAGTCGAAGGGGCGCAGCAGAAGTGTGGCGGGCAATTCCTTCAGGGCATCGACGAACACCAGAAGCGTGGCGGTGATGAGGGCGGGCCTGAGCAGCGGCAGGTGGATTTCGCGGAACACCGTGAAAGGTCCGCGCCCGAGGGTGCGCGCCACCTGGTCGAGGTGCGGCGAGATTTTCATGAAGCCGGCATTGACCGTACCCGTGGCAATGACGAGGAAGCGCGTCACGTAGGCAAAGACCAGCGCCACCATGCTGCCCGAGAGGATGAGGCCGGGCATGCTGCCAAACAGGGCCTTGGTGAGCGCATTGATCTGAATGTCGAGGAAACTGAAGGGTATGATGATGCCGATGCCCAGCACCGTGCCCGGCAGCGCATAGCCGAAACTGGCGAAGCGGGTGATGCGGTTGAGGCCGGGGCGGCCTTGGCCGCGCATCACATGCCCGAAGAGCAGCGCCAGAAAAAGCGTGCCGACACAGGCGAGGATGGCCAGCAGCAGCGAATTGCCCATGGCCGAGAAGAATGCAGACGATGGCAGGTCGGAAAAACGCCGCCAGCCATAGTGCAGCAGCAGGAACACCGGCACCAGAAAGCCAAGCGTGATGGGGATGAACATTGTGACGAAGGCCAGCACGGCAGGCACACCCGAAAGCCGGATGCGCTGGATCGGCGAATGTGCCCGTGCGCCCCGCGAAAGCGTGTCACGACGGCGCATGAGCTGTTCAAAACCGATGAGGGCCCCGACCGCCGTGAGAAGCACGAAGGCAAGCTGCGCCGCCCCTCCGAGGTTGCCCTGTCCGAGCCAGGTCGAATAGATGCCATAGGTCAGCGTGTTGACGCCGAAGAACTGCACGGCGCCGATGTCGTTCATCACCTCCATGATGACGAGCGAGGCACCGACGGCAAGGGCGGGTCTTGCCTGCGGCAAGGTGATCTGCAGGAAGGCCTTCCATGGCGAACGGCCCAGCGTGCGCGCCACATCCAGTTGCGACATCGGCTGTTTCAGGAAAGCCGCCCGCGCCGACATGTAGACGTAAGGGTAGAGCGAGAAGGCAATGACGAGGATGGCACCACCCAGCGAGCGGATGTCCGGGATCCAGCTTTCCGCCGGTGTGCTCCAGCCCGTGAGCCTGCGCAGTGCTGTCTGGAACGGCCCCGCGTAGGAGAAATAGTCCACATAGGCGAAGGCGGTAATGTAGCCCGGCACGGCCAGCGGCAGGATCGCCGACCACTTCATCAGGTTGCGGCCCGGAAAGCTGTAGAAGGTGACAAGCCAGGCCATGACCGCGCCGGTGACAAGGGTGATCAGGGCCACGCCCCCGGCCAGCAGAACCGTCTGCCGCACCATGGAGGGCAGGATGCTGCCCAGAAGGTCCGGCCAGGCATTGCTGTCGGCGGTGATGGCGAGGAAGAGGACCGCGGCCAGCGGCAGGAACAGTGGCAGCGACAGGATCAGCGTCACGGCCTGCAGCGGCGAAAAGCCCTTGCGCCCGCTGGCGGGCGCTGCGTCCTGCATCATCGCTGTCATCGGTCTCGCCTATTCCGCGAGGACACGCGTAGCCGGGAAACGCACTTCCGCCAAGGTGCCCTGGCCCGGCTCGCTGACCATGGTAAACTGCGCCCGGTTGGCTTCCACCAGCGCCTTGCTGAGCGGCAGGCCGAGGCCTGTGCCCTGGCGCGTGCGCCCCGCCGCTTCCACCCGCACATAGGGGCGAAGCGCCTCCTGCAACTGCGTGACCGACATGCCGATGCCGCTGTCCTTGACCCGCATCACCAGTTCACCGGTCCCGTCCACGAAGGCTGACACGATCACCTGCCCGCCCGCATCCGTGTACTTGATGGCATTGGAGATGAGGTTCAGCAGCACCTGCCGCAAGGCGCGCAGGTCAGCGACCACCCGTGGCAGGTCGGCGGCGAAGGACTTGCGCACCACCACGCTGGCGCGGGCCGCGTCTTCCGTCAGCAGTCGCAGGGCATGCTCAACGGCGTCCACCACATTGACCGCCGTGAAGTCGAGTTCAAGCTTGCCGGCCTCGACCTTGGAAAGGTCGAGGAGGTCATTCACCAGTGCCAGCAAATGGGCTCCACTGGCATGGATGTCGTTGGCATAGGCGCGGTACTTCTCGTTGCGCATCTCGCCGAAACGTTCGGTGCGCATGACGTCCGAGAAGCCGAGGATGGCGTTAAGCGGCGTGCGGATCTCGTGGCTGATGCCTGCAAGAAACTCCGACTTCTGGCGGCTGGCCTGTTCGGCGGCTTCCTTGGCCTCACGCAGTTCCTGTTCGGTGCGCTTCCACTGCGTGATGTCGCGCACCACGGCGCAGAAGCTGGCCTCTGACTGCGGCGACTGCAGCTTGCCCAGCGTGACAAACAGCGGAACGGCGCCACCCTGCTTGACGACGGCTGAGAACTCGCGTCCGTCATTGAAGACGCTCGCCAGTCCCGGTCCGGCCATGGCCGAGAGATAGTCACGCCAGGCCTTGCGGCTGTCCGGGCTCAACAGCTCCGCGAAGGCACGGCCGCGCACTTCATTCTGCGGCATGCCGAAAATCGCTTCGGCGCCGGCACTGAAGCTCAGGATGAGTCCGCTGCTGTCGAGGGCGATGATGCCGTCCGAGGCAACATCGAGCATGGCTTTCAATTCATTCGTCTCGATCACCTGCGGACTGCCAGCCGTGCGGGGAACGGAAGAAAGTGGCTGTTCCGCTTCGGCCCTGGACTGGCTGGCGGGTGCGGTTGCCGTGGCGGACGGGGCAGGCGCTGGCTGTTCTGCTGCGGGCTGCGGCGCGCTGGCAGGCTTCAGGACAAATTGTTCTGCCGGACCGTTGACCCACGGCACGCTGGCGAGAGTGACTTCCAGGTCAAGTGACTCACCGCCCTTGCCGGGGAGCGATGTGCGGCGCACCGGCTCCATCACGGATTTGAAGTGTTGCCAGAGGCCGTCATCCGCCAGCAGGTCGTCGGCGCTCTCATAGCCAAGGAGATGGGCCGCCTTCGATGTGGCGAAGAGGGCGTGGCCGTCGCGTCCGATGAGAATGGCCTGGCCTGACTTCTCGAACGACTGCCGCACCGGCTGGGGCACAAAGGGATACTTGCCGCGCGCCGTCTTGGGCTGCGCGTGTTCCTTGTTCTCGCCGCTTGGCCGGGCCGGGATTTTTTCACCGTGCGCCGGGGGCGGTGACTGGGGCGGTGGCTGGGGCGGTGACTGGGGCGCGGCGGCAGCGACTGATGGCGGACCCGCCTTCAGCGGCGCGGCCTTGTGCTGCGGGGCCGACTGCGCCTCGATGGTCTCCTGCAGCGACTTCGCCAGCATGGCGAAGGCATCCTGCGGAGGCAGCTTGGCGGCGATGCTGACGTCACCCTGCAGTCCGCGTTCCAGGGCCCTGCGGTCAGTGATGTCTTCCAGCATTGCACTCAGCAGCGCGGGATGGCCCTCTGGCAGGCGCGAAAGCGTGAGCCGCACCTCGCGTTGTCCAATGCGGCAGGCCATGCTGACGACGGCGCTGCTGACGGCACTGCGCTGCAGCCCCGCGATCAGGCTGTCGGCCTGCTCCGGTGGTTGCGTGAGATCACCCAGATGCGTGGCGGCGGCGAGGTCGATCATCTCCTTCGCGGCGGTGTTGCCATGAAGGATGCGTCCATCGCCTGCACAGATGAGGACGGCGGCCGGGAGGTGCAGCAGGGCCGACTGGGCAAGCTCTCCGGCCAGGGGCGGCAAGGCCCTGGGCGGTGGTTCTGCCACCAGCAGCACGCCCTGCCGACCATCCGCCAGCAGATGCAGGCTGCCATGAACAGCGATAGTTTCGCCCGCTGGCGCGCCGGGCATGGAGAGGCGCAGCGCACGCACCTGCCCCGCCGTGAGGCTGGCGGCGAGATCACGGATCGCAAGCACGCCGGCGTCCTGAGGGTCAAAGGGACGGTCCACCAGGTCAAAGACGCTTTCGCCGCCCAGCGCCGCGACACCCGGCGCATTGGCCCAGACGATCCGGCCGCGCGCCGCATCCCACAGCCAGGCGGCTTGGGGGGCCTGTCTCAGGTCTTCAAGGGTACGGGGGCGGAGTGTGGTCAACGACGGAGGCCTGGTTGCGAACATGAAACCGGAACGGCTTCAATTTCCTGCAATAAATCAAGTTTGAGCGGCCCCGTCCACACTTCCTTAACCGTGATCGACAGGTGAGCGGCCAGTCGGTTCGTTGTGCGGTGCAAAATTCATGTTGAAATGCACAAAAACCGGTGCTATATGTCAACCAACACATTCTGAGGAGTGCAGGACATGACCCGCAAGACCAAGACCCCGGTTGAACTCGCCACCGACTTCGTTACCGATTCGATGGAAACGGCCAAGGCTGCCTTTGGTGGCGAAGCTGGTTCCGCCAAGGAAGGTTTTGAAGCCTTCAACGCCTCCACCAAGGTTTATCAGTCCCGCCTCGCCGACCTCCAGGCAAAGGGCGCCGAAATGTTTGAAGCCAACACCAAGGCCGTTCTGGGCTTCTGGAAGGATGCCGCTGCTGTGAAATCGCCGGAGGCGCTCTTCGCCCTGCAGCAGGGCTTCTTCAAGTCCCAGTCGGAAGTTGCCATGAAGCAGTTCCAGGAACTCAATGACGTGGCAACCGCCCTTGTGCGCGACGCCGCCGCCCCGGTGCAGGATGGTTTCAAGAAGTCCTTCGCGGCCTTCCCCTTCACCAAGGCCGCCTGATCCAGACAATCACACGGCGGGTCACCCTCCCGGCCCGCCACACTCCGAAGGCCCGGCATTGCCGGGCTTTTTTTGTCTGCCGGAACCACGTGTGGAGGCCGCGAGAAAAATGCCGCCGCAAGGGTTTGCAACTGCGAACGTGTTGCGCTAGAGACGCGCCCGTGCCGCCATAGCTCAGTTGGTTAGAGCGCTAGATTGTGGATCTAGAGGTCCCCCGTTCGAGCCGGGGTGGCGGTACCATCCCTCCCGGCTAAGTTCGGCATCTGCCGCCTTGCGGATGTGCCGTGCCGTCTCCTCCACTCAGGATGAGGGCAGACCTGCTTCCCGCACCAGTACGAAGAAGTCCTGCTCGCCGAGACCGCGGCCAGCGGCATCCCTGTAGATGCCTGCGATCATGCTGTTGAGGGGAAGGGCAAGCTGTGCTTCCTCTCCCGCCGCCAGAAAAAGCTCCACGTCCTTCAGCAGCATGTTGAGGGTGGCGGCAGGCGCATAATTGCCCCCGATGACCATGTCCTTCTTGTAGCCGATGAGCGGCGAGGCGACGGCGCTCTGGGTGATCACATCCAGCATCGCGGCGTTGCCGAGGCCGCCCTTGAGGCCAAGGGCGAGCGCCTCGCCGAGCAGCACCGATGTCGCGGCGACCATGCTGTTGATGGCGAGCTTGAGCACGCGCGCTTCCTCGCCGCTGCCGAGGTGAAAGGTTTTCTTGGTGAATACCGCAAAGACATCTGCCATCGCATGGTAGGCAGCCTCAGGCCCGGAGACCAGCGCGGTCAGCGTTCCCGCTGCCGCCATGCCTGTCGAGCCCGAAACCGGCGAGCGCAGATAGGACAGGCCAGCGGGCACATGCGCCGCAATTTTCGCCGAGATGGCAGGCGACACCGTGCTCATGTCGATGAAAGTGGCATTCGTCCGCGCAGCTGCAAGCAAGCCGTCTGCCAGCACCACATCGGCCAGCGCCGCGTCATCGCTGACACAGGTGAAGATGACGTCCGCATCCCCAACCAGATCCTTCACCGTTGCGGCCGTGGCAAAGCCGTCGGCAGCAAGGGCCTTGGCGCGTTCGGGTGTTCTGGCGAGGATGCGGGCCCTGTGTCCCGCCTCCTTGAAGCGCCTGCAGATGGGCAAGCCCATCTTCCCTGCGCCGATCCAGGCAATTGTCCGCATCATGCCACTCTTTCCGTTTGCGCCTCTGCCAGCCGTGCCAGCCGCGCCCTTTCCCGTGCCGCGAAGGTCCGTTCGCTCATGCGGTCGAGAAGCCCGATCATCTCCTTCAGGTTGCCGCGCGCGACACCCTGGGTGATGAACACGATGCGTGTACGCTCATCGGCGCTGGGCCATTTTTCAAGCCACGTCACGTTGTGGAGGAGATGCTGCACGCCCTGCACGACAGCAGGCCTGCCCGGTTCCTCCAGGATGTTGACCAGTCCCTTGACGCGCAACAGGCTGGGGCCAAGGTTCTGCGAAATGCCGTCGAGCAGGAACTGCAGTTCTTCGCGCGTCACCGGCTTTGCACGGGTGAGAACAAAGCTCTCGATCCCCTTGGCCGCGAAGTCATGCGGCATCTGCTGGTCGGCCACGCCATCGGCTTCGGCGATCCTGTTCTCATAGGTTTCGTAACTGGCAAGCGACAGCCATTCCGACGGATCGGCCATGGCATCGGCAGCATCAAAGCCGGCGTGCGTGAGGAGCGGTGCAACCGCGCTGGCCGAGACGTCGGCCGGCGCGATCCGCGCGGCGGGGTTCATCGTCTGAAGCCGCGCTGTGAGTGCCTCCGCCGCACCCGCCTTGGCAAGGTCGAGCTTGGAAATCAGGATGTCGTCGGCGAGTGCGACCTGCCGCAACGCCTCCGCGTGCCTTTCAGCTGTGCCCTCAAAGTTGGCCGCATCCACCATCGTGACCACCTTGGTGATGCGGTAGAGGCCATCAAGCGTGGGCTCGGACAGGAAGGCCTGCAGGATGGGGCCGGGTTCGGCGAGGCCGGTTGTTTCGATCACCACATTGTCGAAGCCGGGAAGATTGCCCCTGGCGCGGTCGTGGTAGAGGCTGTTCATGGTGCTCACCAGATCGCTCTTGATGGTGCAGCACAGGCAGCCGTTCTCCAGAACGACGACGGCGTCGTTGCTGCTGGTGTAGATCTCGGTGGTCGCCGTATCATTAAAAAAAAAAATGGGGGGGGGGGG
>ERZ1645187.3284-NODE-3284-length-13691-cov-5.368583_pt1 | contig 13691 bp, 16 predicted proteins | sample MGYA00575352_ERZ1645187 | MGnify/ENA primary metagenome ERZ1645187 (study PRJEB40837, sample SAMN11349314) | freshwater sediment metagenome | isolation source: river sediment | host: Sediment | place: India: Wazaribad , New Delhi | collected 2017-02-21 ...
GGTACCCAACCTCAGACTCGAACTGAGAACCAACACCTTTTGAGGATGTCCGCGCTACCAATTAGCGTAGTTGGGCGTAAGCTTCTAAATTTTAAATGAACATAAGATCTGAAGGCGATGCTCCAGAAATAACTTAGGGCTTCCATTATGGAAGCCCTAGTTGTTTGAAATCGGTGTATGCTTTTATTGCATCATGAATCCAAGCGGCTAGGGCCTCGTCCCAAATAAAGGGATAGGTAAGACCAGCTTGATGATAAGAGTATCGTTTTCATGATAAGTTTATTTATACAAAAGCGTCAAAAGCAAATTTCACCGTACTGCAACCGAGAGTTCCTCTCTTCGCTAATATGTGCCGGCGGTGTTCGGCTAGAATTGAATTTGCTGAAAACCCTTTGGTTGGATTTGAACCAACATCACCTTCGGTTTCCTGCATCGTACTACCTTAGTTAGATCCGTCACGTCGATTTTACTGTCCTCGTCGACTACTAAAGGTTTCCAACAAATTCGATTCAGTAAGAGAATTATAACACAGTGTGCTGAAAAGTACAATATTTGTTGAATTATTTTATGCTAAAGTCGATCCAGTTCTTCTCTGACATCTGATATAGAACCTTGCAGTTATTGACCTTCTCGAAGTCTGCGATGATAGATTTCAACTTCTTAGCGCTTGCATCAGACAGGACTTCCCAGTCATAGTCACCATCATCTTCTTCTCCTTTTGGTATTTCCCACGTTCCCCAGTATCGAATACCAAGACGATCGGATTCTTGTTGTATATCACCGCTTGTGATTCTACCAGCACCAGCTGGTTGAGCTCTGACCAAGGCATTTTTAAGATCAGAGAGCAGTTCTTTTTTGTTTACTGCTTCTTTAAGAAAACTAGAAAATTTCATGAATAAATCTTTCACTTGACGCTAAGCAGCGGTGTAGTAGACTTAAAGTCTTGTTTTCGCATGACGGTTTTAGCTACGATTGTTTTTGTATCGCCGCGATCCTTTACGACGAATGGGAGATTCACAAGAGTCAATAGATCATGAAACACAGCTTCAGCTTCTGCATCCATCTTTGCAACACTTTTACCGTACTTTTCGTACTCTTTTTTAAAGAGCCGAATCAATTCGGCTGCGGTGATGTCTTTACCGTTGCGTTCATCGTTGACACGTTCAATAAAATGTTTTGTGAAGGAAACATCAATGCCAAGTTTACCCCACAAAGCATCGCAAAATTTTTCTACGTCCATCATTTGCTTTGGACTGACTCGTTCAAATAGATCGTTTAGTTTCATGACCTGACCCGAGGTTCGGTTGGCTTTGGCTTTGTCATTGTCTTGATATCATCAACGATGATAGACAAGAATACAAAATGATTAAATCGCGGTTTTAAATTTTTAGATTTGAATCTAAAGTAACCCTTGTACCCATAAGAACTTCTAGATTCGCGACCGATGAGTAAATCAAATTTAGAGTCATAGCCAACCAAGAGTAAAGCATGAAATATCTTATGATTATATTTAAGAATATGCTGTCCGCCTAACCTCTTTAAAACCTCACCAGGGTGTTTTTCGTCGTTTTCACTACTAAATCCAATGTCAGATAGCTCATCATACATCGGATGATCAGCATGTGTAATCATGGTTACCGGTATGCCTTCTTTAATCGATTTAATAATATCATTGACGTTTTTAAATTTTTCAAAAGATAATGTAAGCTTATGAACCTTATCTCCATCTGGAATCTCAACAGATTGAAAGAAATCAAGAAGGTCTTTTAAAGAATGCCCAGTTAAATAGTCTGTTTGTTTTGTAAACACCTTACTTATAGTTGCAGCATCGATACCAGTTGCACTTGCGATAGAATATACAAACTGTGTTAAGAAGCACATACCACCGGAACCATCATATTTTGGCAAACCAAATTCTTTTTGTATTAAATTGTTTACAAGATGGAGAGTTTTAGCATCGTTGATATACACAGGTGATGCTAATCGCTCAGCGATATAATGAACTTCAAATAGATCGGTTATCTTCATGTTGGTATAGCTCGTAAAATCAAATCATTTTCAGTAGTAGTTGTAGCATCACTTAAGCATACAACATTAACCTCATCTGTAGTAGCAGTTACAAATGAATATGCACCGGTTGTCGCATTACTGGTTGTAGTACCTTGCAATGCACCAGTTGAACGAGTGTATATTCTAATCGTTCGCTGCACAGGCAGTCCGTTTACATCTCTTACTATACCTGCAACTGTTGCCATCAGGTATCCAATTCAATCATATCAGTCATTACGATCTGCGTGGGTTGTATGCGCATAGCAGATATCTTCGGACTGATCGTAACTTTACCCTTTTCCTCATCATCTACGACATACCATTCGTATTTGTCATCATCACGATCTTGCCATTCTTTCTTTATCTTGATCTTATCGCCCTTTTTAAATGGTCGAACAGATTCAGTGATGCCATAAGCCTTTGCAAATAGTTCATCAATGTTATCAACCTTCATCCGGTCCAAAAGTTCATCGACGATATAATCCATCGTGTCAGGTAACTCAGCTTGAAACTTATCGTAATATCTAGAAAATGTCTTCTTGTCGCTAACTGAAGCTAATAGCGTATCAAGAATCTTATCTCCATTTTTCTTGCCTTGTTGGTCAATCCCATTATTTGGTTTACGAAACTCGGTTCTGATGTCCTTTAATGCAGACTCAAGAGCTGATGTAGAAGATTCTTGAAGTAGAAACTCAGAAAATTTCATACTAACGACCACTCTTTCTTTTTAGAATCATATTTGAGATTATAGATGTCTAAATGACTAACTAAAACATCCTTTTTGCCATCACCTAAACTAACATATGCAAATCCACTATTGCTTACGCTTACCAATTTTCCAGATTTGATTTTATTGTCTTGATAATCTTTAAAGACGATCTTTGAACCAACCTTAGCGTTCTTTGCTAAGGTTTTCATGTATCGTTTATTCCAATCGATCAGCTTTGAGCTAACCCATTCTTTATTCTTTTTCATCCATCTCTTGAATCCCTCATATGTATCTTCGATGGTTAAAAAATCATCTTCCGAGTAGTTAAATGGACCCTTTTCACGAACAGGATGAACCCAAAGATTACCTGTATTTGTATCAACAGTAATGTTTGGATATTTTTTGTGGCTATAAAGACCTATTCCACCAGTTTCTTCCCACCCATCAGTTTTTAATTTAGCATCCATATCAACAGATGCACTTTCTAGTAGATGTTTAAAATAGTTGCTCATAGAGAAGGCCTTTGTAAGAGATTATCTATTTAGGTAGCGTGTAAAAACTTTGATTTAAAACAATCTCGGTGCTTAATAAGCACCGAGATTGTTGATATATCATATTTGCTTTATGACAAATGATCCACACCGATCATGTAATCAATGTGGATCATCGTTTGTGATCATTCCAAGATTGTAATCGTTAGATTACGATTTCACGGTCCGGGAACAAATCATGAGCGTACTCAAAGATTCTGCTCTTCTTGTTCTTGATGCGAGCCAACAGGAACATCATCTGATCGAACTTGATGCTCCGGTTCTTCAGCAACATGTGTTCTGCCTTACATGGGATGTACGGCACGTACAACGGATCCATGCGACCAGTACCTTGCGGACCTAACTGCTTGCCAGGCAAGCGTTCACCCGGTAACATGTCACCCTTTCGGGCGTTGCAATCCTTACAAGCAGACACAACGTTCATCCACACGTCCTTACCGCCCTTTGACGTCGGGTGAATGTGATCGCGTGTAAGCTCCAGTCCACGAAAGATTCCACCACAGTATGCACACACGTAGCGGTCACGCTGAAACAACGCAGCGTTGTTTAAAGCCGGATCGCGATAGTGACGATGATTCGGGGCTCCATCGATAACGATGATAGAGCTGGTTTCGAGCACAGACTGCTTGCCATCACGGTTCGTTCCTCCGTGAAACACAAAGATAGATTCACCCAAGTGTTGCAAAACTTCACCTGTCGCTTCGTGGGTGATAGCGTCCTGCTTACTGATCCACTGATGTGGTGTGTAATACTTGTCAAGTGCTAAGATGTCGTTCATTTTCTTTTTCTTTCTTATAGGTGAATGATTATTTATCATCACCAAGCTCCACAGGAAAATAGAAAGGGCGACTCCTTTCGGAATCGCCCTCGAGATACTAACAGGGAGGCGAACTGTTAGATTCTCTTAGGCTTTGTAGCTCTTATCTGCTTTGCTTACTGCAAACTTTACAGCTTCACGGACCGACTTCGTTTCGAATGACTTCAGCGTCGGCGGTTCGCCGTCACCGACAACCACAGTTCCAAGGATATCAACGTATTTGTCAACACCTGTTGCTGAAAGCCGTACGGGGATGTCTTGTCCACGACGCTTCATGATCAAAACCTTACCATCCTTCAAGATGCCAAAGCTTTCAGCCAACGCCGAGATACTCGGCTTCAGCCAACCAGAAAATTCCACTTCAGGCATCACCTTGAACTTCGTATCTTCGTCAACGAACGAAGACTTGAACGCTTCAGTGGTCTTCCAGTTTCCGTTGTATTTTCCAACAACGTAGTATTCACTGGCACGACCCTTTTGGTATGAGTAATCACGAGGGATTGCAAAAACATGCTTCGGATTCACCTTCACGATCATCACATTGCTGTCATCACCTGAATAGTTCTTGAGATATCCCAGCGAGCAGAAGTGCAAACCAGACGAACATTCATTGTTGCGATTGGTATCAACTTGAGATTGAGGAATTCGCACGACTTTGCCAGGCGAATTGTCCATCGTTCCGGAGTAGATATCCATGTTGTCTTTGCGAACTTTCTTGTATGCCAAGAAACAACCATCATAGGTGATGGGAGCCTTACCTGACATCAACCAATCGTACAGCTCTTGACGAATGTCCTTCAACTGATTACGTTTGATGTTATCCATGAAAAACAGCAAAGCATCTGCAAACTTGTCACCTTCTTTGGTTCCGATCACGTCCAAGATGCGATCGACCAGCGGACCTGCCATCTTTTGATCCTTTTTCTTGGAATCGGTCCAGAAGATTTCGCCACCCTTAACAAAGACCTTACGATCCTTGAATTTTCTCGAAACGCCAAGTTTCGTGATCGTCTTAGCGATGTTCATCAGATCTTCAACTTCACCAAACGCACGACGCTTCAGTGCATCAACGATTCGTGTGAAATTGGGATGGGAGTTAGACACCGTCGAGTGTTTACCACTGCGAAAGAGCGTCAAACCACCGTCATGCCGTGTGTAGAAAATCTTTTCCATGGTAGCCTTCCAAAGATGTGATAAGTCATTATAACTTATCTAAGTTGCAATGTAAATGGTTAATTCAACATTCTTTCAGCAGCCGAGGACGTTCAAAACCTTTGCATTTATGATGTTCATCTGATTCGTAAACCACATCTTCCCGGTCTTTTGTTCTTGGGGAAGCTGGTTGTTCTTATCAAGAAAATCACTTTCCTCTTGCCCAACGACGATCTTGATACATTTAGCTGGCGTACATTGAATGATGTAGACCGATTGTGTCTTAATCGTCAACGTTTTAAGGTTTGGATACAAAAGCGCGATGCGATCATAAAGCGAGCGTTCTTCAACGATGTTCATCCAGCGTTCTGGAAACGAAAAGTAGAGCGTTGTTGTTTTTGTGTCTACATTTTCGTGATCGAAGATGTTATCGAGATGCCCACGTCCCATGTAAAGTTCGTACTCCAAACTTTCATCGCGCATATGAGGGCGACGAAGAACGTAAACTGTAATTTCAAATGGATAGTTCATGAGCTTCTTCAAAAGTATCGTTTAATGGATATATTATATCAATAATCTTCAAAAAGTAAACACTTTTGATCAAATTATAAGAATTCTTCAGCAAGATCTTCACAAACCGCAAACAGAATTTCTTCATAGTCGTCATCTGGATGAAAGCCAGTTTCGCTTTTTGCGTCAAACAGACGCTGTAAGATGCGTGATGCTTGAACCTGATCATCACCTTTTGGGTGATTTAGTACATCGTAAGCTTCAAGTTCACCAAGACCAACTTGCTTCAGGATCATTTGAACAGATTCTGGAACTGGATTAGGGGTGATGTCAATGACAACACCCTTGTAAGTTCTGAAAGTACGACCATCAACGAACGTGATAGTCGGAATGGTGTCACTCATATCTTTCATCATAGGTCTCGTTCATCGATGTAATCAAACAAAGTGTTAAGTTGTTTCTTACTACAATAACTTACGTTGATCATCTCAAGCATAGGATATTGTTTATGAATGCTGGTAAGAATCTTCTCAGCAATTTCATCACCGTGAGTATGTGTACCCTTGACCGTCTCATAAATCTTGAGCTTTGCATATGCATCAGCCAAGGTTTGTTGATTTAGCTTGATGTCCAAGTATTCTTGATACAACGTCTTAATCAAGCTCGGTCCAATGGGGATCAGACGATCGGTAAAGTTGGTATCTTTTTTGTATTGATCAACGCTATTGCAAAGGTTAACGATAAGCCGTACTTGATGAACCGCCAATGACCGTTCTACCTTGTCATGAAACTTTTCAGCTGCTTCAAGCGCCGTGATTCCATTGTCAATATGACTCTTCAAACTAACAAGTTTGACTTTTTTGTTATGCAACCAGGTCGCTTGCCCTTCGGTGAGAACCAACACGCGAAGTGAATCGCGACCTTCGTAGCGCTTTAAGCTGTTACCTTCAGCAACGAACGGTTTTGTATCAACCAGTTTGTAATGAGCAGCAAGACCTACCAACGTTCTATCATTAATGATTGACGGATGATTGTCTAGATCATAAAACTGCGATTGACTACGACGCTTCAAAACGTACAAAACATACGGTTCAGCTTTCAGATCGGCCAACTTGACGATTGATTGACTTTCAACACGATGATCAACGATCTTTGCATTAACGCAAATCGTGTCACGTACAGTATGTTTTGCAGGGTTTGCTTGAAACAAAAGATCAAAATATTTCAGTCGAACACTGCCCGTCTCGATCTTTTCGCGTTCGATCTGTGGACGTAGATCAGGCATCGTCGACAGAAGGATGATGTTTGCACCAGAAAGTCCGTTCTTAACAAACTCGGTGAGTTCATCAATTACAGTATGAACGCTCGTAACCTTAGCATCAAAATTAACGAAGAAGCTTGGTTGATTTGTTGGCAACAGCTTAAACCTAGCTTCACCGGCACTACCAAGATCATTAACGTAAAAGAACATCCCCAAATTAGGACTACCGCTCGGTGGGATGACTGGAATAGTATTCACCGTGTCGACGGTGAACAAATGTCGATTTTCAATGATACGAAAATATTCTGTCATCATCGCACGCTTTGGAACACTTTGATTTTTCCAATCGTAGATAAATTCAGAACCAGCAGAGATCATATTTGCAGATGTAGACTGCGGACGAAGCAAAATCCCAGGAATGTCATTGACGGGATAGTACTTAACTTTCGTCAGTTGGTTGACTTTTGTTCGATTTGATGATTTACGAACGTAAGAATAGAGACCAAAGGATTGATGACCTGCAGATTCAAAGGTAATTTCACCATTAAGCAAGTCATTGATCACATACTTGTAACCATTGTACTCGATAGTGTCAGTTGGCTTGGAATTCAATAGCAAACGCGAATACCAATCATAGACAGACATCAAATGTCCATGTTTGGCATTACTCGTCTTGACGGTATTCTTGAATTCCAGAAAAGTTTTGCGGAAGTTTTGAATGAAATCAAGATGAGTCATGCCCTTCTTGGTGACTTTTTCACGGAAGGATAGTTCGAGCTCCGCTCGAACTTCTTGCAATCTGGCGATAACGTTAGCACATGTACGTTCATCATACTGCAAAGCTTCACGAGATGATGCGAAGTTTACTTCACCCATCTGAAAAGTGATGATGAACTGGTTTGATGCGATGATCTCCAGATCTTTTGGGAGATTCGGAATCGAATCTGTTTCGATCGGGTAGGGTACATTACCTTGCAATGCAATTGCAGGTGCTGCTACGTAAGAATCACAATTTTCAAGGTACCAATCGGTTCCTTGAATAACCTTTTCAATCTTCGTATTTAGAACATTTTCACGGTCAACGAAGATCGGCTTTACCGCTTCCCAGTATTTGAAGAACCGCTTGGTGCGTTCCTCAAACGCATGCACGTCTTCTGGACGAACTGCAAATTCCACGGTGATACCTGAAAGTTTTTCGGTCGGTTCTTTGCCGACCATCGATCCATCAGGCATTCCATTTTCATTGATGAAACAAAGATATGTGTATTCAACACCTTGGTACCGGTTCTTGACAACAAAAGAACTTTTTGTGTAAGCAAACGGAGATTTTGAGCCAAGACCCAGAGCGCCGATCTGATCGTTCGAATCGGTCTTTGACGATTCGCCATAAGTCCAGTAGATGTCTTCGATACGATCAGGATCGATGCCGCTTCCCTCATCTTCGATATAGAAGGTAGGTTCGAGGCGAGTCGGAAGCTGGATCTTGAAAGGTGTGTTCTTCTTTCCGACGGAGACGTGCGCGTCATAAGCATTGCAGCTCAATTCGCGAATGACAGCAAGAATCTTGTCTTTGTAGATACCAGAGGAAAGAATGTCGAACAGTTTTGCACTGGTCTTGATCTTGAATGGAGTACGATTTTCAGGCAGAACAGCGTCAAAACCGTAATCATGCTCTTGTATCTTCATTGAATAGCCTTATTGATGTGATAAGTAATTATATCACATCCAGCTACAAAAGATACACTTATAAGTGTATACTCATCAAAAAGATGAAAAAGATCTAATTATTATGATCTTTTTGAAGCATATTTTCCAAGAGCTATCAAGTTGAGAGGAACAGAATCCCCAGACTCGTTGATCTCAAACGTCTTCAGAACAACAGAATACTCCCAAAGATCTGCTGCGTATTGAAGTACCTTCTTTGCAGCTTCAATATTGATAGGTTTGCCATTCTTCACAAAATGTTCGATGATGAGTTTTCTAGTACCCTTTGTGTCAACAGCTGTGATCTGAATGTCAGGAACCAAGTTTTCCATTGCATAAGCTGCTGCTAACTTAGATCTAAGATTCTTAAATCCTACTTCATCACTTATCTCGGTCACCGTGAATTCGTCAGCATCAATGTCAGGATCATTGAATGCAAACATCTGTAGCTGACGTGCTACCTTGGGTGATAGATACTGAAGGATAAGAGTTTCATCCTTAAAGTTTTCCATAGCATAACGAGTAGCTTCTACCCAATCAGTGTTGACAAGATCAGGAAACCACTTTCGATCTTCATCGGTGATGGGGCTCCATACACGTTCTTGATCCTCAACAACCCATTCTCCACCTTCAGCTAAACGCTTAATGTCCATAAAGATGGAGAACCCTAACTTATAAGGGTTGAAAGCGTTAAACTTTCTCTGAGCGATAACACCGGCATGAAGGGAATAAAACTCCAGCATCGATCCAGCATCGATGAGACCCTTTTCATAGAGTCGATTCATGATGTAATAGTGACAAAATGATGCCCACCCTTCATTCAGCACCTTTGTAGCTCTCTGTGGAGAAAAGTATTGTGACAGCTTTCTGACGATGCGAATGATCTCACGCTTCCATCCAGCTAGATGTGGTGCGTTCTTTTCTAAGAAATAAAGAATGTTCTCATGAGATTCAAGAAATGGCTCGATCTCAGATGTTGGTTCATCTTGAATTTCAATGATTGCTTTTTTCTTCTTACCGATCTTTTCCCATACAGGATCATACTCATCAAGCTCTCGTTCGAATCGCTCAAGCGCTCTAGCTTCTTCTTGAGAAGGGCTTAATACCTTCGGCTTTTTGTACTTATCTACGCCATAGATTGATAGCGAATGACAAGCATCTAGTACATGTTCTACTTCTTCTTGACCATACTTTTCTTCACACTTGTGTACATAGTCTTTAGCAAAGTTCAGATAGTCGATGATAGCTGATGCATCTGTATGCTGTCGAAATAGGTAGTTGTTCTTGAACACAGCAGAGTGACCGATGCTAGCGTGCGCCATAACCATCGTTTGCACATTTGCATTGTTCTCTTCCATCAGGTAGGCGATACATGGATCAGAGTTAATGACCATCTCATATGCCAAACCCATCTGTCCAGATTTGTAGGCCTTCTCGCTGTAGATGAATTCTTTACCATACGACCAATGCTTGTAGTAGATCGGCATACCTACCGAGGTATAAGCATCAAGCATTTGCTTAGCTGTTACGATCTCGATCTGTGGTTTATAGTAAGTTGATCGAAGCTCTTCTCGAGCTATCGTTTCAATCTCTTCCCAAGCCTGTGTAAGAATGTCTTCAGTCCAATCATCGCCTGACTTGTATAAGAGATTTGTCATTTATGCTCCAAATCCACCCTTGCGAACCAAGATATCAAGAACTTCTTGTGAGTTAACGATGACCATTTTTTGAGCTTCAACCATCTGAAGCATCTGAGCCACAGACCCTTGAAGAAGAACTTCACCGTTTTGGCTATCAGGATCAAACTTCTGAAGCTGTCCCATAGCAACAACCCGCCCATACATATGTTGAAACTTGATATATTTTATGATCACATTCATTTTGTTTTGCCCTTTTTCAATAGAAGTTCACGAAATACAGGATAGATGTCTTTCTCATGAAACACTCTCTTAATCTGTAGTTTTGAGTTATTACTTGCAACCGATTCATATGACTTCCATAGTCCACGATCGCTCACAAATGAAGCTAATGTTGGACTAGCACTTATACTATCATGATAATCATCTACTTGCACGTATGCAAAGTATCGAACAAATGGTAGAATTTCATCTTCTAAGATCTCCGAACATGTTCCATTATCGGTCTCTGTATTGTCACCATCTGAAACCTGTGCGATGTAGATATTTGTTTTATTCAACAATCGCTCTGAGATTATCTCTGCTGTTAGATCCAACGCAGATGAAACGATGGTACCACCGGAGATGCGAGTATTGAAAAACTCTTCCTCGTCCATCTCAACAGCGGTTTCTGTATGAGAGATGAACACCATGTCAACCTCTTCATACTCACGAGACAAAAAGGAGTAAAGTAGCCAGAAGAACTTTCTAGCGATCGTCTTCTCTTTCATACCCATACTACCAGAATTATCCATGATCATAACCATGGTAGCATGTGTTACTGGAACTTCTTTCTTAGCAGATAATCGATATCGAAGATCCATCTCTTCAAAAAATGGAAGCTTATCTTTTCTGATCTTAAGTTGAGCGATCTCATCTTCAAGCTGTTTCAGTGCTTCACAATACTTGTCTTTCTTTAGAGGACACTCATCACACTTTTTGACCTTTGTCTTTCGAGTGTAATATGGAGAGTTGAGCTTATCACAAAACTCATCACGATCAACCTTAGCAGAGTCGATAAGAACTTGAAGGTCTTCGATCTTTTTATCAAGTGCACCACGAAGTGTGATACGACGACCTAGTGATTGGCGATATGAACGTTCAACGCTGAGTTTGTTTGGTGATCCGTCTGGTTGAAAACCAGCATTCACTCTTTTGTATTCTTTGATTTTAGAGATCTCAGATTCAAGTAAATCTGGCAACTCAAGATCCTCAAAGAAGAAGTTGAGAAACTCTTCACGTGATAATTCTACAACGAAATCATCTTCAGAGTCATCGCCTGATGTACCTCTGCTGCCGTTACTGTTGTAGGGTTTAGGAATCAGATCACCGACAACAAACTCATCATTTCCAGGCAGAACGCGATCGTTGTTTCCGCCCTCACTGTGATGAATGTAAGGTTCTGAGATGGTCTTTCGACTTACTCGAATATTTCCACCTTTAGAGCCGATGTCTTTCAGGCTCCGATCCCCGATGATCTTCGGAAGCTGTTCCTTGATCGTCGCTTTGATACGCTTTAAAAAACGCTGTCGATTTTCAGTAGTACGATCTCGATTTACGTTTCTCTTGTCAACAATATTGATTGCCATCAAGCTCCACTTATGGTATTGAATAGATTTTGTTTAACCGATTCCCAACCAAGAACTTTAGACTTTTCAATTGCCCAAGCTGTATTCCACTTCACATTTTCATTGATCCATGCCAGCTGTCCGTTAGCATATTCTAAATCTGAGTATGAAGTATTACGCATCTTTTCGATTTCAGTCTTTAGTCCAAGGTACTGTTTTTTCAAGACAATAGAATCTTGTTCATATGGCTGCATTAGATCAGCATCTCTGATGATCATTTCACCGATAGTAACAGGAGTTCTATCATAAGGATATTTAGTAACTTCGAGAATTGGAATAATTGCACAAAGATCTTTCTTGGGAAGGTTTAGATCCCAAGCTGCTTTGGAAATCCCATTGATGGCGCGATTTATATTTTGAGCGTCATCAATGTATTCTCCACCGGAGTGATTGAAGTCATGAAACAGACCAGCAAGCACTAAATGTTTGATGTAGTCGTAATCAAGCTTTTCATACCGTGCACCCTCGAAGCAATTCAAAGCTACACAAATGGAATGATAATTGTTGTGATAACTTGCAGTGGACCGATTATTATCCAAGAAGTACGTAAGATGACTACCAAGATCAAACCGATTCAAGATGTTTTGTAGCGCGTTGACACCAAGATTCATCAGTCGATAATCTTTGATAGCACGATAGATCGCTATATCATCAGCAATAAGTTGATCATCAGTCATTACTCTACACCATGGAGATCATACCGATCTTTGAGAGTTGCAGCAAGTTGGATGGGATTTACATCGATGAAATCTTTTGCAAAATTTTCACGTCCTTGTTTTTCAAGGCCGTGACCAAACAACATCAACATATACCACATTCCAACAAACGTGAACTCAAAGATGTCAGGGATAGTTCTTTTGGATGCATTACCGGCTACGTTGATGATGAAAGCATCATCAGATTCAATCAGTGATCGTGACTCAGCTTTCATCAATAGATACCCAAGAGCGTTCTTCCAAACGGTTAGACGTTCAGAGCTGAAGTCTTGACCCCAGTATTGTGCAAGAGTTTCACCTTCATGGCGATTGTCTTCTATACAAAATTGCTGCTTTTTGAGCTTCAAACAGGAATTTTTGGTAAGCACAGTACCAGGCGAATTCATGTTTTTCGCAAAGATCATCGTGACATCAGAGTCACGAACATTCTGGATAGTTCTGGTTCGATAGTCACCGGCATCTTTAAGACCAAAGAGATCTTTTAACCCTGTCTGATTACCGATGAGTGTTTTGTATCCATGGGGAGCAAGTCCACCTGTTGGAATACCCATGGTCTTTGCTACCCATAGACCGGCAAGATCTGCACCAGTTTGACCACCCGAATGTATACGAATTTTCATAGATCAATTATATCTCTTTTGAATCAATGTGTAAACAAAAGAGTAAAAATCATCATTTTATTAACGGTACTACATTCTTTTCCCAAAAATCTTTACTCCCTATGCGAGCAAAATCAATGTCTGGAATCTTCAACCATGCTAAGCTTCGGTTGTAAGATTTTTCTACATCAAACCCCTTATAGTCGTCTTTGACCCATAACCACTTATGATGCCAGATACTTTTTGTCTCTCCGTCTTTTAACTTTCCATCCAAAGGTACACGAACATACTTACCAGCGATAGGCTCGTCTGATGAATC
>ERZ1645187.3285-NODE-3285-length-13689-cov-48.358369_pt1 | contig 13689 bp, 13 predicted proteins | sample MGYA00575352_ERZ1645187 | MGnify/ENA primary metagenome ERZ1645187 (study PRJEB40837, sample SAMN11349314) | freshwater sediment metagenome | isolation source: river sediment | host: Sediment | place: India: Wazaribad , New Delhi | collected 2017-02-21 ...
GCTATGCCATCACCATCATCAGCGTTAGCGCCAGCGGCGTGGTCAGCGCCGCCAGCGCCGTTGACAGAATCAGGCTGCCGGCTACCGGGCCTTCCAGCGTCTCGAACTGGCGTGACATCAGATACACGTTAGCCCCCACCGCCAGCGAGGCCAGCAGGACCACCACCTGGGTTTCCAGCGCCCCCAGCCCGAGCAGGCGGGCCAGCAGCCAGACCACCAGCGGCTGAATCAGCAGTTTGACCGCGCAGATCGCCGCGCTGATCCGCCAGTCATCGCGCAGCCGGTATTCGGTCAGCCCCATCCCCAGAGCAATCAGGGCCAGCGGCGTGGCCGCCTGACTGAGCATCGTGATCGGCTGATCGATCAGCACGGGCAGGGGCAGGCCGATGAGGCCGAACAGCGTTCCCGACAGAATCCCGGCGACGATGGGATTTAGCAACACGGCGCGCACCGCCTTGGCGAACCCGTGTACGGAAAAACTGCCGTGCCGCGCCCATTCGACCGAGACGGTGACCAGGGTCCAGAGGATCAACGAGTTGAACACCAGCACCAGCGCGACCGACGGCACTGCCGCCTCACCGAGCGCCACCTTGGCCAGCGGCAGGCCCAGCATCACGTTGTTGGAAAACACTCCGCCCAGCGCAAACACCGACTGGCCCACGCCATCGAGCCTGAAGACCTGCCAGGCGATCAGTCGGCCAATGACGAACACGGCCAGGCAACCGCCGAAGAAAGCGATCAGCAGCCGCGCGTCCACCGGCGGTAACTTGGAAAAATCGCTCATCAGGCGAAACAGCATCGCCGGCAGGGCCACCGAGAACACGAAGCGGGTCATGTGGTCGGACATCGCTTTTGGCCAGTGGAAAAAACGCATCAGCGCATAGCCGAGGAAGACGAGCACAAACAGGGGAGTGGCGAGCGCGACCTGATTGAGGAACGTATTCATAGATGTCGCTATTTCATCTATTCAAACAGTACCGCGCTATCATTCTTGGCATCGATCCGCTGGGAGACTGCGATCATGTTCCGTCCGCTCGTGCTGGTCCTGCTGCTCTGGCTGGGCGCAACTGATCCGCTGCTGGCCGCTGACGACTTCGACCGCCAGCGCCAACGCTTGACTGCCGAGATTACCGCGCTCGCCGGCGAAACCGCTGTCGAAACCGGCCGCCCGGAGTTCGCCGCGCCGGTGATGGCAGCCATGGGCCGGGTGCCACGGCATCGGTTCGTGCCCGACGATCAAGTCCCCTACGCCTACGACAACCGGCCGTTGCCCATCGGCCACGGCCAGACCATTTCCCAGCCCTACATCGTCGCCCTGATGACGGATCTGGTTCAACCCCAGTCAGGCCAGACGGTGCTGGAAATCGGCACGGGTTCGGGCTATCAGGCGGCGGTGATGGCCGAACTGGTCGGGCGGGTTTACAGCATCGAGATCATCGAACCGTTGGCCGGGCAGGCAGCCGAACGGCTGAAAACACTGGGCTACGCCAACGTCGAGACCCGCGCCGGGGATGGCTATAACGGCTGGGAAGAAGCCGCGCCCTTCGACGCCATCGTGGTGACCGCCGCCGCCAGCCACGTCCCGCCGCCCCTGATCCGCCAACTCAAGCCGGGCGGCCGGATGGTCATTCCCGTCGGCGCGCACTTCCTGGCGCAGTATCTCCTGCTGGTGGAAAAAAAGGCGGATGGCGCGGTCACGACCCGGCAGATCCTCCCGGTGCGCTTCGTGCCCCTGACCGGCAGCGGTCATTAAAGCGGATGCGGTGATGGCGCCGCCCCGGCCCCGCGTTCATCCCGATGTGTTGCGCTCTGGCGACGCGGCCGCGATCCAGGCTGCCGAGGCGCTGGTCAAGGCGCTGGCCACGCCGGATTGGGGGACGAAAAAATTCAAGGCTGGCAATAAGACACGGCAAGCCCTGAGCGATTTTGCTCCGTTTGCCCACATCCCCCAAGTCAAGCAATTGCTTGGTAAAATACAGCGTCGGGAACTGGTTGACGGGTTTTTGTTCCACTACTTGAAGCGGGTTTATGTTGAGGGAGAAGCACTAAATGCTCCCGATGATCTGAACCGATGGTTTGAACAAACCTTGAACGACCCCCAAGCGGTCTTGATCCAGCCGAAATCAGCAACAAGTCGTTATCTGGTCTACTCAAGTCGGTATCAATTGCTGGCGGTGTTGGATCGAAGTGGCGAGCGGGTCAGCGTTCACAAACATGATGGCCAAACCTTGGGGGATGTATGGAAAACCTTAGCCAGCCTGATCCTTTGATGTGGTATCGCGAAGCCGTCATGTACGGTATGGATTCCTGGACTGTCCCAGGCATTCGTGAACAGCGTGATGACGTGATGCGCTCGTTTTTAGAGCGCCAGCAACAGGCTTTGTTGGATCGTCTGGATTGCCGTCTGGTGGATGCAATCATTGATCTTGATGATGACGAAGTTCCTGACGATCTGCTGCACGACGATCCCACCCGCCCGCTCGCGCAATGGTGGTGGCGCCTGGGCCAGATCCGGGCCGGAACCTATCCCGCCGAACTGCTGCCGCCCCACCTGCGCGCCCTCTACCGCCCGGCCCAGCGCGCGGCGGCGTAACTTCACAAGTCAACCAGCGCAGGTTTCGCTCACACCGCCCCACCCTACCGTAGGGGTTCGCCCATGGCAGTCTCCCGCCCGGCTCAACCCCCCTACCCGGCCATCGCGCTGCTCTCGGTCGCCGCCCTGGGTTACGAAATCCTGCTGATGCGGCTGTTCTCGATCATCCAGTGGCATCACTTCGCCTACATGATGATCAGCGTGGCGCTGCTAGGCTACGGGGCGGCGGGGGCGGTCGTGACCCTGGCCCAACACCGTCTGCGGGCGCGCTTCACCGGCGCGTTCGTCGGCGCCGCCGGCCTGTTTGGGATCACCGCGCTGCTGGCTTTTCTTGCCGCCCAGAATGTCGGTTTCAACGCTCTGGAAGTCCTCTGGGATTCCCGGCAACTGGCGTGGCTGGCGCTGATCTACGCCCTGCTAATTGTCCCTTTTTTCTGCGCCGCCACGGCCATCTGCCTGAGCTTCACCTGCTTTCCCGCCCACATCCCGCGCCTGTATGCCGCCGACATCACCGGTGCAGCGGCGGGCGGTCTGGGCAGCGTCGCGCTGCTGCTGGCGCTGCGGCCGGAAATCGCCCTGCGCCTGGTCGCGGCAGCGGGCCTGGCCGCCGGCGCGGTGGCGGTCTGGCGCAGCGGTTTGCGCCGAAGCGTGGCCGGCTTCGCCCTGGCGGCGGTTGTCATTCTCGCCTTGCCCGCGTCCTGGACCGCGTTGCAGTCCTCGCCCTACAAGGAACTGGCCCAGACCCTGCAGGTCACGGGCGCGCGGGTGGTGGCCGAGACTTCCAGCCCGCTGGGCGTGGTGACGGTGGTCGAGAGTCCCAGCGTGCCGTTCCGCCACGCGCCGGGCCTGAGCCTGCTGGCCAGCGCCGAACCGCCGCCGCAACTGGCGCTGTTCACCGATGGGGACGGCCTGACCACCATCAACCGCTTCGATGGCCGCTGGGAGCCACTGGCCTATCTGGATTTTCTGACCTCGGCCCTGCCCTACCATCTGTTGCAACATCCCGAAGTGCTGATCCTGGGCGCAGGCGGGGGAAGCGACATCCTGCAGGCGCTGGCACTGGGGGCGCGGACTGTGGACGCGGTGGAATTGAACCCGCAAGTCGTGGCGCTGGTGCAGGAGCGGTTTGGCGACTTTTCGGGCCGGCCCTACAGCCTGCCGGGCGTGCGGCTGCACGTCGGGGAAGCGCGCGGCTTCGTCGCGGCCAGCGCCGCCCGTTTCGATCTGATCCAGGTCGCGCTGCTGGACGCCTTTTCAGCGGCAGCGGCGGGCTTGCACGGGCTGGCCGAAAGTTATCTCTACACGGTCGAAGCCCTGCGCGCCGATCTGGACCATCTGCGGCCCGGCGGGTTGCTGGCGATCACCCGCTGGGTGAACCTGCCGCCCCGCGATGCGCTCAAGCTGTTCGCGACAGCGGTCGCGGCGCTGGAAGCTCAGGGTGTCACCGATCCCGGCGCGCGGCTGGCGATGATCCGAGGCTGGAAGACTGCGACCCTGCTGGTGAAAAACGGCCCCTTCACCCCCGCCGAAATTGTGGCGATTCAGGCGTTCTGTGCGGCTCGCGCCTTCGATCCGGTCTGGTATCCCGGCATGACGCCCGACGCGGCCAACCGCTACAACATCCTGGACCGGCCCTATTTTTACGAAGGCGCGGCGGCGCTGCTGTCCGACCGGCGGGCGGAGTTCGTGGACCGCTACAAGTTCGCCATCGCGCCCGCCACCGACGACCGTCCCTATTTCTTTCACTTCTTCCGCTGGGACACCCTGCCGGAAATCCTCGCTCTGAAAGACCGCGGCGGCCTGTCGCTGCTGGAGTGGGGCTATCCGGTCGTCATCGCCACCCTGGCGCAGGCAGTGGTCTTCGGTCTGATCCTGACGATCCTGCCCCTCTGGCTGTTCCTGCGACGGGAACCGGGAACGAGATCAGCCGCCTGCTTAAAAGGCTGTCCTAAGAACGAACCGATTGTTGCAAGAGCAACATTCTGATGCAGTCCAGCAGCGCCGCCAGCGCCCCACGATGCCGTTCCACCACCGCCTGGCCACGCTGGCCGGCATTTTGACGCAACGCGGAATCAGTCAGCAGCCGATCCACCTGCGCCGCCAGTTCCGCCGCATCGGCAACCCGCCAAGCCGCGTCTGCTTCCAGCAACCGTTCGCCCGCTTCGGTGAAGTTGAACATGTGCGGGCCGAACAACACCGGCAACCCCAGCAACGCCGGCTCCAGCACGTTATGGCCGCCCGTAGGAACTAAACTGCCGCCGACAAAAACCAGGTCAGCGGCGGCGTAGAACAAGAGCAATTCGCCCATGCTGTCGCCAAGGAATACGGCGGTGTCCGACGCGCAGGGCCGCTGTTCGCTGCGTCGGATCACGCTGAGACCCCGCTGCTGGCATAATGCCGCGACACTATCAAATCGTTCCGGGTGGCGCGGCACCAGCAGCAACAACAGTTCCGGCCAGTGGGCGCGAAGTGTTGCAAAGGCCTCCAGCACCTGTTCGTCCTCGCCGGCATGGGTGCTGGCGGCGATCCACACCGGCCGATTCTCGCCCAGCCGTTCCCGTCGCAGGCGCCGCCCCTGCTCCGGCAGATCGTTCGGCAACGCCAGGTCATATTTGAGGTTGCCGGTCACTTGCACGTGGGGTGCGCCCAAGGCGCGAAACCGCTCGGCATCGGCCTCGGCCTGGGCGGCAATCAGGGTGATGTCGCGCAACATGGGCGCGGTCAGCCCGCGAATCCGGGCGTAGCCGCGCGCCGACCGTTCCGACAGCCGGGCGTTGGCGATCAGCGTCGGAATGCCGGCGACCGCGCATTGCCGCAGCAGGTTCGGCCACAGTTCGGTTTCCATGATCACCGCCAGCCGGGGCCGGGTTTGCCGCAGGAACCGCGCCACCGCGCCCGGCAAGTCGTAAGGCGCGTAGACATGCTGAACCTGCTCGCCCAGCGCCTCGCGCACCTGGCGGGAGCCGGTCAGGGTGGTGGTCGTCACCAGCAGCGGCCAGTCGGGATAGCGGTTCCGCAGCGCCCGGATCAGCGGCAGGGCGGCGCGGGTTTCGCCTACGGACACGGCGTGAACCCACAGGCCGCCGGCAGGCAGGGTTGGAATGAGGCCAAGCCGCTCGCGCCAGCGCTGGCGATGCCCCTTATCCTGCCGCCCCCGCCAGTACAGCCGCAGCAGCGCCAGCGGCAGGATCAGGTACAGCAGCCCGGTGTAAAGCCAGCGCAAAACCCGGCCTCGCCAGCGTGTTGCATCGTTCATGGCGAATCCGACAACTCTTTATTCCACATCAACGTCGCGCCGACCACCGCCGCCGGCATCGCCAGGAAGTTCAGCACTGGAATCAGGATGAGCAACAGGGTCATGGCGCCAAAGCCCAGGGTCAGCAGCGGGTGCTGGCGCAGCAGTTGGCGCTGCGTCTGGAGGTTCATTCCCCGATTGCCCAGCGGATAGTCGGCGTACTCCAGCGCCAGCATCCAGGCCGTCGAAACCGCCCACACCACCGGCGCCACGACGTTGACCGCCGGGACGAAGGAGAGCAGCAGCGGCGGAATCGCCCAGGCCACGAAGTACAGCAGCTTGCGCAACTCCGCCAGCGGCGTGAACAGCACGTCCCGCCAGGACGATTCGGCAGGCGGCGGTGGGACGCGGCCATCGGGATTAACCATCTTTTCGACTCGTTCGGCCAGCAGACCGTTAAAGGGGGCGGCAATGACGTTGGCAACCAGCGAAAAGGCGTAAAAGATCACCACCAGCACCGTCAGGATGAACAGCAGCCACAACAGCCAGTGCAGCCAGGCCAGCCAGTTCGGCAGCCAGCCTTGCACCGCCTGGTCCAGGCGCTGCAACTGACTCGCGGCCAGCCAGATGCCGCCGCCGAACAGCAGGGTGTTGATCAGCAGCGGAATCGCCACGAAACTGCGCAGGCCCGCCTTGGGCAGCCAGCGCAAGCCGGTCAGCACATAGCCCGCGCCTCGGGTAAAGGAATTGCTCATGGCTCAACAGATCCTCATGGGGAAAACCGGCATTCGTTTCAAAACACGGCAATCTACGTTACTATTTTTGCACTTTAAAGCCAGACGCCGCCGTGATCGGTCGGCGTTGATTATAAAAAAACAGCGTTGCGGTTTCGGCCGCCAACCGGGCAGGTTTCAACCACCACATGTCCACCGTTGTCATCTTCAGTTCCGGGATCGGGTTTCGATCACGGCCCCGGAGCATCCTCAGCCACCCTGGCTTCATTGTTAACAACCAAGGAGCACACGCATGAAAGCACCCGTTCGCGTCGTTATCACCGGCGCCGCCGGCAACATCGGCTATGCCATGGCCTTCCGCATCGCTTCGGGCACCATGTTGGGTCCCGATCAGCCGGTGATCCTGCAACTGCTGGAAATCACCCCGGCGCTCCAGGCGCTCCAGGGTGTCGTGATGGAATTGAACGACTGCGCGTTCCCGCTGCTGGCCGGCGTGGTCGCTACCGACAAGCTGGAAGTGGCGTTCAAGGACGCCAACTTCGCCATGCTGGTCGGCGCCCGCCCGCGCGGCCCCGGCATGGAGCGTAAAGACCTGCTGACCGCCAACGGCGCTATCTTCGGGCCGCAGGGTCGGGCGATCAACGACTATGCCGCCGATGACATCCGGGTGCTGGTGGTCGGCAACCCGGCCAACACCAACTCGCTGATTGCCGCCTGCAGCGCCCCGGATCGGGACCGCCGCCGGTTCCACGCCATGACCCGGCTGGACCACAACCGCGCCCTGAGCCAGTTGGCCGAGAAGACCGGCAGCCACGTCAACGACATCAGGAAGATGACGATCTGGGGCAACCACTCCTCGACCCAGTATCCCGACATCAGCCAATGCACCGTCAAGGGCCAGGCGGCGACCAAGCTGGTCGAGCAGAGCTGGTACCGCGACACCTTCATCCCCGACGTGCAGCAGCGCGGCGCGGCGATCATCAAGGCGCGTGGCGCGTCCTCCGCTGCTTCCGCCGCGTCCTCGGCCATTGACCACATGCGTGACTGGGCGCTGGGCACTCCGGACGGCGACTGGGTCAGCATGTCGGTGCCATCCGACGGCTCCTATGGCATCGGCGAAGGCGTGATCTACTCGTATCCGTGCGTTTGCAAGAACGGCGACTACCAGATCGTGCAGGGCCTGCCGGTTGACGAATTCAGCCGCGAGAAGATGAAGGCGACCGAGCAAGAGCTGCGCGAGGAGCGCGCCAGCGTCGAAGACCTGCTCAAGGTCAAGTAAAAATCCGCGCGCCGTCCTCGTGGATCCGGGGACGGCGGGCAGGAAATTTCCGAGCAAGCGACTACACTATAATTCCGGCGATAATCATAACGTCGCGTTTCCAAACCACCGAACCGGAGAGCACTCACGCATGAATTACGAAGAATTCCATCGCTGGTCCATCGCAGATCCCGAAGGCTTCTGGGGCGAACAGGCCAAGATGATTGACTGGCACAAACCGCCGCAGAAAATTTTGGATTACTCCAAGCCGCCGTTTAGCAAGTGGTTTGTCGGCGGTGAGACTAACCTTTGCTACAACGCGGTGGACCGGCATCTAGCGACCCGCGCTGACCAGCCCGCGCTGGTCTACATCTCCACCGAGGTCAACGAAACCAAGTCTTACAGCTATGCGGAACTCCACCGCGAAGTGAACCGCTTCGCCGCCGTGCTGCAAGCGCTGGATGTCCAAAAAGGTGACCGGGTCATCATTTACATGCCGATGATCGCCGAGGCCGCCTTTGCCATGCTGGCCTGCGCCCGGTTGGGGGCAATCCATTCGGTGGTGTTCGGCGGGTTCGCGTCCGCCAACCTGGCGGTGCGCATTGATGACGCCAAACCGAAGCTGATGATTACCGCCGACGCCGGCATGCGCGGTGGCAAGGCGGTGCCCTACAAGCATCTGGTGGACGAATCCCTGCGCCTGGCCAAGTTCCCGCCCGAGAAGGTGCTGATCGTCAATCGCGGTCTGGACAAGGCGATGGCGCTCACCAAGGGCCGCGATCTGGACTACGCCGCCCTGCGCGCCCAGCACATGGACGCCCAAGTGCCCGTGACTTGGCTGGAATCCAACGAGCCCAGCTACATTCTTTACACGTCCGGCACCACGGGTATTCCCAAGGGCGTGCAGCGCGATACCGGCGGCTACACGGTGGCGCTGGCCGCGACCATGAAGTACCTCTACAACACCAATCCCGGCGAAGCCATGTTCACCACCTCCGACATCGGCTGGGTGGTGGGCCACTCGTACATCGTCTACGGCCCCCTGATTTATGGGGTGACGACGATCATGTACGAAGGGTTGCCGACCAACCCCGATCCGGGCATCTGGTGGAAGATCGTACAGGATTACAAGTGCACGGCCATGTTCTCCTCGCCGACGGCGGTGCGCGTGCTGAAGTCGCAGGATCCCAAGTACATGAAGATGTACGATCTATCCTCGCTGCGCACCCTGTTCCTGGCCGGTGAGCCACTGGACGAGCCGACTTCCCGCTGGATCACGGATGGCTTGAACCGGCCGGTGCTGGACCACTATTGGCAGACCGAGACCGGCTGGGCGATGCTGACCTATCTGCCTGGCGTGGATTTGAAGCCCAACCGCTTCGGTTCGCCCGGCTTCCCCAACTTCGGCTACAACATCAAGGTCATCAGCGAAGGCACCGGCGAAGAAGTCGGCAACAACGAGAAGGGCGTGCTGGTGGTGGCGCCGCCGCTGCCGCCGGGCAACCTGTCTACGGTGTGGGGTGACGATAGTCGCTTTGTCAAGAGCTACTTCACCACCTTCAAGGACATGGTTTACAACTCCTTCGACTGGGCGGTGCGCGACGACGACGGCTATTTCTTCATCCTGGGCCGCACCGACGACGTGATCAACGTGGCTGGCCACCGGCTGGGCACCCGCGAAATCGAAGAGGCGATCCAAAACCATCCGGGTGTTGCCGAAGTGGCGGTCATCGGCGTCGCCGACAAGCTCAAGGGTCAGGTGCCGGTCGGGTTCTGCCGGCTGAAGGATCCGAAGCAACTGGAAGAGGCGGGCGCGACCGAGCGGCTGGAGAAGGAAGTCATCGCCAAGGTGCAGGAACTGCTGGGCGCGGTGGCCAAGCCACACGCGATCCACTTCGTCAGCGCGCTGCCGAAGACCCGTTCCGGCAAGCTGCTGCGCCGCTCGATTCAGGCGCTGGCCGAAGGCCGTGATCCGGGCGATCTATCCACCCTGGACGACCCGAACTCGCTGGAAGAAGTGCGGCGAGCGGTCGAACATCATTAAACCGGCTTGATTTCCACCCGCTTGCGGTTTCGCGCCGTCGGGCGGGTAGGAATGGTCGAACCGTTGCAATCAATCCCTTCCCCAACTGGGGAAGGGATTTTTTGTTGGTCCGGGGCGCATCCCAGTTCAGCACGTTGAAAGAGATGATTGGCATGGATGAAGAGCGGTTGATCGAACTGTTGATCGCGTTGCACGATGGCCTGCCGCGCCAGGGTCCGGGCGATTCCGCATCAACCCGGCGGGCGCTGGCGCTTTGCGCGTCATTGCCGGACGCGCCGGAGATTCTGGATATCGGCTGTGGAACCGGCGCGCAGACCTTGACGCTCGCGGCGGCCACGACCGGGCGCATCACGGCGCTCGACCGATCTCTGGATTTTCTCCGGTCGTTGCGCCGGACCGTGATTGAGGGGGGCTGGACCTCGCGCGTGCGGCTCTGTCAGGGCGACATGCGGGCCTTGCCGTTCCGGGAAGCCCGTTTCGATCTGATCTGGAGCGAAGGGGCGGTTTATATCATGGGCTTCGACGCCGGATTAACGCAGTGGCGGTCGTGGGTCAAGCCTGGGGGATATTTGGCGGTTTCCGAATTGTCCTGGTTCCGGTCGGATCGGCCAGTGGAGTTAAAGGCTTTTTTTGATGCGGAATATCCGGCCCTGCGCAGCGTGGAGGCCAATCTGACGGCGGCGGGCGAACGGGGTTGGCAAGTAGTCGGCCATTTTCCGTTGCCGTGGTCGGCCTGGAAGAACTATTACGACCCGCTGCGGGAGCGCCTGCCGGCCTTTCGGGCAGCCCACGTGGGAGACGCGGACGCCCAGGCCGTGGCTGATTTGACCGAATCCGAAATGGCGCTGATGGCCCGCTACGCAGAGGATTGCGGCTACGCCTTCTATGTCCTGCGGCGCCGGGATTAGAGGTGGAATCCGGAAAACCCCATGAACACCCTGCGCCGGTTTTCCCACGGTGACGCCGCCGTTCCGGGCAGCACGAGCTGGTACCTGGCCGACTTGGGCGAATTCCGTGGCCAGCAGACGCTTTACACCCGCCAGGCGCCGCAACGGCTCAAGGTGTTACGCGAACACGCGCTGATTGAAAGCGCCGTTTCCAGCAACCGCATCGAAGGCGTCACCGTCGAGACGCGGCGGGTCCGGGAATTGATTTTAGGCATCCCGTTACTGCGCGACCGGGATGAGGAAGAAGTCCGGGGTTATCGGGACGCCTTGACGCTGATTCACGAACAGAGCGCGCAACTGCCCATCGCTGAAGCAACGATCCGCCGCTTGCACCGCCTGACGCGGGGCGAGATCTGGGACGCTGGCCAATACAAGCAGCGGGATAGCGACATCATCGAACGGTATCCCGATGGCCGCGAGCGGGTCCGCTTCCACACCGTACCCGCCGCTGAGACCCCGGATGCGATGGCGGAACTGGTAGATGGCTGGCGACGTTGCCTCGATGAAGCATGGATTCATCCGCTGATCGCGCTGGCGGCATTCAACCTCGATGTTCTCTGTATCCATCCGTTTCGGGACGGCAACGGCCGGGTGTCCAGGCTGCTGCTGTTATTGCAGTGTTATCACCTGGGCTATGAGGTGGGCCGATACATCAGCCTGGAACGGCTGATCGAACAGAACAAGGATCGCTACTACGAAACCCTGGAGCAAAGCTCGCAGGGCTGGCGCGAAGGTCGCCATGACCCCTGGCCTTACATCAACTACATTCTGTTTATCCTCAAAAGCGCCTACCGGGAATTGATGGAACGGGTTGGCGATCTGCAAGCTCCACGCGGCGCGAAGACCGAGCAGGTGCTGGCGGCGATTCAACGCTTGCCACAGGAGTTTACCCTGACCCAACTGGAACAAATCTGCCCCGGCGTGAGCCGTGATATGGTCAAGCGGGTGCTTGGCGCGCAACGGGGACAGCTAGTCGAGTGCGTAGGCCGTGGTCCGGGCGCAAAGTGGGTCAGGCTCGGCGGCGAAAAAGGGTAGCTTCTTCTAAAAGAGGGTAATAAAGGGAGTAATTGAAAGCCCCGCTTTTTGGGGGATTGAAAGCGCGCTATGACCGGCGTGGAGGGGCGCCTTTCCGAAGCTCGCCCAAACCGGCTTATTCGGTGTCCCTCATGTAGTGGCGTCTGACGACGCGACCGCGAACAGCCCGGCGTCTTTCTGTCGTCGCGGCGGCATAGCGCGTGAGGGCGAGGCGGCGCCGGATTCGAACCGGATCATAGGTGCAGTTGCCTGCCTCTAACCGTTCCCATTGGAAACTACCGCCTCGTGAAGGGAAAAAAATGAAGTTCGGTAGAGGACTCTCCCCATTCCCTCTCAAACACCCACGAACCCGCTAGGGGAACAGGCGACGGCCGGGAGATTCACCGTGTCAGCCGAGCTTCAACCCCTTGGATACTCCAGCCCGAAGGAAAATTCAATAGACCCGCCCTGCGTAACGCAAGGAAGTGGTGGGGGTAAGCGGGGACTATTCTCTTTACATCATTGCCGCCGGTTCGGTTGGCTCTGGTTCCCGTTTGAATTGATTGATCTCGACGTTACCTTGGGGAAAGTGAGCCACGATGCGCAGTTCACCCCCCATGGCTTCGACGAAGCGCCGCAAGGTGCTCACGTACATATCGGTTTGGCTTTCCACCTTGGACACTGCCGCCGCGTTGAGGTCAAGCGTAGCCGCTATATGCTGCTCGGTCAGGTCCAGAGCTTTGTGCAATTCCTGCAGGGGCATTTCATCAATCAGGCGCTGGGTTTCCGCCTCAATACGCGCCTGCCGTTCTTTTGGCATCTGGGCCATCAAGTCACGAAATTTCTTCGCCATCAGAGTAGTCCCTCCTTTTTCAAGAGTTCCAAGTGCTGGTCGTACAGTTTGTCAGCCAATGGAACGAACGTCTCATACCAACGGGCATCATTGGTTTTGTTACCGCCGATCAGCAGGATAACCATGCGCCGAGGGTCGAAGGCGTAGAGTGCCCGATAAGGTTGGCCCTTGTGTTGTATGCGCAGTTCCCGGAGATGATCGTGCCTGGAAGTTACAATACCCGAACTGTAAGGAAACCTCAGTGAGGGTCCCAGTTTTTCAAGCTGCCCTACAGAAGCCGCAACAGCGTCTTGTTCTGCTTCATTCAGGCTGGTCCACCACGCCTCGAATTCATCGGTGTACTCAATTTCACATTTCACAGTTACCCTCTATCTACTCGAACAACCCCGTTTTCTCACCTTTCTCCGGCATAGCCCGGCGTTGCGCCTCATCCGGTTGCGGCAACTCCACCGCCGCGAACAACGCGCTGGCCAGCACCTTTTCCAGCAGCGTCGCCAGCGTCGGTTGCAGGTCCACGGTGTGATCCAGCACCCACAGCAGATTCAGCAACTCCCCGTCGAATTCCCAGCGTTCCGGGCGGATGTCGTCCAGCGGCGAGGATTTCTTGCCGGAACGGTCGCGCATCCGATAGGCCAGCCAGGATTTCACCACCTCGAACCCGGAGATGCTGAAGTTCCACACTTCCCGCCGCACTGGAGCAAACCGCCCCTTGCCGATGTGAAGCTCCTGGGTCGCCGGATCGTAGTGGAAGCGGTCGGGATAACTGGCGGGGTCTGAGGGCGTACCCACCTGACAGCGGGCGACGCCGGGCGGCACTCGGCCCGGTTTTTCGCCGGGTGGAACGCAACGCTCACCGTAGGTATGCAGCCAGATCAAGCGCCGGCCCAGCGCCGCACCCTCGGCAAACAGCGCCGCGTCTTGAGTCAACGGTAGGCGCGGGCCGGGCAGGGCCAACTCATCCCAGAAAGTCTTGACGTAATCCGGCGTCGCCAGCAGGGCGTAGGCGTAGGC
>ERZ1645187.3286-NODE-3286-length-13688-cov-13.406954_pt1 | contig 13688 bp, 15 predicted proteins | sample MGYA00575352_ERZ1645187 | MGnify/ENA primary metagenome ERZ1645187 (study PRJEB40837, sample SAMN11349314) | freshwater sediment metagenome | isolation source: river sediment | host: Sediment | place: India: Wazaribad , New Delhi | collected 2017-02-21 ...
GCCTTGTTGACCGGGCCGCCCAGGTCGAAGCACATCATCAGGCCGAGCACGACGCCCAGTGCAATGGCTGATCCGCCCGACATGCCCTCCAAGGCGGAGTAGAGCGAGGTGGTGATCCAGGCGAGTGGCTTGCCGAGCAGGATGTACATCAGGCCACCGGTGAGCAGCGTCACCACCAGCGGGATGATGACTACGGGCATCAGACCGGCCAGCCAGCGGGGGGCCTTGTAGGAGCCGATCCACATTGCCAGCAGGCCCGCGATGAGGCCGGTGATGAGGCCGCCGATGAAGCCGGCGCCGAGGGCGACGGAGATCGCGCCACCGACGAAGCCGGGGGCGATGCCGGGACGGCCGGCGAGTGCGTAGGCGATGTAGCCGGACAGGGCCGGCACCAAGAAGCCGAAAGCGGCCCCGCCGATCTTGAACATGATTGCGCCGAGGTAGAAGATGCCGGCGCCCCAGCCTTGGGCGATTGCGAGGTCTGCGAGGGAGCCGTACGAGGCGCAGCTTGCAGCATCCACTCCGGCGGCCCAGGAGGGCAGCGCGTCGCAGTTGGGAGCCAACGCGATGTCGTAGCCGCCGAGCAGGAAGCCGAGCGCGATGAGCAAGCCGCCGGCCGCCACGAACGGGATCATGTAGGACACGCCGGTCATCAACGCCTGCTGGATGCGCTTGCCCCAGCCGAGTTTGGCGCCTTCGGCGCCGGTCTCGCCAGAGGCAGCCGAGGTTCCCGAGACGCGCCGGGCGTTCGGATTCTTCGAGGCATCGAGCGCCTCGGCCACCATCTTCGCCGGCTCATTGATGGCGCGCTTGACGCCGGACTCGATCACGGGCAGCCCGGCAAACCGCTCCCGATCTTTGACGCCGACGTCGGTGGCGAAGATGACCGCCGCCGCCCGACGGATCGTCTCGGCTGGCAGCGGGGTCACCGCGCCTGATCCCTGGGTTTCGATCTGCACGTCCACCCCGGCCTCTTCGCCTGCTGCAACGAGGGAGTCAGCTGCCATGAAGGTGTGGGCGATGCCGGTGGGGCAGGCGGTGACACCGACGATGATCGGCTTCTCGACCTTCTGGGTGGCCGTGGTGACGGCCGCCGCAACGGGCGCGGCTGCGGGGGCTGGCTGCACGACGGCTGTCACGAGTGCGACGATCTCATCGGGGGACTTCGCTGCCCGCAGCGAGGCGAGGAAGTCCTTCTTGATCAGCGCCCGAGCCAACTGGGTCAGCAGCTTCAGGTGGTCGGCGTCGCCGTCAGCGGCTGCCGCGATCAGGAAGACGAGGTCGGATGGGCCGTCCTTGGCGCCGAAGTCGACCGGTCGAGACAACCGTGCGAAGGCGAGTGAGGCTTGGGAGACCGCCGCGGAACGGCAGTGTGGGATGGCGAAGCCGCCGGGCAGGCCCGTGGCGGCCTTGCCCTCGCGCTCCATGGCGTCGGCCGTCAGGCCGGCAGCGTCGGCTCGGCCGGCGTCTGCGACCAACTGGGCGAGTGACGCGATGACGGCGTCCTTGGTGGCGCCGAGGTCAGCGTCCAGCGCCACCAGGTCATTGGTGATGAGTTGCATCGGGGCCTTTCTGTTCGTGGGCGAAGGTTGGTGGTCAGGCGATACGGGTGACGGGCACCTGATCGGGGTGCACGACTTCGGGATGGGGCAAAGAGGTGCCGGGTAGGCCCGCTGCGGCGGACCCGTAGGCCGTTGCGTTCGCCAGGCAGCGGTCGGGTGAGTATCCCGCAGCCTCGGCGAGCACGAATCCGGCGACCGCGGAGTCGCCGGCGCCAACCGTGCTGAGCACGGTGACTTTCGGGGTGGTGGAATGCCACGCACCCTCAGCGTTCACCAGGACCGCGCCGGCCGCACCCAGGGTGACGAGCACGTTCGCGATGCCTCGGGCGTGTAGCGCACGCCCGGCCTCGACGATCGCGGACACCTCGCCAGCCTCGGCGGATGCCTCGAAGGCCGCAGCATCACCACCGGTGAGCTGCGCCAGCTCATCGGAGTTGGGCTTGACCAAGTCGAACGCAGCACTTGGCAGAGCCTCGATGACCGCGTCCAAGGCGGCCCCCGAGGTGTCGATGGCAACCTTGCACCCGAGCCGTTTCAGTGCGGGGGTCAAGGTGGCGTACCAGTCGTCGGGGGCGCCGGGCGGCAGCGAGCCGGACAGCACGACCCAGTCCGCGCCCCGGGCGTCATCAAGCAGAAGCGCCGTTGCCGCGTCCACCTGGGCGGCGCTGAGGGCCGGACCAAGCTCGTTGATCTTGGTGGTCGTGCCGTCTGGTTCGGTGATGGCGGTGTTGGTGCGGACCCGGTAGGGGCCGTCCACCGTGCGTGCGTGAGCCTGGACGCCGGCGGTTTCGACCAGCGGCAGGAAGCCCCCGTCGGCGAATGACAGTACGGGTATGACCGGGACACCGGCGTAGGAGATACAACGGGCGACATTGATGCCCTTGCCGCCAGCCTCTTCGCTGACGGTGATCGCCCGGTGGACCTCACCCCGGGCTAGTGGTACGTCCAATCCGATAGTCTTGTCCAGACTCGGGTTGGCCGTGAATGTGACGATCATGCGACCACTACCTCCACTCCTTGTTCGGTGAATTCGGCACGCACCGCGTCGGTGATGCCGTCGTCAGTAATGAGCACGTCCACGTCCGAGAGCCTCGCGAACGAGTGGAGCGATTCGGTGCCGATTTTTGAGCTGTCGACCAGAGCCACTACGCGCCGGGCGATGCTGACCATAGCCCTCTTGACCATGGCTTCGTCGAGGTCAGGGGTAGAAAAGCCGTGTTGGGCGGACATTCCGTTGGCGCCCAGGTATGCGATGTCGACGCGCAGGCGGCCGAGCGCGTCCGCGGCGCTCGCGCCAACCACAGACTGGGTCAGACCACGCACGCGCCCGCCCAGCATCAGGACGTCTGTGGTGTCCTGCGCCGAGAGCAGGGCCGCGATGGCGACAGAGTTGGTGATGACTGTGGGTAGGGGGGCGTCCTCGGGGAGCAGGGCCGCAAGTTGGCCCGTTGTCGTGCCGGCGTCGAGGATCATGCTGCCGTGCGCGGCAGGTAGATAGTCAAGCGCACGACGGGCAATCGCGGACTTCTGGGGGATGTTGTGCGCCTCCCGCTCCACGAGGCCGAGCTCGGGTGCGAAGATCCCCGTCGCGCGGGGGAGTGCGCCGCCGTGGACGCGCTGGAGCAGACCGCGTTCGTCGAGCAGCTCGAGGTCGCGTCGGATTGTCTCGGTCGTGACACCGAATCGGCCGGCGAGCTCGGCTACTGCCACCCGATCGTGCTCGTGCGCGAGTGAAACGATCAGCCGCTGGCGTTCTTCCGCGTACATCCAACCTCCTGATGTGGTTATCCATTGTTTTACATTAGATTGCGTTGGTTTGCAACTCTTGCGGAGTAAAGACTGCTGTGGCAAGATGTGGGAATACTTTGATTGAAAGGGTGGGTCACATGACTGCAGCAGATCTCTTGACCGGAACCGGCGTCGTTCCCGGCATCGCCTACGCGCCCGCAGGATGGGCGCGCAAGCCGCCCCAAGTCCCTGTCGACACCCGCATCATCGCCGAGGAAGATCGTGCGGCCGAGACCGAGCGCTTCCGTGCGGCAGCCGAGACCGTCGCAGCACGCTTCGCCGCCAGAGCCTCCGCCGCCACCGGGGCCGCCAGTGAAGTCCTGGCCGCCACCGCCACGCTCGCGGAGGATCGCGGCTGGATTCGCACGGCCACCCGCCAGATCGGTGCGGGCAAACCCGCCACCACCGCCACGGCGGAAGCCATCGCCAAATTCGTCTCGCAGTTCGAGAAGATCGGTGGCTTGATGGCAGAACGCACCACCGACCTGAAAGACATCCGCGACCGCGTCATCGCCGAGATCCTCGGACTTCCCGAGCCGGGCGTACCGCAACCTGACCAGCCCATCATTCTGCTGGCCCCAGACCTTGCACCGTCCGACACTGCGGGGCTCGACCCGAGCAAGATCCTCGGGCTGGTGACCCAATTCGGCGGGCCCACCAGCCACACTGCGATCATCGCCCGGCAGCTGGGTATCCCGTGCATCGTCGCAACCCCCGATCTCGGCTTGGTCGAGGACGGAACGGCCATCCTGGTGGATGGCACCACCGGGACCATTCGCTGGGGCGTCGCCGAGGCAGAGGCTCGCGAGTTGGTGGCCGCCGATGCGAACAGGCGCGAGACGGTCCGCGCCTGGAAGGGCCCCGGCCGACTGGCATCCGGCGAGCACGTGCAACTGCTGGCCAATGTCCAAGACGGCGCCGGTGCTCGCACCGCTGCTGGGTCACCCGCCGAGGGTGTCGGGCTGTTCCGCACCGAACTGTGCTTCCTGACCGCCCAGACCGAACCCAGCGTGCCGGAGCAGGCCGCGATCTACCGGGAGGTGCTTGATGCCTTCCCGGGCAAGAAGGTGGTCATCCGGACGCTGGACGCCGGCTCTGACAAGCCCGTGCCCTTCGCCGACCATTCACATGAGGAGAACCCGGCGCTCGGCGTCCGGGGTGTGCGTCTGTCGTTCGCGAGGGAGGGGCTGCTGGAACACCAGCTGGACGGCATCGCCGAAGCGGCCGTGGGCCAACAAGGAGACAAGTCGTCGGTCTGGGCGATGGCCCCGATGATCGCAACCGTTGACGAGGCGCGGCGGTTCGCAGCCGCGGTGCGCTCGCGAGGACTGCTTGCCGGGGTCATGGTGGAGGTGCCGTCAGTTGCTCTGCTGGCCGAGGCGTTCCTGAATGAGGTCGACTTCATGTCGATCGGTACCAACGACCTCACCCAGTACACGATGGCCGCCGACCGTATGGCGCCCGACTTGGCGTATCTCACCGACCCGTGGCAGCCGGCAGTGCTACGGCTGATCGCCTCGACCGCGGCTGCCGGCCTGAAGTTGGGCAAACCTGTGGGCGTCTGCGGTGAGGCGGCAGCCGACCCCGTCCTCGCCTGCGTTCTGGTCGGGCTGGGTGTGACCTCGCTCTCGATGGCGTCCGCGGCGATCCCTGCCGTCGGCGTTACCTTGGCCAACGCGACGCTCGAGCAGTGCCGCCAGGCCGCTGGGGCGGCGCTGCAGGCCACGACTGCTGCGGATGCCAAGGCGGTCGCGCTGGAAGTCCTTGGCAGCTGACAGCTTCCATTCACACTCGTGCAGCGCCCCTTGGCTAGTGTGTTCCCATTCTGGAACTGTGTTCGCACGACAAGACAAGGGGTCAGCTGTGAAACTCACCTTGGGTACTTGGGACCGCACCGCGGTCGCGCCGTCCACCGTAGCTGTCCCAGTGCCCAGGGGCCGTTTCGAAGCTCGGCGCAAGAGGGTCTGCCTCGCCTTGGCTGCGGCCTTGGCTTGGACGGGACTCAACGTTGCGCCCGCGAATGCAGTCACCCACGGGGTCCTGGACGGCAACGGTCACCCGTACGTCGGCTTGATGGTCGCGAAGGATAGCGAGGGTGAACCGCAGTGGCGGTGCAGCGGAACGCTCATCTCGCCGACCATCTTCCTCACCGCCGGCCACTGCACGGCTGGCGCTGCCCGGGTTGAGATCTGGTTCGACGCCGACCTGACGGATGCCTCCGCGCACGATTATCCGGACCAGGGCGACGTGGCCGGCACACCGTACTCCCATCCGCTGTATGACGAGGCTGCCTTCTACCTGTACGACCTGGGTGTGGTGGTGCTCGATGAGGAAGTCAGCATGCCGGAGTACGGTGCGTTGCCCGAGCTGAACCTGCTCGACAAGCTCGCGACCCAGCGCGGTAGGCAGGACGTGACGTTCACTGCTGTCGGTTATGGGCTGCAGCGGAGTTTCCCCGATGCGGCGTCCTGGAAGAATCAAGCCGACCGCGTGCGCATGGTCGCTTACCCGAAGCTGAACCAGATCAACACCGGATTCACCGGTGACGGGTCGCTGGTGCTTTCTAACAATGCACGTACCGGTGGGACCTGTTTCGGCGACTCGGGCGGTCCCAACTTCATCGGGTCGTCCAACGTCATCGCCGGTGTCACCTCGTTCGGAAACAACGACACCTGCGCCGGCACCGGAGGCGTCTACCGTGTCGACCGGGTCGATGACCTTGAGTGGCTCAACACCTTCAACGACTGATTGCCCGGCACCGGGCCCGGGCAATCAGTGGCGAATCACCGTTTCAGACTGTGCAACACAGACCAGCAGCGCAACCAGGCCAGCAGCTAGGTGTGGGTGTCGCCGGCATCGATCAGGTGGCCACGGCTCAGCCGCCGACGATGACCCGCTTCTCGCCATCGGCGATCTGTTGGATCAGTTGCTGGCGCGACAGGGTGTACGGGCCACACTCACAACCGGCCTCAAGGTCGTCGCTGACCGCCGGGTCGGCGACATCCAACAGATCGAACCAGTCGCGCCCGAGCCGGGACGCGTGGTGGCCCAGGTCTTCGTAGTCCTTGCGTCCGTGGGAGACGGCATGGAGCACCGAGTGATAGACGTGACCCGCTGCGGTGTCGTAGATAGCCGCCAGATGATGCGAGTGGGGGCATTGGACCATTAGCACGAGGTTGTCGCTGGGGTTCTGTCCGAGTGCCTCGAAGGCGCGACTCGCGGTCTTCTCGCGGATCTGGTGGCTGGTTTCCATAGAGGGACACTACGCCGATGGTTGTCGTGTCGTGGGGTCTTCGCGGGAGGTCTGCGGGCCCGCCGTCCGTGTGGCCCACCGGGCATGCTCCGAAGTCAAGAGCGTTGACTTGGCGTCGAGTCCGCCGACATAGCCACCCAGCCCACCGTCGCTGCGAAGCACCCGGTGGCAGGGGACCACGATGGGCAGGGGATTGGTGGCACAGGCGGCGCCCACCGCCCTGGCCGCAGCGGGGTTGCCGACCTTCTCGGCGACCTGCTTGTAGCTGTGGGTGAACCCGTAGTCGATCCGGGGCAGGTACTGCTGCACCTTGTGGCGGAACCCTGTGGAGAGCCGTTGGTCCAACTGAACGTCGAACCGGTGACGATCGCCGGCGAAGTACTCGTCGAACTGGGCAGCGAGGCCGTCGAGGCGGCTGGGGGAGTGCAGGATGCGGGGGCTGACCCGCCTTGAGAGCTCTTGCAGTACCTCGTCGAAGCCCTCACGTTCGTAGGCGACACGCAGCAGCCCGCGACCTGTCTGGGCGAGCAGCAGCCTGCCGACCGGTGTGTCGATGGTCCGGCAGGCAATGTCGAAGGTGCCGGCATCGGTCTGGTTGCTCATTCGGTTGCTCCCTTCTGGTCATCGACCGTGGTCATCCGGCGGCGTAGGGTCTTGCCTCTGCCGAGTCATGGGCGGCGACTACAGCAGCGGCACCAGGTCTGCGACCGACTCCAGCACCACCGATGGCCGGTACGGGTAGCTCGCGATGTCTTCGCGGCTGGTCGATCCCGTGAGGACGAGCACCGTGGTCAGACCAGCCTCCATGCCGGCCACGATGTCGGTGGTCATGGTGTCGCCGATCATGCCGGTCGACTCGGAGTGCGCCTGGATTCGGTTGAGAGCCGTGCGGAACATGATGGGATTCGGCTTCCCGATGACGTAGGGCTTCTTGCCGGTCGCTGCGGTGATCATGGCGGCGAACGCACCGGTTGCCGGGACGATTCCTGTCGTGTCGGGTCCGTGCGTGTCTGGATTGGTGATGATGAACCGGGACCCGGCGTTGATGAGCCGGATCGCGCGAGTGATGTTGTCGAAGGTCAACGCTCTTGTCTCGCCCAGCACCACGTACTCGGGATCGACATCGGTCAGGACGAATCCCGATTCGTGCATTGCGGTGGTCAGTCCGGCCTCGCCCATCACGAACGCCGTCTTCTCGCCACTCTGGTTGGTCAAGAAGGTGGCGGTCGCCATCGCCGAGGTCCAGAGGTTCTTCTCCGGGACGTCAAGCCCCGAGCGGGCCAGCCGGGCAGCGAGGTCACGGGGGGTGAAGACGGAGTTGTTGGTCAGCACGAGGTACCGGCGCCCGGTCTCCTGCCATTTGGCCAGCAGTTCGGCGGCACCGGCCAAGGGTCGGTCTCCATGCACCAGGACGCCGTCCATGTCAGTCAGCCAGCACGTCAGATCGCGCAGTTCAGTCATGCCTCAACTGTCTCATGCCCACGGCGGGGTGCCCGCATCGTCCGGCCGGTGCTCGGAGCTGGGCGTCCTCATTCGCCTGAACGCAAGGGGAGCAGCCAACTCAGAGCCTTCTGTCAGGTAGACCCGTATCTGTCACCAGCGTCTAGGGCTAGTGCCAAGTAGTTGCGAGAGATGACCGCAGAACAGGTTTCGCAGGTAGTTGGCACAATCCGGAGCCGCCTGCGCCTCATCACCTAACTCCAGCATGGACGTTACTAGAGAAGCAAGGGCGCAGGACCAAGCATCACTGCGCCAGGCCAAAGAACCTGGCTACAGTCCAGGCGCATGAGAGCGACCAACCAACAGTCCCTGATCTCCGCCGTCTTCGAAGCAGCCGAGCGCGCTACGCACAGCCTCACCCACCTCGTGCCCGACATCGACCGGGACCGCAGCGAGTACGCCGTCGTTAGCGTGCTGCTGGAGGAGGCGTGGATCGCGCAGAGGTAGCGGCCCGGGATCAGGCGATCAGGCGCGAGGAGCCGCCCCGCCGTCCGCGAAGCCCTCGAACGTGCGGAGGTCCCGCTTGGGCTCGGGAAGGCCGTCACGGCGGCGCTGGGCCTCCTTGCGGCGATCCTCTCGCTCTTCGGCCTCGAAGACCTTGGCGAGTGCCTCCAGATCGGCCTGGAGGGTGTCCTTGGGGTGCTGCTGGGTCATGACGGCCCCTCCTATGGTGGGCTTGTGTGGCTGGGTGCTATCGAGCGTAGGCGCACAGGTGTCCGAGTCGCAGAACGCATCGGTTACGAGAGACAGGCGCGGATCAGGAGGATGAGGCCGACAAGGAGAAGCGAGCCGTAGAACGGCGTGATGGCCCAAGACTTCCACACGGAGGCGTCTGTCTTCCATTCGTTCAAGAACTGGAACCGTGGCCCCTTCCCCGGCGTATCCACCGCTCCCTTGGCCTCGTCGTCTGCCTCGTCGGGTGTGATGTCCCGCTGGCCCTCGGACACGTGCCTACAACGGCCAACCTCGCCAGGGTCGAGGCTGAACAGCGGAATGCCCTTCTTGCGCGCCACCGCGTCGTAGAGGGCTCTGTACGCCTTCTCCCTATCGAGGTAATGAGCGTCCAAGAACATGAAGAGAAGCACCGCTCCGAGACCGAGCGCAATGACCGACCAGGCGTTCTGCGTCATGCCATAGCCGTAGGTGGCTGTGACTACAGGTAGCAGCCAACTCTTGGTGCTCGTTGACGCCGCAGACATGCGAGTGACGACCGATTGGATGAAGTCGAGATGCTTGTGCAGGTCCTCGCGACTTGGACCCTTGCTGTCCGCGTCGCCCTTGTCGTCCGTCACGGGTTCACGGTCCTGCATGCTTCACGCACTGCCGCAAGGGTCTGATCCTTCTCGGCCTCGCCGTAGTCTGTCTCCTCTGGCCAGATAGGTCCCATCGCATCCCCGACCCAGCGGGGCACGAGGTGCACGTGGAGATGGAAGACGGTCTGGGTTGCCGCCTCTGCGTTGGACTGGATGACGTTCAGCCCCTCAGGGTGCACCGCTTCTCGGATCGCCCCAGCGAGCCGAACTGTTGCGCGGGCCAGATGAGCCGCCTTCTCCTCCGAGAGTGACCAGATGTCCGGAACGTGCTCTCTCGGCACGACCATGGTGTGGCCAAGTACGGCGGGCTCGGTCGGGAAGAAGGCGACGACATGCTCGTCCCGGTAGACCTCGCGGGCGTCCGGGTCCTCGCGCTGGACTATCTCGCAGAACGGGCAATCTGCCGGGGTCATGACCATCTGACGACACCCTGGTCAGCCCAGGAGGGCAGTTGGCGGCGCAGTTCATTGAAGGTCGCCTTGGTGTCGATCCGCGACGTGTACCAGTCCTTCTGCGTGGGATCGAAGACAGGTACACCGTTGAGGCCAAGCGCCTGGAAGGGGTCCTCGCCGGGCGAGTCCGCACCGTCGCTCAGAGAGGCCAACCCGTGGATGCGCACTCCCAGCAGAGGCTTCTTCATTGACCAGGCACGTTCGATCTCGTACTGAACGTAGTGGCGCTCGGAGGTCTTGCGTCCGATGAGGACGATGACCGCCTTCTTGTAGTTCATCTCCTTGTCGATCCAGTTCTGGATGGCAGTCTCGGTCTTGTACCGAACCTGCTCCCAGTTCTGTCCGGTGATCTCTGGCGCTCCAGTGAGCGCGTCGATCTGACGGACCAACTGGACGCGGTGCACGTCGTTGTCGTAGTGGAATGAGTAGAAGACTGACTTGGCCATTGCGGCTCCCTTCGCGTGGTCCCCGGTCTCGCCCGGGCTCACGAACATCTGTAGCAGGCGGGTCCGACACTCCTGGATCACCGCCCGTGGAGATGGGGTGCAGCGGACACTTCCCCTCGCCGCTGCACCCCATCGGACCTACTTGACCCGCATCTGGATGCGAGTGCCCTCGCTGATGTGAGTCGCGTACTCGGTCAACTCGGGATCGGAGATCGACCCGCCGACCCGAGACCACTCGCGCCGTAGCACGGGCTTGATCTCTGAGACGGGCCGACCCTTGTAGCGCCGGGCGAGGGAGTCGAACATCTTCTGATAGTCAGAGGCGATGTCCTTCAGAGCGGGCCGAACAGCCTTCTCCAGTTCCTTCTCCCAGCCGGGATTCATCTTGAAGTTGGCCATGGCTCACACCCGCTGACTGATCGTCGTGCTCGGGTGGCGCTGGGCCGTGGACTCCTTGACGAACCGTCCGGTGATGGTGGAGCGGTGGACGGTCGTCTTGTTGGACGTGCCCCGACCGATCCGCTCGGTCGTGGTCGTCCTAGGACTCCGACGTGCGGTCGAAGCCTTCACGAAGCGCCCGGTGCGGGCGCTCCTACTCGCGGTGCGTGCCATTAGGCAGCCTCCGTTCTGGGCCGTGGCCCATGTGCGAGCACTGCGCATGGAGCGACTAGAGTCGGAGCCCTAGTTCGCCAACTAGACACCAGGCCCTGAGCGCTCCACCCCGGAGTGTTCGGGGCTTCGGTGCTCTTGGGCAGAAGTCTAGTTGCTGCTAATGACAACCATGTAGTTCCTCGTGTGGGCACGCAGACGACCCCCTGAATGGGGATCGTGAACTGACCGGTGTCGGTTTCCATCAAGTGCTTCCTGTCCCCGACGCACCAGACTCTGGTGGATCGAGCGAGCGGATATCGCGATAGAGGTCCTTTTCCGGAAACTCGATCATGTGCGCCGGGGTTGGGCCTCCGATACTGAACACTTTCCATCCCGCGCCGCGCACGAATCTAAGCGTGAAGAGCGTCATAGGCACCTCGACGTACCCCGGCCCGTCTAATCGCTGATCAGCAGCCTCATCGGTCAAAGTCTTCACGTATGCGATCCGAGGGGCTGGGTAGTGGACGTGCGCGGCGATCCCCAGTTGTGACCAGTGCTTCGCGGCCTCGACCCACTCGTCGTCGGTCATCTTGCTCCAGCCTTCGGCCCCCGGGTCCAGGAGAGCCGAGATCAAGTCCCAGTCCGGTCCGCCGTCTCGACCCAGGGCGTTGAGGAACAAGAGCACGGTCGTGACTGGGTTAAAGGGGTTCTCGATCTGCCCCAACTGCTCCTCGCCGTACTCAGGGTCAACGGTAAAGAGCGCGGCCTCGCCCGCCTTGGACTGTCGGGTCAGTGCGAGGTCAAAGTTCCGAGTCCAGCGTTCGCCAGAAGCGTCTGTGAAGGCGATGGCAGCAGTGGGTCCGCTCATGACGTTGCCGGTCTCCATGGAGCAGGCTAGAAGCGGGATCGTGATATCCCACGACTGTCGCGAGCGTGAGGCGAGCACGGGCAATGGAAGAGGTACCGCCAGCGGACCGACTGGTGTCCAACGGTCGAGTGCATTCTGAACACCGATGCAGACGTTCGCGTTGTAGACCGGACGGTCACCTTCGTTGGCGACATGGACGGTCGCCTTGCGCTCGTAGTGACTGCCATCCTCACTGGGCGTTGCCTGAATCTCGACCCAGGCCGAAACCATTCCCGCCTGCCGCTCCTCAGCGTCACTCCGCTGCTCCGCGCGCATCTTGGACAAGGCTCTCTCAGCCCGGCGAGCCCGAGCGCCCTCGCCCGCCGCAAGCAGGAGCGCTACCACAACGGCACCGACTGTCCCGATAGCCGATGCGGCCTCCCACCACGTCGCGCCCCAGATCACGTCAGCCCCTACGCACTCAGTAGTCGTTCGCTACGCCGGACTCGTACAGTCCCTTAGCGGTCTTGGCGTCCCGGACGGCCTGCCGAACGTGGTGCTTGGTCAGGTCGAGGACGCGCATGGTCCCTCCGGTCTCGGCCACGGACTCGATGCGGCGGAACTCGCCCTGGTACTTCTCCGCGAACGCCGCCAACCCGCGCAACTTGGGCAGGGCGTCGGAGAGGTGGTGGCCGTGGGGGTCCACGAGGTCCGCGACGACCTGGCCGGTGTGGTCGGTCCCGAAGAAGATGAAGTCGGGCCGGACGGCCTTCCACGTACCGGAGTCCTCCTTGTAGGCGATGGCCAAGGACTCCTTGGTCGCCCGGGCGGGGTTGCGGTACCAGCCCTTGAAGCCGGGCTGCTCAGCCTCGGAGTCCAGCACCTTCCGCTCCCAGTCGTTGAGCGTGATCGGGTAGGTACCGTCCTCGGCTGCCATGAGGTGCATGAGCCGGGTCTCCAGCGCACTCTCGGTGCCGTCCTTCTCGCGCACCATCGTCTCGGCCTGCGCTGCTTTCGGGACGGTGAGGGAGATGCGTTCGGGTTGGGTGGACATGCCCTCCAGTCGGTCGTACTCCGCCTGCCGCTCGTCCGACAGCCCCTTGCGGGCGACGCGGGTCTGATTGAGCCACTTCCTCGCCAGCGCGTCGGCCTCGTCCTCCACCGCCTCTGCGATCTCAGGCACCCGCCCGAGCGAGGCGACGGCGATGTTGGCCTCCAGGAGGTCATCATCATCCCCGTCCGGACCGACCAGGTGGTCGACGTAGGACGAGCACAGGGCGGGGCTCAGGACGCGCGCAGCGGCCCGGTAGGAGTCCTCAATGGCCCGAGGGTCAGCCGACTCCTGGAACGACTTGTAGGAGAAGCCGCCGCCGATCCGGCCCCGGGCCTCCTCACCGCTCATGGTGAGCACGTCCGCACGAGCCTGCTCGACCTTCTCCTTGTGCTGCACGGCCCGCCCGTCCAGGACCGCGTGCAGGTGCTTGTGCGCCTTCTCCACAGCCTCCTCGACCAGCCCGTCCTTCGACAGCGCTGTGGCCAGCGCGGTGAGCCTGCGGATCGGCTTGACGCCCTTCTTGGGGATCGTCACCGAGGGGAGAGCGGCGAAGGTCTCCCAGACCTCCTGTGGCACCTTCGGGTTGGGGTGCAGGTCCACCGGGTCGAACAGCACGCGGCGTCCCTCGCCGCCTCCGGTATCGCTGTCCTCCTCGTCCTTGGAGGTCGCACCTCTCATCAGCATCTCGGCCACGCCCGTGGCGGTCTTGCGGTCGAAGAACGGCAGCAGGCAGTCCACCGAGTTCAGCAACTCGTTGCCCGGGATACGCCGCGCGAGCGGTGTGCGGATCATCCGCCCCAGCAACTGGGTGATGTGGGTCCGGTCCTTGGCCGGGCGCATCGAGACCAGCACCTCGGCCCGGGGGCAGTCCCAGCCCGTGGA
>ERZ1645187.3287-NODE-3287-length-13688-cov-9.376880_pt1 | contig 13688 bp, 8 predicted proteins | sample MGYA00575352_ERZ1645187 | MGnify/ENA primary metagenome ERZ1645187 (study PRJEB40837, sample SAMN11349314) | freshwater sediment metagenome | isolation source: river sediment | host: Sediment | place: India: Wazaribad , New Delhi | collected 2017-02-21 ...
CGCCGGGGGTCTCGTAGACGCCGCGGCTCTTCATGCCGACGAAGCGGTTCTCGACCATGTCCACGCGGCCCACGCCGTGCTTGCCGGCGACCGCGTTGAGCTTGCGCATGACCTCGAGCGGAGTCATTTTCTTGCCGTTCAGGGCGACGCAATCGCCGCGCTTGAATTCGAGTTCGACGAATTCGGGCCGGTCCGGGGCGTCTTCGGGGGCGACGGACAGGCGGAACATGTCCTTGTTCTTCGGCGCGAACGCATCGAGCCACGGATCCTCGAGGATGCCGGCCTCGTAGGAGATGTGGAGCAGGTTGCGGTCCATGGAATAGGGCTTCTTGGCGGAGGCCTGCACGTCGATCTTGTGCTTCGCGCAATAGGCGATCATTTCGGCGCGGCCGGGGAACAGGTTGCGATAGGCCTCGATGCGCCAGGGGGCGATGACCTGGAGATCGGGCGCGAGGGCGGCGGCGGCCAGCTCGAAGCGGACCTGGTCGTTGCCCTTGCCGGTGGCGCCGTGGGCGATGGCGGCCGCGCCTTCCTTCTGGGCGATTTCGACCATGCGCTTGGCGATGAGCGGCCGCGCGATGGACGTGCCGAGGAAATACTGGCCTTCGTAGATCGCGTTGGCGCGCATCATCGGGTAGATGAAGTCCTGGGCGAACTCGGCCTGGAGGTCGTCGATATAGATCTTGCTCGCGCCGGTGGCCAGCGCCTTCTTCTTCAGGCCCTTGAGCTCTTCCGCCTGGCCGACGTCGGCCGCGAACGCGATGATCTCGGCTTTGTAGTTTTCCTTGAGCCACTTCAAAATGACCGAGGTGTCCAAGCCGCCCGAATATGCCAATACGATTTTCATCTGCCGTTTCCTTTGCTGCGCCCGATGGGCGCGAAAACCGGAATACTAGGCGGTTTTCGCCGGAAATCAAGCGGCGCCGCGCGGGGTGTCCCGCCGCGGGGTCGCGGTTTCGCCCGAAAACGGCCGAAAACGGCGGGAATCGTACCGAAAACGGCGATGGGCGGAACTTCCGCTTTGACAGGGCCGGAACGTTGGCGCGAACATGCCACGTATGAACGTCGAGACGCTTCCCAAGGTCGAACTCCACCGCCACGTCGAAGGGGCGATCCGCTACGCCACGATGAAAGAATGGGTGCGGACGGACGGCTTGCAGCCGGCCGACGCGCCGGAAGAACAGCTCCGGGACTTCATCCTGATCGACAAGCCGGTGGACGGCTTGAAGGTGTTCCTCGAGAAGTTCGGGCTGATCCACCGCGTGCTGTCCACGCCGGAACGCATCCGGCGGATGGCGTTCGAATCGTGCGAAGACGCCTGGCGCGAGGGCGTGCGGGTATTGGAGCTGCGCTATTCGCCGATCTTCATCCAAGGGGAGCGCGCGGATCTCGGCTTCGACCGGATCCACGCGGCGATCCTGGACGGAATCGCCGCGGCGCAGAAGCAGTACCCGCTGGCCGTGGGGCTGATCGGCATCCTGGGGCGGGAATGGGACCTGCCGACGGCGACCCGCGTGACGGATTTCTTCATCGAGAACCGGGACACGGTCGTCGGCATGGATCTGGCCAACGACGAAGCGAATTTCAGCGGCAAGCCCTTCGCGGGGCTGTTCCGCAAGGCGCGCGGCGCAGGGCTGCGCCTGACCGTGCATGCGGGCGAATCGGCCATTTCGACGTCGAGCGAATCCATCCGGAGCGCGCTGGACGACCTCGGGGCCGAACGCATCGGGCACGGGGTCCAGATCCACAAGGATCCGGCCTTGATGGAAGAAGTAGCGCGGCGGGGCATCCTCCTCGAATTGTGCCCCACGAGCAATATTCTGACGAAATCCATTCCGTCCATCGCGGCCTATCCCATCCGCCAGATCCGGGCGGCGGGCGTGCGGGTTTGCCTCAACGCGGACGACCCGGGGGTGTTCGCCTACGACCTCAACCACGAGTATCGGCTCATGGCCGAGCTGCACGGGCTGGCGGCGGACGATTTCGCGGCGATGAACCGCGACGCGCTGGCGGCCAGTTTCCTGCCGGAAACCGCCAAACGGCGCTTTTCCGGCGCCTGAACCGGGCGGCCGGAACCGATTTCGCCCGGCCGGGAAGGACTTGCGTACGGCCTCCGGGCGGGCTACAGTTCTCCGTTCAAATCGAAAAAGAGCAAGAAGGAAAAAGAGATGAAGAAGGTACTGATCCCGACGGCGTTGGATTCCGTCGCCAAGAAAACGCTGGAAGCCCACGGCGGCTACGCGGTGGTGCAGGTTCCCAAATGCGACGTGCTCCAGCTCGTCCGCGACAATCCCGACGTGCACGCGCTGATCGTGCGCAGCGAAAAGATCACGGCGGAAATCATCGATGCGGCCCCGCAATTGAAGGTCGTCATCCGCGCCGGCGCCGGCTACAACACGATCGACATCGCCCATGCCCGCGCGAAAGGCGTGGACGTGATGAACACCCCCGGCGCGAATTCCAACGGCGTCGCCGAGGAAGTCATCGCCCTGATGCTGGCCGACGCGCGCAAGCTCATCCCCGCCGACGCCTCCTGCCGGGCCGGCAAGTGGGAAAAGACCGCCTTCATGGGCACCGAGATCACCGGCAAGACGATCGGCATCGTGGGCCTGGGCTACATCGGCCGGCTGGTGGTCAAGCGCCTGGCCGGGTTCGAAGTCAAGTTTTTGGGGTTCGATCCCGGCATCACCCACCGGCAGGCCGTGGAGCTAGGGGTCAAGCTGGTTTCGCTCGACGAATTGTTCTCCCAGTCGGACTACGTGACCTTGCATCTGCCCGAGATCGCCGAGACCAAGGGCATGATCAACCGCAACCTGATCGGCCAGATGAAGCCGGGCGCGACGCTGATCAACTGCGCGCGCGCGGGCATCGTCAACGAAGCCGATCTGCGCGCCCTCAAGGCCGAGAAGCAGATCCGCTTCCTGAACGACGTCTACGCCAAGGACGAAGAGGGGCCCAAGAGCGTGGCGGACATCGCCGACATCATGGTGCCGCATCTGGGCGCCAGCACGCGCGAAGCCAACAACAAAGCGGCCGAAATCGCCGCCCAGGAACTGATCGACCTGGACGACAAGGGCATCGACAAGGCGGTCGTCAACAAGGCGAAGTAAACGCCGCACCGGCGAATCGCCGCGGCCGGCCCCGTCGAGGGGCCGGCTTTTTTCGTGCGCGGCGGGGCGGTCAGGGCGCCGTCGCCTTGAGCCGGTAGAACCGCAGGGCGCCGCTCGCGGCGTTGGTGCGCACGATCGTGCCGCCGGTGCCGGCGAACTCGTCCACGACCGTCCATGGACCGACGGGATCGGACAGATCCGGACGGGCTTCGATGGCGTATTGCGCCAGGCTGCCGGTGCGCAGTTCGACGAGACTGTTGCTGCCGGACGTCGCGATGTCCGCAACCTGCAAAAAGTCCGCGTTGTTCGTGGGCTGGGTGTCGAGGCATTGTTCGACGTAGTCGGCGTAGCCGTCGCCGTCGAAGTCCTCGTCGCTGCCGTCGCGGGACGTGGTGTCGCCGAAGTGGGTGGTTTCCCAGTCGTCCTGGAGCCCGTCGCCGTCGACGTCGGTCGGGGAGGCGACGCGGAGCTGGACGCCGTTGGTGCGGTAGAGCAGCAGCCAGTCCGTGCCCGGCGGCAGCGCCGGCAGGTTGGTGGTCCTGAACGCGTTCGAGCATGCCGCGGCCGTCAGGACGTCGAAGCGCCGTCCGCTGGGGGGGACGTAGCCGTCGTAGAGTTCGACGGTCAGCGTGCCCTTCACCGAAGCGTTGCTGGCGACGACCAGCTGGTCGTATTCCGCGCCCGGATTTTTCCCGCCGATTTCGATCTGGAGAACGGCGTTGGAGCCTTGATTGTAGGCGCCGCCGATGGACAAGGCGCCCGGGGAATGGCCGGGGGCCAGCGTGCCGTAGTTGTGGGAAACGGTGTTCGCCACGTGGCCCGTGCCGGACAGGGCGCCGATGCCGCCCATGTTTTCCATGTAAACGCCGCCGCCCGGCGGGCCGAGATTCCCGCCGTCGAGCACGATCCAGCCGCCGTAGACGACCAGCCCGGCGAGGAAGTCGGCCGTGCCGCGCTGGAGCGTGGCGGTGGCGCCCGGCATGTTGAAGAACGGCGCGGCGATGGACGTCGTGGCGGCTTGGTAGTTCACCGTGCCGTAGTTGTAGAAATGGTCGGTCAGCACCTCGATGCCGCCGCCGGCCTGCACGAAGTCCCAGACGCCGGTTTCGGCGTTGGTGATCTTTCCGCCGGGGGCGCTCAACCGGCACGGGGTCGAGGTGCCGAAATAGACGTGGCCGCGGTTGCGCAGTTCGCCCCAGAGCGTGGCGGGAGTGCCGGTCGCGACGAAGCTCATCGTGCCGCGGTTTTCCAGCGCCTGGCCCGGCAGGACGTTGAGCGTGCCGCCGGCGACCCGGAAGCCGTCGCCGCCGACGTCGAAGACGGTGGTGGTCGCCGAGTAAAACGAGACGTTCATCCGGCCGTCGTCCATCTGCAACGCGCCGGCGCCCGTCGCGGCGTAGGCCCCGTCCCAGTAATCGGTGCCGCCGCATCCCACGCGGCAAACCGAACCGGTCCCGAGTTCGAACAGTCCGCCCGCGTGCCGCTGCCGCTGGCCGACGATGCCGTAGCCGGCGCCGGGACCGAGCCAAACGATGCCGTCTTTCAGGCTGAACGGGACCGTCTCCGTGGAGCCGGTGACGCCGTCCGCCACGCGGAACGTGCCGGCGTTTTCGAACGTGCCCGTGCCGCGCCAATGGAAATCGGAACTTTCCACGGTCGTCGTGCCGCCGGGGGCGTTTTGCCAGGCGCCGGCGAGTTCCACGTAGCCGGGCCCGCTGGTGGTCGCCAGCCGGAGTTTGCCTTTGTTGAGCAGGAGGCCATAGAGGGTTTGGGTCCAGGCGTTGGCGGCGACTTCGATTTCCCCCCGGTTTTCCAGTTGTCCGGTCGGGGAAACGTCGATGGTGCCGCCCTGCCAGACGAAGCCGCCGGCAACGTCGAACGAGGTGGTGACGGAATAATGGCTGCAACGGAGCGCTCCGGTTTGCATCTGCCAGCGCCCCGGGCCTTCCGAAACGACGGTGCCGTCGTAGTAGGCGGTGCCGTGAAAGAGCGGATCGTAGACGGCGCCGGTGGCCATTTGCCAGACCCCGTTGTAGTTGGTCTCGTAGCGTCCCTTGACGCGGAACAGGCTGGCCGTGCCCACGTAGATGGAGCCCGCTTCGTTCTGGAAGCGGTCCACGGTCGCGGTGCCATAATGGCCGATCCAGAAATGGCCCTGGTTGCGGACCCGGCCCACGCCCGAGGTGCCGAACAGATGGAAAGCGGCGGTTTCGACGTGGACGGTGGCGCCGTTCAGGTTGAGGAAGTCGTTTTCCAGCTGCAGCGAGGGCGCGTCGGCGAACTCGACGGAGCCGGCGTTGTACCAAGGCACGTCGATGCGGCTCGTGACGCCGGTGAAAAGGGTGGTGCCCCATGTTTTCAGCGGACCGGAACCTTGCACCCGCGAGTGGCTGATCACGGCTTGCCGATAGATATCCACTTGTCCGGGCGATTGGACGTCGAGCGTGCCGTTCACGTAGGCGTCGGCGCAACCGACGTCGGTGGTGATCCAAACGGAGTGGCGCACGTAGGCCTGATCGAAAGCGCGGGGATAGCCATAGGCCGCCGGCGCCGTCGAGGTCCAAGTGGACGACTGATCCCAATAGCCGCTTTGGACGCTGTAGTAGTCGTCCGTGGTGAAACCCCGCGCGATTCCCGCTCCCCAGATCAGCATCCAGAAACCCAGAATGCATTTGCTCATTGCACGCCCTCTGGGGGGATCATACCGGAAACCGCCGGGGGCGATTCAACCGGAAATTGGCGGATGAACGAAAAATAAACAAAACCCCCGGGCGGCGGAGCCGACCGGGGGCGCAGGGGCGGGGGAATGCCGCCGCTTACTTGAGGCCCATCTCGATCATCTTTTCGGCGATCTGGATGGCGTTCTGGGCGGCGCCCTTCCAGATGTTGTCGCCGGACACGAACAGCGAGAGGCCGTGCGGGACCGTGGCGTCCTTGCGGATGCGGCCGACGAGGGTGTCGTACTTCTCGGACGCCTCGATCGGCATCGGGAAGCGCGATTTGGCCAGGTCGTCCACGACCTGCACGCCTTCCGCCTTGGACAACAGCTCGCGGGCGCGTTCGGGGGTGATCGGGTTGTGGAACTCGACGTGGATGGCTTCGCTGTGGCCGTTGAACACCGGCACGCGCACGCAGGTGGAAACCGCCTGGATGCTGTCGTCGCCGAGGATCTTGCGGGTCTCGCGGGGCAGCTTGGCTTCTTCGCTCGTGTAGCCGGGCAGGTCCTTGGCTTCGGAGCCGATCTGCGCGATGACGTTGAACGCGATCTGCGCGGGATAGACTTCGTGGACCAGGGGCTTGCCTTCGGCCCAGGCGCGGGCCTGGTTTTCGAGCTCGCGGATGGCCGCGCTGCCCGAGCCGGAAACGGCCTGGTAGGTGCAGCAGACGATGCGCTTGATCTTGGCTTCGCGATGCAGCACCGCCAACGGCACCAAGGCGATCGCGGTCGAGCAATTCGGGTTCGCGATGAAGTTCTGGTGGCCCTTGAGGGCGTCGGCGTTGATTTCCGGAATGCACAGCGGCACGCGCGGATCCATGCGGAAGTCGTCGCCGTTGTCGACGACGCAGCAGCCGACTTCGGCCGCGCCCCAGCCCAGGGTCTTCGACGCGCCCTTGGCGCCTTCGGTCCCGGCGAAGAACGCGAAATCGTAGCCCTTGAACGACTCGGGGCCCGTCGCGACCTTCACCTCGACCGGCAGGCCGTCGATCATCTCGGTGCGCTCGCGGGTCGCGAACGCGGTCAGTTTGGCCAGCGGAAAATTGCGCTTGCGGAGCAGCCGGACGATTTCCGTCCCGACCGCGCCGATGCCGACCATGCACACGTTGTATTTCTTCATTTTCTGTGTCCTTTTTTTCGCCGCAGAGGGCGCAGAGGTTCAAGAGGGGTAGCGGTTCGCCACCCGGGTTATTCCTTCCATCATCGTTTTCTTGCCGAAGTTCAAGATCAAGCCGCGTTTCAGACCGGTTGCCTTTAGATACGACATGATTTGCGCTTTGTAAATAGGATGCTCCGCTTCCGTGCTTTTCAGTTCCGCGATCACTTGTCCGTCCACCAGCAAGTCCAACCGCTGGTTTTTGATGACGACGTCCTTGTAGACGACGTCCACTTCCTTTTGCCGCTCGAACCGGACTCCGCGCAGGCCCAGCTCATGGCAGAGGGCTTCTTCATAGACCGATTCCAGAAGTCCGGGGCCCAACAGCCGATGGACTTCGATGGTCGCGCCGATGATTGCTTCCGTGACGGGGTCTGGGCCCCTCTCCTCCATGCTCTGCGTCCTCTGCGGCAAAACGGCTGTTAGAGCGAAGCGGCGACGAGATCGCCGACTTCGGACGTGCCCAGGCCCATGCGCCCGGCGGCGAGGGACTTGATCTTCCCGCCGTTGAGCGCGCCCGTGACGGCCCGGTCGACGGCTTGCGCCGCTTCGGTTTCGCCGAGGGTGTCGAGCATCATGCCGCCCGCGGCGATGGCCGCGATGGGGTTGATGACGTTCTTGCCCGTGTACTTGGGGGCGCTGCCGCCCATGCACTCGAACATCGAGACGCCTTCCGGGTTGATGTTGCCGCCCGCGGCGACGCCGAGCCCGCCCTGGACGATGGCGGCCAGGTCGGTGATGATGTCGCCGAAGAGGTTTTCCGTCACGACGACGTCGTACCACTCGGGCTGCTTCACGAACCACATCGTGCACGCGTCCACGTGGTTGTAGTCCTGCTTCACGTCCGGATAGTCGCGGTCGCCCATTTCCTTGTGCGCGCGGACCCAGAGGTCGCCGCAGTGGGTGAGGACGTTGCACTTGTGGACGAGGGTGAGCATTTTCTTGCGGTTGCGCCGGCGGGTGTACTCGTAGGCGTACTTCAGGCAGCGGTCCACGACCGGCCGGCTGTAGACCATGAGCTGCGTGGCGACTTCGAGGTTCGTGCCCTTCTGGACCGCGCCGCCCACGCCGGTGTAGATGCCGCCGGTGTTTTCGCGGATGACGACGAAATCGACGTCCTTGGGTTCCTTGTCCTTCAGCGGGCAGTCTTCCTTGCGGTAGAGCTTCACGGGCCGCAGGTTGATGTACTGGTCCAGCATGAAGCGCGCCTTGAGCAGGATGCCGCATTCCAGGATGCCCGGCTTGACTTCGGGATGGCCGATCGCGCCGAGATAGAGCGCGCTGTGCTTGCGGAATTCGTCGATGGCGGAATCCGGCAGCGTCTCGCCCGTCTTCAGGTAGCGGTCGCCGCCGAAATCGTAAGGGACGTAATCCAGCTTGAAGCCGAACTTCTGCGCGGCCGCGTCGAGGACCTTGACGGCCTCGCGGGTGACTTCGGGGCCGGTCCCGTCGCCGGGAATCAAACCGATGCTGTAGGATTTTTTCATAAGGCCGGCCATTTATAGGGGTTTTGCGCCTGGAATCAAGCCGGAAACAGCCGAAAAGCGTTTTTTTCGCCGAGAACGCCCGGAAGATCCCGCAACGGGCCGGAAAATGCCCGTCCGCCGAAAACGACCTCCGATGGCGCGTTTTATCGCCCCTCGAGGCAAAAATGGGCGAAAAATGGCAAAAAACACCGAAATTTCTGAAAAAACCGCCCAAAATCGCCAAAAACGGCCATTTTTGGGCCATTTTTCGCCAAAAATAATATTATCCGGATAAAATTGACATTTTATTTCTACCCGGGTAATATTCGGCCTTCAAATTAGGAGAATTTGCCGCCATGAATGAACAAAACGAACCCCAATGCATTGCTTTCGACGGCGTCCGCCGCGTGGCGTCGGGATCGCTTCCGCACGTCGCCCGCAAGGTCAAGGATGCCCTCGACCAAGGCGCGCCTCCTTCCATCCTGATTTTCGACGACGTCACCGGCGAACCCATCGAAGTGGATTTCCGCGGCACGCCGGACGACGTGGCGGCGCGGTTGGAGAAAACGATGGCCGTCCAGCGGCCCGCTCCGGCGCCGGAAGCGGAAGCCGCCCCCGCCGAACAGCGCGGACCGGGCCGCCCGAAACTGGGCGTGGTGGCGCGCGAAGTGACGCTTTTTCCCCGTCACTGGGAGTGGCTGGCCAGCCAGCCCGGGGGCGCTTCGGTCGCGCTCCGCAAGCTCGTCGAGGACGCCCGCCGCGTCCACGCCAAGCGCGACGCGCTCCGGAAAGCCCGGGAAAACGCCTACGTTTTCCTGTCCGCCGTGGCCGGAAACCTGCCGGATTACGAAGAAGCCGTGCGCGCCCTGTTCGCGGGCGATTCCGCGCGCTTCGCCGCGCACACCGGATCGTGGCCCGTCGACGTCCGCGCCCATGCGCGAAAAATCGCCGCCCGCGCCTTCCCGCCCGCCTGATCCGCCCGTCCGGCGCGTTTGGGCATCGCAGAAGCCTCAAAAAGGCCGGTTTTGGGCCGAAAAATGGGATTTGGAAGGCCGAAAACCGTTAAAAACGGCCGATTTCAAGCCGGTTTTGCCGCAGAGGCCGCCGAGAGGGGGCTGAAAGAATCGGAAATTTGAAATGGGCGTTAGGCTGGATTCCAGAGGGGGCTGCGGAGAAAATGGGGAACGAAGGGCTGCAATGTTCTAGTCGCGGCCTTCCGCACGCTCATCTTCGTGCCTCGCTTGTGAGGCATATCCTTCAGCTATCGACCGCAGTATGCGCGCTGTGCGTGGCCAACGGATTTTGCAAAGTTCAGCGTAGCCTCGGTATTTGGCCACGAGTTCACGCTCTTGTTCGCCCCCTTCATTAAGATGACGCGATACCACTCCTCGCTGGTTGATTACACCGGATTGAAAACCACGAAGAATTTCATCGCCAAGGACAGCTTCCATCACTTCGCGCACAGCCAAACAGGGCCACGAACCATCCGGCTCCTCGGGCGCATATGAAAGCTGTTCTCCAATTTTTAAATCGCACACTTCTATGCGATCATTGGCCTTACACAATGAGCGGGCTTCAGAAACCCAAGCTTCGAGTGTCGCCTTGTCGATATTACCGTCAAGCGTTGCTCCTGGTATGCCAAGCCATGAATCTAGTAGTGTATAAGCAGCCATAACGATGTTCATTTTGGTTTCATCTCGTTGATCATCTTTTAGCTGCGGTGCATGTTTTTCCCGATAACATTTAGAGATTATTTCGGCAAAAAACATTGGGTTTCTCGCAAGTTCGCCATGTAATGCTTTAGGGGCAAAACGATTAAATCGCGCAAGGCTCATTAGGCGCCATTCTAGAGCCACAACGCGTTCTTGATCCGCCGTAGGATCATCTTCGAGGTATTTCATCAACTCCGCCAAATCCCAAATGGAATGCTGATTGATCAGTTCGGAGGACTGAGAATCCGAGCGTTTCAAAGAAGCGAGATCAATTGCATCCGCGACAAGACTCCAAGACGGCTTCTTATGGCTATGAATGGACATCGACAAGGCATCTATTGCTGCAAGTGGCCGGCCAGCTTTCAAGAGCATGCGCACCGCCTCGTCCATCTCGTCGTCATTCATACGACCGGCATATGGATGAACTCTCTTCCAGAAAATCGGTTCGGCATCTGGCTTTCGCTGTCGCAATGTCTCCCAAGCTTTTTTATTTACATTCGTTGCCAAAAATATTTCCGCGACTGCTTCCGGCTTCCATTCCTCAAGGGGCAAACTGTCTAGCCAGGAATTACCCTCACTCGACATTCGATGGCTTGCATATCCGCGTGCGAATAGAAGAATGTTGCGATTGGATGACTGAAGCATTTCTGGCAAGAGTTCCCGCCAATCGGGGATTAACCCGTGCGCTGCAACAGATGCCCCAATTATATATGGGGAATATGCGCCTGATGCCAGGCGTGTGATGCCGGCAAGACCGTGTTTATGAAAGATCTCTTTCACGGCTTCATTTTGAGCTGCGGTCCTTAAGCGTTCCGCCTCCTCAAATGGAGTTTGGCAGTTTCCAAAGGCATGGAAATTCTCGCTTTGGAAAAGCCATTGTGACCTGTCAATTGGATCCGTCGGCATAAATTTGGCTTCCAGCTTCGCAAGGTCATCAACGACTTCGGCGGGCATGGCCCATTCCGCATCGTTGAAGTAGCGATGTTTGCGAACGATAACGCGCACCGTATTCCACACACGCAGGCGTTCGTTGGCTTTCAATGTGCCGGCGTCTATCTGGCTGAACCAATTCAGGATTTGATTTTTAACGGTTTGCCGAAATCTTGGAAACTCATTCAGCAATTCACACCATTTTCCGCAATCATCAGCCGCCAACTGAATCAGAAACTCTGCAGTCGAGTCCATTTGCTGGTGAATGTCTTCATATGTCATATTATTAAATTGGGATGCGTCATATTCTCGCCATCTGGGTCTACACGATGACATGGCCATGTCTTGATCATGGGGAACCAAGCTCATGAGAACAGTCCAAGCCGTTTCCGGATCCTCTTTCTTAAGCAAATCCAAGACTTGAAGCCTTTCCTCTGTGCTCGAAGCAGTTTGGGGGCACCAAAATCTAAATATATCCTGCAACACTCCCGCCGGTCGCGGGCTAGAGCGATTGCCAGTATCAATCCTGATCAACGAAGAAAGCGCCATCGCAACGCGTGACAAATGGGCTGCATCCCAGGCAATTAGTGCCAGTGCCCACATAAGCCCGACATGCGGACTAGAAGAGAACATACCATCCGTGTGAAGGGCAAAAAGAGCGGCTACATTGGGGGAGGGCAGCTTAAGATCTGTTTCTAAGGCCGATAGAAATTCATCGGGGGCTGCTTCTGCTAGTAACGGCAATAGTCCTGCCAGTGAGAACCATCTTCTTGGGGATGCGTCCTCAAACAATGATCGGACTGCGACCGCTGCACGCCAAGCAGACCCATCTGCAACCCCTCGCGGAGTGTCTTGGCCGCATGTGCCCAGCAGGGCAAGTGTTTCGGAAATTCCTTCGCGGAGACTATGTGAATATTTTGGCAACTTGTTTTGTATTGCAGCAAGATATCGTTCTTCCTCGGGCATGTCGAAACGGGGATCGTCTTCCCAGAGGACATCCTTTAATACACTACTAAACGAATCCAATTGTGCGCTGGTAAGATATGGCTTTAGCAAGCGCCAAGAATCTTCGCGCGACACAAAGCTGTATATGCCATCCACAAATCGCATCGGAGCATCGGTGCTGTTGAGCCATTGAGTCACAGTTTGTAGGACCCCGGCATAGGGGCGCCCTGTGATTTGTTCGACAATGCCTATATCCGCTGGATTTCTGTTCTCCCATGCGCCCAGCAACAGAAGGGGTGTCAAAAGAAGGGCATTACTACCATGACTCCACTCGGGCGCGGCATATGCCTCATACTTGGATGCCAGGCGAACCAAGACAGACATACAACCACCAGCCTCGCGAGCAAGGCGTTCCGCTTTTTCTTCCGAAAAGCCGGTTTTCTTCAGGGTTTCTTTAAGCGCATACCGCTCGGCACGCGGAAGCCGAATGCCCTTGTTGTCGCGGATGAATGAATACTCGTGTTGGGTCAAGACATGATGTCCCGATTTAACCGCTTCCGATACCATGGTCTGTTCAACTGTCAGCGCATTGTCCGGAATCAAGACCAAATGATTCTTGCATGTCGTAAGCTGATTCCACGCATCACGACTTTCAACGACGACAAGTCTTGCGGCGGCGGCATCTTGTACTTCATCGTTCCCATATGCGGCAAGCGCGCTCACAAAGTCGCGCAGCTCCTGGAGAGACAAGGCGCTCACAACCACTTCGGCGGGAGGACCTGCAAGGGCCCGCCGAATGTCTGTTGCGGCTTGATCTCTGCCAGAAAGAAACACCGAGGGGCTAAGCGGGGGATCACTGATTTCGGCGAGATTGTTCCAATGGCTAGTTATATCGCGCACTCCAATCGGCATTTTTCCGATTAAACGTGACAGCCATGCATCTACTGCCGGCGCAGTCTCAAGCCACTGTTCGAGATCGTCACAATCCCAGACCAGAACATTCTTCCATTTCTTCTCGGCAATCCGGGTCTTCTTCCATTTTGACTTTCCCGCCCATCTGCGTGGAGTGACAAAAACGAAAGATGATGCACTAATATCTAATCCCCCAGTATTCGACATCCGTTTTTCGTAATCACTGTCGGCTTTTTTCTTGGGGTTTTTATCGGTCCCCATTTCCCAGGCACTTTCTCCAGACGGGACCCAAGCGTTGCCTTGCACGGTTTTTACCAAACCGTCCCATTCTGGGCGCTGTACGCCTTCGTCGGCCGGAAATTGAACCAGTTCTGGGTTTTCGACAGTAGCATGGATCAGTCGCCGCACGAGCGCCGGCAGTTTTTGCCTGGCTTGTATGGTGTCTGCCCACGAACGCAAATCGTTTCCTTTGATCCAAGTTGAATAGCTCATGAAAAATTCCCCATTTACATGATTAAAAAATCAGTTCCTTTTTGTTTCCATCTGCAGGATGAAAAATTTTGGGGCGCTTGGCAAGCGGGGAGGGGGCGGGGGAATGGGCGGCGGGATCGGAGCTCGAGCCGCGATTGAACCGTCCCGGGGCAACCGCGCGGAACGGTCCGGACGGGGCGGGGGGTCTCCCGGCCGTGTGGGGGGGCTGGACGCGGGGGCGGGGGGGGGCGGATGGTGGCGGGCGGTGTG
>ERZ1645187.3288-NODE-3288-length-13683-cov-10.595172_pt1 | contig 13683 bp, 13 predicted proteins | sample MGYA00575352_ERZ1645187 | MGnify/ENA primary metagenome ERZ1645187 (study PRJEB40837, sample SAMN11349314) | freshwater sediment metagenome | isolation source: river sediment | host: Sediment | place: India: Wazaribad , New Delhi | collected 2017-02-21 ...
GTGCAGTATCGCGGCCTGCGCGCCGTCGCCGGCGCCGTTGGTGTTCTTTATGATCTTGGGTCCGCCCATGAAAGGGTTGATGTGGGTGTAGATCTTCAGCGGCTTCTCGCAGTCCTCCTTGCGCATCGGCCGGCTGAACTCGTACATGTTGTAATCCACTATGGACTTGGTGTGCAGCTCGTAGGTGGTCTTGCGGGCGAACTGCTCGTCCACCCAGCCCGCCAGGTAGAGGCCGGCCGGTCCGACGGTGAGCAGCACCAGGTCGGCGAGCTCCAGCGCGTTCTGCGCCGCGAGCAGCGGGTCCTTTATGCCGGTCAGGGCCAGGGCCTCCTGGTCGTTCATCGCCACGCAGGTCACGTACTTGTGGACGAAGTCGCGGAAGAACTCCCGCTTCGAATCTATCAGCGAGGCGGTGCCCAGCGTCATCACCACCGGCACGCGCGCCGCCAGCGCGGCCTCGCAGGCCTTCACGGTGGAGCGGAAGATCGGGTCGCCCTCGTCGCGCAGTATGTAGGCCGAGATCAGCAGGGCCGAGGCCTTCTCTATGACGCCGAGCGGTATGTGCTCCGGCGTCAGGTCGTTCATGCAGCCCTTGCTGATGCCGAAGGTGCGCTCCCCGTCGGGCGTGACGAAGCACATCGCGCGGCCCATCGGGTTGTCCGAGGGCTGCAGGTAGGACAGGTCCACCTTCGCGCTGGTGTCCCGTATGTACTTGAAAGCGTAGTCGCCGACGGTGATGTTGCGCGTGATGGCGCCCAGCGCCACCGAGCGCTCGTCGGAGAGCACCGAGTAGTTGTGCAGCGTGTTGCCCACCGAGCCGCCGGCGTACTCGCCGGTTATGCGGCCGGAGGCCTTCAGCTCGCGGTAGATCCCCTCGGCCTTGTCGTCGGGAAGTATCTGGGACTCGCCCTTCTTCAGCGCGTGGCGCTCCAGGAACTCCGGCGCTACCGAGCACTCGATGTCGACCAGCAGCTGGTCTATGCCCACCAGGTGGAAGGGCTCGGTGTCGAGGCGCGGCTGCTCGGCGCTCTCGCGGCCCTTCTCGGTGACCGGGAAATAGTGCTCGCTCTTTCTTTTGCCGGGGAATTTCATTCTATGTCAATGATACTAAAATAGCGGCTAGGGCCGGGAGGCCGGGCGTATGCGGCCAGGTTCCGGCGGCCGCAGCGGGCCCGAGCTCTTCCTTATGGCCGAGACCACGATGTCGCGCAGCAGCACCTTTCTCACCTCGCCGCGCCCGGCGGCCAGCGCCTTCCAGCGCGGGCTGCGTAGGAAGAAGTTGTTCGCCGCCACGCTGTACCCCCGGCCCTCGTCGAGCGGCTTGCCGCCCGCGGTCAGGGACAGGGCGTAAGGCCCGGCGGCGGAGGAGGAATAGGTCACCTCCAGGCCTGAAACCTGCACGTCGGAACGGCCGCCGCGCACGGCCTCGGTCATGATGGCCTTTATCTGCGCGCCGGTCAGCCGCAGCGTCACCAGGTCGGCGTCGTAAGGCGTCACCTCGTATATGTCGCGGAAAGTGACCGGGCCTTTGACCAGGCCGCGGCGCACGCCTTCGGTGTTCTGCAGGGCCAGGTCGGTGCCGGCGTAGGCGCGGATGATGTCGCAGAAAAGGCTGCCTATTGGCGAGTCCGCATAGGCGGCCGACCCCGGTTCGCGCGGAATGTCGGCCGCGGCCTCGCCCAGCTTCACGGCCATCGCCGCGCGGGTCTCCCCGGCGATCGCTCCGTATACGGCCTTCACTGCGGGATCCTCCGCGCCGGTGAGCGGCACGGCGGCCGCCTCGGCCCCGGCGAAGCGCCCGGTGGCGTCGTCGAAGTGCAGTACCGCGCGCGTGGCGTAGAGCAGGCCGGAGCCGCTCTCGCCTATCAGCGCTCCGGAGACCGGGTCGCGGTAGGGTTTGAGCAGCAAGGTGTGGTTGTGCCCGCCCAGCACCAGCTGCGCGCGGCCGCCGGCCGCCCTGGCCAGCGCCAGCGTGCCGGAGGCTTCGGCGCCTTCGGCCGGCCGCCAGGAAGCGCCGTCCACGTAGTCGCCGGTGTAAAGCCCGTCGTGGGCCAGCACCACCACGGCGTCGGGGGAAAGCTTTGCCGTCTCTTCCAGGGCCGCGGCCAGCGCCTCCTTCTCAGGGCCGAAGGACAGGGCGCTGACGTCGCCCAGCGTCAGCAGCGGCGTTTTAGGCGAGGCCAGGCCTATGACCGCTATCCGCCTGCCGCCGGCCTCCAGCATGACGAACGGGGCGGCGTAAGGCGCGCGCCGGGCGCCGGAGAAGATGTTGGCGCCGAGCGGCTTGAACTTCGCGGCGGCCAGCGCCTTCTCCAGCGCGGCCGTGCCGTGGTCGTATTCGTGGTTGCCTATCACCGCTGCCGAATAACCGGCCGCGTTCATCAGCCGCACCGCGGCCAGGCCGCCGCTCAGGTCGCCCTCCGGAGCGCCGGTGGACCAGTCGCCCGAGTCCAGCAGCAGCGCCGGGGACTTCTCCGCCCCGGCCAGCGCGGCCAGCGCCGCGAAGCCGCCCGCCGTTACCGGCGAGGTCGAGCCGTAAAGCGCCGCCGGGCGCGGGCCGAAACGGCCGTGTATGTCGCCGGTGTGGTAGATCACCACGTCGCCGGCCAGGGCGGCGCAGGGGATGAGCAGCGGGATGACGAGCAGCGCGGGGATCTTTTTCATGCTGTTCAAATTCTATAAAAATACGCGGCCGTCTCAGGCGCGGGTTTGATAGAATGTCATACCGGGCGACGTCCCCCGGACCTATATGGAAGACCAAATGCTGCTCGTGGTGCTGGCCGCGCTCACCGGCCTCGGCCTGCTGATCGCCGGGCTTTTCCAGCGCGCCAGGGCCTCGTCGTTCTCTTCGCTGCCGCGGCGCGCGCCCGGCGAGGTCCGCAACGGGGAACGGGCCGTGGTGGGCGGTTCCGCCGCCAGCCCCGTGCAGCTCTCCTCGCCCGTCACCGGCACGCCCTGCGTCTTCTACCTCGAAAGGGTGGAGAAGATGGACCCCTCCGGCGAGACCGGCGGCGTCTCGTCCAGCCGCAACTGGTCCATTGTGGCCGTCAACCCTTACGGCTGCTTCTACGTAAGGGACGGCGGCGGCTCGGCGCTGGTCTTCCCGACTTACCGCAGTCTCAGCCTGGCCCGTCCCGAGATAGAGGACGGCGCCGACCTCCTGGCGGTGCCCGGCACGGTGCGCCGCTTCGAGAACCTTATAGAGGCCGACGGTCCGCTTACCGTCATAGGCACGCCCCGCCCGCTGTCCGACCTGATGGCCTGGCTGCGCTCCGGCGTGGACGTGAAGCTTCCGGCCGACGCGGTGGAGCGCCTGGCCGCGATGGAGCGCGACCCGGCCGCCTGCGCCACCCCCTGCTTCTTCGGCGACGGCGTGGAGGCCGTGGCCGACCGGGGCCCAGAGGAGTTCCTGGCCGGGCGGGCGTCCTCGTCTGCCATAATGATACAGCTGGGGGCGCTGCTGCTGGCAGGCGCCATAGCCGCCGCCGTCTACGTTTTGAAGTTCAACGCTGATCTGCCGCAGCCATAAGGAGAACATATGTCGGAAGAGATAACCCTGAAATCCGGACTGAAGTACATGGACATCGAAGTGGGCGAGGGCCCCGCCGCCGTCAGCGGCAAGCAGGTCACGGTGCATTACACCGGCACCTTCCCCGACGGCAAGAAGTTCGACAGCTCGGTCGACCGCAACGAGCCTTTCACCTTCGAACTCGGCGCCGGCCGCGTGATAAAGGGCTGGGACGAGGGCGTCGCCGGCATGAGGATAGGCGGCAAGCGCAAGCTGATCATCCCGCCGGAACTCGGTTACGGCCGCCGCGGCGCGGGCTCGGTGATACCGCCCAACGCCGTGCTGCATTTCGAGGTCGAACTGCTGGGAGTGGAATAGGCCATGAAGGCCCCGGCGGCGCTGGCCGTTCTCCTGCTGTCCGCGGTCTGCGCCGCGGCGCAGGAGGCGGCCGTTCCCGCCGGCCCGGAGGCCGCGGCCGCAGGGCTGCTGGCCGCCGACCTGGCCTGCCGCGAAGGGCGCGACCGCCCCTGGCCGGGCTACGCGCTGCTGGACAGCCCGGTGCTGCTTTACCGGCGGCAGCCGCCGCTCGCCGTTCTGGCCGGCAGTACCGCCGCGCCGGCGGGCTTCCTGCCTTTCGTCCCCGAAGGCTATTCCTCCGCCGTATACGTTTCCACCGCGCCGCTCGCCGGGCTGGATTCCGTCTTCTATCCTTCATATGACCTCGGCGGTCTCGAGGTCTTCGCCGTTCCCTACGACGGGGACGGCGAGGAGGAGGCCGTGCGCACCGCCGTGCACGAGAGGTTCCACGCCTACCAGGGCAGCCTCGGCCGCGGCGACGCCTTCGCCGACATGCCTTACGCGCCTCCGCCCGGATACGAGGACCTCACGCCGGAGAACATGGCGCTGGCGGCGGTGGAGCAGGCCTGCCTGGCCCGCGCGCTGCTGGACGGCGCGGCCGACGCGGCCGCGGTGAAGGATTTCATAGCCGTGCGCGCGCTGCGCCGCGCCAAGGCCGGGCCCGAGTGGGCGCCGGTCGAGGACGAGCTGGAACGCGACGAAGGCACGGCCGATTACGCGACGGCGCGCGTGCTGGACGCCGCCTACGGTTCCGGCGGGGGAATGCTGCAGCTGGCCTCGGACCTGCTGCGCCCGGGCGACGGGGACGCGCTGGAGGAGATGACCCACGGCAGGCTCTACATGACCGGCGAGGCCATGTCCCGCCTGCTGGACCGCCGCCTGCCGGGCTGGAAGCGCCGCGCCGCCTCGGGTGAAAGCCTTTTTTCACTGCTGAAGAAGGCCGCGCCGGCCGGCCGCGCCGAGCTGGACCGCCGCGCCGCCGCGGCGATGAAGGCCTACTCCTATCCCGGCCTGCTGGAAGAGGCGGGGAGCGGCCTTTCCGACTACCTGGCCGGGTCCGCGCGGGCTTTCAGGGATTTCGCCGCCTATACCGGCCCCCGGCTGCTGCTGCGCGTGGCCGACGCCGCCGACGCGGCGGTGTCGTTCTCTTCCGTTAAGACGTACAGGCTGGGGGAGCGCACCGAGCTTTTCGTGGACAACCCGGTATACGAGTTCTCCTCTCCCGGCGCCAGGCTGCTGGTGAAGGACGCCACGCTGCGGGTCTTCCGCGGCGAAGACGGCTTCGCGCTTTACGACGTCATCCTTTCCTCCGCCCCGCGCTTGACCGCCGGCGGCGCCGAGCGCGTGCCGGCCGCCGCGCCGGAGGAACTTTCCGACGTAAAGGTGGAGGCCCCCGGGCTCTGGTTCAGCGCCCCGCGCGCCTCGGTGCGCGCCGGGGACGGGGCCGTCGCCGTCGACGTGCCCTGAGCCTCCGGCTTTATGATATGATAAGGACATAAGGGGGGAGGGGAACAAGGTCATATGCTTACCCCCGGACTCAAGGTTTTCTTCGGAGCTCTTTCCATAGCTTTCACGCTGGCCTCGCGCGTCGGTTATTTTACAGGCGTGCTGCGCGGCCGAGCGCGCCCTCATCTCTTTACCTGGCTCATCTGGACCACCATCTCGTGCATAGGCTTCGCGGCGCAGGTGGCCGAGGGCGCCGGCCCCGGTTCCTGGGCGCGCGGCTTCGGCTCGGCGACCTCCTTCATGCTGGTCGGCATAGCCTTCTATAAAGGCTCGAAGGAGATAAAGCCTGCGGACTGGCTGGCCTTGGGCGCCGCGCTGTGCGCGATACCGCTGTGGGCCGTGACGAAGACGCCTTTCTGGTCGGTGCTGATAGTCTGTTCCATAGACTCGCTGGGCTATATCCCGACGGTACGCAAGTCCTGGAGCAGGCCCTGGGCGGAGCCGGCCTTCTGCTACCTGCTTTCCTGCCTGGCGGCGTTCTTCTCGCTCCTGGCTATAAAGCAGTACACGCCGTCGACGTGGCTCTACCCGCTGCTGCTCACGCTGACCAACGGCGCTATGTGGATCTTTCTTAACGCCCGCGGGCGCGCCCTGGAGCGCGCCGGGGTAACGGGTTAGGCAAGGAGGGAACATGGACGTAAAGGAAGCGATAGAGAAGAGGCGGGCCTACAGGGCCTTCGCCCCGGCGGAGATAAAGCCGGAGCTGATGGACGAGCTGGCCGCCGCGGCGCGGCTGATGCCGTCGTGCTTCAACAACCAGCCGTGGAAGTTCGTCTTCGCGCGCTCGCCGGAGGCGCTGGGCAAGGTGCACGCCTGCCTCTCGAAGGGCAACGAGTGGGTGAAGGGGGCGTCGCTTATAATAGCGGCCTTCGCCGGCAAGGACTACGACTGCGTGATAAAGGACCGCGAGTACTACCTTTTCGACCTCGGTATCGCCGTGGGCTCGCTGCTGCTGCGCGCCACGGAGCTGGGCCTGGTCGCCCACCCGATAGCGGGCTTCGACAACGAGGCCGTGCGCAAAGCCCTCGGCATACCCGAAGGCAACCAGGTCATAACCCTGATCAACGTCGGGGCGAAAGGCTCGGACCTGTCGGCGCTGACGCCGTACCAGTCCGCGCAGGAGACGGGGCCGCGCCCGGAGCGCCTGGCCCTCGCCAATATCTACAGCGTGGACGCCTACGACGAGCGCCTCGCCGTGAAGCCGCAGCGCTAGGAGGCCGCATGCTGATGCAACTGGACGCCGCCGAGGCCAGGGCGCTCGGGTCGCTGGTCGAGAAGTCGCTTACCACGCGGGAGCAGTACCCGCTTACCTTCAACTCGCTGATGTCGGCCTGCAACCAGAAGAGCAGCCGCGAGCCGGTGATGCAGCTGGACGCCGAGAGCCTCGGCCGCGCGGTGCAGGGCCTGGTGGAAAAGGGCCTGGCCGAGCGCGTGCAGGCCCCCGGCGACCGCGTGCCCAAGTTCAGGCACGACGCCGGCCGGCTTTTCGCCACCGACGACCCCAAGGTCATAGGCATCATGACCCTGCTGCTGCTGCGCGGGCCGCAGACCGCCGGCGAGATCAAGGGCCGCGCCGACCGGCTCTGCGAGTTCGCCTCCACCGCCGAGGTGGAGGGGCTGCTGCAGAGCCTCGCCGCCGCCCCGGAGCCGATGGTGGGCCGCGCGCCGCGCCAGCCCGGCCAGAAGGAAGGCCGCTACTGCCACCTTTTCTCCGGCGTTCCTGCCGCTCCCGCCGCCGTACAGCCGCAGGCGCCCGCGGCGGCGCCGCAGCCCGACGCCCTCGCGGCGCTGGAGGCCCGGGTGGCCGCGCTGGAGACGCAGGTCAGGATACTGGCCGAAAAACTGCAGGGACCGGCGGCATAGGCCGCCGGCGGGGGTGATATGAAAAAACTGATAGCGCCGCTGCTGGTCCTTCTGGCCGGCTGCGCCGGGATCCCCGAAGGCGTGACCCCGGTAGCAGGCTTCGAGGCCGAACGCTACCTCGGCGTCTGGCACGAGATCGCGCGCCTGGACCATTCTTTCGAGCGGGGGCTTACCGGCGTGACGGCGGAATATTCCGCGCGCTCCGACGGCGGGCTGGACGTGGTCAACCGCGGCTACGACGCGGCTTCCGGCAAATGGAAGGAGGTCCGGGGCCGGGCATATTTTACCGGCCCGCGCGACGTGGGCCGTCTGAAGGTCTCGTTCTTCCGGCCTTTCTACGGGGGCTACAATATCGTGGAGTTGGACCGCGAGGGCTATTCCTATTCGCTGGTCTGCGGGCCGAACAGGTCCTACCTGTGGATACTCGCCCGCACGCCGGACCTGCCGGCAGCGGTGAAGGAGCGGCTGGCCGCCCGCGCCGCGGAGCTCGGCTTCGACGCCGCGGCGCTGGTGTACCCGGGGCCGGCGGCCAAGCCCTGACGGTTTTTATATATAATTTGGATTATGGTCAAACTCTCCGATGTGAATTCCAAACTGATGAAAGCCCATTACGCGGTGCGCGGCAAGATAGTGATACGCGCCCACGAACTGGAGACCCAGGGCAAGAAGGTCATTTACTGCAACATAGGCAACCCCCAGGCCCTGAAGCAGCGCCCGCTCACCTTCCTGCGCCAGGTGCTGAGCCTGGTGGAATACCCGGCCCTGCTCGACGCGCCGGAGACCGCGAAGCTCTTCCCCGCCGACGCCGTGAAGCGCGCCCGCATGATACTGGAGAAGAACCCCACCGGCACCGGCGCCTACACGCACAGCGCGGGCATGCCCTTCATACGCAAGGCCGTGGCCGAGTTCATACAGCGCCGCGACGGCATGCCGGCCGACCCCAACAGGATACTGCTCACCGACGGCGCCTCCAAGGGCGTGCAGTCGGCGCTGACGCTGCTGCTGAACAAGCCCAACGACGGCGTGATGATCCCGATACCGCAGTACCCGCTCTACAGCGCCACGCTGGCCCTCTACGGCGCGCAGCAGGTGAACTACTTTCTCGACGAGAGGAACCGCTGGGAGCTCAACGAGGCCGAGCTGGAGCGCAGCATAGAGGCCGCGAAGAAGAACGGCGTTAACACCGTGGCCATAGCCGTGATAAACCCCGGCAACCCCACCGGCGCGGTGCTCTCCAGGAAGAACATCGGCATGGTCATACGCTTCGCCAGGAAGCACGGCCTCGCGATACTCGCCGACGAGGTGTACCAGGAGAACGTCTACGGCCAGGGCCTCGAGTTCACCTCGTTCGCGAAGGTGATGCACGAGCTCGGCGAGAAGGATGTGACGCTGTTCAGTTTCCATTCCGTGTCCAAGGGCTTTCTCGGCGAGTGCGGCCACCGCGGCGGCTACCTCGAGATCCGCAACATGTCGGACGACGTGTACGCCGAGATGATAAAGCTGCAGTCGATCGGCCTCTGTTCCAACACCGACGGCCAGATCGTGACCTACCTGATGGTGGAACCGCCGAAGCCCGGCGACGAGAGCTACGAACTTTACGCGAAGGAGCGCGGCGCCATCCTCGACGACCTGAAGGCCAAGGCCGAGATACTGGGCCGCGGCTTGAACGAGATAGAGGGCATGCACACGCATATCCCCGAGGGCGCGATGTACGCCTTCGTGCGCTTCGACCTGCCGCACCCGAAGGGCACCGACCCCGCCGCGATGCCGCCCGACGAGCGCCTTAAGTACGAGGCCGCCCGCGACAACAAGTACTGCCTGCGCCTGCTCGAGGAGACCGGCATCTGCGTGGTGCCCGGTTCCGGCTTCGGCCAGCAGCCGGGAACGCTGCATTTCCGCACCACGTTCCTGCCTCCGCGCGAGGACATCACCGCGCTCGTCGAGAAGATGAAGAAGTTCCACGTCTCCTACGCCGAGAAGCTCAAGAGCGGGGTGTGAGTGAACGGCGCCGAGCACCAGCGCGGCGGCCCGGGCGGACATTGTCCCCCGGGCCGCGCCGTATTCCGGCTGCTGCCGGAGTTCCTGGCCGATCTTCGCTGCCGCGTGCACCGGCCGTCGCTCGGCGGCCTCGAGATCCTGAAATATATCGGGCCCGGCCTCATGGTCACCGTGGGCTTCATAGACCCGGGCAACTGGGCCTCCAACCTGGCCGCCGGCTCCGGGCACGGCTACGCGCTGCTGTGGATGGTGACGCTCTCCACGCTGATGCTGATAGCCCTGCAGCACAACGCCGCCCACCTCGGCATAGCCACCGGCCTCTGCCTCAGCGAGGCCGCGCGCCTGCACCTGCCGCGCGCCGCCTCGCGGGCGGCGCTCTGGTCCGCCATGGCGGCCTCCGTCTCCACCTCGCTCGCCGAGATAGTGGGCGGCGCGCTGGCCCTGCAGATGCTTACCGGCCTGCCGCTCAAGGCCGGGGCCGCGCTGGTGACCGCGCTGGTGGCCTGGCTGCTGCTCTCCAATAATTACCGCCGGCTCGAGAAATGGATCATAGGCTTCGTCTCTCTCATCGGCCTGTCGTTCGTCTACGAGCTGTGGCTGGCCCCGGTGGACTGGCGCGCCGCCGCGGCGGGCTGGGTGACCCCTTCGCTGCCGCCGGGCTCCATGCTCGTCGTGATGAGCGTGCTGGGCGCGGTGGTGATGCCGCACAACATCTTCCTCCATTCCGAGATCATACAGAGCCGCCGCTGGGACCTCGAGGACGACGGGGTGATACGCCGCCAGCTGCGCTACGAGTTCGCCGACACGCTGCTGTCCATGCTGGCCGGCTGGGCTATAAACAGCGCGATGATCATCATGGCCGCCGCCACCTTCTACGCCGCCGGGGTTCACGTCGGGGAACTGCCGCAGGCCAAGGAGATGCTCGAACCGCTGCTCGGCCGCGCGGCCGGGCTGGTGTTCGCGCTGGCGCTGTTCCTGTCCGGCGTCTCGTCCAGCGTGACGTCGGGCATGGCCGGCGGCTCCATAATGGCCGGCATGTACGGCGAGCCGCTGGACCTGAAGGACAGCCACAGCCGCCTGGGCGTGCTGCTGTCGCTGGGCGGCGCGCTGCTGGCCGCGCTCTTCGTCTCCAACCCCTTCCGCGCGCTGGTCCTGTCCCAGGCCGCGCTCAGCGTGCAGCTGCCGGTCACCATAGGCCTGCAGTTCTGGCTCACTTCGTCGAAGAAGGTGATGGGCAAGTACGCCAACGGGCCGTTCACAATTACGGTGCTGGCCGCGATAGGCCTGGCGGTGACCGCCCTCAACGCGCTGCTGCTCATGGAGCTGCTGCGTGGATAGGGCCTCGCTGCTGCGCCTCGTGGACGCGGCCGGCCTGCCGCCGGCCGTGCGGGACTGCCTGCGGGCCGCCGCGTGCTCCCGCGCCGGTTCGCCGGTGAAGCGGGCGCTGCGGCGCTCCCCGGCGGCTTTCCTGGGCGGGCTGAAGGCCCTGCTGAAGGACGCCGCGTCGGCCATAGGTTCGCCCGAGGACGATGTGCTCTTCGTCACCGGTTTCGAGGCGGCCAACCGCGCGCCGGAGCGGCTGGGCGCCGCGCTGGCGGAACTGGCCGCGCTGCGCTGGCTGGCCGGGCGAGGCTTTACCGGCCTCAGGCTGCTGGAGCGCCGCCGCGGCAAGACCGCCGACCTGGCCGGGCGCCTCGGCGGGCGCGAATATTTCTTCGAGGTATGCTGCGTCGGGGAGGACGCCTTCTCCGGCGCCGGAGCCGCCGCCTTCGCCGGGCTGAAGTACGACCGGAAGCGGCCGCAGGTGGCGGCCGAGATGAAGCGCGCCGGCCAGGCCGGAGGCGGGCTGGTGCTGGTGGCCGGCCTGCCCGGGCCCGGTATACCGGCCGGTGACGCCGCGCTCTCGGAGCTGGCGGGGCTGGCGCTCGAGGGGCGGCGCGGCGGCCTGCACCTGTGCCTCCTCGACGGGGACAGGGCCGGGGTCTGGCCGCCGCTGGGCCGCTAGGCCCAGTGCCGGGTGGGCCAAAAAACCGCGCCCGGCTGGGCCCGCGGGACCTTCCTGGGCCGCGCGGCCGATGGTATACTTATCACATAGCCGGGGGGCTATAGCGGGTGAGGGCATGTCGGTGTAGAAAAGGAAAGGCATGCCAGCAAAGATACTGATAGCCGACGACGACGCGCCGATGCGCATCCTCTATTCCAGGATGTTCAGCGGGCGCGGCTACGACATTTCGATGGCCTCCTCGTATTCCGAGGCCGCCGGGATGATAGCCGCCCGCGACTACGACCTTCTGATAACCGATTTCATGTTCGATGACGGGATAGGCACGGAGCTGGTGTCCCTGTTCAACAAAAAGAAGAGGAAGAAGGGCCCGCGCGGTCCGCGCAGCCTGCTGGTGACCGGCTACCCTTCCGCCCCCGGCCGCGACCGCTGTCCCGAAGTGGCCGGCTATTTCGAGAAGCCCTTCCGGGTGGAGGATTTCATGAAGGCCGTGGAGACGGCGCTGGCGGCCTGAACCGTCTTCGCGCGTCCCTTGAGCCGCCGGCGCCCCCGGCGGCTTTTTTGCGCCCCGCCGCAATTGTATAATGGTAGCCGAGGTAAAAAAATATGAGAATAACCATGCTCCTGGCGCTGCTGCTGGCCGCCGTCCCGTCCTCCTCCGCCCCGGCTAAGAAGCAGGCCGCCGCGCCCGTCTACGAGGTGCGCGCCGTGACCGTAGCCCCGTATTCGGGCGTCATAACCCCGGCCGCCGCCGAGTTCATAGGCGGCGCGGTGGACGCCCTCAACGGCCCCGGCGGCTCCGACCTGCTCGTTATCGCGCTGGATACCCCCGGCGGCCTCGACACCTCGATGAGGGAGATAATTAAGAAGATGCTGGCCTCGAAGAAGCCTGTGGCCGTCTATGTCTCCCCGCAGGGCGCGCGGGCGGCCTCGGCCGGCGTGTTCATAGCCATGGCCTCGCCGCTGGTAGGCATGGCGCCCGGGACGAACATAGGCGCGGCGCACCCGGTGATGCTCGGCAATTCCCCTATCGGCCTCGGCGGCAAGGACGAGAAGAAGAAGGACCCGATGGAGGACAAGGTCTTGAACGACGCCTCGGCCTACATGCGCTCCATAGCGCAGAAGACCGGCCGCAACGTCGAGTGGGCCGCCAACGCCGTGACCAAGAGCGTGTCCATCCCGGCTTCGGAGGCCGTTAAGGCCGGCGTGGCCGACTTCGTCGCCTCCGACATAACCGATTTCCTGGCCAAGGCCGACGGCCGCAGGGCCGGCGAGTTCGGCGCGCTGCGCACCGCCGGGGCCTCCGTGGCCTATCACCGGCAGAGCGGCCGCCAGAAGTTCCTGGCCGCCGTGACGGACCCCAATATCGCGATGATACTGATGAGCCTCGGCGCGGCCGGTCTCTTCATAGAACTCTACAATCCCGGCCTGATCCTGCCCGGCGTCGTCGGGGCCATCTCGCTGGTCACGGCCTTCTATTCCTTCCAGACCCTCTCCGCCAATTTCGCCGGTCTGGCGCTGATACTGCTCGGCTTCGTTTTCTTCATAGCCGAGATCAAGGTGGTCAGTTACGGCCTGCTGACGGTGGGCGGCGCGGTCTCGATGCTGCTCGGCGCGCTGATGCTGTTCGACCAGCCTTCGCTTGGAGGAATATCCGTATCTATGGACATGGTCATATCCACGATAGTAGGCATGATAGCGGTGGTGGCGGCGCTGGCCTGGATGGTGGCCAGGGCGCAGCTGCGCAAGGTGGTGACGGGCATAGAGAGCCTTAAGGACAAGCGCGGCCTCGCGAAGACCGCTCTGGCCCCCAAGGGCAAGGTGCTGGTGGAGGGGGAACTGTGGGACGCTGAGAGCGTTTCCGGCGACATCCCGGCCGGCGCCGAGGTGGAGGTTTCCGCCGTCGAAGGTTTCAGGGTGAAGGTGCGGATAAAGGGATAGAGGGCCGCCTTTTATAATTATATTATGCCTTCTTGGAAAGAGGGCCCCTTAAATGGCATAATGTTAGTCCGGCGCTTCGCGGCGCCGCGTTCTGCCGTCTTTTAATTACGGATTTTTTCGGCTCGTACTACTGGAGGACTTACCATGGGAACCAGGTTCACCGACAGGGCTCAGCGCGTTATACTCATCGCCCAGGAAGAGGCCAAACGCCTTAATCACGATTACGTTGGCACCGAGCACATCCTGCTCGGCCTTATAGCCCTCTCCGAGGGCGTGGCCAGCCAGGTCTTCCAGAACCTCGGCATAGACCTGCGCAAGGTCAGGGCCGAGATCGAGAAGATCGTCGGCACCGGCGACAACATGATGCTGCTGGGCGAGATACCTTTCACGCCCCGCGCCAAGAAGGTGCTGGAATACGCCGTCGAGGAAGCCCAGCACATGAGCCACTCCTATATCGGCACCGAGCACATCCTGCTCGGCCTCATCCGCGAGGAAGAAGGCGTGGCCG
>ERZ1645187.3289-NODE-3289-length-13682-cov-18.881779_pt1 | contig 13682 bp, 10 predicted proteins | sample MGYA00575352_ERZ1645187 | MGnify/ENA primary metagenome ERZ1645187 (study PRJEB40837, sample SAMN11349314) | freshwater sediment metagenome | isolation source: river sediment | host: Sediment | place: India: Wazaribad , New Delhi | collected 2017-02-21 ...
CGGGCCCGTAGCTCAACGGTCAGAGCTGGCCGCTCATAACGGCTAGGTTGGGGGTTCGAATCCCTCCGGGCCCACCATTCTCGCCGCCGAGGCGTCGTGATCGATGGGGCAGGGGTGTCGCGGGGGCGTCGACAGCGGCACCGGCGCGCGCGATGATCCGGTCTCCGACCGCTTCGCCCGGAGGCCTGTCATGTCGTCCTGCGACTCCGATTTCCTCGATCGGCTGCCGAAGGTGGAGCTGCACGTCCACATCGAGGGCACGCTCGAGCCGGAGACGATCTTCGCCCTGGCGGCGCGCAACGGCGTTGCTCTGCCCTGGCCCGACGTCGCGACGCTGCGCGCGGCCTACGAGTTCCGCGATCTCCAGTCCTTCCTCGATCTCTACTACGCCGGCGCGAGCGTGCTGCTCACGGCGGACGACTTCCGCGACATGGCTGCGGCCTATCTGGCCAGGGCGGCGGCCGACGGCGTCGTGCGGGCCGAGATCTTCTTCGATCCGCAGACCCACACCGCGCGTGGCGTCGCGATGGCGACGGTGATCGAGGGGCTGACCCGTGCGCTCGATGCGGCGCGGGCGGGGGGCATGAGCTGCGACCTCATCCTCTGTTTCCTGCGCCACCTCTCCGAGGAGGAGGCCATCGCGACGCTTCGGGCGGCGCTGCCGTTCCGCGACGCCTTCATCGGCGTCGGGCTCGATTCGAGCGAGGTCGGCCATCCGCCGGAGACGTTCGCCCGGGTCTTCGCCGAGGCCCGCCGTCACGGCCTGCACCTCGTCGCCCATGCCGGCGAGGAGGGGCCGCCCGCCTACGTGTGGTCGGCGCTCGACGTGTTGGCGGTCGAGCGGATCGACCACGGCGTGCGGGCGATCGAGGATCCGGCCCTGGTCGCGCGCCTCGCCCGCGATCGTGTGCCGCTGACCGTGTGTCCGTTCTCCAACGTGCGGCTCAGAGTGTGTGACACGCTCGCCGATCACCCGCTGAAGACGATGCTCGAGGCGGGGCTCGCCGTGACGATCAATTCCGACGATCCGGCCTATTTCGGCGGCTACGTCGGGGCGAACTGGCGAGAGACCTGCCGAGCACTCGATCTCACGCGCGAGGAGGCGATCGCGATCGCCCGCAACGGCATCGAGGCCGCCTTCGTCGACGAAGCGACCCGCGCCGAGCTGCGGGCCCGGCTCGACGCGGCGATCGCGGCGGGGTGAGAGCGGCGCGGCCGCCTCGCCCGGCTCGCATCGGAGGAGGCTTCCCGGTATCCTGCCTTCGTCTTCTCGGAGCCCGGTTCGCGTGATTCCTCCTCTCCTGTCCGATCTGGCGGCGGTCTTGGCGCCGTCGCTGCTGCTGACGCTCGTGGGATTTCTCTGGGGCCGCAGCTCCTGGCATTTCGACCAGGAGTTCGTCACCCGGGTCGTCACCAACGTCGGAGCGCCCTGTCTGGTCTTCTCCGCGCTGACCAAGACGCCGCTGCCCGGCCACGAGGTCCTCGCCATGAGCGGGGCCACCCTCGTGTGTCTGGCGATCTTCGCGGCGGTGGGCTCCGCCGTTCTGGCCGGGGCCCGCCTGTCGCTGCGGACCTATCTGCCGTCGATCCTCTTTCCCAACATCGGCAACATGGGGCTGCCGATCTGTCTCTTCGCCTTCGGCGAGCGGGGGCTGACGCTGGCGACGGTCTATTTCGCGGCGACCTCGGTGATCCAGTTCACCGCCGGGCCGGCGATCGCGGCCGGGCGGCCGGATCTGCGGTTTCTGCTCCGGGTGCCCTTCATCTATGCGGTGGCGGCGGCGCTGGCGGTGGGGTCGGCGGGCCTGACCATGCCGTCCTGGGTGAGCAACACCGTGTCGCTGGCGGGCGGGCTCACCATTCCGCTGATGCTGCTGGCGCTCGGTGTGGCGCTGGCGCGGCTCCGGGCGAGTTCGCTGCCGCGCGCGACGGCCCTGTCGTTCCTGCGCATCGGGCTCGGGATCGCGACCGGGTTCGGGGTCGCCCATCTCTTCGGCTTCAGCGGCGCGGAACGCGGCGTGCTGGTGATCCAGAGCGCCATGCCGACGGCGGTCTTCAACTATCTGTTCGCGAGCCTGTTCGGCACGGAACCCGAGGAAGTCGCCGGTCTCGTGCTGGTGTCGACGACCCTGTCCTACGCGACCCTGCCGATCCTGGTCGCGCTCGTCATGTGAGCGACCTTCGGGCCGCGTGCGCCTTTTCGACACGTTCGTCGGGCACAGTGCGCTTCGGCCTCGCGCCGCCCCTTCATCGAGCCGGAGGATGCGCCATGACCTCGCTGATCTCGAACCTCACCGGCCGCCGGTTGGCGGCGGTGGTGGGCGATCTCCTGGAGACGCTGTCGTGGTGGTCGAGCCGGCGCGACGCCAAGGGCGCGGCGCCGGTCCGGGCCAACGATCTGGTGCGCACGGTCGAAGCGCTGCTGTCGCGGCGCGGCGAGGCCTCGGGCGTGATGCTGGCGCGGCTCGTCCTCGAGGGCTATCGGGCGGCCGACGCCGACCAGCGCACGGCGTTCCTGGTGGCGCTGTCGGCGTTCTTCGGCGTCGACGAGGAGGCGCTCGCCGCCGCCGCGTCCGCCTTCCTCGCCGAGCGCTCGGCCGAGACGGCTCAAGCCTTGCGCGATGCCAGCCGGCCGCGCCATCTCGAGGTGTTGCGGCGCCTCAATCTGGCGCCGGGCGGGACGCGGGCGCTGGTGCGGATGCGCGAGGATCTGCTCGATCGTCTGAAGGAGCATCCGGGTCTGAAGGGGCTCGACGACGACTTCGCCCGTCTGTTCGCGACCTGGTTCAACCGCGGATTCCTGACCCTCGGTCCGATCGACTGGACGACGTCGGCGGCGGTGCTCGAGAAGATCATCCGCTACGAGGCGGTCCACGTCATTGCCGGCTGGGACGATCTGCGCAACCGGCTGGCGCCGACCGATCGGCGCTGCTTCGCCTTCTTCCACCCCGGTCTTCCGGACGAACCGCTGATCTTCGTCGAGGTGGCGCTGACCACGTCGATCCCCGACGCGATCGGCCCGCTGCTCGATCTGACCCGCGCACCGATCGAGGCGGAGCGGGCGAACGTCGCGGTGTTCTATTCGATCTCCAACACCCAGCGCGGGCTGGCCGGGGTCTCCTTCGGCAACTTCCTGATCAAGCAGGTGGTCGAGGATCTGCGGCACGCGCTGCCCGATCTCGACACCTTCGTGACGCTGTCGCCGGTGCCGGGTTTCGCGCGCTGGCTCGCCCGCGAGCGTGGCGACGAGGGCTCGCGCTTCGTTCCGGCGGCCGACCGCGCGGCGTTGGCGCGGCTCGACGAACCCGACTGGCATCTCGATCCCGCCACTGCCGAGGCGGTGCGCGGACCCCTGCTCACGGCGGCGGCGCGCTATTTCGTCGAGGCGCGGCGGCCGGGCGGTGGTCTCGTCGATCCGGTCGCCCGGTTCCATCTCGGCAACGGCGCAAGGCTCGAGCGGCTGAACTTCCTCGGCGACCGCTCGCCGCAGGGGCTCGCCCAGTCGCACGGGCTGATGGTCAACTACCTCTACGACCTCGGCGACATCGAGCGGCATCACGAGGAGTTCTTCGAGCACGATCGCGTCGCCGCCTCGCCGGCGGTGCTGAAGGCGATGGGCGTCTGATCCATGCAGGGGGTCCGGGCGGACGGGTCGTCCGCCCAGCCTCGGTGTTTCCTCTCAGTATTCCTTCTCGAAGACGAACCCGGCCTTGGAGCCCGTCGTGCCGGTCTGGCCGCGCAGCTTCAATTGGCGCGTGACGTCGAGGTCGACGGTGGCGTCGGTCGACCCGTTCGCGCCCGCGGTGACGCCGAGGTAGATGCGCTCGCCGATGTAGCGGCCGGCGGTGACGCCGGCATTGCCCTTGGCGTCGGTGGTGGTGCCGAGGTTGTCGAGCCCGGTCGAGCGGCGGATCGAGCCGAGCAGGTCGGGGCCGGAGGGGCCGCCGGCGAGCTGGGCGGCGGCGGTGGCGAGCTGGACGAGCTGCATCCCGGTCAGATCGGCGACGCCGCGACCGAACAGGAACTGCGCCAGCACCTCGTCCTGCGGCAGCTGCGGGGTCGAGGACAGCACCAGCGCCGGGTCGGAAGCGCGCCCCGTCACCTCCGCCACCACCGACACCGAGCGGGTCGAGGAGGTGGCGCGGAAGTCGATCGAGGGATCGAGATCGCCGGTGAGCGTCACCACGCCCTTGTCGAGCGCGATGTGGCGGCCGATCACGTCGAGACCACCGCGACGCAGTTCGAAGGCGCCGACCGGGATCGGCACGTCGGTGGTGCCGGTCACCCGCAGGTGACCGCCCAGTTCGGCGTCGATGCCGCGACCGCGCACGAACAGGCGGCCGGGAGACTCGACCGTCACGTCGAGACGGGCGCGCCAGGGCGCGGCGGCGCGCCCCTTGCCGGCGGGCGGGGTCTTCGGCCGGGCGAGCGCCAGGGTCTTCGCCACCTCGGGCGGCGGCGCGAGATCCTTCACGCCGAGACGGGCGGCGTTGGCGGCGAAGCGTTCGGGAATGGTGATCTCGGTGCGGCCGAGGTCGAGGCGGCCGGAGAGCGCCGGTTCGCGGGCGAGCGGGCCGGAGAGCCGCAGGGATCCGTCGATCTCGGCGCGGAGCGTGTCGCCCTGGGAGATCGCGGCCTGCTTCAGGGCGATCGTCAGGTCGCCGGGCAGATCGGGGGTGAGGGCGAGCGAGCCGCGCAGATCGATGCGGCCCGACTTGCCGGTCACGGCGTGGACGTCCTGCACCTGGAGGCGATCCCCGGCGAGGACGAGATGCGCGCCGATCCCGGTCAGGCGCATGCCGCTCTCGGGATCGGTGAAGGTGGCTCCATCGATGTCGACGCGGCCGGTGGCGCGCGGCGCGGCGAGGGGGCCGGCGACGGCGACGTCGAGCCCGGCGCGGCCGGTGGTGCGGGCGCCGCGTTCGCGCAGCACGGCGTCGGCGAGGGCGAGCGAGGCCGAGCCCGCCACCCGGACGGCGAGGTCGCCGCCGTCGAAGGGGACGCGGCCGTCGGCGGTCAGGCGCACCCGATCGCGCTCGGCGAGCGTCGCCGAGAGGGTGGTTCCGGCCGGGTCGAGCCGTCCGTTCGCGCCGAGCGCGAAGCCGGCGAGGCCGGCGTCGCGGGTCGCGGCGACGCTGACGCCTTCGCCGGTCAGCCGCCACGTCGCGGCGGGGGCTTCGAGCGAGCCGGAGACGGTGGCGGTCGCCGAGAGTGTGCCGCGCGCGCCGAGCCCGGGTGCGGCGCCGTCGGCGAGGGCGAGCGGCAGGCGGGCGAGCGCGACGTCGAGCGCGAGGCCGTCGCCGCGGAGCGGCACGCGGCCCTTGGCGGTGACGTTGGCGGTCTTGCCGAGCGTGGCGGTGGCGTCGAGCGTGGTGGCGCGGTCGACCAGGGTTCCCGAGGCCGTCAACGCGGCGGCGGGCAGGCGGGCTTCGCGGGTGGCGGTGGTCCCGAGGTCGGCGGCGGTGACGGTCCAGGCGATGGTCGGCGCCTTGCGGGGGCCGTCGACATGGGCCGTGAAGCCGATCCGGCCCTCGGCGCCGAGGCTCGGCGCGACGAGCCCGGCGAGGGCGGCGGGCAGGTCGCGCGCAGTGGCGATCAGGGCGAGATCGCGTCCGGCTCGGCCGGAGAGGTCGAGGGTGCCGAAGGGGCCGCGTTCTTCGGCGCCGAGGCGCAGGGTGGTCGGCGCGACGGCGACGGTTCCCTCCGCGATGGTCGCGGTGCTCGGGCGGACGAGTTCGAGGCGGGCGGTCTTCCAGCCGATCGCGAGGCGGTCGAGGGCGAGCGTCGATCCGGCCTCGGTCGGCAACCAGGCTCCGGCGCCGTCGAAGGCGGCGAGGCCGGTGCGCAGCCGGGCGTGGTCGAGGTGGACCGCGCCGTCGTCGCCGCGCCGGGCGAGGAGATGCAGTTCGCTGCCGCCGCCGGTGAGGGCGCCGTCCTTGCCGAGGAGGTTTTCGAAGGAGCCGGAGACGTCGACGGCGAAGGAGCGTTCGCTTCCGGCGCGCCGGGTCTCGGCGCGGCCCGAAAGCAGGGGTTTCGCGTCGGCGGCGAGCGCGATGTCGGCGGCGAAGGCGTCGATCGGCCCGTCGCCGTGGATCCGGAAGTCGATCGGCGGTTCGCCGGGCAGCGCCAACAACGTCGACAGGAAGCCGCCCTTCGGCTCGGCGAGCGAGAGGTCGAGCCCGAGGCGGCGGGTCTTCTCGGCGAAGCCGGTCTTCAGGGTGAAGGCCCCGCCCTGCGGCTCGATGCGGGTGGCGGCGAGGGCGACGTCGAGGTCGCCGCCGTCGAGACGGCCGCGCCCGTCGATCGAAAGGACGGTGTCGCGTCCGGCGATCTCGGCGGGCAGGCGTACCTTCGGCACGGCGATGCGGCCGATCTCGACCGCGACCGGCAGGTCGGGGAGGGCGAAGTCGGCGGAGGCATCGTCGCTCGCGCCGTCGCTCTCGGCGGCGGGATCGGGCTTGCGCGCGACCTCGATCGCGGCGGCGTCGAGGGAGGCGACGGTCAACCGGCCCTTCAGGAGATCGGAGCGGGTCCACACCAGATGGACGTCGCGGACGGTCAGCCAGACGCCGCGCCGGTCGGCGATGGTGATGGTCTCCAGGCGCACGTCGGAGGAGAGCGCGCCGTCGATGCGGCCGAGGCGGATCTGGCGATCGGGGGTGGAGATGGTGGTCTCGACCCAGCCGATCAGCCAGGAACGGTCGGAGCCCTCGTCGGCGCGGACGAGGCCGAGCGTCAGGACGGCGAGGAGGAGCGGCGCGAGCAGGGCGGCGAGGCGGCGGGCGCGCATCAGAAGCTCTCCCCGAGGCCGATGTAGAGACCGAACTTCGGATCGCCGGCCTTGCGGTCGAGCGGCGTGGCGAGATCGAGCCGGATCGCGCCGAGGCCGGTGTAGTACCTGAGGCCGACGCCGCCGCCGAAACGCGGCGTCTCGGCGAAGTCGGGCGTGCTGTTCGACCCGGCCGCGCCCATGTCGACGAAGGGGACGACGCCGATCGTGTCGGTGACCTTGACGCGCAGCTCGGCCGAGGCCTCGACCAGCGACAGGCCGCCGACGACGCGTCCGGCGGCGTTCACCGGCCCGAGGCTGCGATAGGCGAAGCCGCGCACCGAATTGCCGCCACCGGCGAAGAACAGGCGGTCGGCCGGCATCCGGTCGGCGTCGGCGCCGACGATCGAGGCGATCGCGGCGCGGCCGGCGAGCACGTAGCGCCGGTCGGCGTCGAGCGGCCAATAGGCGGTGGCGTCGAAGCGCAGGACTGCGCCGGTGGTCCCCAGGCGGAATTCGTGGAACGGTTCGGCGGAGAACCTGGCGCGCCAGCCCGAGGTCGGGGCGAGGCGGTCGTCGGCGCGATCGAGGGCGAGTTCCATCGGCAGGCTCGCGAGCGTCAGGGACCGTTTGCCCCAGCCGTCCTCGACCCGGTCGGCCTCGAGGTTCACCATGGCCTTGCCGGTCAGATCGTCGAAGAAGGTGTGGGCGAGCCCGATGCGGCCGGCGATCTTCTCCTGGGTATAGGGATCGAGCACCTCGCGGGAGCCGTCGAGGGCGGCCGTCAGATCGGTCATCGGCGTGAACACGCCGGGGCGCAGGAAGGAGACGCCGGCTTTCCAGGTCAGATCCTTCGGATCGACCGTGTCGATGCCGGAGACGCGGCCCTCGACGCGCAGCCGGTCGGCGTGGCCGAAGAGGTTGCGGTGCTGCCACCAGCCCTCGATGCCGGCACCGTCGATCGTCGAGTAGGACGCGCCGAAGCCGAAGACGTGGAGCGGGCGCTCGGCGACCTGCGCGGCGAGGCCGAGCGTGCCGTCGGCGGCGACGGTGGCGTCCTCGACGAGGCGGCTCGAGGCGAAGACGTCGAGGTCGCGCAGGCGCTTCTCGGCGCGCTTCACCTTCGCCGGATCCCAACGTTCTCCGGCCGGGATGCCGGCGCGGGCTGCGACGAATTCGGGGTCCATCAGCTCGGCGCCGACGACGCGGACGGGGCCGAAGGTGGCGGCGGGGCCCGGGTCGACGCCGATCTCGACGTCGAGGGTGGCGCGGTCGTGGCGGGCGACGAGGTGGCGTTCGCGGGCCTTCGCCTTCGGGTGGCCGAGCCGCTTCCATCCGTCGACGAGGGCGCGTTCGGCGGCGAGGATCGCGTCGGCGCGGGCGGTCTCGCCCTCGATCAGGCCGGCGCGCTCGGGCGTGGCGACGCGCGGATCGGCGAGCGTCTCGTCATCGAGCTGCGGGCGGTCGGCGACGGCGATGCGGCCGAAGACGAAGCGCGGGCCGGGATCGATGCGGATGGTCACGGCGACGGGATGCGGCAGGCTCGCGTCGGGCGGGATCGTCTCGACCCGGCGGCCGGCGGCCTCGATCGAGATCGCCGGTCCGTACCGGCCGAGGTTGCGCAGGCCGGCGAGGAGGCCGGCATAGTCGCCACGGGCGCGGGCGAGGAAGGCGGCGGTCGAGGGCGGCGGGCGGCCGTTCGCCTCGGCGACCAGGGTCGAGGCTTCGCGTAGCGTCTTTTCGAGCGCCGGGTCGGTCGAGGTCAGCTCGACCGTGTAGGGCTGGGCGTCGGGAGAGAGATCCTCGGGGGCCGCCCGTTCGCCGAAGAGATGGACGCCGAAGAGGTCGAAGGCCGCGGCGGGAGTGGCGAGGCCGAGTACCCCCGCGACCATCGCGGCGAGGACGACATGCTTCCGCCTTTCGCCGCAAAGCGGCGAGAGGAGCGGTTCGGCCGCACTTCGCAACACCAGCACCACGCGCTTTCCGATTCCGTTCGTCATTCCCCGTCGTCGCCGACGCTCTCGGGCCTCCACCCAGGCCATCCGGACATCAAGGAAGCCACCATCGGCGGGCAAACGCAACCATCGGGCGCGTGTTTTCTCGCGCCGAGAGGTCGAGGCGCCGGACCGTGCGTCAATCGACCCGACCCGGGACGGCGTCGAGGAGGCGTGCCACGGCGGCTCGGAGCGGGCCCGCCGGGTCGGTCAGTTCGTCGAGCAGGCGGAAATGATCGGCATCGGCGACGACCAGGGTCTCGGCGGGGGCGCCGGCGGCGCGCCAGGCGTCCGCCATGGCACGGTTCTGTTCGACGAAGGCCGGCGTCTCGCCGCCGCCGACGGCGAAGAGGGCGGGCACTGCGGCGCGGTCGGCGCGGTGGAGCGGCGAGGCCGCGCGGGCGGCCTCGGCGTCGAGGCGCAGGGCGCGATCGAGCGAGGTCGCGACCAGCGGTTCGAGATCGTAGACGCCGGAGAGTGCCAGGACGGCGGCGATCGGCGAGGTCGCGAGGCCCCAGGCGGCCGGATCGGTCAGCGCCAGTTCGACCGCGAGATGGCCACCGGCGGAATGACCGGCGGCGACGATCGGCAGCGCGGTGCCGCGCCGCTCGGCCGTCTCGGCGCGGATCGCCGGGACCAGGGCGCGGACGGCCTCGGTGATCGCGGCGACGCCGAAGTCCGGCGCCAGCGGATAGTCGGCGAAGACGGTGTCGCAGCCGAGCGCGGCGAAGGTCTCGGCCAGAAAGCGGAAGGCGGTGCGGTCGCGCATCTGCCAATAGCCGGCGTGGAGATACACGAGGCTCACGCGGGCGACGCCTTCGGCCGGCACCACGTCGAAGCGCTGGCGCGGGTGGGGACCGTAGGCGCGATCGCGCACGACGCCGGGGCGGGCGAGGACCTCTTCGGAGCGGCGGGCGAAGTCGGCGAGGAGCGCCGGCCAGGTCGGGCGGCCCTGCCCGGAGACGTAGGCGACCTCGATGTCGGGATCGACGGTCGGCTCGAAGGGCGGCAGGGTCATGGGGAGCGGCCTCACAGTTCGAGGTGGCGGGCGGCGAGGCTGCGGTCGCGGGCGAGGTCGGCGGAGGGACCGGCCCAGGCGATGCGGCCCTTCTCCATCACGACGTGGCGATCGGAGAGCCTCATCGAGGCTTCCAGGTGCTTGTCGACGAGCAGGATGGCGAGGCCGTCGCGCTTGAGCAGCGCGAGCGCCGCCCAGATCTCGTCGCGCAGCACCGGGGCGAGGCCCTCGGTCGCCTCGTCGAGGACGAGGAGGTCGGGGTTGGTCATCAGGGCGCGGCCGATCGCCAGCATCTGCTGCTCGCCGCCGGAGAGCGCGTCGCCCATGTTGCGGGCGCGTTCGGCCAGTCGCGGGAAGAGCTCGCGGACCCGTTTCAGCGTCCAGCTCTGGGCGCGGCGGGTCGAGGCGGTGGCGAGGAGGTTCTCGTCGACGCTGAGGCGCGGGAAGATCTGCCGGCCCTCCGGCACCAGGCCGAGGCCCTCGCGGGCGCGGACGTGCGGGTGAGCGGCGGTCATGTCGCGGCCGCGGATCAGGACACGGCCGGCGGTCGGGCGGAGCAGGCCGAACAGGGTGCGGATGGTGGTGGTCTTGCCCATGCCGTTGCGGCCCATCAGCGTCACCATCTCGCCGGGGGCGACGGCGAGCGAGACGTCGAAGAGGACACGGGCCTCGCCGTAGCCGGCGTGGATCCCCTCGAGGGCGACGAGCGCGGTCATGGCGTGCCCTCTCCGAGATAGGCGGACCGCACGGTCGGATCGGCGCGGACCTCGTCGGCGGTGCCGGTGATGGCGCCGGCGCCGGAGATCAGCACGGTGATGCGGGTGGCGAGGCGGAACACCGTCGCCATGTCGTGCTCGACGATCAGCATCGGCACCTGTCCCGAAAGGCCGGCGAGGAGCTCGGTCAGGTGCTCGGTCTCCTCGCGGCCCGTGCCGGCCATCGGTTCGTCGAGGAGGAGGAGCTTCGGCTTCTGGACGAGGCCCATCGCCAGTTCGAGCGCCCGTTTCTCGCCATGGGCGAGCCCGGCGGCGGCGACCTCGGCGCGGCGGCCGAGGCCGACCCGTTCGAGCGCGGCGAAGGCTGCGTCGCGCGCGTGTTTCTCGGACGACACCGGGCGGACGAAGCGGAACGACGAGCCTTCGACGGCGAGGGCGGCCAGTTGCACGTTCTCGAGCGCGGTGAAGCCGGGCACGACGTGGGAGGTCTGGAACACGCGGGCGAGACCGGCGCGGGCGCGGGCGGCGACGCCGAGGCGGGTGACCTCGCGTCCGGCGAAGAAGACGCGGCCGTGATCCGGGGTGATCGACCCGGCGATTTCGCCGACCAGCGTCGACTTGCCGGCGCCGTTGGGGCCGATCAGGGCATGGATCTCGGTCGCCTCCACCGTCAGCGAGACGTGATCGGTCACCGGCAGGGCGCCGTAAGATTTGACGAGATCGTCGAGGACGAGGATCGGCTCAGCCATCGGCGCGCCTCCGCAGGAGCGATCCGAAGTCGACGACGCGGGCCATCACCACGGCGAGGATGAGGAGGCCGAGGCCGAGCTTCCAATATTCGGTCGTCTGGCCGAGGAACTCCTCGACCAGGACGACGAGGATCGCGCCGACCACCGCGCCGGAGAGGCGGCGGGCACCGCCGAGCACCACCATGACGATGAGTTCGCCGGAGCGGTGCCAGCTCATCAGCGCCGGCGAGACGAAGCCGGTCTGCTCGGCCATCAGCGCGCCGGCGAGGCCGGCGATGCCGGCCGACAGCGCCCAGGCGACGAGGCGGGTGCGGAAGACCGAGTAGCCGAGCGCCGCGGTGCGGGCCTCGGCGTCGCGGGCGGCTCTGAGCACGAAGCCGAAACGGGCGCGGGTGGCGGCGTGGAGGAAGAGCGAGGCGGCGGCGAGGAGGCCGATCGCCAGCCAGGCGAGATTGCTCTCCGAGCGCAGGAACTTCCAACCGAGGAGCGTCGCCGAGCCGGCGATCCCCATGCCGTCGTCGCCGCCGAGCCCCGACATGGCGGCGAAGACGAAATAGGCCATCTGCGCGAAGGCGAGCGTGATCATGATGAAGTAGACGCCGCGGGTTCGCAGTGCCAGGGCTCCGGTCGGCAACGCGAAGGCCGCCCCGGCGAGGAACGCCAGCGGCAGCAGGGCGAGGATGTCGCGGATGCCGTGTTCTCCGGCGATCAGCACCGCGTAGGCGCCGAGGCCGAAGGGGGCGGCATGGCCGAAGCCGACGAGGCCGCCCTGGCCGAGCACGAAGGACAGCGACAGCGCCGCCAGCGCCAGGATCGCGGCGCGGGCGGCGAGCGTCACCCAGAAGCCCTCGCCGAGGAGTTGGCCGGCGACGACGACCGCGGCGAGGCCGAGGATGGCGGTCGCCGGATGGAGGGCGAGGGCCGCGAGGCGGCGGGGGAGGGACCGCGTCTCGTTCATGCCGCGCGCGTCCAGGCGCGTTCGCCGGTGAAGAGGCCGGTCGGACGGAAGACGAGGACGATCGCCATCAGGACGTAGATCGCCATCGAGGCGATCGCCGGCCCGGCCTGGGCGGCGGTGGAGCGGTCGACGACGAGGCGCAGGAGATCGGTGGCGAAGGCGCGGCCGAGCGTGTCGACGAGGCCGACGACGATCGAGGCGACCAGCGCCCCGCGCACCGAGCCGATGCCGCCGATGACGATCACCACGAAGGCGAGGATCAGCACCGTGTCGCCCATGGCCGGTTCGACCGAGAGGATCGGTCCGGCCATGGCGCCGGCGAAGCCGGCCAGCATCGCGCCGAAGGCGAAGACGAAGAGGAACACCCGGTCGATGTCGACGCCGAGCGCGGAGACCATCGCGGGATGGGTCGAACCGGCCCGCAGCAACATGCCGGTGCGGGTGCGGGTGATCAGGAACCACAAGAGGAAGGCGACGGCGAGGCCGCTCGCGATCACCACCAGACGCCACACCGGATAGGCGAGGCCGGGCATCAGTTCGATGGCGCCGTCGAGACCGTGGGGGACCGGAAGGGGCAGGGGGGCGGCGCCGAAGATCGCCTTGACCGCGTCGGTGACGATCAGGATCACCGCGAAGGTGGCGAGCACCTGTTCGAGATGGTCGCGCCGCGTCAGATGACGGAACAGCAGCAGTTCGAACAGGAAGCCGAGCCCCAGCGAGCCGCCGAGGCCCAACACGAGACCGAGGCCGAAGGAGCCGGTCTTCGCCACCGCGACCGAGGTCAGATAGGCGCCGAGCATGTACTGGACGCCGTGGGCGAGATTGACGAAGTCCATCACGCCGAACACGAGCGTCAATCCGGCGGCGACCAGGAACAGGATCAGACCGAACTGCAGGCCATTGAGAATCTGGACGGCGAGAAGCGTGAAGGACATGACGTGACTTCCGGATGGGAGATGGTTCTCCCTCCCCATGCGGGAGAGGGATGGAGAGTGGTTCCGCATCCTCGCGACGGCGAGGACGGTTCTCGGCCCCGATTTCGCGGCGGCCACCCCCTCCGACCCGGCTTCGCCGGGCCACCTCCCCCGCAAGGGGGGAGGGTGCACGCATGGCAGACGACGCCACCCCGCCTCACTTCAGCGGGCAGGCGGCGCCGTAGGTGTCGCCGGCGTTCTCGAACACCTTGGAGACGATCTCGGTCGCATACTTGCCGTCGGCGCGCTTGACCGCCTTCACGACGTAGAAATCCTGCTTCGGGAAGCCGTTCGGCTGGAACGAGAACGACCCGCGCACCGACTTGAAGGGGGCGGCGAGCAGCGCCTTGCGGAAGGCGGCCTTGTCGGAGACCTTGCCGCCGGTCGCCTTCAGGGCGCCGTCGATCAGCTTGGCCGCATCGTATCCCTGCGCCGCGTAGAGCGACGGCACGACGCCGTATTCCTTCTCGTAGGCGGCGACGAAGGCCTTGTTCTCGGGCGTGT
>ERZ1645187.3290-NODE-3290-length-13677-cov-16.259654_pt1 | contig 13677 bp, 12 predicted proteins | sample MGYA00575352_ERZ1645187 | MGnify/ENA primary metagenome ERZ1645187 (study PRJEB40837, sample SAMN11349314) | freshwater sediment metagenome | isolation source: river sediment | host: Sediment | place: India: Wazaribad , New Delhi | collected 2017-02-21 ...
TATATGTACATATAAACATATTACAGGAGCAAACATCATGGAAGCCAGCTCAACTCCCCTCCTTTCTGACCGCGACGCCGCGCGGATGGCGCTGACCTTTAAAGGCCTGGCCGACCCGACCCGCCTGAAAATCCTGGCGGTGCTGCTCGGAGGGGAAATCCGCGTGTCGGATCTTGCGCAGCGCACGCAAACCAGCCAGAGCGCGGTCTCGCACCAACTGCGGGTCTTGCGCGACCTGCGCTTTGTCTCCAGCCGCAGGGAGGGCACCCAGATTTTCTACCGCATTGATGACGAACACATCGAAGACCTGTTCAACAAAGCCTTCGCGCACGGCAAACACCTTTTAGACCAGCAAAGGGAGTTCGCATGAAATCTATCGTCATTCCCCTGCAAGGCCTGGACTGTGTGGACTGCGCCCGGGTGATTGAAACCAGCCTGAAGCGCATGCCCGGCGTGCGGGACGCGCGCCTGGACTTCACGCGCGCGGAGCTGACGGTGGAAGGGGATGCCGACCCTGAGCTCCTGCGCGAGCGCATCCGCCAGCTTGGATTTACCCCGCTCGAGGCGCACGCGCCGGCCTCCCGCAGCCTGACCTTTGCTGGCTTCTGGAAGACCCTCAGCACCGACCGCAGCTTGCGCGCCACTTTGCCCGGGCTGTTCTTGCTGCTCGGCTCGCTCTTCCTGCCGCGCCTGGATGTGAACGGCGCCTGGCGGATTGTGCTCCAACTCGCGGCATTGCTCGCGGCGGGCTTCCCGATTTTTCGCAGCGGTCTGCGCAGCCTGTTCCTGGACCGCAAGCTGACGATAAACTTTCTGTTGACTCTGGCGGTTATCGGCGCGGTGGTCATCAACGAAACCCCGGAAGCTTTTGTCATTCTGATCCTGTTCCATCTCTCCGAAGCCATGGAAACCTACACCAACGATCATGCGCGGGCGGTGCTGACCGAATTCGCGGACCTGGCGCCCAAAACCGCTGTGCGCGTAGGCGAATCTGGAGAAGAGACCGTGCCGATTGAGAGCCTGGCGCTGGAGGATGTGGTGATCGTACGCGCGGGCGAACGCTTCCCGATGGACGGGGTGATCGTGGAAGGAAACAGCGAAATTAACCAGGCGCCGATTACAGGCGAAAGCCGCCTGATCCCCAAACAGGCGGGCGATCCGGTGATTTCCGGCACCATTAACGGGCAGGGCGTGCTGAAAGTCCGCGTGACCGCCCTGGCGCAGGATACCACCGTGCAGCGCATCGTGAACCTGGTGCTGGACGCCCGCGCGGTCAAAGCCCGGCAGGAAAAGTTCATTGACCGTTTTGCGGCGGTGTATACCCCGCTTGTCGTCGCGGCCGCGGTGCTGACAGCGCTGGTCCCGACCCTGCTGTTTGGGCAGCCTTTGTGGAACAGCCCGGGCGGGTATGGCTGGCTGCACCGCGCGCTTTCCCTGCTTATGATTGGCTGCCCTTGCGCGCTGATCGTCAGCACGCCGGTCACGATAATCAGCGGGCTCACACGCGCCGCGCGCGCCGGCGTGATTTTCAAGGGCGGCGTGTACCTCGAGAGCCTCAGCCGTTCGAAGCTGGCGGCTTTTGACAAAACCGGCACGCTAACACTCGGTAAGCCTGTCATCCTTACGGTCAAAGCGGTAGATTGCAAAGGCGGCGAGCAATGCGAGCCCTGCAACGACCTGCTGGCGCTGGCCAGTTCGCTGGAGTATTACAGCACGCATCCGCTGGGGCAGGCGGTTGTGAACGCGGCGCAGAAACGCAGCGTCCACACGCGCTACCGTCCAGCCGAACATCTGGAACTGCTCAATGGCAGGGGGCAGCAGGGCTATGTGAACGGGAAGATGGCCACGGTTGGAAGCCTCCCGCTCTTCGATGCGGAACACCAGGTGCCTGCTGAACTGCGCCAGGAAACCCTGGCAGCCGAAAGTCAGGGGCAAACCACCATGCTGGTCTGCGACGGCGAACGCGTACGCGGTTTTTTGGGCGCACAAGACGACGTGCGGCCGGAAGCTCAGGCAGTCGTCGCGGCACTCAAGCAGCGTGGAATGCATACGGTCATGCTCACAGGCGACAACGCTGAAACGGCGGAACAGGTGGCTGGCTTGGTCGGGCTGGATGAAAGCCACGCGGGACTTTTGCCCGAAGAAAAATACAAACTGCTCGGGGAACTGAAGCAGAAATACGGGCAGGTTCTGATGGTGGGGGACGGCAGCAACGACAGCCCGGCGCTTGCCAGTGCGGATATCGGCATCGGGATGGGGGGGGCTGGCAACGCCCAGGTGCTCGAGACCGCGGACGTGGTCCTGATGCAGGATGACCTCAACCAGCTGCCTTTCGCTTTTGACCTGTCGCGCTACGTGAACCGTCTGATCCGGCAGAACATCAGCATCAGCCTGGGCGTGAAAGTCACGGTCGCGGTGCTGGCGCTGCTCGGTCTGACGCCGCTGTGGGTGGCGGTGCTGGCAGATATCGGTATTACGCTGATTGTGACCCTGAACGGGATGCGCGCGATCGGCTTTCAGCCGGCTTAGTTATGGGTACCAGCTTTACTGCAATGAGAAAACCAGCTCCCATTCGCTGCCGCTGATCTGGGTTGCCTTGCTGGTGGTGCCCACAAAGATAATCCAGGTGCGTCCAGGTTTCAACGCCAGGGAGGCGCCTGTTTTGCCGAACAGGTTTATCGGGCTGAACGGGTCGGCGGCAGACCAGGTGCCGTGGATGAGCTTGCCGTCGCGCAGCAGGAGCGCGCGTTGATTAGGGTCGCCTTCGCGGAAGTCCACATCGTACATGGTCGGGTTGTATTCGATATAGTTAGCGAACAGCACCAGCACATTCTCAAATGCGATGCGGCTGCCGTCCGCGCGGTCGCTGGACTGCACGATGGTGATAGAGCCCTGGTCCGCAAAATCCTGATAGAGCACATATTGGTCGGTTTCGCTGTCAAAGCGCCATTCCATCACGGAGAAATCCGCGTACTGCAGGCTGAGGGTTTCGGCGTCCGCGTCCCAGTCTGAGAGGCGGGGGTCAAAGGTGAAACCAAGCAAGTCGATGGTTTCGATTAATTCTTTTGCTTCGCTGGCGTGCGTGCGCAGAGCGGCAGTATCCACGAAAGTATTTTCGCCCGTGGTATCGGTAATGGTGCAAATAGCCGGGCAAGGTGCGAAACCGCGCGCAAAGGCTCGGTCCGGCAGGACTTCCGCGAAAATCTTTTCCACGGTACTGTCCGCGCTGGCATAAGCGACGATGCCCTGGTAGTGTTCCGCCAGGCGCGCGTCCACCATGCGGGCTGGGGCAAGCGGACCCACGCGCTCGGAATCTCTGCCGTGAAAGACCGCGGCCAGATGGTTCATCTGGAAGCCAATGTAATACTCAAATACCAAATCCGCCTGGTTAAGCCCGGCTGCCGGGCGCAAGCTCTGCGGCCAGTTGGCGATTTTTACCAGCACAGGTCTTTCATCCAGCAGGGCTTTATCCTGCGCGGGCAGCCCGGTGAGCGGATTAATACCGGCCGCTGGCAGGTCCGCGGGAGGCAGGGTGGGGGTATAAGTGGCGTAGGTCCAGGGCGTGGGCGAGGGAACGGGTGTGGGGGTGGCAGCGGCAGCCGCCTGGGTTTGGCGCTGGGCTGGCCCGGGCGTGGGGCTGACCTGGCGCAGGGCAGCTGGCGTAAGGACGGGCGGGGTGCTGAGCCCGGCGCAAGCGGACAGGCTGATGCAGAAAATTAGCAGTAGCAGGGTGCCCGGTCCAATCCTGACGGTCGCGCGCGCGTTCATAGGTGGATTTTAACATGTTCCGAAAAGACCTGCGTTTAGGTTTAACCGGAAACACTGCTCAGTATCAGGAATTCAGTCTGCTGTGGACTATGTTCTTTAACTGTAAAAAATCCTTAGTGCTAATAATGAGCGTAATGTCCTGCTTTCTGTTCCTGAAAAGGTAAACCAAACAGGAAAGTCCCTTCCACGGGACAAACCTAAATCAGACTTTTACCCTTTGTTAACCTGAAGTTGAAAGCTCCTTAAAACCAGCGTGTTAAGATTAGGGTAAGTTCAAAACAATTCTATTAATGGAGAAGAAAGAAAAATGCGTAAATCAATTGTTGTAGTCTTTTTGCTTGCAGGCTTGCTTCTGAGCGCGTGCGGCGCTGCAGGTGAGACCGGTACGCTGAGCATCACCGGATCTACCACCGTGCAGCCCCTGGCAGAAAAGCTGGCTGAGAGCTTTATGAGCTCTAATCCGGATGTCCAAATCGACGTTCAGGGCGGCGGTTCCAGCGTGGGTGTCAAAGCTGCTGGCGAAGGCACCTCGGATATTGGCATGGCGTCCCGCGAGGTTAAGGCCGAGGAACTGGCCCAGTTCAAGAACATGCAGGTACACGTTATTGCCCGGGACGGCATCGCGATCGTGGTCAATCCTGAAAATTCAGTCAACGACCTGAGCCTCGATCAAATCCGCGATATTTTTAGCGGCAAAATCGTGAACTGGAGCGAAGTTGGCGGCGCGGATGCGGCGATTACGGTTGTCGCGCGTGAAGAAGGCTCCGGAACTCGCGACGCTTTCATGGAGATGGTAATGGGCAAGGACGCCCTGATCCTGGACAATGCGATCCTGCAGTCCTCGAACGGCGCAGTCCGCACCGTAGTCTCCACTACCCCGAACGCGATCGCTTTCCTCTCATTTGGCTATTTGGATGAGAGCACGAAAGCCCTGAGCATTGGCGGCGCAGCTCCGACTGAAGAGAACGCCTCCAGCGGTGTCTATCCGGTGGTGCGTCCCTTGAATCTGCTTACCGACGGCGCCCCGGAAGGGCTTGTCAAAGCCTTCCTGGATTTTGTCCTCAGCGCTGACGGTCAGGCGATGGTTCGTGAAGAGGGTTACATCCCTGTAAAGTAAGTCTTTGTCAGGTGTAGATTATTCCTGGCGTTCTCAGTTGGCTTGAGGACGCCAGGTTTCTGATAGAATAGAACGCTGGAGAAGCCATGCAGAACAAACTTCAAGTCGACAAAGCTGTTCGGACCGTACTGCTCATTTCTGCATCGCTATCCATCGTCATCGTAATTTCTATCTTTATCTTCATATTTCGCTCCAGCCTCCCGGCTTTCAAAGAGTTTGGCGTTCAGGGTTTGTTGGGAGAGCTAACCTGGCGCCCGGCAAACGGCAGCTTTGGCATCCTGGCAATGATTGTCGGCTCGGTGATGGTCACGCTCATGGCGCTGGTCATCGGCGTACCGCTCGCGATTGCCACGGCCATCTTCCTGGCGGAAATTGCTCCGCGTGGGGTTCAGGCAGTAGTTCGCCCGGCTGTGCAGCTGCTGGCGGGCATCCCTTCGGTGGTTTACGGGCTGTTTGGCATGGTCGTGCTGGTGCCGCTTATCCGCCGTATTCCGGTGGCTGGCAATTCCGGTTATGGGTTGCTCTCCGCCGCGATTGTTCTGGCGGTGATGATCCTGCCCACCATTACCAGCATTTCCGAAGACGCGATCCGGGCTGTGCCGCGCGCGTACACAGAAGCCTCCCTTGCATTGGGCGCGACCCACCTGCAGACCATCTTTCAGGTGCTGCTGCCTGCCGGGAAGTCTGGTATTGTCGCAGCGTTGATCCTCGGGATTGGCAGAGCGCTGGGCGAAACGATGGCGATGATCATGGTAATTGGCAACTCCGTTATCCTGCCCGCCCCGCTGGATGACAACCCGCTGACTGTTTTTCTCAGCCAGGCCCGCACGCTTACCGGCAACATTGCCGTGGAAATCAACTATGCCTCCGGGCTGCACGCCAGCGCCCTTTTTGCGACCGGCGTGGTGCTCTTTATGCTGATTATGATTGTCAATGTCTCCGCCCACGCGTTTTTGAACCGCAGCAATGCTTCGGCTAATTAGGGATGCGAACCAGATGAGCGAGCAGGAATTGACGCCAATGAAGCCAGCAGATCTCCGCGCCAGCAGCGCGTCCGCGAACCTGCGCAAGCGTCAGACGACCCAGAAGTTAAGCTTTGGGCTGCTCTGGCTGGCTAGCCTGATCGTCGTTTTGGTTTTAGTGGTGGTGGTGGGGTATGTCTTCATCACCGGCTTCAAATCTCTGAGCTGGGACTTCCTGACGACAGCGCCAAAAGGCGGTCTATCCGGAGAAGGCGGCATTTCCACTACAATCATCACCACAATTTATCTGGTAGCTTTAATTTTGGTGATTGCCGCTCCGCTTGGAATAGGCGCAGCGATTTTCATGATCGAATACCAGGAGCAAACCAAAGCAGGGGGCAAATTCTTGCAAGCGCTTTTACAGGCCGCCAACTTCGGCGTGGAAACGCTGGCAGGTATCCCCTCCATCATTTTCGGCTTGTTCGGTTACGCCCTGTTTGTCTCCACGCTCAAGTTCGGATTCTCGCTGCTCTCCGCCGCGCTGGCTGGGGCTTGCCTGGTGCTGCCAACCATCATCCGCACGACGCAGGAAGCGCTGCTAACCGTGCCGGTGAGCTTACGCGAAGGCAGCCTGGCTTTGGGCGCCACGCGCTGGCAAACCATCAGCAAGGTGGTTCTGCCCGCAGCAATTCCGGGCATTATTACCGGTATCATGTTGAGCGTGGGGCGCATCATCAGCGAGACGGCGGTATTCTATGTCACGCTGGGCGGCAGCTACCGGCTGCCAAATTCGCTCCTTTCCGGCGGACGAACGCTCTCGCTGCATCTGTTTTACCTGGCGATGGACACCAACGCCTTTGAAAAAGCCATGGGGACCGGCGCGGTCCTGATTGTCTCCATTATCATCATCAACCTTGTTATCGACTTAATTTCACGAAAACTTAGTGCCGGAGTGCGTCAGCAGCAATGAACGCGATCAAACTTGAAACCAATGCTTACAGCCTGTTCTATGGCAAATTTCATGCGCTTGAAGATATCAGCTTGAAAATTCCTGAAAAACAGGTCACGGCTATTATTGGACCGTCTGGCTGCGGCAAGAGCACTTTTCTGCGCACTTTCAACCGCATGAACGACCTGATCCCCGGCGTCCGCACTGAAGGTCAGGCGCTTTTGGACGGGGAAGATATTTTCTCCATGGACGTCGTGGCTTTAAGACAGCGGGTTGGGATGGTTTTCCAAAAGCCGAACCCCTTTCCCAAATCAATTTATGACAACGTTGCTTATGGTCCGCGCGTGAACGGTATCCGCGACAAAAAAGTCCTGGATGAAATTGTGGAAACCAGCTTGCGCGGCGCCGCGCTCTGGAACGAAGTGAAAGATAATCTTGGAAAATCCGGGCTCGCTCTTTCGGGCGGGCAGCAGCAGCGCTTGTGCATCGCGCGCGCGCTGGCGGTAAAACCCAGCGTAATCCTGATGGATGAACCGGCCGCTTCGCTCGATCCGATTGCCACGCAGCGCATAGAGGAATTAATTCGTCAACTGGTGGAAGAGTACACCATCGTGATCGTGACGCACAATATGCAGCAGGCCGGGCGCGTTTCGGATTACACAGCCTTCTTCTTCACGGATGAAAGCCGAACTGGCAAACTGGTGGAATTCAACCTGACGCGCAAGATCTTCACCAACCCGCAGGACAAACGCACCGAGGATTACATCACCGGCAGGTTTGGGTAGGAACATTTCCGTTGAGGGAATGCCCCACCAGCCCCAGGCTGGAACGCTTGCTTTCGGTCAATCTCTGTCTGAATTGATAGAGACGGAACCAGCCTCTCATTACGTTTTTGTGTTTATTGCTTATTGAAGCTCAGCCGCCGCTTTTCCCGGCAGGCTCGCCCTGCTTGTTTTCAGCCAGCCCGCACCAGGCAAGGCTCTTTTTCCAAAGGGTTTCCTGAAAGTGTACTGAAAGCGCCTGAGGATTGGCGCGCGCGACCCGGTCAATTGAGATGTACGCGCCGCTCAGACCGGCACAATCGGGGTCCAGGCAGCAGTCCACGATGGTTTGCGCGCCTTCTTCGCGCGTGGTCTGAAAACGTGCCCACAGCGCGCGGGTTACATTCGTGCCGGGGATGATGCCCGGATGCAGCGCGTTGCAGGTGACGCCGCTGTCCTTCAACCGCCGGGCAAGCGCGAACGTGAAAGCGGTCAGCAGCAATTTTGTGCGGGCGTAGACAATCCAAGCGACGTATCCAGGAATGTTGTCCATCTGCAGAGGGCTAACCGCAACAAGATGGTGGGCGATAGAACTGAGGTTGACGATGCGCGCCGGAGCGCTGCGCTTGAGCAGGGGCAAAAGCAGGTTGGTCAGCAGAAAAGGCGCGAGATAGTTCACCGCAAAAGTGAGTTCAAAGCCGTCCGCGCTGACTTGCCTGCGAAGGGGCAGGACGCCGGCGTTGTTTACCAGTACATCCAGCCGTTCAAAGCGTTCGTTAAGTTCGGCAGCCATCGCCCGCACCTGCGCCAGCGAAGAAAAATCCGCCAGGATGGTATCAATGCGCGCGTCCGGGAATTCGTTCAGGATTTCATCCACCGCGGCCTGCAGTTTAGCTTCGCTGCGGCCGTGCAGGATGAGGCGCGCGCCTTGGGCGGCCAGTTTGCGGGCGGCTTCCTTGCCCAGCCCGTCAGACGCGCCGGTGATTAAAATAGTGGCTTCGGTCTTCTCAAAACCCATCAGCATATACTCCTGCAAACCTGCAATTTGCCACTTATAGACAGGTTGGATTGCCTGCGCAAGCAGCAGGCTGTCCGGGTGAACATCAAGCTGCCTGTGAACTTAGGTTATCGGCGGTTGGAGCCTGAGCACGCTTTTCAGGGCCGGAAAGCCGGGCAAATCCACGGCTTGCGCGCAAAAACCAGACGGTACCGCGCGTGTGCGGTATAATGCCACAAACATTCATCGAGGTAGCGCATGTCTATACTCAATCGTTCAAAACTGAAAGAACTCCCCGCCAACTTGTGGGTCGCCTCCGCGACAAGCTTCCTGACTGATATCTCCAGCGAGATGGTGATCAACATTCTTCCGCTGTTTTTGTCGGCAGTGCTGGGGGTAAAGACCAACATCATCGGCATCATCGAAGGGATTGCTGAAGCAACCTCCAGCATCCTAAAGGTATTTTCCGGCTGGCTTTCGGACAGATTGCGCACCCGCAAGTGGTTGGCTGTAGCGGGTTACGGGCTTTCCGCGCTCGCCAAGCCCTTCTTTTACTTCGCGAACAGCTGGGGCGCCGTGGCAGGGGTGCGCTGGGCAGACCGGGTTGGGAAAGGCGTCCGCACCGCTCCGCGCGACGCACTGGTAGCCGATAACGTCAAGCCTGAGCAGCGGGGGCTGGCATTCGGGCTGCACCGCGCGGCAGATACCGCCGGAGCACTGCTCGGCATCCTGATCGCGGCGTTCATCGTCTGGAAGCTGCAGGCGGGCAGCTCGGTATTGGCTGAGCATACCTTCAGGACTGTCGTGCTCATCAGCCTGATCCCGGCTTTCCTGGCGGTGATCGTGCTGGCCCTCGGCACAAAAGAGGTGAAGGTCGAGGGTGAAGTTCGCAAGGTGCGCATTTCCCTTAAAGGACTTGGCCGCAACTTTATTGTTTTTTTGGTCATCGTGGGTATCTTTGACCTGGGCAATTCCTCGGATGCCTTCCTGGTGCTGCGGGCGCAGGAACGCGGCATGAGCGCGCTGAACATCCTCATCATGCTGGCTGCCTTCAATCTCATCTATACCGTCATTTCGACGCCGGCGGGCGCGCTTTCCGACAAGCTGGGCAGGCGCAGACTCATCATCGGCGGCTGGATTGTCTATGCCTTGATTTACCTCGGATTTGCGCTGGCGCAGTCGGCAGTGCAAATCTGGCTGCTTTACGCGGCCTACGGGCTGTACTACGGGATGGCTTACGGCACAGCCAAAGCCATGGTCGCGGATTTGGTGCCGGCTGAGATGCGCGGGACCGCTTTTGGGACTTACAATGCCATCCTGGGCATTCTGGATTTTCCCGCGTCCGTTATTGCCGGGCTGCTGTGGAGCGGCGCGGGCACGTGGAAAGGCTTTGGGCCCTCGGCTCCGTTTTTCTTCGGGGCGGGCATGGCGCTGCTGGCGGTTGTTCTGTTTATATTCTGGAAGCCAAAACCGCTGCAAGTGGAACAGGCTGGCGGGTAGCAATCAACCGGGTTGAGCTGCTGGCAAACCCTCCGCAGCAAAGGTCCAATGGACGCCGCCACAATATGATAGAAAAGAGCCCAAGCAAGCAAAACAAATGAAAATTGGAATTGTTTCTTACCGCATGGATTATTACATCAACCAGCGCTTGATGGTTGGTAAGCTGCCGGAGGCGCAGTATGTGCCTGTCCGGGACTGGTACGGCTTTCTGCGCAGGCTGGCAAACAAGCTGAACCGCACGGTCGGAAAGCCGCTCATACCGATCTTTAACCTGAACAATCAATTTGAGGACCTGGATCTCAACCGCGTGGATCTACTACATTTCTTTAACGGCATCAGCTACGGGCGCACGCCGTGGGTCACATCCTTTGAAACCATCGTGCCGCGCTTCGCCCATCTGGTCACCCGCCATCATGGGAAGGAAATCGCGCACGGCGGCCTCAACCCGCTCACCCGCCGGGGATTGGAAGCGCTGGCTGGGAAGGCCTGTCTAGGGATCCTGGCCCTCTCGCAATCCGCAGCCCTGATGCAAAAAGACCTGCTGAAGGATTACCCGGCGGAATATGCCCAACCGATTCTTGACAAAATGCGCGTACTGCACCCCCCTCAGGAAACGCTTGTGCAAGAAGTCATCACGCGAGAATATTCGGCGGAAAAGCCGATAAAGTTCATTCTGGTTGGGGCGGCGTTTTTCCGCAAAGGCGGGCGCGAGGTTTTGGAAGTGTTCGAAAAGCTCGTCCGGCAGGAAAAGCTGCCCGTACGCCTGACCATTGTCAGTTCTCTGCGGATTGAAAATTATGCCGCACAGGAAACTGAAGAGGATGTGGCTTGGGCGAGAGCAAAAATTGCGGAGAATGAAGACTGGATTGAATACTACCCTGAACTGCCCAACGCGGACACGCTGGCGCTGATGCGCGCGGCGGATGTGGGGCTGCTGCCTTCCTACGCGGATACCTACGGGTTCTCCGTGCTTGAATTGCAGGCTTGCGGTTTACCCGTCATTACCACGGATATCCGGGCATTCCCGGAAATTAACAATCCAGCGGTCGGATGGCTGATTAAGGTGCCCAAAAACGCGCTGGGAGAAGCTTTGTACACCACGGCGGAGGAGCGGGAAGCATTAAGCCAATCCATCCGAAGCGACCTGGCGCAGATTGTACGCGACATCGCTGCAGATCCGGCGCAAATCGCGGTCAAAGGCACAGCCGCGCTGGAGCGCATCCGCAAGGAGCACGACCCCGCCGCCTATGCCGACGCGCTGCGTCAGGTTTATGGTCTTGCAAAACTAAAGGCGTGATTCCCCTTATAACGCTCAACACGTTTTGAGTCTGCGCCTATTATTGGATATAATCATTACAACAATCGAAATATCTTAGAGGAGCAGCCATGATCGTCACAACCAAGAAGTTATTTGAGCACGCGTACGGAAAGTACGCTCTCGGCGCTTATAATGTCAACAATCTGGAGCAAATTGACGGCTTGTTTAAAGGCAACCTCGATTCGCAAGCGCCCTTTATTATTCAAATAAGCAAGGGCTCCCGTTCCTACACTAACAAACTCTACCTTGAGGGCTTAATCCGCGCAGCAGACCAGATTTATCCCGAAGCTGTCTTCGCGGTGCACCTGGACCACGGTGACGAGGCTACCTGTTATGACTGCATTGAATCGGGCTTTTATAGCTCCGTAATGATTGATGCCAGCAGCAAGCCTTACGAAGAAAACATCGCCATCACCAAGCGCGTGGTGGACGCAGCGCACGCGAAAGGCATTGTCGTGGAAGCCGAACTCGGCCAACTGGGCGGCGTGGAAGAGCATGTGGCGGTGGACGAAGCCAACGCAAAGCTTACCGACCCCAACCAGGCACGCGATTTTGTGGAGCGCACCGGCTGCGATTCCCTGGCGGTTGCCATCGGCACCAGCCACGGCGCCTTCAAATTCAGCGGCACCCAGTCCCTGCACTTTGACGTCCTGGCAAGAATTCAGGCTGAACTGCCCGGTTTTCCGCTGGTAATGCACGGTTCCAGCTCCGTCCCGCAGGAAGAAGTCGCGCGCATCAACGCCGCGGGCGGCAAGCTTGCCGGCGCCAAAGGCGTGGATGCGAGTCAGTTCCGCAAGGCTGCCACGCTCGGCGTCACCAAGATTAACATCGACACCGACGGACGCCTGGTCTGGACGCGCGTGCACCGCGAATTCTTCCGCGACTACCCTGAAAAATTTGACCTGCGCGACCCCGGCAAAATTTACATCGCCGAGTATGCCAAGTTCATCGCCGCCAAAAACGATTACCTGGGCAGCGCCGGGCAGCTTCCGGATGTCCATAAATTCCTGGGAGCATAAAGGACGCCATGCGACCAATTGAAATCAGACCGAACGTATTTTGGGTCGGCGTCAACGACCGCTCCACAGAGCTCTTTGAAGGTCTGTGGCCAATCATGAATCAGGGAATCACCTACAATGCCTATCTGATTAAGGATGAGAAAAACGCGTTGATTGACCTCTCAAAAGAGACCTTTACCGACGATTTTCTGGAGCAACTTGAGAGTCTGGTCGGGCTGGAAAACCTGGATTACGTGATTACCAATCACATGGAACCGGACCACTCCGGGGCGCTGCTGCGCCTGCGCGAGTGCGCCCCCAACGCCAAATTCCTTGGCATGGCCAAAGCTGTGGCGATGATGAAAGATTTTTATAACATCGTGGACAATGTGGAAGTGGTCAAGCACGAGCAGACCCTCAGCCTGGGGAAGAACACGCTCAAGTTCTTCTTTACCCCGCTGGTGCACTGGCCTGAGACCATGATGACCTACATGGTCGAAGAGAAAATCATATTCTCTTGCGACGCGTTTGGTTCCTACGGCTGCCTGGACGGCTTTCTGTTCGACGACGAAGCTAATAACCACAGATATTTTGAGCGCGAGGCCTTGCGCTATTACACCAATATTGTGGCTGCTTATTCGAAGAACGTCCTGCAGGCGATTGACAAGATCAGCGCGTATCCAGTTGAGATTCTGGCGCCTTCGCACGGCTTGGTGTGGCGCAAGGAGCCCGAGCGCATCATCTCGCTCTATAAAAAGTGGGCGACCATGGCGGCTGAGCCGGCCGAACCTGGCGTGACCGTGCTGTACGGCAGCATGTACCGCAATACAGAACGCGCCGTTGATTTTGCTTTGCAGGCTATCTCGGAAGCCGGCGTGCCGCTGGAAGTTTTTAACGTCGCCGTCACGGACCCAAGCTTCATCCTGCCTTCCTTATGGACCAAACGCGGGCTGCTGGTTGCCGCGCCGACCTATGAACGCGCGATGTTCCCGCCGATGGTGCACGCCCTGGATATCGCTGAGATAAAGGGCGTCCGGAACAAGGCAGCCGGGTACTTTGGGTCTTATGCCTGGTCCGGCGGTGCTAAGGCTGTCTTTGAGGAATACGCGTCCAAGCTGAACTGGGATGTAGTCGGGACGCTTGAATTCATCGGTTCCGCCAAACAGCAAGACGTCCAGCAAATCCAAGCCTTGAGCCGTCAGATTGCCGAGCGCAGCAAGTAAGCTTTGCGGTAGTAGTGTAATACCCAACAGCCCCGCGCTCAGGCGCGGGGCTGAGTTGTTAATAAACGCAGTACTTTGCTGAGG
>ERZ1645187.3292-NODE-3292-length-13675-cov-5.739721_pt1 | contig 13675 bp, 15 predicted proteins | sample MGYA00575352_ERZ1645187 | MGnify/ENA primary metagenome ERZ1645187 (study PRJEB40837, sample SAMN11349314) | freshwater sediment metagenome | isolation source: river sediment | host: Sediment | place: India: Wazaribad , New Delhi | collected 2017-02-21 ...
TCAGCCCTTGCCCTTGACGATCAGATGTTCGGGGCCATAGGCAAAGCCGGTGATATTGACGTTGCCCTTGTTGTTTTCGTCGGTGATCACCAGGATGTCGTGCTCGCGATAGCCGCCCGCGCCCGGCAGGTGGTTCGGGATGGTGATCATCGGCTCCATCGACACCACCATGCCCGGCTCCAGCACGGTCTCGCAGTCTTCGCGCAGCTCCAGCCCCGCCTCGCGGCCGTAATAGTGGCACAGCACGCCGAACGAATGGCCATAGCCGAAGCTGCGATATTGCAGCAGGTTTTCGGCGGCATACATCTCGTTCAGTTCCTTGGCGATGTCGCTGCACCTGGCGCCCGGGATCAGCAGCTCCTTGCCGCGGTCATGGACCTTGCAGTTGATCTCCCACAGGCGGATGTGTTCGTCGGTGGCTTCCTCGGCAAACAGGGTCCGCTCCAGCGCGACGTAATAGCCCGCCACCATCGGGAAGCAGTTCAGCGACAGGATGTCGCCGCGCTCGATCCGGCGGCTGGTCACCGGGTTGTGGGCGCCATCGGTGTTGATGCCGGACTGGAACCAGGTCCAGGTATCCAGCAGCTCGCCATGCGGCCAGACCCTGGCGATCTCGCGCACCATGGTCGCGGTCGAGTGCAGCGCCACCTCATGCTCGGGCACGCCCACGCCCATCGCCTCGACGCAGGCCGCGCCGCCGATATCGGCGATCCGGGTCATCTTGGTGATATGCGCGATTTCCTCGGCCGACTTGATCATGCGCAGCCGCATCGAGGGGGCGGCGATATCGACGAATTCCATATCCGGAAATTCGGCTTTCAGCAGGTTCAGCGTGTCGATGTTGATGTGGTCGAACTCGATCCCCAGACGCTTGACGCCCTTGGTCAGGCCGCGGATGGCATGAAAATAATTGTCCTTCTGCCAGTCGGTATAGGTGACGTTGCGCCCACCGAAAGTGCGCCGCCAGGGCTGGCCGCCGTCGATGCCGGCGCTGATCGAGGTCGAGGTGTCATGGTCCACCAGCAGGCCGTAGCGGCGCCCGAAATAGCAGAACAGGAAGTCCGAGTAATAGTTGATGCAGTGATAGCTGGTGAACAGCGCCGCATCGATCCCGGCCTTGGACATATGGCCGCGGATCGCCTCCAGCCGGCGGCTCATCTCGCGATCCGAGAAGGTCGGGACCGCCTTTTCCCCATTGTTGACGTAGTTCTGAAGCCGTTCGCGCTGCATGCTTTCCTCCTCGCAAGACGCAGGGCCGCAATGGCCCTTTGCCTGACAGAAGGCCCGGACGCGATCTGCTTGTCAAAAGACCATATTTCACCATAGCATGAGAAAAACTGTTGCCGGGATCCGAGATGTCGACCACGCCCCTCAATGCCCTGCGCGCCTTCGAGGCCGTGGCGCGGCTTGGCTCGTTCAAGGCGGCGGCGGATGCGCTGTTTGTGACTCAATCGGCCATCAGCCATCAGATCCGCCATGTCGAGGACTGGCTGGGAAAGCCGCTGTTCGCGCGCGAAGGCAACCGCACCCGATTGCTGGACGAAGGGGCAGAGCTGGCCGCCAGCCTGTCGATCGCCTTTGGCGAAATCGACAGCGCCTGCCGCCGCGCGCGCAACCGGGGCGGCGCCCGGACATTGGTGATCGCGGCGATCCCGTCGGTGGCGATGTGCTGGCTGATCCCGCGTCTCAGCCGCTTTCGGGCCGAGCATCCCGAGATCGAGTTTCGAATCGTCTATGCCATGCATGGCCGGGACATCGACTTTGACGCCGTGCATCTGGCCTTCGTCTTCGCGCCGCAGCCCCCGCGCCTGCCCGGCATCAACACCACCTTGTTTCTGACCGGGGAAAGCGCGCCGGTCTGTGCGCCGGGCCTGGCACAGCGCCTGGGGCCGGGACCATGGTCCGCGGCGGCGATCGCGGGCCTGGGGTTGCTGCATGACGGCGATATCTCGGGCTGGCAGACCTGGTTGCGCGAGCGGGGGCAGGACCCCGGCCGTATCGCCGGCGCGACGTTCGAGGACTTCAACCTGCTGCGCGCCGCAGCCCTGTCGGGCCAGGGGGTGGCGCTGTGCCCGCTGGCGATGATCCAGCCGGATCTCGAGGCCGGCAATCTGGTCCGGCTTTCGGATCAGACCATGAGCTACGGGTCGGATTACTATCTGCTCTCGACCTTGAACGCCCCGGCAGGCCTGGTCAGGCCGGTCGCGCTGTTTCGCGACTGGGCGCTGCGCGAAAGCGCGCCCGCGCGCCCCGCGTCCGCGCCGTAACAGACCCCGAACCGCCCGCCGCGGGCGTGGAGGACAGCGCAGGCGTCGGGCATCAAAAAATGTCCAAATACATGGATCACCGAAACAAATTTCTGCTCTTTCCGGCGCGGGCGTAGGCTCTTTTCCACAGAGAGAACCTGCTGGAGAGGATTTTCCCGATGACGGATGACATGCTGCATGTGATGGAATGGCACAATGGCGAGAAGGATTATTCGCCCTTCTCCGACGCGGAAATGAAGCGCCGTCAGGATGACATGCGCCGCTGGATGGCCGACAATGATGTCGATGCCGCGCTGTTCACCAGTTATCACTGCATCAACTATTACTCCGGCTGGCTCTACTGCTCTTTCGGGCGCAAATACGGCATGGTGGTCACCCAGGACGCCGCCACCACGATTTCGGCCGGGATCGACGGTGGCCAGCCCTGGCGCCGCAGCTTTGGCAACAACGTCACCTATACCGACTGGCGCCGCGACAACTTCTATCGTGCGGTGCGGCAACTGACCCCGGGTGTCCGGCGTCTGGGGATCGAGTTCGACCACGTCCATCTCGACTATCGCGCGGCGCTGGAGGCGGCGCTGCCGGGGGTGGAGTTTGTCGATATCGGTCAGCCGTCGATGTGGATGCGCGCGATCAAGTCAGCCGAGGAGCAGAAGCTGATCCGCGAAGGCGCGCGCATCTGCGACGTGGGCGGTTGGGCGGTGGCGGGTGCGGTGGCAGCCGGCGTGCCGGAACACGAGGTGGCGATTGCCGGCACCAATGCGATGATCCGCGAGATCGCCCGGTCCTTTCCCTTTGTCGAGTTGATGGATACCTGGACCTGGTTCCAGTCCGGCATCAACACCGATGGCGCCCATAACCCGGTGACCAACAAGAAGATCAAGTCGGGCGAGATCCTGTCGCTGAACACATTCCCGATGATCTTCGGCTATTACACCGCGCTGGAGCGGACGCTGTTCTGCGACCATGTCGATGATGCCAGCCTTGATATCTGGGAAAAGAACGTGGCCGTTCACCGCCGCGGGCTGGAGCTGATCCGGCCCGGCGCCAAGTGCAACGAGATTGCGCTGGAGCTGAACGACATGTATCGCCAGTGGGATCTGCTGAAATATCGCAGCTTTGGCTATGGCCACTCGTTCGGTGTGCTGTCGCATTACTATGGCCGCGAGGCCGGGGTGGAGCTGCGCGAGGATATCGAGACCGAGCTGAAGCCCGGCATGGTGGTGTCGATGGAGCCGATGGTGATGCTGCCCGAGGGCGCGCCGGGGGCCGGCGGCTATCGCGAGCATGACATCCTGATCGTGACCGAAACCGGTGCCGAAAACATCACCGGCTTCCCCTTCGGCCCCGAACACAACATCATCAGGAACTGAGGCAGACGCTTGCCGATCGAAAAGGGGCCGGGTCATCCGGCCCTTTCATGTGTGTGCCGGTCTCTCACAAAGGTCGCCCCTCGGACGGCGGCCCGGCACAAAAAAGGGGCCCCGAAGGGCCCCGAGCCTCCCGGGAGAAAACCGTTTCAACCAAATTCGGTCCGCAGCGCGGTGATGATGCCGGTGGTGCAGACTTCGAGCAGGATATGCCCCTTTTCGACCGATGCCTCCTTGGGCGACGACAGCGTGCCCGCGCAGGGCGTCCATTCCGGCTTGACCGGATAGACGTCATAGGGCGGAAAGGTGGCGGGCGGATGATCCACGGCGCGGTCGAGCTGCACATGTTCGGGGTGCAACGCCAGCATCAGCGAGGTTTCCAGCACCCCGCCATGTTCCACGTCCCAGCCGGGGAAGCCACCGGGATAGAGTTTGGCGATCGCCTCCTTGTGGACGAAATCCCAATAGGACAGCACAACGACCTTCAGGTCGGTGATCCCGTCCCAGCGCAACTCGCGCAGGGCAAGATCAATGCCTTCGATGATGAACCAGGAATTCTCGAAATGCCCGTTCACCAGGCAGATCTTGCGCACGCCGTGGCGGGCAAATTCCTTGACCACGTCCTTCAGCGCGGCAACCAGGGTTGCGCCATCAAGACTGGTGGTGCCGGGCAGGTGATTGCCACCGCCTGATTTCTGATGCGACTTGTAGCCATAGGTGAATGGCGGGGCCACCAGCGCGCCGATCTCGAGCGCGACGCGGCGGGCGAACTCGGTCGGCAGCAGCACATCGACATGCAGCGGCATGTGGTGGCCGTGCTGTTCCATCGAGCCGATCGGGATCAGGATCGGCGTCTGGCCATCCTTCACGGCGGCGGCATAGTCCGGCCAGGTAAGCTCCGATGCAAAGGCGGTTGCGTGTTTCATGGGGGCGTGACCTCTGAGGGAATGACCAAAATTACGTTGCGACACCCGCATAAGGAAAATAGATTGTAGCAATCCACCCATTGGCCGGGCAAATCCATGGCGCTGCTTACCAACCTGCCGACAGACCTGCTGCGGACCTTCATCACAGTGGTGGAACTGGGCGGCCATTCAAAGGCCGGGGCCATGCTGGGGCGCAGCCAGCCCGCAATTTCCCTGCAGATCCGCAGGCTGGAGGAGTTGGTCCGCACGCCGCTGCTGGCGCAGGAGGGCCGCACCATCCAGCCCACCCCCGCCGGCGAGGCGCTGCTGTCCTTTGCGCGCGAAATGGTGCGGATCAATGATGAGGCCGTGCGCTACTTCCACCGCTCGGACGTGACCGGGGTCCTGCGCGTCGGCCTGCCCACCGATTACGCCGTGGCGTTCCTGCAAAAGACACTGACCGACTTTCGGACCCGGCACCTTGACGTGGATCTGGAAATCTATTGCCATCTCAGCCGCGAATTGCACCAGCATCTGCGCGCGGATGATCTTGATGTCATCGTGGCGACGATGCCCGCGGCACGGATGCCCTATCTGTCCCGCGCCTGGATCGAACAGCCGATCTGGGCGGGGGCCGAGGGCATCACCCTGCAAAAGGACCGACCGATTCCCCTGGGCGCGCATCTGGAAGGCTGCGCCTACCGGGGGCGGATGATTGATGCGCTGGACGCGGCCGAGCGGCGCTGGCGGATCGTTTACACCGGGCCGGGGATATCCGGTCTGCAGAATGCGGTGCTGAACGGGTTTTGCGTGACCGCGCTGACCCGGGCCACCATGCTGCCGGGGATGCGCGAGATGGGCCCGGAGGATGGCCTGCCAGGGCTGGAGCCCTTGCGCGTCGGTCTGTTCTACAAGCATCCGCGCCTGTCTGTGGCGGGCCTGCAACTGGTCAGCGACCTGGTTGCCCGGCTTGACAGCGCGGGGTCCGAGGTGAAGCCGCTGCCGGCCTGATCGGAACGCGGCTTCGATAACGGACGCTTATGTCTCCATTTTGAGAACGGATTTTGTCCGACATGGCCTTTCCCCTAACGTGAGCGACACAAGACCGACAAAAACCGACAACAGGGAATGCAGAGATGATGAAGAACACGTCTGTGATGGGCCTGTCTCGCCGCGCGGTGCTAGCCACCGGGGCGGCGGCACTTGCCACGCCAATGCTGTCGCGGCGCGCCTTTGCCGCACCGACCGAGCTGACCATGCTGGCCTGGTATGGCCATGCCGAGCCCGATATCGTCGCTGAATTCGAGGCCGAGAATAACGTCAAGTTCGTGCCGAAATACTATACCGGTGGCGACAACATGCTGGGCCTGATCTCGCAATCGCCGCCCGGCACCTTTGACGTGATCCTGTCGGATGCCGAGTATGTGCAGGCGCTGAACGCGGCCGGCTATGTCGAGGAGCTGGACCCCAACGACTTTGCGCTGGACGAGTATTTCCCCGAATTCCAGAACTTCCCCGGCAACTGGGCCGACGGCAAGCTGTTCTCGCTGGTGACCCGGTTCGGCTTTCTGGGGGTGGCCTATAACACCGACGCGCTGACCGAGGCCGAGGCCGCCAATTACAACATCTTCTGGGATCCGAAACTGACCGGCAAGGTCGGCCATTTCGACTGGCACCTGCCCAATCTGGGCCAGATGAGCCTGCTGAATGGCAATGCCACGCCCTATGACATCGACGAGGCCGCCTGGGAGGCGGTCAAGGAAAAGACCTTGACGCTGCGCAGCCAGATCGGCGGCTTCTTCGATTATGGTGGCACCTTCTCGTCGTTGAACGATGGCCAGATGCTGGCGTTCTGCGGCATCGGTGACTGGATCACCGGCGTGCTGGAAAAGAACGGCGCCAAGGTGCGCTCGATCATCCCCGAGCAGGGGGGGCTGCAATGGTCTGAATGCTTCTCGGTCGGCAAGGGCTCTGCCAAGGCGGATCTGGCCAAGAAGTGGATTCAGTATATCACCTCGGCCAAGGGGCAGGCCAAGTCGGCGCAGATGGCCGCCTATCCGGCCCTGATCCCGAACCAGAAAGGCTGGGAGGTGCTGCAGGCCGAAAACCCGGCCGAGGCCAAGCGCCAAGGCATGACCAAGGACGCCGGCAATGCCATGGACATGATCCGCGCTGGCCGGATCAAGTTTCGCGAATGGCCGATCCAGCAGGATCTGGAAACCTGGAACGACTTCTGGTCGGAATACAAGGGCGCCTGAGCGGGCGGTGCGATCAGGCCCACCTGGCTGCGTGGGCCTGGTCGCATCCCCCATCCCGATCTGCCCTTAGCGCCGGCGGCGGACGTCCGCCGGCTTGCTGCCCCGAATGGCCTTATCCCAGAATCGAGAGCGGTTGCCGATGCGACGTCCTATCAGCCTTTATGGCCTTACCTTCTCTCTGCCCTTGTTGATCTGGCAGATCCTGTTCTTTGTCTTTCCGCTTGTCTTTCTGGTCGCGCTGTCCTTCTGGACCGTGAAGAACTTCACGATGCAGGCCGATTTCAACACCGTGAACTGGACCACGATGTATGGCCGGTCGGTGTTCTGGCAAGCCTATGGAACCACGCTGGCGATGGCGGCGGTTGCCTCGGCGCTGACCTCGATCCTGGCCTTTCCGGCAGCCTATGCGATCGCCTTCAAGCTGTCGGATAAGGCCCGGCGCTGGGCGGTCTTTCTGATGGTGATACCGTTTTTTACCAGCTACCTGGTGCGGGTCTACTCGTGGCAGATCTTCCTGTCGGATAACGGGATCATCAACGTGGTGCTGGGCTGGATCGGCCTCGGTCCGGTGGCGATGCTGAACACGGTCGGCGCGACGATGATCGGCTATCTGACGCTGGCCTTCCCGCTGGTGGTGCTGTTGCAACTGTTCAGCCTGGCCTTCCTTGACCGAACGCTGATCGAGGCCGCGCACAACATGCGCTGCGGACGGCTGCGGACGGTCTTTGCGGTGATCATCCCTTCGGCCCGAACGGGTCTGGTGATTGCGGCCCTGTTTGCCTTCATCCTGTCATTCGGGGATTTCGTCAGCCCGATCTATCTGGGCGGGGGCGAGCCGACCACGCTGTCGATCCTGATCACCGACACCACCAAATCCGGCCAGCAATGGCCCCGCGCCGCAGTCATCGCGCTGACGATGATCGGCACGCTGATGGTGGTGGCCTTCCTTGCCGTGAAATTCGCCTACAAGGGGAAGTCGAAATGAACGGATCCGACGACATGAACCGCAACCGTGCGGTGAACCTGGCGCTGTATGTCTATATCGTGCTGGCCTATGCCTTTGTCTTTGCCCCGATCGCGGCCAGCTTTGTGTTTTCCTTCAACTCCGACCGCTTCCCCTCGATCCCGCTGGGCGAGTTTTCGCTCGACTGGTATCGCGCCGTGGCGTCGGACCCGCTGGTCTGGGAAGGCGCGCGCAATACGCTGGTGGTGGGGGTGATCGTCGGTGTGATCTCGACCGCGCTGGGCTTTGGCGCGGCCTATACCGATTATCGCTATCACTTCTTTGGCAAGCAGGTCTATCTGGCGCTGGCGCTGTTGCCGCCGACGATCCCGGTCATCATCCTGGGTCTGGCGATGCTGGCCTATCTGTCGCGGATCGACCTGTCGGGCAATGCGCTGTCGGTCATCATCAGCCATGTCGTGGTCTGTGCGCCCTTTGCCATGGCGATCATCCGGCTTCGGCTGTCGCAGATGGACCCGGCGCTGGAGCCCGCGGCCTGGAACCTGGGCGCCTCGGAATGGAAGACGATGCGCCATGTCATCGTGCCCTTCACCATGCCCGCGATCATGGGGGCGCTGTTCATCACGATGGCGGTATCCTTCGACGAGTTTGCCGTGGCCTGGTTTGTCTCGGGCCTGAACGAGACCCTGCCGGTCAAGGTTCTGGGCTTTCTGCAAGGGCAGGTCAGCCCGCGCATCAACGCGATCGGCACTTTCGTCTTCATCCTCTCCATGACGCTTGTGATCCTGGCGCAGCTGTTGCTGTCCGGTCGCGACACCAAATCAGACGACAAGGAGTAACCCATGCAACGCGATACCCTGGTTTCCTTTGAAGGCGTTGTAAAACGGTTCGGAGCCTTCGTCGCCGTCAAGAAGCTCGACTTCGAGATCAGAAAGGGAGAGTTTCTGGCGATCATGGGCTCGTCCGGCTGCGGCAAGACCACCACGCTGCGGATGCTGGCCGGGCTGGAAGCCCCGACCGAAGGGGTGATCCGCCTCTCTGGCAAGCCGATCAACGATCTGCCGACCTGGAGCCGCGACACGCCGATGGTCTGGCAGAGCCTTGCCTTGTTTCCCTTTCTGAATGTGCGCGAAAATGTGGAATTCGCGCTGAAGATGCGGGGCGTCGGCAAGGCTGAACGCCGCCGCCGTGCGGAACAGTGGCTGGAGCGGATGCATATCCTCGAATTCTCCGAGCGCAACATCTCGCAGCTTTCGGGCGGCCAGCGGCAGCGCGTGGCGCTGGCCCGCTCGCTGGTGGTCGAGCCGGAAATCCTGCTGCTGGACGAACCGCTGTCGGCGCTGGATGCGGCGCTGAAGGTGCGGATGCAGTCGGTCCTGAAAAACCTGCAGCGCGAGACCGGGATCACCTTCGTCTATGTGACCCACAGCCAGTCCGAGGCTTTCTCGATGGCCGACCGTGTGGTGATCATGAGCCGCGGTCAGATCGAACAGATCGGCACGCCGCAGGAAATCTATCGCACCCCGCGCACCCGTTTCGTGGCCGAGTTTCTCGGATCGTCGAACCTGTTCTCGGGTGCCGTGCGGTCAAGCCATGGCGGGCTGGAACTCGACTCGGCCGCCGGTCGCCTGCGGCTTGCGTCAGGCCCGGCCGTGGGGGCGAATGCGACGATCACCGTTCTCGACACCAAGACCCAGCTGAGCGCGACCCCACCGGCCGGTAATGTCAATGTGGTGCCGGCCCGGATGGTCGGCGAGGAATTCGTGGGCGCGACCGCGACCATCTACCTCGAAACCCCGGGGGGGCAGGAAATCCGCGTCCAGAAGGGCCATGACGAGTTGGCGGGTCTGCCCCTCGAAATCGGACAGACGATGTATGCGTGGTGGAACCCCGAGGACGCGCATATCGTGGCCGAGGCTTGAGGCAGGGGGCTTGAGCGCGCCTCCGGTGCCCGTCGGTGCCGGGGGCAGCTGCGTGTCAGGGGTGACCTGCCGGGGACGGTGGCCGTTTCTGGACTGGCTCTGCCACCAATCCGTCGCAGATGATCCTCGTTGACAGGCTCTGCCCGCAGCAGGCAAAGCTGGAGGCGATAGCCACAACCGGACGTTCACCATGTCATTACCCTATGAATCCGCGCATGAAGAGTTGCATTACCTCGATCGCGCGGGATGGCTGCGTGCGGCGGTGCTGGGGGCCAATGACGGGATCGTTTCGGTCTCGTCGCTGATCGTCGGGGTGGCGGCGGCCGATCCCAGTCCCTCGGCCGTGCTGATCGCCGGGGCTGCCGGGCTTGCGGCAGGGGCCATGTCGATGGCGGCGGGGGAATATGTCTCGGTATCGTCGCAATCGGATGTGGAGCGCGCCGATATCGCGCGGGAAAAGCAGGCGCTTATTGATACGCCCGCCGCCGAGGAGCGCGAGCTGGCCTCGATCTACGAATCCCGCGGCCTGTCGAAGGAAACCGCCGCGCTGGTCGCGCGGGAGTTGACCGAGAAGGACGCGCTTGGCGCGCATGTGCGCGACGAGCTGGGCCTGTCGGAGGTGCATACTGCCAACCCGTTGCAGGCGGCCTTCGCCTCGGGCCTGACATTTACCGTCGCGGCCGCGGTGCCGCTGATTGCGGCGGCGCTGGCGCCCGAGGGGCAGATCATTCCGGCGGTTGTCGCCTCGACGCTGGTCAGCCTGGCCGGCCTCGGCGCGCTGGGGGCGCATGCCGGGGGGGCGCCGAAGCTGCCGGCCACGCTGCGCGTGCTGTTCTGGGGTGCGGCGGCCATGGCGATCACGGCGGGTGTCGGCCGGATGTTCGGCGTGTCGGTCTGACGAAGGGCTGACAGGCTGCGGGGGTGTCCTGCGTGTTGGTGCAGCGCCTCGATCGCCCACAAGGAAAAACCCGCGCCGGCTGTCGCCCGCGCGGGTTTCCTGTCGTTCAGGCTGCGGCCCGGAAAGGGGCCGCAGGTCCCGGGATCAGAGGTCTTCGCCGTCCTGGGCTGCGCCCATTTCGTCGAACAGCTCGGCGATCTCGAACTCGGCCGCGGCTTCCGCCTCGGCTGCCAGTTCCCGGATCGACTTGCCCGAGGCTTGCAGCTCGGCTTCTTCGGCCGAGCGCGCCACGTTCACGGACACGCGCACCGAAACCTCGGGGTGCAGCACCACCGAGACGCTGTGCAGGCCCAGGTCCTTGATCGGACGGTCCAGCACGACCTGACCACGGCCAACGGTGAAGCCGGCAGCGGTGGCGGCATCGGCCACGTCACGGGTCGTCACCGAACCGTAGAGCGCGCCCGAATCGGAAGCCGAACGGATCACGATGAAGGCCTGACCGTCCAGCTTGGCTGCCGCGGCTTCGGCTTCTTTCTTGGTTTCCAGGTTCTGGGCTTCCAGCTGGGCCTTGCGGGCCTCGAAGCCCTTGATGTTGGCCTCGGTGGCGCGCAGCGCCTTGCCTTGCGGCAGCAGGAAGTTCCGGCCGTAGCCGTCCTTGACCTTGACCACATCGCCCATCTGGCCAAGTTTGGCCACGCGTTCCAGAAGGATCACTTGCATGGAAGTCGCTCCTTATTTCACGGCGTAGGGCAGCAGGGCCAGGAAGCGGGCGCGCTTGATGGCTTTCGCCAGTTCACGCTGCTTCTTGGCCGAGACCGCGGTGATGCGCGAGGGCACGATCTTGCCGCGCTCGGAGATGTAGCGCTGCAGCAGACGGGTGTCCTTGTAGTCGATCGCTGGCGCGTTGTCGCCCGAGAACGGGCAGACCTTGCGGCGGCGGAAGAAGGGTTTGTTCGCCATGATGATTCCTCTCTTCTGGCCGATCAGCGACGCGGGCCGCCGCGGTCACCGCGGTCGCCACGATCACCACCACGATCACCCGAACGCTCGCGGCGCTCGCCGAAACCGCCTTCGCCACGATCGCCACGCTCACGCTCGTCGCGCTTCTGCATCTGGATCGACGGGCCTTCGGCGTGGGTGTCGACCTTGATGGTCAGCACGCGCATCACGTCGTCATGCAGGCGCATCAGGCGCTCCATTTCCTGCACGGCAGCGGCGGGCGCGTCCGATTTCAGGAAGGCGTAGTGGCCCTTGCGGTTCTTGTTGATCTTGTAGGCCATCGTCTTGACGCCCCAGTACTCGGATTCGACGACCTTGCCGCCGTTATCGCCAAGCACCGTGGAGAAATGTTCGATGAGCCCTTCGGCCTGCGCGTTGGACAAGTCCTGACGCGCGATCATCACATGCTCATAAAGCGGCATGTCTGCTCCGTCTTTGCGGGGCGCATTTCATCGGCCGGGCCTTGCCTTCCGCGGCCCGTCCACGAGAGGCTGCGCCGGTTCATGGAAATTGCGGAAGGATGGATGCGCATAGCCGAAGGGGGCGGGCTTGTCCAGCGCCAAGCACGGGCCGGTGCCCGGCGCGTGCCTTTTGCGGCTTGCGGGCCGCGCGCGGGCGGGTCTAGGCTGCCCGCAGAATGTGCAGGAGGATAGGATGCAGGGCAAGGCTTTGATCGGGGCGGTGATGGGTGCGGTGGTGCTGGCCGGCTGCACGATGGGTGCGGCCACGGCGCCTGTCCCGGTTGGGGCGGCTGTCGATCCGGCCACGGATTACGCCTGCCGGCGCGAGGTGGCGCTGGCCTCGGGCCTTCGGACTGACCGTTTGACGTTGACCGGCACGGCTGCGAACGGCGTGACCCCGGTTATCTATTACAGCCATGGGGCGCAGCAGCATGCCTGCTATCTGGATGCGCGGGGCGTGGCCATTGGTGCGGCGCGGTTGCGCTGAAAGGGGATGGCCGGCGTTCGCCTGTTTACACAATCTTTGAAAAGCCAGTGTTCGCCAGTGAACACAATCTGTGAAAAGATCGTGAGTAGACGCGCAGGGCAGGGTGCGGCATCTTTTTCCGGCAATCCTTGAAGCTGGAGAATACCCGATGCGCTCTCTGATCCTTGCCGCTGGCCTGCTGGCCGCTGCCCCCGCCTTCGCTGCCCCCGAGGCCTATGTGCTGGACGCCAGCCACAGCCAGATCGTGTTCAGCTACAACCACCTTGGTTTCTCGACCAACTACGGCATGTTCTCGGGCTTCGAGGGCAAGATCTCGTACGATGCCGAGAACCCCGCTGCCTCCTCGGTCGAGGTCAGCTTTCCGGTCGAGACCATGCTGACCGGCTGGCAGGCCCGGTTTGACCACTTCATGACCCCCGAGTTCTTCGGCGCCGTTGAAGACAAGACCGTGCGCTTTGTCTCGACCGGCATTGAAGTGACCGGCGAGAAGACCGCCAAGATCACCGGCGACCTGACCCTGAACGGCGTCACCAAGTCGGTCGTGCTGGACGCGACGCTGAACCAGGCTGGCGAACACCCGATGGAAAAGAAGCCGTGGCTGGGCTTTTCGGCCACCACCACGCTGATCCGCTCGGACTTCAATGTCGGCATGTTCGCGCCCTATGTCAGCGATGAAGTGCCGGTGCAGATCTCGATCGAGGCCATGAAGGCCGAGTGATCGCCATCGCAGCGACGGGGAACGGGCCGGGGGAAACCCTGGCCCTTTTCTTTTGGTCTGTGTTGCGGACAGAGGGCGGATGGTCCCGTGCCGGCCTTTGCCGTCTCGGCGGGCGGTGGGGACAGATGAAGGTGCCGCGATCATCCTGCCCGGCGGCGAATCGCTGCGCCACTGCGCGGTGGCGGGCAGGGGCGGGGGAGAGCAGAGACTGGCAGAGACGCGCAGAGCAGCGTGGGGCGCCATGTTCCGCATCGAGCCCGGACTTGTCTTCGGGGGCCGTGCCCGGTCGTTGAAGCCGGGCGGACGCTGTGCTTGCGTGCATGGAATAAGGAAAGGGCCGGGGAAAAGACCCCGGCCCTTCGCCATGATGATCGCGTGGTGTGTTACGGCCGGGTCGCCGTCAGCTCGAAAGCCACCTGCACCGCA
>ERZ1645187.3293-NODE-3293-length-13674-cov-11.643219_pt1 | contig 13674 bp, 13 predicted proteins | sample MGYA00575352_ERZ1645187 | MGnify/ENA primary metagenome ERZ1645187 (study PRJEB40837, sample SAMN11349314) | freshwater sediment metagenome | isolation source: river sediment | host: Sediment | place: India: Wazaribad , New Delhi | collected 2017-02-21 ...
GAACAGCGGACTCTGACTCCGTTAATCTTGGTTCGAATCCAGGTCCCCCAGCCAGCTCTTCCTAACCCCTTGAAAATTCGTCGTACATGCGGCTGGGAATCCGTCCTGTCCGCAGCGCTGTACGCACGATTGTACGCGCCTCTGTTGTCAAACGGAGGTGTTCATGATATGTTCTGGAAGTATATCGTCGTGGCGCGATCTACTGGTGGCGCCGTCGACTGCAGATCGCCACGGGGGACTCGGTCACCGTCGCGCTCTCCCTCCGCGTGACCGATCCGGCGCAGGCGCGCCGGCTTGGCGAGGCCCTCCACATGGCTGCGACGACCCTCCCGCAAATGGCTCCAAACCGCGAGGAAGCAGCCCGCCTCCTCCAGGACTTTATCGCGCTCGTGACGCACGATCACGAGCATCGCTTCGTCGACGATATCGATCACGCCCGCAAGCTCACGCCCGCCCTGCGGGCCAGCTTCCTGTGCGGCCGGATCTTGTCGAACAGGGTGTTCGCGGCTCTCTATCAGATCGCTTCGCGTGTCGGGCCGATCCTCGTCGACGGTGTCGATCTCGAGGCTTTCCCTGCCTACGCGGAGCTGTCGAAGAAAGACAAGGGAATCTTACGAAAAAGAATCTCGCAGGGCTACCTGGCCGAGATTTTTAAGCCGGGCTCGGAGGTTTCCGGCGCGCCGCCGCGGCGACTGCTCGAGAACATTCTCTGGCATCAGGGCATCTGTCTCACCGAGCACGAGATCGGCGTCCAATGCGGGAAGATCGCGGACGACATTTTGGGCATCCTGGAAACCGCGACAAAGCGTTACGAAGAGGCATGCAAGAATTTTCCGGCGCCGTTCCAGCACCGGCGGCCGATGACGTTCCGTCGTCTCGTCGACGACATCCCGATCCAGCCGCCGCCATTCGCATGCGGGGACGCCATCCAGCGCAAGCAGACGCGCGTGACGGACCTCGACAATGGCGACCAGATCGTGACGCCCCTCGTGCGGCCGTTCGCAAGGCCTGAGCCGCGGGCGGAGACGCCCAAGGCGGCGACCGGAACGCCCGAGCCGTCGCCAACGCAGACGCCGCGCGACAAGGAAACGCGCCGCGCGCCGACGCCAGCCAACGATGCGACGGGCGTCCAGCCCCATTTCACGCCGCGGCCACAGCCCAAGCCGGCAGAGACTCGGCCGGCCGACGCGGGAGGGAACGCGCCGACGGCTCCGGCCGCCGCCTCCATGTCGATTTCGAAACTGGTGGAGACCTTGTGCGTCCGCCGCCAGAGCGGGTGGAACGAAAAAACGAAGTCGCAGGTCAGGGCGCTAGGCCGCATGCTCGCGGATTTCGCGGGCGCCGACGACGTTGCGCGCCTGACGCAGCGCGTGGTGGCGGAATTTCGCGACGCCCTCGACCTGCTCCCCAAGACCCACGGCAAAAGTCCGGCCTCGCGGAAGCTTTCAATCGCCGTGATCATCGAGAAAGCTGCCGACCTGCCGTCGGAACAGCGCGGCCTCGCGCCGGCGACCATCAAGCGGGTTCTCACCCATTTGCGGGCGATTCTTGAAGCCGCGCGCGGCTACGGATTTGCGGTGGCCGACCCGGCTTCGCTCGGCTCGATGCTGGCGAAAGACGCTCGACGCGCGGAAGACAAGCGCGGCGTATTTTCCGCGGACGATCTCACGGCGTTGTTCCAGGCGGCCGAGTTCGTCGATCCGCAATCTGCGGTTTCCGCGGCCGCCTATTGGTTGCCGCTGCTCGGCGTCTACACCGGCGCCCGCACCGGCGAGCTCGCGGGGCTGAGACGTCCTGATCGACGAGCGATCGATCAGGATCGTCGATCACCAGCATCGGGCGTTGAAAACGCGGGACTCAGCGCGCGCCGTTCCCGTCCATGACGAACTCATCCGGCTGGGCTTTCTCGATTTCGCGCGCGCGAAGGGAGCCTCCGACGAGTTGCTGTTCGGCGAGCTCAGATCCACCGGAGGCAAGCGGCCCCTGGCTGACACGGCGGCGCGGCATTTCGGACGCCTTCTCGATCGGGTGCTGCCGCAAGCCCGGGCGTCAAAGACGACCTTTCATTCCTTCCGCGCATACGTGAACACCGCTTTGGCCGCCGCTGGCGTGTCCGATGCTGCGCGCGAACGCATCATGGGGCACAAGGCGGCCTCAATTAATTCTCTGCATTACGTCAAGAACCTTGATCTTAGAGCATTCATCGAGAACTGCCAGTTCACACAGCCCATCTACATCGACGTAAATTTTCGTAGGAAAATGCTGATCAAGAGCAATACATAATTATCGTCCCAAAATGTGGAAATGCGGTGAGCGCTCCGGTCAATCCCTGAAAAATCTCATGGCAAAACTACATATGGGAGAAGAAAATGTTTCGTTCCTACTTTCACAAGGTCTTGTCACGGTCGCCGAAGTCACTGGTCTTTTACGACATTGAGACGAGCGGGCTTGATCCATGTTTTGACCAGATCTTGCAAGTCGCGGCGATGCGGACGGACTGGACGCTGGCGGATTCGCGGTCGCCCTCCGAGCATATTCACATGCGCGCGCGGCGTCATCCCTGGGTCGTCCCCACTCCGGAAGCTCTGCTGACGACCGGCGTTTCGCCGCAGGAACTCGAACGCGGCCCCTCTGGTCACCGCGTCATGTTTCTTCTTCACGAGCAATTGGGAGCCTGGGCTCCGGCCCTGCATTTGGCCTATAACGGCGCGCGTTTCGACGAGCTTTTCCTGAGCCAGAGTTTCTATCGGGCCGCGCTGCCGCCTTATCTGACGCAGATGAACGGCTCCACGCGCGCCGACGTCATGCGCATCGCGCAGGCGCTGAACGCCCTCGATCCGGCCAACGTGAGGGCGGGGATCCATGAAGGGCGGCTGTCTTTCCGCCTGGGCGCCGTCTGCGACGCCAATGACGTCGGGATCGATCACGAAAATGCGCACGACGCCCTTGCCGACGTGCTCGCCACCGTGGCGCTGACAAGGCGCCTCGCCGAAGCGTCGCCCTTCTTCTTTGCGGCGGCGCTCAGCCGCGCTGACAAGGAAGCCGTTCGGAAGGCGCTCCATGCGCCCGTCGCGCTACGGTTGCGCACCGTTCGCGGCGAGCCTGACGTCGTCGCCTTTTGCAGCGTATGTTCGGCGCCCTCCAACGCCAATGCGAAACTCTGCGTCGATCTCGAATTCGATCCGGACGATGTCCTCCGCGAGGAGGAAGACGCCTTGGCGACGCGCCTGCAGGCCAAAGACAAACGCTTCCTGACCGTTCGCTCGAACGCGCACGAGATGATCTTCTCGGCGGACGAGCCGGTGATCGCCGACCGCCTCATGGCGATCCTCGTCCTCAATCAATCGGTCGAACACCCCTACCTGCCGTTGGAAGCGCTTCATCGCCGCGCCTTGAGGATCAGAGGGGACGCGGCGTTCGCCCTGCGCCTTTCCCGAGCGGCGGAGCGAGTGCGTGCGGCATGGCCGGCGCCTGCGTCCCCGGACGAGGCGCTCTATTCACGCGGTCCGCTCGCAAGATCAGATAATGCATGATGGAATAACCCGAGCTTTTTCTACTAGAGAAGGCGCTAGCGCGGTGGATAATAGTCGGTAAACCTTTAGCACGTGACGAGATATGTCGAAACTCTTCGCCGTCATCCGGCAAAATGATGTGCAAGCACTGTTCACCTACGCCGGATTGTCGCCACATTTGCTGCCGCATGAAGTTAATCGCAATTTCGTTGCAGCTATCATACTTTCCAGTAATAGACAAGAAGTTCAGCCCCCTAGAGTACATTGTTGACGGCTCTGTCAAGGTTTTCAACTCCAAATTCGGAAGGCGGATGTCGTCAATATCGAGCACCTCTTCACCGTTTTCTACACGTTTCCTAACGTAACACAGCTCAGCTTTTCCATTCTCGGTAATCGCCAGGATCGCAGGCGTGTCATATTTTCCAAAGAATACAGGTTCTCGTTTGCATTTTCCCAGATGTTTAGGCCACAATATACGCCCTTGAGAACCGCCGCCACAAAAAGAAAAGTCGAGGACTGAATTTATGGCCAATGGCCACAAGCCGCCGTCATCCGCATCCATAAATATCGGCAAGTTGTTTTGTTTCATGTCGGCGTCGTGGGTTTGATTTTTGATCACATGTGAAACCGCTGAGTTCCCAGTTATGGCGTCAAATGCTTCTTTATATCTTTCCAGCTGCTCCAGGCTTTTGGCGACAGGGAAGCTGGAATCATCTGTCAGCGCCGGCGGTCGCGGGTTGTCCTTTTTCGGACTATTCAAATGAAATTCTCGAGCGGCGACAGGTGAAACCGGGCGCGATAATTCCGTAACGCTTTGGGTCGCAATCGTCTGCAATTTTGTTTCAATTTTTTTCGGCGTTCGCGGCTTGCGCGATTTTTTCGGCACGGCGCGGGTGGGCAGCGCCGTATTCCATTCCTGCAGAACTTTCAAAAAGTCGCGACCGTCCAAAATTAACGCGTCATCGAGGTCTGCTGGGAACGCCAAGGCGTTGTTCCCTGATTTAAGATGAATTTTGCGCGCTCGTTCTATCCATTCCATAGCGCGCTCCTCGAAAATCGTTCGATCCGCCGCGCCGAGCCTTTTTCCTTCCTCTTCGCAAATAAGCGAACACAGATCAGCATATTCCATTCTAACGCGATATGTTTCTGTAAGAGCGGACGCGAGGGTTCGAATTTCCACTGCCCGGACGAGAGACGTGGCGCCGAGGCGGCGCGCCTGCGCCTTGCTGCCCGCGGCCGCGCCTTTAGGAGCGAGAGAGACCCAATTAGCCGTAGTAGCCTTTTCGGTTACGCTGCTCATAAGGCCTCCGCTGTCGGTCTGAAGGATGCGCATTCGCGCCCTCAGGTTGTCGCTGTCTATGTCAGGCGACGAGACCATGAGATCGGATACGCAGGATCGCCAACGTATTTGATTTCGTCAACTTACCGCTGAAAGCCAGATATCTTGTCACGCTAACATATTCGACGTTCGAAAAGCCCGCTACCGCAGTTGTGACGCACTCGATGCGTCACAACTGCTGCGGGTCTCCCCCGCCTCCCGTCCGTTGGACGGCCACGCGCCCCTCCGGGTCGCGCGCCGCTGTCGCGTCGCTGTGGAAAGTGCGGGGAGTCATCCAATTGAATACAATCTAAAGTTGCAGCGCGCGCCACCTGGCAGCAGCTTCGTACCTAATCGAGCTCATAATTCGCGTGAAGTTATGTTCGTTCAAGAACAGTTTCTCAATCCCGGAAAAAGGAGAATGCTAAATGTCGACGCTAAGTCAAAAGAATCCATTCGCTTTGCCGCCAATTCCACCCCGCCGCGCGCAAGGGCTGGACCTGGGGTGCAGGTGGCGGCATATGCATTTGGCTCCACGGCCGTTAGAGACTTTCTTATGCCGCTCGGCGTTACTGCCTACAAATATGGACTCACCGGCCGTCGTTATGTCGACCAGAGAGTTTCGGACCTGCGGCGTATGCACTACGCTTCGATCATTGCGCCGACATCCGATCCCCAGCGGCCTATCCGGATCAGCCCAAATGGTCACGAATGGTTTCTGTCCCCGCTCGCAGAAGGGGAGGACGTTGTCGGACAACTTGCTAAATTGCCGCACGCTCGGTTCGATAAAGGGGTGATATCCTTTCGCATCCCGCCCACGGTAAATGTGGCGGCGCTCGAGAAAGAATTTCAGTGCCCAGAAACCTCAATGCCTTCCTTTCGAGCTTTGACGGCGGCAAGCGGCTTGGCGAGTGCGGGCTCCCGAATGATGCCCGTCTTTATACAGATTATGATTTGATGGGAACAAGGCGCCGATCACTGGCGAGTGAGCTTTTTTGCCTCCGCCCGACAAAAGAAGTGGCCGTTGTGGTGGCGGCGCTCGTCATGGCTTACCAAACAGTGGTGGCGGTGAATAATCTGGGTGTCCATACCCAGTGAACCCTTGACGACTGACCAGGCGTCGCGCGAGCTTGCCGCAAATAATGAAAGCGCGCGATGCCGGTCACGCTGACCTGATGTCGCAGAATGCCGCCGAGCATTATGAAGAAAGCAATGTCTTGGTAGACTGCGACGCACTGATTCGAATGCCGGCGGCCGGCGGGTGGAGAACTGCTTGAGCACCTTTTACGAGCAACCGGTTCTCAACTCGCCCTACGAAACCCCGACCCGCCATCATCCCCTCAACGATCGCGGGCAACCGACCGGCGGCGCGCCGCTGCAAGGACGTCGGGCGTCGCGGCATGTCGTCCCTATCCCGGCGATCCGCAAGAAGACCGCGGCGGCGCAGGGCGCGCTCGATTTCGGCGCTTATGACGACAACGCGCTCGTCAACGAAATCCGCGGCCATGTCGATGACTGGCGCAAACTTCGAAACCCGGCGGACTGGGGCGTCACAGCCGCGACGCAACGCCTTCTCCAGCATTGGCGCGGCGACAACTTCGCCGGTCCAAAACCGTTCTTCTGTCAGATCGAGGCGGCCGAGACGATCATCTGGCTGACCGAGGTCGCGCCGAACCGCGCGGCGACGCGGCGGCTTCTCGATCAGATCGTCACCGCTAACGCCGGCGCCAATCCGGCGCTGACGCGTCTCGCCCTCAAAATGGCGACCGGCAGCGGCAAGACGACCGTCATGGCGATGTTGATCGCCTGGCAGGCGGTCAACGCCGCGCGCCGCCCCGGCGCGAAGGAATTCTCCCGCGCCTTCCTAATCGTCACGCCAGGCATCACCATTCGCGACCGTCTGCGCGTGCTGCGGCCCAGCGAGGCGGACAATTACTACGAGACGCGCCAGCTCGCGCCGCCCGAGATGTTGCCCGACATTCGCCGCGCCGAGATCGTCATCACCAACTACCACGCCTTCCAGCATCGCGAGACGCTGGCGATGCCGAAGGCCGCCCGCAGCTTTCTGCAAGGCAACGCGCCGGAGCCGGTCAACACGCTGGAGACGGACGCCGAGATGCTGAAGCGGGCCTGCGAGAAGCTGCTCCCTTTCGACCGCGTCAACGTCATCAACGACGAGGCCCATCATTGCTACCGCCACAAGCAGGGCGACGACGAGGAAGGCGCGCTGACCGGCGAGGCGCGGAAAGAGGCCGAGGAGAACGAGGAGGCCGCGCGGCTGTGGATCAACGGCGTCGAGGCGCTCGACCGGCGTCTATCGAAAGGCGTGCGCGCGGTCTATGATCTCTCCGCGACGCCCTTCTTCCTGCGCGGCTCGGGCTACGAGGAAGGCACGCTCTTTCCCTGGGTCGTGTCCGACTTCAGCCTGATGGACGCGATCGAGAGCGGCATCGTCAAGCTGCCGCGCATTCCCGTCACCGACAATCTCGCCACCACCGACGCGGTCATCTATCGCGATCTGTGGAAGCATGTCGGCAAGGATCTGCCCAAGACGGCGTCGGCCGCCGGCAAGCTCAATCCGCTCGATCTGCCGGCGATGCTGCAAACCGCGCTGATCTCGCTCTACAGCCATTACGAGGGCGAGCACGAGCGCTGGGCCCGCGCGGGGCTCGAAACGCCGCCGGTCTTCATCGTCGTGTGCCAGAACACCGCGATCTCGCGGCTCGTCTTCGAGTGGATCGCCGGCTACGAACGCCTCGACGCCGAGGGCGAGCGCGCCGCCTATCAGCCCGGCGCCCTCAAGCTCTTCGCCAATTATGACGAGCACGGTGCGCGCCTTCCGCGCCCGCGCACGCTGCTCATCGACTCGCGCGAGATCGAGGCGGGCGGCGAGATTGACGCGGCCTTTAAGGAAACCGCCGCCGCCGAGATCGAGGAATTCCGCAAGGAACGCGCGGCCCGGCTCGGGGCGGGGCAGGGCGAGATCGGCGACGGCGAATTGCTGCGCGAGGTGATGAACACGGTCGGCCGCAAGGGCCGGCTCGGCGAGCAGGTGCGCTGCATCGTCTCCGTCTCGATGCTCACCGAAGGCTGGGACGCCAACACCGTGACGCATGTGCTGGGCGTGCGCGCCTTCGGCACTCAGCTTCTGTGCGAGCAGGTGGTGGGGCGCGCCCTGCGCCGCCAATCCTACGAGCTCAATCCGAAGACGGGCCTGTTCGATCCCGAATATGCCGACGTCATGGGCATCCCCTTCGATTTCGCCGCCTCGCCGCAGAAGACGAAGCCGACGCAGCCCAAGCCCGTCACGCGCGTTCACGCCATTGCCGACCGCGCCGCGCAGGAGATCGTCTTTCCGCGCATCGGCGGCTATCGCCGCGAATTGCCGAGCGAGAAGCTCGAAGCCAAATTCACGCAGGACAGCCGCCTCGTCATCACGCCGGACGATATCGGCCCGACCGCGACGCGGATGGAGGCCATCGTCGGCGAGGGCGTGACGCTCACGCCCGAGATGCTGGAGCGCATGCGCCCCTCCGAGATCAGCTACAATCTCGCCAAGCATCTCCTCTACCAGCACTTCCGCGACAAGGACGGCTTCCCCAAGCAGCATCTCTTCCCGCAGATTCAGCGCATCGCCCGGCGCTGGATCGACGAGGGCTATCTCGACGCCCGCGGCGTGCCGATCGGCGCGATCCGCTACCAGAGCCAGTTGAAGCGCGCCGGCGAGCGCATCCACATCGCGCTCACGGCGGGCGCGCAGGGGCCGATCGTCGCCGTGCCCGATCCCTACAATCCGAAAGGGACGACGCGCTTCGTCAACTTCGTCACCTCAAAACCCTGTTGGGCGACGGGCGCGCAGCCGCCCAAATGCCAGATCAGCCATGTCGTGCTCGACAGCAGCTGGGAGGAGCAGCTCGCCTTCACGCTGGAGAACCATCCCCGCGTCCTCGCCTACGCGAAGAACCAGGCGCTCGGCTTCGACATCCCTTACGTCGATGCGGGCGTGACGCGCCGCTACGTTCCGGATTTCCTCGTGCGGCTCGATGTCGGCGCCGAGGAGCCGCTCAACCTCGTGCTGGAGGTGAAGGGCGCGCGCGACGAGGCCGACAAGGCCAAGGCGCAGACCGCGCGCGAACTATGGGTTCCCGGCGTCAACGCGCTCGGCGGCTTCGGCCGCTGGGCCTATGGCGAATTCCGCGACTGGACGACGATGGCGGAGGATTTTGCCGCCTTTGTGCAGGACTTGATGGAGAGACGGAAGTGACAGCCTCGTTCAAGACGAACCCGATTTCGTTGAAAGATCTCATGCGGGATTGCCATGAGGGCAAATTGCGCTTGCCCGATTTTCAGCGCGGTTGGGTTTGGGATCAGGACCGTATCATCGAGTTGGTCGCCTCCGTCTCGGAAGCCTTTCCAGTCGGCGCGCTGATGACCCTCGACGCCGCGGGGGACGTAAAGTTCGCAACAGACTCAATCGAGGGCGCGCCGCCATCGGTGAAACCGTTGGAAGCGTACCTCCTCGACGGTCAACAACGGCTGACGTCGCTTTATCAGGCGACCTATAGCGAGCATCCTGTCAGGACGAAGACGCAAAGAAAAAAGCCAGCAGAGGTCTATTTCTACTTCGACATTCGGCGAGCTCTTGACCGGTCGGCGCTCCGGCGCGACGCAATCATAGTGATGCCGAAAGATAAGGTGGAGCGGCCGGATTTTGGCAAAAAGATTGTCCGAGACTTGTCCAGCGAGGATAAAGAGTACGAAGAGCTTTGCTTTCCAATTAATCGCATGTTTGAAGCGCAGAAATGGATTCAAGGCGCTTTGACTTGGGTGTTGCAGGATGTGGGGGCGCGCGCCGATCACATGCGGCTCATTAACGATTTCTCGCAGAAGGTCGTGAACAGCTTCACGGATTACCACCTGCCGGTCATCACGCTCGGGAAGGAGACGACGCGCGCCGCGGTCTGCCTCGTATTCGAAAAGATCAACACGGGTGGTAAACCGCTCGACGCGTTCGAACTCGTGACGGCTATGTACGCGAGCGAGGACTTCAAGCTGCGCAAGGATTGGGCGGCGCGCCGGGAGCGTCTCGTCAAACGCAAGGTTCTCGCCAACATCGAGCCGGTTGAATTCCTTCAGGTCGTATCGCTGCTTCACGCTCGAACGACGCGAAGGGCATCGCCGCCTGGTTTGTCGACACCGAATACAACGAAGAAAGCTTCTTGGTCCGCCACGCCTATTTTCTCGGCGCGAACGACCCCTACAAGAGCCTGAAGACGGCGCTGCAGGCCGACATCGACGAAGACGCCTGGGCGACGCTCTATTCCGACACGTCAAGGCCGTTCCCGCGCCCGGCGACGGGGAAGATCGCGGTCAAGGTCATCAACCACTTCGGCGACGAGGTGATGAAGGTGTTTGGAGTGTGAGGATGGAAAGTGACTCCGATTTTCATGAGGCGTTCCTCAAATCAAACGCCAATCTGGAATTCATTTCTTTACAGTTTGCGGATGTCATAAGAGATTTAATGCGCGCTGCCGTCGCTTCGGATGGCGGTGCCGCCGCAGTTTCAAGAGCGGCGCGGCAAATGAAATTTGTCGTGGATCTGCTTTCACAGACCGAAGAAAAGTTTGGATTTCATCACATATTTCAGAGGGCGATCAGTGACATAAATATAGATGCATTTAACCATCCGGAAAGAGATGCTCTTATAGCTGCACAAGATGCCGTAAAATATCTGGTAGAAAGTTCTTGTCACGACGCAGCCGCTCGGGGCAGGGCTTCTCGGCGGCTTGCGGAATTTTATCGCGCGATTCCGATGATCGAAGATGGGCGACTGACCTACGAATTGAAGAAGCGCTAATCGGCTGATCGCTGCAAGTGAGATGGCAATGCCCTTCCTCATCGCCGAAACCTTCACCTCCGCCTTCGGCCGCCTCGCGACGCCGGATCAGAAGGCGGTGAAGGCGAGCGTGTTCGATCTCCAGATCGATCCGACCGGCAACGGCTTGCAGCTTCATTGCATCGACAAGAGCAAGGACCCGAACTTCTGGTCGGCGCGCGTCAATCGCGACATCCGCCTGATCTTGCACAAGAGCGGCGACTCGACCCTCGTCGCCTATGTCGGCCATCACGACGACGCCTATGCCTGGGCCGAGCGCCGCCGGATCGAGGCGCACCCCAAGACCGGCGCGATCCAGATCGTCGAGGCGCGCGAGCGCGTGGAGGAGATCGCGCCGCAGAGCGGCTTCGATTTCGTGTTTCCTGCGGGCCAGCCGGCCGCGTCCCGGCGCCCGTTCGAGACGCTGGTCCATGAGGCGCTGCTGTCGATCGGCGTCCCCGCCGATTGGCTCGCCACCGTGCGCGCCGCCGATGAGGACGGCTTCTTCGATCTCTCCCGCCACCTCCCGGCCGAGGCCGCCGAGGCGCTGCTCGAATATGCCGCCACCGGCCTTCTGCCGTCGCCGCCCACGCCCGTCGCCGACCCCTATCCCCGATGCGCTGCGCCGCATCCGCCCGATCGGCGATCAGCAGGACCTCGAACGCGCGCTCGCCTATCCCTGGGAGAAGTGGGGCGTCTTCCTCCACCCCTCCCAGCGCGCGCTGGTCGAACGCGCCTGCAACGGCCCGGCGCGCGTCGCCGGCTCGGCGGGAACCGGCAAGACCATCGTCGCCATTCACCGCGCCGTCCGCCTCGCCCGCGCCAATCCCGACGCGCGAGTCCTGCTTGCGAGCTTCTCGCAGCCCTTGGCCGACGCGTTGGCGAAGAAGCTGCGCGTTCTCGCGCCCGACACGGGCGGCGTCGCGCCGCGCATCACGACGGCCTCATTCCAGTCCGTCGCCGACGAGATGCACCAACTCGAATACGGCGTGCGCCCGCGCGTCGCGTCCGACCTGATCCTGCGCCAACGCTTGCGCGACGCGGCGCAAGCCGCAGGGCTGAAGGGCTTCTCCGAACGCTTCCTGCTCTCCGAATGGACCAACGTCATCGACGCCTGGGGCGTCGCGTCGGGCGAGGCCTACGCGACCGTGCCGCGCATGGGACGTAAGAGCCGGCTGGGGCCGCAGCAGCGCGCGAAACTCTGGCCGGTCTTCGAGGCGGTGCGCGCGGCGCTGAAGGCCGAACGTTACGTCACATGGCCGCAGGTCTTCACGAAGCTGGCGGAGAAGCTGGCCGCGCGCGAAGCAAAGCCGTTCGATCATATCATTCTTGACGAGGCGCAGGATCTCGCGCCCGCCGAACTGCGCTTCTTCGCCTCGCTCGCGCCGAAGGCGCCGGACGCGCTTTTCTTTGCGGGCGACGTCGGCCAGCGCATCTTCCAGCATCCCTTCTCCTGGGCGAGCCTCGGCGTCGAGGTGCGCGGCCGTTCTCACACGCTGAAGGTCTGCTATCGCACCTCGCAGCAAATTCGCTGCGCCGCTGATCGTCTCCTCCCGACGCTGATGCGCGACGCCGATGGCGTTGAGGATGAACGAAAGGGCGTGGTGTCGGTCTTCGAGGGACCCGCGCTGGCGATCCGGATTTTCGCGACGCAGGCGGAAGAAGCTGCGCATGTCGGAGAGATCGTCGCGAACTGGCTGGAGGACGGGGTCGCCGCGACGGAGATCGGCGTCTTCGTGCGAAAGCACGACCTTGTTGCGCGCGCGCGTGCGGCGCTCGGGACCGTCGAAGGCGCGACCGAGGTCGTCGTCGCCGCGATGCACCTCGCCAAGGGATTGGAGTTTCGCTCTGTCGTCGTGATGGCTTGCGATGAAGGCGTGCTGCCCAATGACGAACGGATGACGGACGCCGCCGACGAGGCGGAGCTCGATGAAATCTTTGCGTCAGAACGCAGGCTGCTCTACGTCGCATGCACGCGGGCGCGCGATCATCTCCTCTTGACGGGCGTCAGCCCGGCGTCGCCTTATCTGGCCGATTTGTCGGAGCCGACCGCTGGCCAGCGGAGCAATTTGCGAGCCGGCGTTGTACACATCCCTGTCGTCGGCCCTGTACAACGAGAACTTGGGGTGCGTGATTTCAATGGGTTACCAGGGTGGCGGGGGCTGAGAATCTAAAAGTCGGAATCCAGGTCCCCCAGCCACTTTCTTTCCCCAGCCGCTCGTTCTCGCCGCCCAGGCGCGACCCTCGCTGCGCGCGAGGCGCATCGTCGCATGTGCGCCTGCGCGGCCATCGTCGGTGAACCTGCGCCGCGCCTTGTCGGTTAACGCCGCACAAGCTCAGAGGAGTCGACGATGCGGTGGCGTCATACCTGGCCGGGCGGCGAACGCCCGCACGACGAAGTTCTGTTGGTCGACGACGGACGCGCCGGCCGCGCGGTGGCGCGCATCGACTATGAGCCGGACGGCCCGTTGGAGGCGCGGTGGCGCTGGTTCTGGGACGAGACCGGCGAGAGCGGCGCAGCCGAGACGCAGGAAGCCGCAAAGGCCGAATGCGAGCGGCGGGCACGCGCGGAACAGGCGTGACGCAAGCGCGAGGCGTTCGCGAGTCTCGCGCCGAATTCCGGTCACGGTGCGACGGGAATGCGGAACGTCTGCGTTAACGCGGCGTTGACAAGATAGGTCGATGTTTACCGGAAGCCGTCCCGTATCAGGCGAGCGCGGCGAGGAGCAAGACCGATCGGCGCGGCGCCGGTCCATCAGATCGGAGCGACGCGTGAACCTCGCAACCATCCGCAGGATCGACGTTTCCTTGGCTCGTGTCGGCTGCACGGCGTTCGACGAACGTGCGGACTGGCGCTTCATGCGGGGCGGGCTTTGCGCGCTCGTCTCCCTGATCGCGCTGTGCGGCGTCGTGCTGCATCTGGCCTGAGCCGCGCGGCGACGAACTCCTAACCCTGTTCACGCGAAGCG
>ERZ1645187.3294-NODE-3294-length-13674-cov-8.608855_pt1 | contig 13674 bp, 10 predicted proteins | sample MGYA00575352_ERZ1645187 | MGnify/ENA primary metagenome ERZ1645187 (study PRJEB40837, sample SAMN11349314) | freshwater sediment metagenome | isolation source: river sediment | host: Sediment | place: India: Wazaribad , New Delhi | collected 2017-02-21 ...
CGGCCACGCAGGTCTCGATGCGGATGCCGTGGCCGCGGTTGCCGGGCGCGGATCCGTTCGGCGCCAGCCCGATCAGGTTGCCGCAAACGTCGTTGCTGGCCGAAAAGGAAACGACGATGCCGTTTTGGCAGTTGGCGATCCAGTTGGGGCCCGTCGCGCTGCCGATCAGATTGCGGCGCGCATTCTGCAGCCGGATGCCGTCGCCCGCGTTGGTGACCGCACCGCCCTGGTTGAGTCCGGTGCCGATGCGGTTGGCTTCCACGCGGTTCGGCTGGCCCCATTGCGCCAGCTCGGCGTCGTCAGAGAACGAAATGGAAATGCCGGCGTCCTGCGCCGCGCCGACGTCGTTTCCGCGGTCGCCGCCGATCCGGTTGCCGCCCGCGTTCTGGACGTCGATCCCGACGAGCAATTGGGTGGAAACGAAGGCGGACGCCGGATCAAAGCCGATTCGGTTGTCTTCGATCCACTGCCAGAAGGTGTGGCTCAGCTGCACGCCGGCGGCGCCGTCGATCCGGTTGCTGACCACGTAGTTGGCCGCCGTGGACTCCTCGATCCGCACGCCCGCGCCCAGATTGGCCCGGAAGGACAGGTTCGTCGGCGGCAGGCCGATCCAGTTGCCGACGATCCGGTTGCCGCCCCAGTCGTTCGCGATCCGGATGCCGCCGAAACCGTTGTTGCCGACGACGTTCGCCTCGTTCGTGCCGGTGCCGCCGATCAGCACGCCGCCGATGCTTTCGCCCGCGATGCCGCTCAGCCCGTTGCCGACGTCGCTGGCCCCGTTGAGCCCCACGCCGATGCGGTTGTTCTGGACCCAATTGCTCATCCCGGCGCCGGCGAGAAAGATGCCGTGGCCGCCGTTTGCGCCGACCACGTTGCCCCACGCCGGATTGCCGATGCAGCCGTAGGAACAGGCCGAAACGATACCGTGCAGGCCGTTGCCCAGCCGGCCGTTGCCGGTGTCGTCCACGCCGACGTAGTTGCCGACGACGCTGTTGCTCCATCCCGCGACCACCAGGCCGTTGGAGACGTTGGCCGACACCACGTTGCCCGCCCGGTCGCCCCCCAGCGGCCCCATGGCCCCGCCGATCCAGTTGTGGTCGCCGACGACGTGGATGCCGTCTCCGCCGTTGGGAATCGCCTCCAGCCCCGTCGAGTCCACGCCGACGAAATTGCCCTGGACGATATTGTTGGACGGCGTGGTCGTCTCGTTGCCGACATGGATGCCGTCGCGCAGGTTGCCGGAGACGTAGTTGTGCTCGTATTGTTCCTCGCCGCCGATGACGCAATCCACCAGCCCGTCGCCGCGGATGCCGTCGAGATTCGGAATGGCCTGGTTGCCGTGGAGGCTGAAATAGACGCCGACGTCGTTGTTGTAGACCTGCACTTCGCGGCACGCCGAAAGCCGGATGCCCGACTCGCCGTTGCCGCCGACGTGGTTGCCCTCGAAGGTGTCGGTGCTGCCGCCGATCCAGGCGTTGCTCACGCCGTACAGGAAGATGCCGTTGCCGGAATTCGGCTGGTTCGTGCCGTGCCAGTGGCCGATCCAGTTGGCGAAGATGCGGGTGCCCTCGCACGCGCTGTCCGGCGCCTGCCATTCGCTGCGCTCGATGAAAATGCCGTGGCCGCCGTTGCCCGCCACCACGTTTTCCAGCCCTTCCTGGCGCATGCCGATCGTCAGGTTCGAGCTGTTGACGACGTGGAGGCCGTGGAGGCCGTTGTAGCGCCACAGGCCCAGCTCGGGCACGTAGCCGATCCGGTTGCCGACGATTTCCGTGTCGGAGCAATCGAACAGCCACACGCCTTCCAGCCCCGAGCCCACCACCCAGTTGCCCCACAGGTCGTTTCGGGGCGAACCGTGCAGGACCAAGCCGCGCCCGCCGTTGGCGCGCATCAGATCCTGCGGACAGACACCGATGCGGCAATCCATCACCTGCGCGGCCGGGCAGTTGGACAGCACGATGCCGTCGCCCGCGGAATCCACCACGAAATTGCGATACAGCGCGTTGCTCACGCCCCCGGACACCTCGATGCCCGTCCCGCAGCCGCCATAGACGTACAGCCCGGCGTTGCTGGCGCAACCCACCCAGTTGCCCCGGATGCCGGCGAGCCCGCCGGCCGCACGGATGCCCGGCCCGCCCGCCCCCACGATTTGGTTGCCCTCGCCCCCGTCGGGAAACTCGTCGCCCACCACGTTGTCCTCGCCGACCGCCTCGATGCCCGGTCCGCTGAAAGCGATGGTCGCCCCGCCGTTGGTCTCGAAGCCGATGCGGTTCTCCCGGATCCTGCCGCGGGCGCCCTCCAGCCGGATGCCGTGCGCATTGCTGAAAACCAGATTGTGCCGGAACTCGCAGTCGTTGCCGGCGATGCGCACCCCGCCGATCGCGAACAGCCGCGAATACCGGATGGAATTGAAGTCGCCCGCGACCGAAATGCTGAAGTTGGTCGTCTCGTGGTCGCTGATGTCGCACTGGGAGATCTCGTTGCTGTGGCCGGCCACGGCCAGGCGGTTCGTGATCGCGCAGCGGTAGATGTAGTTGCCGTCGCCGAACAGCTCCAGCTCGGACATCTCGACGTCGGCGAACGACAGGTTCGTGCCGAGCGCCACCCGCAGCGCCGCGCCCGTGAAGGTATTGGCCAGAATGTCGCCCGAACCGATCCGCAGATACAGGCTGTTCGACGCGCAATCGAACGTGTTGCCGGACAGCGTGGCCTGTCCGGCCCTAAGCTCGCCGCCGTGGAACTCGTTGTTGAGCACCGTGCCCGACGCCAGCGTCACCTTCCCCAGCCAAACGGCATTGCCCTCGAACGCAACCCCCTCGCCCAGCCCCTGGGCCTCCGCATAGCCGTCCAGCAGGCAGTCGCGTACCGACACGGGATTGCCGTTGGCCGACAGCCGGCCGGCGGGCGACAGATGGCAGTCTTCGAGCGCCCCGCCGCCGCCGGCCTCGTCGTAGATCACCTCGTCCATCCGCACGTATGCGGCCCCGCCGCCCCGCGTGAACCGCACTCCGTCGATCCTCGTGGAACTCCAGTCCAGCCCGTTGATCTGCACGGGGGCGAGAAACGTGGCCGTCGCGGCGAAATCCAGGTCCGTCGCCACGTTGACGACGTGCGTTTCCGCCGTCGCCGAATTCACACCCGCGATCGCCCACGCGAAGTCGTGCGTTTCCACGCTCAAGTCTTCGTTGGTGTACGCCAAGTCGTCGACGACCCACGTCGCCGCCCCCGCCTCCGCCGCCGCCCATGCCACAACCGCCGCCAGCAACCGCCGCACCATGATGAGGTTCCTCCTGACGGCACGTTAATCTAGCACGTTGACCCTCCGGAAATCAATAAGACCATAAACGGCATCCCGCCTTGAGCCCGCCCCACCTGAACACCATTCATCTCGCCACCGTCGGCCAGTTTGATCAGCAGGCATAGGCCCCAAACAGGCGCACCACTCCGGAACAAAACCCGAGTATCCGCCCTCTGCCCCGGGCTTATTCCACCAGCCGAAGCTCCCGCAGCCACGCCCGCACGTCTTCGCCGGCATCTGCCACGGCGTCGCCCCGGAAGGCCCGTCCTTCGAGCAGTGTCGCCCCCGGCGCCAAGCGCTTCACGTCCTGAACGCCTTTTCCCATGCCTCCGCCCCCGTGGGTCATGAATGGCACGATGGTCTTGCCCGTGAAATCGCGGCCGGAGAGGAAGGTCATGACCGGCAGGGCGATCGTGCTGAACCAGTTGGGCGAGCCGACGAAGATCACGTCGTACGGAGCGAGGCTGGGCACTTCCGACTTCAACTTCGGCATCATGTTGTCATTCAGCTCCTGCCTGCCCCGGGCCAGCACGTCGCCGTAGGCCGCCGGATACGGGTTGGCCGGCACGATCTCAAAGACGTCCGCGCCGGTCGCTTCTTGGATCCGCATGGCGATGACACGGGTATTGCCGGTGTGCGAGAAATACGCGACCAACATCTTCTTGCCCCCTTCCGGAGGCGTCTGGGCCGTGGCGCCCGTTTGCGTAACGAGCGCAGCCAACATGGCCAGCATAAAGGCTTTGATCTGCATGTTCATCGCGACGCCCCCAAATCAGGCCTTCTTGGCCTTGCGCTTGGCCTTCGCCTTGTACTCCGCCTTCTTCCCCTCCCCCAGCATCGCCGCGACCTCCCGTTTGCCCTTGCCCTTCAGTTCCTGGAGCCGGGCCATGGTCGCTTTCCTGCGGATCTCCACCTTGCCCTCGACCTTCTCCCAGTTGACGATGGTGGGCACGCTGACGCCGACCAACTTGCCGAACTTCTCCTGGGTCAGGCCGGTTTTCTTCCGCATGGCCCGGACTCCTTTGCCAGTTATCCAGAAGCGGCCCTGCGGTTCGGTCTTGGACGCCAGAACCTTCTCAGCCTTCGGCGCCGCCCGCCTGAGCGCGGCCACCTCGCCCTGAAGCGCGTCGATCTGCTTGCGCAGGCCGGCGATCAGGCCGCGGTAGTTCGCCGACGCCTTCTTGACGGGCGCGACGACCTGCTTTGCCTCCTTGCGGGCCAGGCGGGAGATTTCGGATTTCAGGGCGGACATGATGTTAGGCATACAATTCCGATCCTCTGTTCAATTTTTAATCTACGGGGCACATTGTCGTTAATTGACGCCTAAATTCAAGGTCTCAGCTTCACGACCGTCGCGCCCCACCCGCCCAGGCATTCCGGCGCCAGGCCGAACGACGCCACGCCCGGAAGCCGCCTCAAAACAGCATGCACCCGCTCCCTAAGCTGCCCCGTCCCCTTCCCGTGGACGGTCCTGACCTGCAGGATGCCCCGCTTCCGGCACTCGGCTAGGTATTCAGGCACCAGATCGACCACTTCCTTCGGCCGGAACAGGTGCAGATCGAGCGTGCCGTCGATGGGCCACTCGGCAGGTTCGGGGGCGGGAATGGCTTCTTTGTCGGGCACGGCAACTGGACTCATCCTACTTGGATTGGCCTTCTGTTGCTACGTCGCCGATAGCTAAAAAAAGAGGGCCCGCCGTCGGCAGTTCCCTCTTTGTGTGGCCATCGGCTACCACGCGCTTGCCTTTGAACGGGCGTGACGGCAGAGCTCCCGCTGCCAAGTGGCCATCAGTGACGACGACCAGCGAGGCGAGCGCGCGATGTCGGCCAATACAGTGGATCCCCAGCGCGCTTTAACCTGCTTCCCGATCGCCTGCTTGATTTGGGTTATCCGCGGCGCGCTGATGTGAAATCGGCTCGCCAATCGGTCCAACTTGTCGCCATTGGCAGTAGCTTCCACTATTGCCAATTCCCGGTCGTCGAGGTCCGCCAACAGCGATTCCCAATCAAGTTCGCGGCCGGCGATCTGGCTTGGATCTTCGGTGTCATTGCTAAGGACGTCGTGCAGCGTCGCTCCCGCATCCTCATCGTCGCAGGGCAGATGTTCGTCCATCGAGGCCAGCGTCGAGTTTCCGTCGAGTTGGCAGGCGGGGCACATCGCGTCCGTTCGGGTTGCGCCATACGAACGGCGGCCGGATTTTGCGCGCTGAACTGCGTAATACGCGACGGATGCGGGATATATCGGCACCCCTCGGTTTTCACAGCTTTCTAACGCATACGCGGCTTGCGCCGCCGTGTCTTGAATTAGCTCATCAACGTCTTCGCAGCCAACACGCTTCACGCTGTTGGGCACCGCAGATTTGATTCGCGGCAGGACTTGTTCGATTAACATTCGCGCGGTTGCAGGGCTCATATTTGTCACCTCGATGTTGTTTTGTTGAGGTGACCGGCGCTGCACACGCCGCGCCAACGGCCACCAAATCGGTGACCGCCCGCGGCGGTCTTTAGCTGCATCGCAAAGTTTTGATGGGTCAGCGAAATTCGACGGACAATCCTTTGGCGCGAAACAAGTCGCCGGCTTGTCGGTTGAGCCTGTCGACGAAGTTGAGCCGCTGCGCCTTGAGATTCTCTCCCGTCAGCTCGGGCGTCGTCTTGCTCAGCAGGTCTAGCAGCTCGATCTCGATGGACCGGCCGGAGGCTAAATCCCGAAGCAACATGAATCCTGACCTTTTCGAAAACGTTCTCACGCTCTGGTAGTCCAGCGCGCTGTCGAGAATGGTCGGGGCAGGTAGCTGAACGGACACTCGGCTGCCGACGACCTCGATGTCGTCAGGGGCGACCTTTTCCAATTCAAGGCCAAGGTACGTTCGGCGGTTGGCGACCGCGTGGCCGACGCGCGGCCCCAGCAAGAAGTTTCCGCTGTCCAAGGTGGCCACGGCGATCTCGCGCTGGGTTTGTAAGACCAGGAATGCTTGGGGAATCGAACGCAATACCTCCAGGGTAAGCGATCGGACGGCACGCTCGGTGTGACGGACGACATATACGGCAAGAACGGCGATCCCCCCTAGCAGGAGGACGAAGCATAGGATCTTGATGAATCGCATGTTTGCCTCCGAAATCACCAGGACGAAAACCGGCCGAAGAGGAGCAACAGCAGCAAGGCGTACAACAGGAGAATTGGCATAGAATTCCTAGGTTATGAGGTGGAGTTTGACCGCCGAAAACGGCGGGGACGGTGGGCGGCAGAACGGTCCGTCGAGCACGGACAACTTACGCTCCCATATAATATGCCGCGCTATGCGTCTAGATTCACTTGTGGAACGCGTTCCACAATAGAGTGATCTGGCCGGGACTTCCGGTGGGACACTATTTTACCAGGGGGGTTGCCCGGTTTTTATGTCCGACTGCCCCATGTTGCGCCTTGGCGGCTTCAATCAGGTTCAGTCGGCGCACATTTGATTAAGCCACATTATATTACGTCGATTTTCGATAGCTATCTTCTGCTCACCTCGACGACGGCAACGAGAGGGCCGTAGTCGATGCAGACTACCACCCCTCCAAAGCCGATTACACAGTCTCCAGCGGTTCCGTGGCGAGCCCCAGAAAACCCCCCGGTACGCCCTCTTATGCAGGGAAAGAAGTCCCTAAATATGAGGTCGCGAACCCCCGTTTTCTACCCCAGTTGCCCCGGGGCTCTTGTGGACAGGCAGGGCCCGGTCGCGACAAAATATTTAGGCGCATCTCAGGCGACGGAGCGCACTACGCATCGGCCCCGCAGTCGTTTTGTGCCTGCCCGCTACACGGGCAACAACTAGGCGTTCGAGATGAATGTCGAACTGCCGCCCGCTGCCTGAAACGAACCCCGTCAGCCTCATGCGTTCGAAGCCGGCGGGGCGGCGTGCATCAGGGAGTATTTGCAGCGCACGCGTGAATCAGAGTATTTCGTTCGGCCTCATGATGTTACGGGTTACTATTCGCCCTGTTTTGACTTTGGAGACTTTGTTCCACCCCATGTGTATGCGCGTATGATGCCGACATCTTTTCCACGCGTAACAGGGGTCATGAAAGTCAGCAAAGTCATAAACGGGGCCTATTTCTGCGCTAACACTTTCTGCGCCAGAGCGATACTTTGAACCAAGGCCGCCGCCCTGTTGGTGTCATGGACAATCCATTCTACGCCGTTCGCCCCCTTCGATTGTTTGCAGAGCCGCAACCCTCCAACGATACGGTCCTGCCTGTAGAAAAAGTGGCGACCAATTTTTTTGGCCGTAACGGGCCCCTTCTGAATCGCTTCCACGATGGCCTCGTGGATGGTCTTGTCGATCACTGTGGGCGGTGCGATGCCGGCACGCCCTCGGCGGCTGTCCTCCACGTCGTTATAGATTTCCAGCACGTCTCCCGCCGTGAACGAACGGCCCTCATAGCAATCGAGAAGCGCGCGGAGAAATTCGCCCCACGCGTCGTTTTCCGGATCTGCGGCCTGGCCTTCGCGCATCACTTCAAGCGGGTCGGCTAGCTCCAGGGGGAAGAAGTTGGACATCCAGGCGATGGGCTGGCGCACAAGTTCATCCCACTTCTCGAACGAAGACGTGACACCCGCCGACTTCGGTCGGCCGGCTGCCATCCAGGCCTTGATGATGATCAACACGTCGCGAACCAGCCCGTGGCGGCGTTGAAGGCAGTACGCTTCGGGGTCGAAATCGAACTCGCGGACGAACGGCATGTCCATCTTTGGATCGATGCGGCAGCGGAACATGCGCCGCGGCATATCCCCGGCGAGCAGCAGGTTGTTGCCGGTAAACAGCCAAAGCGCGTTGTTCGGCGCCGTGACGTCCTGGCTCTTCCCCAGAAAGCGATCCGAGAAGTAGAGCGACGTCAGCAGGGCGGCCATCGCCTCGCTGTTGAAGGTCCCGACGATGTTGTCCCATACGACGCACCTTTTGCCGGCAAGGAGGATGGCCAAGATGCGTTTTCGGATTTCCTCGTCGCCTCCGCCACTGACGTGCGGCGTGATGCTGGCCTTGAGCCCGGTCGCCACGGCGTGTACGCATTTGGCGAGCAGGGTCTTGCCGCTGCCTTGTATTGGCGCATCAAACCCAAATCCCGGACAGGTGCCCGTGCCAGTGCGGACTACGGCCGAGATGAGTGCTGCGAGCATGATGGCCCGGTCTTGCGGCCCCACGAACGGGAACTTTCGGAACGGGTGCATGATCCGCTCGTAGGCGGCCATGGCTTCTTCCAGCGTCGGCGATTCGGGCACCGGCTGTACACCTTCTTCGTCGATGCACAGAAGCAGCTTGGTCTCTGGATCATAACCGCTTTCGGACAGTATCCTGCCGTCCGAGGAAATTGTTTGCGAGGTTACGATGGCCGCAAGTTCGGGCATTCTTCGCAACTGTCCGATCGACGTGAGCACATTTGCAACAGCGACCGAGGCCGGCAGAAGCTTAGTCACGATTGTTCCGTTGCGTCTTGGCACTTGGATGTAAAACACGCAATGTGTACTCATCCAGTACAAGAGGCTGAGCGGATTGACAGGGACCATTGTATCGCCGTCGAGCTGGATCAGCCGTCCGGCGTGCTCGTAGAATTCCTTCGACTCGCGCATGGCTGTCAGGACACCTTCATAGACCTGGGCTTCGCCCCCTTTGAGGACCTCAATCATTGTCGGGCTCCGCACGAGCTTGAACGTTCGCCCCCCGTGGGCATACGAGAAAAGCCGGGGAGGTCCGCCGTTCAAATACAGCCGGCCGACCGGTCGCCCGCCGTCATAATCGGGTTCGGCGGGATCCAGGGTGTCGGCCCCGTGGTATTTGGCGGGGTTGTCCAGTATGTCCTTGGTTGAGACCGAGACGACTTCCCCATTTTCGACGACCGGGATGAGAAAGTCGCCGGCCAGAAGACCTCCTTCTATGGCTCGGCGCACGGTTGTGCGGGCCGCCTCGACAGCGTCCGCCGTAGCGTTGCCCCCTGCCATGCGGGCGGCGAGTCGGTTGATATGCTCCTCCTTGACCCTGGCCGCCTCTGGAGCAGCGGCGGCCTTGGCCGCTTCGATGGCGCTGCGCGCCCGCTGTTCGTCCGCGTCCGAGGGCTTCGGGATATCCGTCAAGAGCCGTACGAGCCGCCCGGGACGAACAAAAGGCGTCCCCCGGCGTTGGACAAGGGGCGACACGCATTCCGCCCCTGCGGCGAAGTCCAGACGGTTCGTCTGCCAAACCGTTGAGTCGACGACCGTCCTTGGTAGCAGACTGCCGGCGGTGCTAATTTTGATGTACCCGTGACCCTTTGCCCATAGGTGAGTTTGAAGCCTCTCGCCAGCTTCGGGAATGTCAATGGCGTTCTCGACCAGGTAGTAGAGCCGCTGTCCAGCAAGGCCTCGCACCTGTGTACCCGTATCCTCGCGATATATATTTGAAGACGATGACGTCCAATGGACCAGCCCGCAGGCTGCGAGATCAGGGCAAACCGCTTCGACCGTCTTGATCAGTTCGTCTCTGGTCAGAACTGTATTGGGGTCTTCTGGGTCGTAATCCAAGAGGAACACCCCCGGCCCATCCGGCCATTGCATGCTCTCCTTGGTGCGGCAAACCGCAGATGCAGGCTTTCCGGCCGCCAGCCAGTTTTGCCTGGTCATTACAGGCCCCTCGGCAATCGGGGGAATTCCATACGCCAAAGCCTGGGACGGTTTAAGCGTCTGCAGCAGGGCTGCGAATTCATCAATGTTGGCGATGCCGACAACTTTGGCGTGGCCTTCCACCATTTGACCGCCCGAAATCTTTTCGGGCTGAGCGTTCTCATCAAGCCGCCACAGCTTGGTCAGGCGACTGGGAATAGTTGCTGAAAATTGGGTGAGACGTGCGTTCATTGCGACACCTCACTTGATCAATGCGATGACATCAGCCAGACGAAAGCCACAGGCTCGCTTCCTTCCTGGGAGCTTCACCCGGCGAAGCTCATTGGATTGCGCGAGCATATCAACAAAGCGGACTGATCGCCCGAACATTTGAGCAACATCCTTGCGTCTGACGACTTTTGCGTCGTCTTTTAATGCAGTTCGGCTTGATGGCGAACCGCTTCCTGCAGCATCCATGGCCGAAAGAATTTCGAGCCGGTTTTCGGGCGTGAGCGAAGCATCGGCCTTCAGCATTGCCCTGATCGCATCCTTAGTAGTTGGCAGCATCCTGTTTCTCCTTCTGGCGACTTCAATCGCCAAAGAAGGGAAACGGGCATTAACTAGATGCTGAAATTGATACGATTCCTGAAATTATTGACGCAAATGGCCTTCTTGCCTAGGCAGACGATAGGCAACATATCGCCCCAGTGCCTAATGCAGCATATCTACTCTTGATTGTCGTCGCTGTCGTTTTCACGCGTGTTTTCCAGCAATGCTGGAGAATATACCTTGCGACCCCTTTTATATGCCGCCTCAATCTGCGTCTCTACATTTTTAAATACACTCGAATCCACGTGAAGCTGGCTGATCTTGGCTCCGTTCAACAAATTGGTCTCGATGTTCTTCAAGCGTAGTTCTGCGGTTTTTCGGGGCCATTTCTTCTTTCGCTCCATGTCGTAGGTATTCATATGGTCGACCAATGCCGCGCTTAACACTGCATAGTGAGAGGGAGGCGTCCGGATCGACTCGTCAAGGGCGAGGCAGTCGTTTGCCAATTTAAAAAGAGCTGCTTCTTTGATATCCAATTTTTTCTGGATGCCGATACCTGCCCTGCATTTTTTGCCAGACCACCTATTCAGCATTCGTAACACACATTGCTCTATTCTCTGCTCTTCGAGATGATCAACCCATTCGATATAATCTCGCTCCATTCCCTCGAGCCAGCATTCTCCCTTGATACCCCACTCGCGGATGGATTTTGCTTCCGCAACAGTTGCCCCGTAGATTAAGGGCCAGCGATCTTTTCCGCTTGCGATTTGATTTGCTGTGCCCATGTTCACCTCTCTTGCTGTATTCGATTCAGTTAGAATTCTCGGCAGCTAAAGCTTCGAGTCGCTGTTTGACGGCCTTCCACGTGTCAGCGTTCAGATCCGCAGCTAACAATCGTATGCGAACGCTCAACCATTTGGGCAGCGTCCCCTCCCCGCTAGGTTTAATACTTTTCGCTGACGCGCTCTGATCGCCCCCGGACATAGTCGGCATGGGCACCTTTGCTGTGAGCTGTTTAGGTGCACTCCCGATACGAGCAGCCAGTTCAGTGGCAAGTTCCTTGCCTATCTGCTGGTAGTGACCGAGCATATCGTCAGTTGCGTGGCCTGTGATGGTCCGAATCATCTTGGCAGGAAATCCCACCTCGGTGGCAGCTGTCACAAAATGGTGCCTAAGGCTGTGAGCGCCAAAGATAACTGCCTTGCGCTGCCGGCCCTGCCGGACCTCATTGGTCTGAAAACCTGCATCCGTGAACACCTGTGTGATGCGCTTGGTAAGCATGGTGCGGTCGTTTTTGTACTCTTTTGCCAGGGCCGGGAAGACATAGGCTCGAGTATCCAGCACCAAACCCTTTTGCCGTCGGTTCAATACTTCCAGAACTGCAGGGAAGATCGGAATAAACACCTCTTCGCCGTTCCTCCGAGCAGTCTTCTTCGGGATCACGGTGATCACGCCGGACGTGAAGTCGATGGCGGCGAACTTGAGCAACACCCCATCGGCAAGCCGGAGGCCTGTCCAGCCGAGCAACAAGAACAGATCTCGTAGTTCCGGATCTTTTTCTGCAGCGGCAAGCAGCGCCTCGAACTGGCCGGGCGTAAGGTTGTGCTTCCGGTTGGACCGCTTGTTCCATTTCTTTGGAGTGATCTCCAACCAGGGGTTCTTCGCTGGATCACTGCTGACCAGAATCCGCCATACAAGTCGGAGCAACCGAAGGTGCTGGTTGAAGGTCGAGGGCGCCATTTTGGCGGCCTGCATGTCTTCGGCATACTCCTCGGCTAGATTGGAGGTCACTTGGTCAATCCGCTCGACGCTCGGATGGGCACTGGCAATCCATTTGGAGAATCGACACCATTCGGCTTTGTACTGCTGTAGGGTTGACTCGCCGGAGTCGGGCCGCTTCTTAGAAGCAATATAGCGATCCCAAACGGCCGCGATTTCCGGTGGCGGATTGGCTGCTGCCTTCAGCCGTGCCTCTTCGTCTTCGGTATCCTCGAGGCGATGTACGACGGACTTCAGCACTTCAGCCCGGCCGCCAAGGGCGTAAGGTGCCAGTATCTCTTTGCGCTTGCTCTCTGCCTTCTTGAAGTTGGCTGTCTCGGTTGACCGGACAACGGGGACCCCGTCAACCATGATTCGTACGTACCAGGTGGGGCGTTCCTTGCCGTCCTTTCCCTTTTTCCTGAACAGGTAGCCGGTACGACTTTTCATCTCTCGCCTTCTTGCGCTTGCGCTCGTCTAGATGCGCAAAGCCTCCCCCTTGAAGGCGCATAAAGCAACCATAAAGAACTACCGCCCCGGCGAGCATTTTCGCGAGGGCGGCGTATTTCGTTGCTATACTTTAAGTTAAGTGGCGTACCTGACAGGAGTTGAACCTGTAACCTTCTGATCCGTAGTCAGATGCTCTATCCAATTGAGCTACAGGTACACCGAATAGGCTGTGTGTTGTACACCACCGCCCCGGTTTTGGCAACCCCCCTCTTCAACTTTTCTCGTCCGCGAACGGCGCGGTCCCGACGGAGCCGTCCGCGTTCTTCACGAGCATTTCGATCTTCTTTTCGACTTCGTTGAGCTTAGAAGAGCACAGTTTGACCAGTTTCTGGCCCTCCTCGAAGGCCGCCACCATCTTTTCCAGGCCGAGTTCGCCGCTTTCCATCTCCGCCGCGATCTCCTCCAGCCGCGCCAGGGCCTTCTCGAAGCTCTGGGCCTTTTCCGCTTTCTCCGCCATCTCGTCCTCCTCCCGCCGCGTCCACGGTGGATCGCACCGCGCCGTCGGCGAATTCCGTTTCCAACTTCGTGCCCGGCGGCGCCTCGGCCGCCGACCGCAGGATTTTCCCGCCGCGCAGGCGGGTCAAGCTGTAGCCGCGCGCCAGCACGCCCTTGGGATTCAGCATCCGCAGCTGCGCCTCGGCGTGTTTCAGAGCCTGGCGGCTCTCGTCGAGCCGCATCCGCGCCGCCAGTTCCATGCGGCGCGACGCGGACACCGTCCGCTGGCGCACGAGCTGCGGCAGCCCCGCCAGCGCCTTTTGCAGGCGCACGGCCAGAAAATCCACGCCTTGCTGGAGCTGCCGCACGGCCTGCAGCGGATCGCGCAGGCCCGGCGCGCGCGCCGCGCGGTCGAGCCGGTTGCGCCAAGCCAGCGTCGCGGCGCGCGCCCCCAGCGGCAGCCGCCGGCGCGCATCCGCCACGCGCCGTTCCAGTTCGGCCTTGCCCTGCAC
>ERZ1645187.3295-NODE-3295-length-13665-cov-113.228068_pt1 | contig 13665 bp, 10 predicted proteins | sample MGYA00575352_ERZ1645187 | MGnify/ENA primary metagenome ERZ1645187 (study PRJEB40837, sample SAMN11349314) | freshwater sediment metagenome | isolation source: river sediment | host: Sediment | place: India: Wazaribad , New Delhi | collected 2017-02-21 ...
CGCGTGACGGGAATGGCCGGAAAGAGGGAAGAAAGCAGACCGGCGCGCGCCTCGGCCAGTTCGTTCAGAACGAGCGTGCCGCCGGCGACCTCGGCGAGGATGGCGAGAAGTCCGGTGCCTGCCGACGGCTCAAGCACCCGGTCAGCCGGCGTGATGGCGGCGGCATGGGCCGCGGCCAGGCCGAGCGGGATCGGCGTTGAGAATTGCTGGAAGGTCTGGCTTTCGGCAGAGCGCCGCGTATGCGTCGGCAGAAGGCTGGCGATCTTCGTCAGCAGGATAAGGCGCGCTGCCGGAAAGCCGGATTTGCGGAAAAGCGCCTTTCCGTATTTGCGCAGGAACAGCACGGTCGCCGCCTCGCAGGCGTCATAGGCCGTCTTCCAGTCCCAGGCGCCGCTCGCGTCGGAGGCGCCGAACGCGGTTTCCATGGCCGCGCGCAGGGTCGCGGCGTCAACGCGCTCGCCGCGTTCAAGATTGGGCAGCAGCAGGCTCGCCGCCACGAAGATCGCTGCGGAGATTCTTTGATCGGAGCCGAGCGGATGGGGTGCGGCAGCGGGCGCCGCCGATACGGATGTCATGTTCATGGGAACAGCCTCGCGAGAGCAGGACAGGATCGAGCCCGCGCAGCGCTCTCTCTCGACCGCACCGGCTCAAACCCGTCCCGGCCTCCCTCTGCCTCTCATTCGGCAGGCCATGGCCAACATGACAAAAGCGCCCCGGCCATATGGCGGGGCGCTTCAAGAGGTGAGATCCAACCTCGATCAGCGATCGGGATGAATGAAGCCGTTCGGATCGTCGGGATCGGGCGGCAGATAGGCTTCGTAGGGATTGCCGTCGGCGAGATGGCCGAAGGGCGTGAAGACATAATCGCCGTTGTCGCGCCCCACGGCGCAGATGACGTAGCGTGGCGTTCCCGTCGCGGCGTCGAGGCACTCCATGAGTGCGAGACTGCCGTCCGCTGCCGCGCGCAGCAGCGTCTGGAAATTGGTGCTGGCGTGTGCGGGAATGCTCATATGTGCTCTCCCTCGTCGGAGAGTGTCTCAGCGAGCCAGCCATCGGTGTAGGTCCAACCGATCGTCTCGCCGGTCGCGAGGTCGAGGACGTGCGCGCCGCCGCCGAACCCATCGAGCCAAGGGCGCGAGCAGGTGTTGGCGTATTGGAAACCCCATCGGCCCGTCAGCCCGAACTCGGCGGCGCAGATCTTCACGAACTGAATCAGCCGTTCGGGATCGCCGGTCACATCATCACGCATCCAGAGCTGAGAGCCGCCATGTTCGGGCTGGATCGACAGCAAGAAGCCTTCCGAAGGCGGCTCCTCCGACGCGCCGTCCTCGGACAGCTTGTTGTAGAGGTCGAGCGCGCGAGCGGCGTTGTCGGGCGTGCCGACGTCAAGCAGGCACGAGAAATGAGTGAAATAGTCAGCCATGATGGCCTCCTGAAACGAAAACGTCCGGCGCGATGGCCGCCGGGCTGAGGAACGGATTGGGAAGGACAGCGCGGGACGATTGAAGCCGCCCCGCGCCGATGCGCTATTCGGCAGCGACGACGTGCAGGACTTCGTCCTCTTCGTCGGAGGGTTCGTCATCGTCGGTGAGGAAGGCTGGCAGCGCCTCGTCGCCTTCACCGCTTGTCGCGGGCTCGTCATGCTCGATCATGCGCAGCGGTTCGGGCAGCCAGCCGCTGTCGGCGAGCAGGCGTTCGGCCTCCTTCGCCATGTCGCCTTTCTTGAGATGGTCGATGAGCTGTGCGGCGCGATCGCCCGCACCCTCGCGCACCGCAGCGAGGATGCGCGGCTTCGTCACGCGGCCAAGATAGTTCTCGACGGTCGGACGGAAGCCCACCTCCACCATGTCGAGGCCGGTCGCACGCGCCAGCCGATCTGCCTCGGCCATGCGGCGGTCGAGGCCCGATTGCGAGGCGCCGCTGCCACTGAACGGATTGGGCCGCTCATAGAGCGCGTTGATGCCGTAGCTGACGCAATGGGCGAGGAGCGCCAGGCGGCTGGCGTCGTCGAGAGTGGCGAGCCAATCCCACAACGCGTCCTCGTCCGCAGGCAGATCCGCCTTCCAGTCCTCGTGCCGCTGGGCGATAGACTTGGCATAGGATGTCTCGCCAAGATCCTTGCTCTGTTCGCGGAAGAAGACGTGATTGACGGACGCCTGCAAACTCGCGCCGGACGTGCCGGTGCGCTGGAAGGTGTCGCGCACGAGCTTGTGCAGCAAGGCCGTCATCGCGACCTGCGGATTTGCGCCGACCGCATCGCGAAGCGCGAGCGTGCGGTGCGCGGTCAGTTCCGTGACGAGCCGTTCGGGCAGCGGCTTGATGACATCTTCCTCATCATCCTCCTCCGGCTCGGCCGACTGGCCGCCGATCGCGATGATGGCGCGTTGGACGCTGCCGGTGTTTTCGGCGCCAGCAGAGGCCCCGGTGGGATCGGCGACGCCATCGACCTCATGGCCCCTGGCGTCGACCGGCGCCTCGTCCTCCGGCCGGACATAGCCACGACGAACGACAAGCTCGCCTTCGCGATCGACGCTGACGAACACGCCGGCGCGCACGATCTCAGCTGGATCGTAGATAGCCGGGCGTTGCTCGAATGCTTCGAGCGCAGCTTCGATTTCGTCCATGCGCTGGTCGATCTCGTCGGGCAGTTCGTCGGCTTCGGAATATTCCGCCTCGAGCCGGTCGTACTCCTCGCGTAGCGCCTCGCGAGCCGCGCGCTCGTCGTCGGTGAGATCGACAGCGGTGCCACTCATGACGCGAAGGCCGTGATCGTGGCCATAAGGCAGATCAATATCGACGCTGATCCACTTCCAGCCTTCGGCCGCGATCTCATCGGCGATCGCCTTCAGCTTCTCGGAGACCAATCGGTCGAGCAGCGCCGGCTCCTGAAGCCAGCCACCGTCATCGGTCTCGAACAGGTCGCGAAGGATTTCGCCACCCGCCGCCTGATACGCTTCAACGCCGACAAACTGCGCCCGCTTGTCGGATGCGGGAATGGAGGTTTCGGTGAGGAACTGGCGGATGTGCCAGGGTTGGCGACCATGGGAATGCTGGACCGCCTCCCAGACCTGTTCCTGTCGGGCATGGTCCGGGTTGACGGTGAACGCCATCAACATCTCCAGCGTCATGCCATCTTCGGCGTAGATGCTGCACAGCACGGGCGAGACGGTTGCCAGGCGCAGGCGCTGCTTCACGATCTGGACGGTGGTGAAGAAGGCGGCGGCGATCTCCTCCTCAGTCATGCCCTTGGTCCGCATGTCGAGGAACGCGCGGAACTGGTCGAGAGGATGGAGCGCGACGCGTTGCGTGTTTTCGGCCAGGCTGTCGTCCTCGGGAAGAATTGGCGTCGAGGGATCACGCACGACGCAGGGCACCGGCGAAATTTTGGTCAGGCGCTTCTGCTTCACCAGCAGCGCGAGGGCCTGGTAGCGACGGCCGCCGGCGGGCACCTCGAACACGCCGGTCTCGCCGCCATCGGCATCAAGGACCGGGCGGACATTGAGGCTCTGGAGGAGCGTGCCGCGGCGGGCGATGTCCTCGGCCAGCTCATCGATCGAAACGCCGGACTTCACGCGCCGGACGTTGGACTGGCTGAGGACCAGCTTGTTGAAGGGGATATCGCGCGAGGGCGAGAGGGTGAGTTTCTGAACGGCAGGAGCCATCGTGGTTGTCTCCGCGACGGGCGCCGAGAGCCTCTCTCTCGACCCTGAACCCGTCACGAAGCGAAGCGCCGCCCTCTTCCTCTAAAGAGAGCAGCGCCATGGACACTGAACGGTGCAAAGCCAGAAAATCCGTGTCTCCGCCTTTCCGGTTTTCAGAGGATCAGGCCGCCTCCCGCTCATCGTCGGTCATGCCGAGATTGGTGTCCGGTGCGAAGCCAAGTAGCCAGTCGGCAGCCTTGCTCGCTTGCGAGGCAGCGCGAACGATGGCGCGATTGTTCTCGCGCAGCACTTCCAGCCAGGAGCCGATATAATCGGCATGGCGGACGGTAGGTACGATGCCAAGCGAGGCGCAGCAGAAGGCGGCGTTGATCTCGGCCACCAGCTCCTCGAACGCGTATTTCTTGGTGCCGAACGCGCCGGTCAGATCACGGTTCAATCGGTTATGGTGTCCACTGGCATGACCTAACTCATGCAAGGCCGTGCGGTGCCAATTGATTGGCTCGAAATAAGCCTGTGGAGGCGGAACCAGCACGTAATCGAGCGCTGGGGCGTAGAAGGCGCGATCGCCGCCGATGCGGAAGTCGATACCGGTCGCCCGGATCAGCGCCTCGACCTGCGGCTCGATCAGACCGGGCGCAGGCGGCGGGACGATGGTGGCGATCTCGTCCGGCAGGCCGTCGCATTGCGCGGTGTTGAACACCGTGAATCGCTTAAGGAACGGAATGGCGGCTGCTTCCTCGCCAGTCTCTAGCGCGCGACGCTTCTCGTCCTCCGGGGTGAAGCGATCGGCATAGACGACAGTGGTGCCGCGCTCGCCCTTGCGGACATTGCCGCCGAGCGAAAGCGCCTGGCGAAAGGTGAGCCAACTCTGGCCGGGAAAGCCGTGCTGGATGACGGCGCCCCAAAGGATCAGGACGTTGATGCCCGAATAATGCCGGCCGGTTGCGCCATTGCTCGGCATGGCGAGCGGCGCTTTGGTCGAGGCCGATCCCCAGGGCTGGACCCACGGCACGCGCCCGGCCTCCAGTTCGGCGATGATCTTGCCGGTGATTTCGTCATAAAGATTCGCCCGGTCCTTGCCGACGCGCGCTTTGGCATCTTTCCTGAACATCGCGGTTCTCCGCGACGGGCGCCGGAGACCTCTTCTCCAGCCCTCAACCCGTCACGGAAAAACTCGTCCGCACTCTCACTCTCAGGGGGCGTTGCGGGGTCTCCCCGCAGAAGGGGTCGGTCGAGACCTTGGGCTCGGCCGCAGGGGAAGGCGTTCCCCTCCTGGCCTTCCAGATTGCAGTCGCTACGCTCCCAATCAGTGGGTCACTGATTCCCAATCAGCCGAACGTAATGCCCCGTACCGGCCAGGTTTGGGCTCCGACGCGGGAGGAATGTTTTCGCTGCAGGAGTCCCGATTTGGACCAGCCCCCGAAGGAGATTGAAAACTGTCAGAAAACTGCGTATATTTCTGACAGGAGATTTGCCGTGCAACGACTGACCGAACAGATTCTGGTGCATGCCGAGGGCTTGCCCGAGGGTGCTCCGATCGCTGCAAAGGGCCTGCTCCATCTGGGCAATCGTGCCGCGGTGGACCAGGCGTTGTCGCGATTGGCCACACGTGGCCGGCTGATGCGTGCCGGGCGCGGCGTCTATCTGCGCCCTGTTTCGAGCCGGTTTGGCGTTCGGGCGCCATCGGTCGAGAAGGCCGTCGAAGCCCTCGCCGTCCAGCGCGGCGAAGTCATCGTGTCGAACGGCGCTGCCGCCGCCAATGCGCTCGGCCTCACAACCCAGGTGCCTGTGCGGTCGGTCTATCTGACATCGGGCCGTAGCCGGACGATGAATCTGGGGCATCAGGTCGTTGAGCTGCGGCATGCGCCACGCTGGCAATTGGCGCTGGCCGATCGGCCCGCCGGACAGGCGGTGCGCGCGCTGGCCTGGCTGGGGCCGGAGAAGGCAGAAGCGGCCCTGAAGACATTGAAGCGCAAGTTGCCGTCTTCCACGTTCGGTGAACTCGTCGCAGCCGCGCCCCAGCTCCCGAGCTGGCTCGCCAGGTCGGTGGGCAAGGTCGCGCATGGCTGAAGCCTTCCTCACCTTGTCGGCGGGCGATCGGCGCGAGGCTTTGGCTGTTGCCGCCGATCGATCCGGCCGGCCGCTCCATCTGCTGGAAAAGGATGTGTGGGTCGTTTGGACCCTCGCGACGCTGTTCGGGTCCGACCTCGGCGAACATCTCGTGTTCAAGGGCGGCACGTCGCTGTCGAAGGCGTATCGCGTCATTCGACGTTTTTCCGAGGATGTGGATCTCACCTACGACATCCGCGCCATCGCCCCCGACCTGGTGGGCGAGAACGGCGAAGCCCTGCCGAAAAACCGCAGCGAGGAGAAGCGATGGTCGAAGGCCGTCCGGCACCGCCTGCCCGAGTGGGTCGATGGAACGATCCGGCCTCTCCTTGCCAGTGCAATCGACGCACAATCGCTCCCCGCGACACTCAGGGTCGAAAGCGACAAGCTGTTCGTCGACTATGAGGCGACCTCTTCGGGATCGGGCTATGTGGCTCCGAGCGTGATGCTGGAGTTCGGCGCCCGCTCCACCGGCGAGCCGGCCAGCCCGCGCGATGTCGTGTGTGAAGCGGCCGGATTGGTCGAGGGCGTCGAATTTCCAACAGCGCGCCCGCGGGTGATGCATGCCGAGCGGACCTTCTGGGAGAAGGCGACGGCGATGCATGTTTTCTGCTTGCAGGAACGGCTGCGTGGTGAGCGCTTCGCCCGTCACTGGCACGATGTTGTACGACTGGATGATGCGGGGATCGCCACCGCCGCATTGGCCGACCGCGACCTCGCCAACGCCGTCGCCCGCCATAAGAGCATGTTCTTCGCCGAGAAGGCGACCGATGGCGAGGTCATCGACTACGAAGCCGCCGTTGGCGGGAAGCTGCAGCTCGCACCGATGGGTGAAGCGCGCGCGGCGCTGGCCACGGATTATGCGCGCATGGTCGAAGACGGGCTGCTGCTCGAAGACGCCGAGCCGTTCGAAGCGCTGATCGAGCGATGCGCAGACATCGCCGAACGGGCGAACCGCGCGGCGGAATAACAGGAGTTGGGGAAAGCGTGGGGCTGTATAAAGAGTGGTGCGACGCCACCAAGGAAAAGAACAAGCGCAAGCGCTACTGGACCTATGTCGAGAAGGACGGCGGTCGCGACGAGATTCGCGATGATCTCGCCGAGACGATCCGCTCGCATTACGACCGGCTCGAACGCATAGCCGAGGATGTGGAGCGGCTCGGCTACAAGGTCGCCGCGAAGATCCTCAGCGAGGCAATGCCCCAGACGCCGAAGGGTCGTTCCGGCGATCTCGGCGAGATTCTTGCGACAGAGCTGGTGGAAGAAGAGATTGGCCTGCGCGTCCCTGTGCGCCGCCTGCGCTACAAGGACGGCCGCAATATGGCCATGCGCGGCGATGACTTCATCGGCGCCGGATATGATGGGGCCGGCGAGAAGCTCTGGCTCCTGAAAGGTGAAGCCAAGAGCAACGAGAAGCTCGGCAAGGCCACAGTCACGAGCGCCCGCAAGGTGCTCGACCGCGACAATGGACGCTGCACGCCCGATTCCCTGCTGTTCGTCGCCAACCGTCTGTTGGAGAGCAACGACCCGGGCGACAACGAACTGGGCCGCAGCCTCCGTGACGAGGTGGGCCTGAAGTCCCTTCGCGCCGATCGCATCGACCATATGCTCTTCACCGTGTCGGGTAATGGCCCGCACGCTTCGTTGAAGGAGGACCTCGACGCCGCTGGGACCAACCGGGATCACTACGTCGTGAACATTCACGTCGAAGATCACCAGGACTTCATCGCGGCCATGTACCAGGAGGCGGAAGACCTTGGAGACGATTGACGAGCTGACCGCGTTCCTTGCGACCGCGACCGTCGATGGCATCCTCGGGCGCTTGCTCTATCGTGGCGCCGCCTGGTCGCTGATGCGCGAAGAAGGCATGCTGCCGGCGAATGCGCCGCCGCTCGGCGCGACGATCGAAACCGATCTTGCTGAACACGGCTTCGCCCTGCTTCGGGGCGGGATGGCCCTGCGCACCCAGGCCGGTGCGTCGGAATTGACCAGCAAGGCGTTCGAGCGCGCCGCCAACGCCTTCGAAGCCCTGGTGCGCAACGGCGATCCGGAGTCGCCTGATCGCGGTTTCCGTCGCACGATCGCCGCAGCGGCCTATCATCTGGCTGGGTTCTCGGCCGTCTCCTATTCGCTCTTCAACGAGACGGCGGACGACCTCAATGCCTCGCCGGGCGAAACGGCGATCCGACATCTGATCCTGCGCGATCTCGGCCAGTTGCGCGGCTTCGTGCGCGGGTGGCTCGACGACGAGGCGCACAGCGACGAGCAGATTGCCGAAGCGCTGACGGGCGAAGATCCGGACATCGACGAGGCACTGTCGACCATCCTCAACACGACGATCTGCCGGGCGCTGGCGCATTTTGACTTCGCGCTCGATACGGGCGAGCCCGAGCCGATCGAGACCGCGCGGGCATTGCTCGCCACCGCGGTCAGTCTGGCGGACAACGCCGAGAATGTTCCGCTGTGGTGGATATCAAACCTGTGCCGTCACCTAATCGATGACCTCTGGCAGCATTCGCTGCACGAGAACCTGCCGACCGAGCCGCCGGAGGGGACGGAGGAAAAATACCCGGACCTGCGCCGGCTGTTCATCTCGTCGCTCTACGCCCGCAAGCCGTCCGAGGTGGAACTGTGGCCGTCGCAGCGCGAAGCGGCCCGGCGCTCCACGGACGTCACCGACGATCTGGTCGTCGCCCTGCCAACCAGTGCCGGCAAAACCCGCGTGGCCGAGATCGCCGCGCTGATGACCCTATCATCGGCGCGCCGAGTATTGATCGTCACGCCGTTGCGTGCCCTGTCGGCGCAGACCGAGCGATCCTTCAGGAAGACATTCGCGCCGCTCGGCTTCAGTGTCTCCTCCCTTTACGGCGCCAGTGGCCTTTCGGCTGGCGATGAAGACGCACTGCGCTCCCGCGAAATCATCATCGCGACGCCCGAGAAGCTCGACTTCGCGCTGAGAAGCGACCCGTCGCTGATCGACGATGTCGGCCTGATCGTTCTCGACGAAGGCCATATGATCGGCCCGAGCGAACGCGAGATCCGATATGAAACCCTCGTGCAGCGTCTGCTTCGGCGCGCGGACGCAGGCGAACGCCGTATCGTTTGTCTGTCTGCGATCCTGCCCAGCGGCGACGAACTTGATGATCTCACCGCGTGGATACGCTCTGACGAACCGGGCGAGCCGGTGCGTTCCGACTGGCGCCCCACGCGCCAGCGGTTCGGCGCGCTCACCTGGCGGGGCAAGTACGCACGTCTCCGACTCGACCTCGATGACGATGGTCCGTTCCTCGATAAATTCGTCGTGCAGAAACCGGCACGGGGGAAAGAGAAGAAGCCCTATCCGCGCAAGAACTCGCATCTTGCCCTATTTGCGGCATGGGAATTCGCGGGCCAAGGCAAACGGACGCTGATCTTCTCCACCCAGGCGAACTGGGTCGAGAGCTACGGCAAACAGGTCGTGGACCTCTGCAAGCGCGGCTATCTGGACTCGCTGCTCGAGGACGAGGCGTCGATCGCGCGCGCCCTGGAGGTCGGCAAGGAGTGGTTGGGCGAGGACCATCCCGCGGTCGCCTGCCTGAAGGCGGGCGTCGCCATCCACCACGGCCGGCTGCCGAGCCCGTTCCTGCGTGAGCTAGAAGCCCTGTTGTCCGAGGGTGTCCTGAAGGTCATCGTCGCGTCGCCGACACTCTCGCAGGGGCTCAACCTCAACGCCGCCGTCCTGTTAGTGCCGGCGCTGTATCGGGCGTCCGAGAAGATCAAAGGCGAGGAATTCGCGAACGTCGCCGGCCGGGCCGGCCGCGCCTTCGTGGACGTCGAGGGCCTCATCGTCCATGTCATGTTCGATAAGATCGATTGGCGGAAGAAGGAATGGGGGAAGCTGGTCGCCTCCGCCAAGGCCCGCACGCTGAAGAGCGGCCTCATCCAGATCGTCGCCGAGATTCTTGACCGCCTGTCCCGCGAAGGTGTCCTGGATCGCGATGATGCCTGGGAATATCTCGCCAATGCCCGTGAAGCCTGGAGGTCGCCCGAGGAGGAAGCAGCGGTGGCCGAGCGCCTGGCGGCCGGCGCGGAGTATGACGCTGATGGCGACGATGACGAAGGTGGCGGCGAAGACGAAGAAGAGACCGTCGACGAGGAGCCGCTGTCGCAGATCGTCGAGCGCCTCGATGCGACCGTGTTCGGCCTGATCGAAGCACTCGATTCCGATCGCGCCGATTTGCCGAAGCTCTTGGACGAGGCGCTCAAGGGATCGCTCTGGGCGCGCCAGATCGCCCGTGAGGACGAGGATGTCGCCCCGCTGCACAAGAAGGTGTTCGAGGCGCGCGCCGACCTCATCTGGAAGACCACCACGGCGCAGGCGCGACGCGGACATTTCGCCATGGGCGTTGGGCTTGAGGCCGGCCTCACCATCGACGCCATGGCTGATGAGCTGGCCGAACTCCTCGACCGGGCTGACGAAGCAGCGCTTAGCGGCGACGTCGACGAACTTGTCGATGCGCTCGGCGGTCTCGGCGAACGCCTGCTGTTCATGCGGCCCTTCATTCCCGACAAAGCGAATGCGTTGCCGGCGAATTGGAAAGCTATCCTGCGCAGTTGGGTGTCCGGCGAGGATGTGGCCAAGATCGGACCGCAGAACATGCGGGCCGTCGAAGAGGCCTTCACCTATCGTCTGGTCTGGGCGCTGGAAGCTGTCCGCACTCGCCGCATGTCCCTCGGCTGGTCGCCGGAAACGGTGGCAGGCGGCGCCGCGGCAGCGGTCGAAACCGGCGTCCCGCAATTCCTGATGTCGATGCTGATCCGTGCGGGTCTTCCTTCGCGGCGCGCCGCCATGGCGGCGATCGAGGATGCCAAGCCGGTCTTCGTCACGCCCGCCGAGATGCGGGCCTGGCTCGAATCCGACGAGATCACAGCCTACACGGATGCCGACGACTGGCCGACGCCCGACACCGCCGCGCTATGGGCACGGTTCCGAACCGAAGCCCTCAGTGGCGGCATCCAGAAGTGGTCGATCGAACATTACAAGCGCTTGCTCGAGTCCGCAGCCGCCCCGCCTGCCGGCCTCTATCGGATCGTCACCGACGAGGGTGATGGGCGGACCTGGCTGACGACGCCCGACTATCAACGTGTCGCCGCGTTCAAGAAACCGGCGGTCGATCCCAAGCCCAGCCTCTTTTCAGGCCGATTGCCCGGCGGCATCAGGCTGGTGGAGGCCTTGCGTGTCGGGCGCGGGAAACTGCGCTGGCCTACGGCCGATGCGTAATGGGGGGCGATAGCTATGCTCTATGCTTGGGTCGACGACCAGAAACGCGCGCCTGTCGCCAAGGGAGAGCGCACGACCTGCCGCGACTGCGGCGGCTTGCTCAACGCTGTCATGCCCGTCGAGAACACGCCCCATTGGCGACACAAGGCTGGCGACTGCGATCCTTGGAGCGAGCCCGAGGGGCCTTGGCACCTCGGCTGGAAAGAACTTTTCGACATGTCGTGCCGTGAGATCGCTTTGCGCGATCCGGCGACCGGCGAATTGCATCGCGCTGATGTTCTGGTCGGCAGCGGCACCCCTATGGCGACCGTGCTGGAGCTCCAGCACTCCTCAATCAGCGAGGATGAGCGCAACGCGCGGGAAGCTTTTTATCGGCGCGAGCATCGGATGTTCTGGCTGGTTCACATCCATAGTGAAAGCTCGTTCTTGGGAACCTATTTCGGCATGTCGCTCGATTTCAAATCCCGCGTCGTCAATCTCGACGGCAAGGAATTCGCGATCATGCGGTGGATGGGACCGAACAAGCAGTTCATTGAGAAATGGAAGCGCGCTGCTGCACACGTCTTCTTCCATGCGGGTCCGTACATCTTCTATCTCGCCGGTCCCGACGTGGCCTCTCGCCTCGGCAGTCCATTGAAGCGTGGCGAGTTTGCCCTCTGCGCGCTCACTCGCGATGAGTTTGTACGAGCCGTTCGGGGCGAGGACGTTCGATCGACGTAGGGCGCCCGTCAGGGCTGCGATGGATATACGTGATCGATCCACGAAGCGCAGGTCTCGACGACATCGAGCGCCATTCCGGGTGAGTGGATGTCGGACGTGCCGTGCGACAGGAGGCGTAGATGATAGTGTTTCGAGCGCGATCGAAAGCCGCCACTACGTCTGCCGGCGCAGCGCCTGTGAGGCCTACGCTTGCCAGCGCCCCAGAATGGTCCGCGAGCGTCATTCGGCAAGCTGCGCCGTTCTCAACGACACAGAGATCGGCGAACCGCGGGTCAGGTTACAGAATGTTCTCGATCGATTTGAAAGCCATATGACTGATCCGCTTCGTTCGAAACGCAACCGGCTCGTCATAGACCTCATGCGGCCAGGCGGGCCTCCTCTTCGATTTCGCCCGACTGCTGCCCAACTGCTTTGGTCAGGAAACGATCGAGCGCCGCCCTCCGGGAATCGCGATCCAATGCGTAAGCCGTCTGTTTGAATTCGATCCCGTCTAGCAGACCCTGAACATAGCCGGAGATGGTGTCAGCAGCCATGATGAGGGCGGTATCGAGCGTGTGAATATATTTGCTCGTCACCGAGCCCTTGGAATGGCCCACCAACGCCGCGATCGTGACCTCGGTGAAGCCGAGATCATTACCGATGCTGGCGAAGCTGTGACGCAGGACGTGCGGCGTGACATCGGATAGAGGCGAATTCTTGAAGATCTGCTCCCAATGGTTTGGGAAACTGCCGAAGGCGTTGTCCTCGTCCTGACCGGGGAAGACATAGGTGCCCTTCGCGCCCTTGCGGCGTTCCTCTAGATACTCGACCACCGGCAAGCCTACGGGGCGGACGGACACGCCTTCCTTACTGTTCTCCAGGCGCAGGCAGCTTCCGTCCGTATCTGCCTCGCTCCACATGAGGCCGATGATCTCGCTGCGGCGACAACCCGTGAGCGCGATCTGTCGGATGATGTCGACGGTCATGGCGTACTTTTCGATCGCCACCGCCTTAAGCAGCAGCTGCCCGAGCGTGCGATATTCCGCCTCTGTAAGCCGGCGGTCCCGGACATTGTCCTTGGGCTTCTTAATGCCGTGCGCCGGATTGCGCTCGATGATGCCAGACTCGACAGCGTAGGTGAGGATGCCACCTAATAGACCAACCGTGCGGGTCGCCGTACCTGCGCCGCCCCGCACGATCGCCTTGCCGCGCAACTTCTTTGTTTTGACGGACACTCGCGTCTTGCCCGCCATGATATCCTTCAGCACTTTGTTGATGTCGGCCTTGGTCAGGTCCTTCACGCGGCGCGCGCCTATCAGCGGAATGATGTGGCGTTCGATGCGGCCGGTATCGGTGACGATAGTCGTCGTCTTCTTCGGGCGACCGCCTTTGCCGAGGATGAGGCCGGCTTTTAGGTCGTTGAGGTAGAGCGCGCACAGCTCTTTGACCGTGACGGCTTTGTGGTCGAGTTGACGCTCCTCAGCCGGATTGTCGCCGCCGGCGACGCGACCGAGTTGAACCTTTGCCTCTTGCCGGGCCGTCTCCGGCGTCCAGATGCCATGTAGTCCGATGGTGTAGCGACGGGTTCGACCGGCCGAGCGATACTGAATGAGATAGCTGCGCTTGCCAGACGCGAAAACGCGGAGACCGAAACCGGGCAGTTCGTCGTCCCAGATGAAATAGTCCTTGTCGCGAATCTCGACGGCATCCACGACGCGCTTAGTTAGCTTTGCCATATGGCCTCTCCTCCGCTGAAGAGGGGCTGCTTCCGCGGAAGCACCACGGAAGCAGCAGGACGGAAATCGGAGCGAAAGTTCGGATATGGGTTTCGGCGGAAAAAACAGGATTGTCCATATAAATCATGAGGTTGGCGTAGCATGGCGTGCCCTATCGTGCATTTAGGATAGGCAGCCTAAAAAACTCCGAAGGCAGAGG
>ERZ1645187.3297-NODE-3297-length-13659-cov-17.024625_pt1 | contig 13659 bp, 8 predicted proteins | sample MGYA00575352_ERZ1645187 | MGnify/ENA primary metagenome ERZ1645187 (study PRJEB40837, sample SAMN11349314) | freshwater sediment metagenome | isolation source: river sediment | host: Sediment | place: India: Wazaribad , New Delhi | collected 2017-02-21 ...
GGGTCTCTCAGTGACACCAAAGTGGGGTCTCGCAGCGAAGGCAAGGCTGGGTCTCGCATTGATCGGACTTCTACCAAGGCGAGATTGTTACTGAAATACAGGCGGATTCCACAAGGGATGCTTCGCTATGCCACGCCGTTTTGCTTACATAGACCAAAGTTGGAATATGGTTCCGCGGCAAAACGGCTCGCAAAGACGAGGCAGGTTCTATAGTCTGCATTTTCCTTAGCTGACAATAGAAAGAGCCCGCCTTGCAGGCGGGCTCTTTGTGAAAAAGAATATGGTTTACTTGAACAGCAGCGGGATGTAGATGTTCTTGACGCTGGCGGGGAGCGTTACCACCGCCACCGCGCCTTCTTCCACAGTCCCCAACTGATCGTTGGAGTGCATCGCGACGTTGGTCAGCAAGTCGGTGCTGCCTTCGTCCACGGTCACCTGGAAGGTGATTACCACGGGCGGAGCAGGCAGGAGCGCCCAGTCAAAGCAGATAGCGGAGCCGTCCGCGATGGTCAGGGCGGTGTCATTGTAGCTGACAAGCGTACCAACCGTGCCGTCCACGTTTTCCACGCCGATGGTGCCGGAGGCTGCTGCGAACAAACCGGGGGTGATGTTGTCGTAAGCAAAAACAATCTCGTACGCGCCCGGATTATCATCCGGCTGCAGGAAGTACCCGACTTCCATATCCAGGGTCTTGGTCGTATCTGCTATCAACTGCACATCATCGTACTCAATTGTGGCAAACGATGCACCATCTCCAACCAACGAAACGCCGTAGTTGTTAGTTGCGTCGTATTGAACAATAAAGTCATCCCAGAAAAGACCCATGAAGTTATTCGGTTCTGTTGCATCTGGAATCGAGGTATTTGCCGCTGAAACAGCAGTTGCCCAGCCTGTTAGGCCATCTGCGGTAAAGTCCATACCAACGTAATCCACTCCATAAAAATTGAAGGGGGCGTAGGTGCTGAAGGTGCTGTACCAGAACGAGTCGCCATAGATGCTGGCATTGGCGGAGAAACCATAGGAGGTCGTCTTCCAGTCCAGGTAATCATCCGTTGGGTCGCCGTCCGCCATAATCGCAAGCGTACAGTTGGGGTCTTCAGCGCTGGTGGCTGCCACATAATCGCGGTAGCTGGCTGCCACGGGTCCGCTCCAGGTGATGGCGTTGGTGCCTGCATCGTAAACAGCGCCGCCAGTGACAGAGCCGGGTACGTAGGTCACACCCGCAGGAAGAACGTCATTAATTTCGTACGCAATCGGGTCGGTGGTGTAGTTCGTGATTTCAATCGTGTAGGTGATGGTATCGCCGGGTTCAGCGCTGGCCACATCCGCGGTCTTAATCACGTCATCCACGCCGCGCACAACATCCAGCTGCGATACGCCAATCCAGGTGTCGTACGTCGCGTCGGCATAAACATCAATCATGCCGTACAGGCGGTCGCCTGCTTCGGTGTCAATGTCGTGCCAGAGGATATCGAGCGAGAAAGGTTCTCCCGCAGGATTGGTCGTGGGACCCACAACGGTCATGTTCTCCGGGTCAGCGGGTTCGTAAGGAACCAGACCGACGGAGAGGGTAATATCATCCGTTGGCGCGCCGGAACCCTGCCAGTTCTGCACAAGAATCCAGACATCATAGAACTCAACAGGGAAGCCCCACTCGGATAGATATTCAAAGGCCGTACCGGTCGCGCTGCCGCCGTATTCCTCAGCTTCCTGAGGTAAACCGTCAGCATTGATGTCAAAGCCCCAGAAGAGGTCCACATCCGGAGCGGTGGAAGCGGTGATTTCCGCCACAAGGCGGGCAGCACCTAAATCCATCGGGACGACGGTGTACCAAACCTGCGAGAGGTTATCGTACGGTAGACTGTTGGTCGGGTCCTGAGCCAATTGAATTTCGTTCTTCTCACCCTTGGCCCAGCCGTATTTGTCCACGGTCAGGTCGGTGATTTCGACAGCGACCAAATCCTCAAGAGTGTCGCCGCCGGCATCGCGGTGGGTTTCAAACTTAGCCAGAGCGGGCAGGTTGCCGGCCGCGGGCAGAACCGCGGCGGGGATAGCCACATCAGAGATGGGCGCGCCGGCTCCGCCAGTTGCCGAAACAACCACATCATCCACCTGCCACCACCAATCCCAACCTGGAGCTACGTAATGGAAACGAAGTGTAACTGTGGTTTCTCCCACATAGGCGGACAGGTCAACGGTTTCAGTGCGGGGTCCGTAGTAATCTTGTTTCTCGTAATGAAGTACATTCGTCCAGGTTGTTCCGCCGTCAACACTAACATCGACATAACCGTCATCAACGTTTCCATAATCCCAAAAGTCGGATTTAAACTGTAGACTGACGCTATCAAACCCGCTGAAATCCATTACTGGTGAAATCATCCAGGTATCCATCGCGTCACCGCAGTAATCAGAATTGGCATCCGCGGCAAATCCTGTACCACCCGTGTTATTAGTGTATTCGGTAGTTTCGGTACTTAACCACGTATCACAGGAAGCAGGGTCGGCATCAATCGTCCAACCAGCGGGCGGCCAGACTTCAAAATCTTCGGCAAGTAATTCCGCGACAGTTCCAGGATGAGTGTCATCCGTCAGGAATTCAATGTTGCCAAAAATCCACTCGCCAGGTTCGTAAGCCGAAACATCCGCGGTGATGGTAATTTCCTGCGACGCGCCGGGGTTGATCGTGAAGCTGGCGGGTGCAACCGTAATCCAAGTCGGAGCGCTGACCGTGTAGGTCGCGGGCAGGTCTGCCACGCTGGTAAAGGTGCGCGTCCAACTGCACTCACCCACGCAAGCGCTGTCGTACACGCTGGCGAGGTTCAGCGACCGGGGGTCGCCGCCTTCATCCGGGTCGGCAGCTTCGTAGTTATCAATAGACTCATCCATCACCAGACCGGTCAGACCAGCCATTTCGAGCTGGATGCGGCCGGCGCCAATGTCAAAGGGGTCGGCGGCGGTGGTTTTGTCTTCCTTGAGCAGCATGTCGTAAGCTGTCAGCATCAGCGCGGACTTGATTTCCGCGGGGGTCCAATCCGGGTGCAGCGCGGTCAGCAGCGCGGCAGCGCCGGCATCGTGCGGGCTGGCCATTGAAGTACCCTGATACAGGTCGAGTTCGGTTTCGCCATCGGGGTCAATAACCCCATCCGCAACCGCGGCCAGGATTTCCAGGCCGGGGGCGGCGATGTCAGGTTTCAGCACGTCAAAGGTCGTGTTTGGACCGCGGGAGCTGAAGTCCGCCATAATATCAGCGTAATCATCGGAATGCAGGGCGCCGAAAGCGGAAATGCTGACAGTCTCATCCGCCGTGCTGGCAACCCAGGCGGCGAGCGCGTCGCCAACGGTTCCGGGGATGTCCAGCATCACGCCGGGGATGGTCGTGCCGGAGACGCTCGGTGCGACGGGAGCCCGGTCGTCGGTGAAGAGCAAAACGCCAGCAGCACCCGCGGCTTCGGCATTTAGGATCTTTTCACTAAAGGTACACGTGCCGCGCTTGATCAGGGCAATGCTGTCTTTGAAGAATTCTGCCGGGAAGGCAACGCAGCCCAGGTCATTACCAGAATCTTCACCAGCATAGATTACATCGCTGTTTATAACATCCGTGGTGAAGGGGTTTTCACCGGCAAGCGTGAGGATATTTTCATACAGCGGATTGGAGAAGTCCACCTCGCTGGTGAACTTGCGGTTGTGGGAAGTGGCAGCGGTGCTGAGCAGCCAGGGCGAACGGTGTGCTACGGTTGCAGCACCCGGGCCGCTGTTGCCAGCGGAAGTGGAGACGGTAACGCCGGCAGCGGTGGCATCCAGGAATGCCAGTTCCACGCCGTCGCTGTACGGATTTTCGCCGCCGGAGATGGAGTAGTTAATCACATCCACGCCGTCCAGAATAGCCTGCTGGACAGCGGCAACGGAATCTTCACCCGCGCACTGGCCACCGTCGGGGGTCGGGTAGCACACATCGTAGGCGATAATTTGGGCGTGCGGTGCGACGCCGGAGATGGTGACCTCGGTGCCGTAGAAGTCCACATCCACAAAATTACCAGCCACCGTGCTGGCGGTATGAGAGCCGTGGCCTTCCGCATCTTCCGGGGTCACAAAATCGGAGGGAGCGTCGTAGGTATAGCTCCAGGCGCCGACTACTTTGTCGTTACAGGCATCGGCATATTCAGGGTCGCCAGCAGGGGCGCAGACGCCCAGATAATCGCCGGTCCATTCGTACACAAAGCCGTCGTCAGGCGTGTCGCTAAAGGAAGGATGGTCAAAGTTGATGCCGCCATCCAGAATGCCGACCAGCACGCCTTCGCCCTTGGTGCCCACGGTATCAGGAACAGCAGCGCCGTCCCAAATATCGCCTGCGCCAATCCATTCGGGACCAGCGTCGGTGGTATAGGTGTAGTCCTGGTCTTTGAGGACCTTGCGGATGCCGGGCAGGCTTTGCAGCTCTTCGGCTTCCTGCGCGCTTAGTTCAACAGAGACGCCGTTCAAAATCACGTCATAGATGTAACGGACTTGGATGGAACGCCCGAGCAGGCTTTCCGCCTTGGTCAGCATTGTCTGGCGGTTGACTGCCAGGCTGTCCAGGTAGTTCTGGCCTTCGATGCTGTTGATGCCCGCGCTGCCCTTGGCTCTGGAAAGCGAAGCGCCTTCGAAGAGCACAATGTAGCGCGAGACTTCGGTTTTGTCGACAACATCGCCTGCGTCGACAGCCGAATATTTATCAACCGGGGTGTGTCCGGTGGGGACCAGATCGCTGCGCCCGGGCAGGCCGCCCTGGGCTTCGACGGTATTAAGCCTTAGGCCGCTGACCGGGGAGGCGATCATCGCCAGAACTATGATTAATGCTAGGATTCGGATAGTTTTCGATCTCATGAGTTCACTCCATTGGTTTAAGTTTGGATTTGTGACGGAGACGAGATTTTCTCAGACCAGACAAACATATTGGTTAACAACCTGTGGGCTGAGGGTTTGGAAGCGATTTGTTTTGCGGCAAATATTGCTCCTCCTTTTGTAATAAGTACCTGCGGTTTGCGAAAGCGTTTAATGTGCAAAGAAACACACAGATTACTCTATGCGAGTTCGAATAGTATACCACCTGAACAAAAAAACAAGCTGCCGGCTATCAAAAATGGCCTTATGGGCTCCCCAGGCGGTGATAATGGCTCGCTTTCCTTAATAAGAGCTGTTGGAATGCGATATTTCGATACCTCTGACGCATAAAAAGCGCGGCACGAGCAGCGCGCGCGGGTTGCGCATCCCGTAGCTGTTCGAGACGTTATACGCGCATTGTTCGCGCGAAAGCCATGCCAGACGCTCCCCGAACAAATCCGCGAAGCTCTGCGTGATGCGCACGTTATAGGGCACCGCCACGCTGCCGTCCTTGCGCAGCAGCAGCGCGCCAAAGCGCGAACTGCCCGTGAGGATGCCGGCGGTCGGGTTGACGATGTTCATGTAATGCAGGTAGGGGATGTAGAGGATGTCTTCCTCGCGCGGCAGGGCTGCCAGTTCTTCCAGGCTGCCAAGCGCTTTTTCGCCGCCGGAAAGCACCAGGTTGTTGTGATAGACGCTGTGGCCGGTAGGTTCCGCGCCAAACTCGTCCGCGTCGTCCTGGTTCCAGAAGAAGGCCTTAAGCACGCCCGCTTCAAAGAGCGGGAAGCGTTCGCGGAGTTTGCCCATCAGGTCGCGCGAGACCGGGTAGGTTGGCAGGCAGCGCGGGTCGTCCGTCAGCGTAAACAGGGGAGAGAACACCTGTTTGCCCAATTGCGCTTCGCTCAGGAAAGAGTAGCCGCGCTTCATCATCCCGCCGTTGGGTCCAAACCAGTTAAGCATGTCCAACACGTCCCCCACAGCCGCCGCGCCAAACACAACAGTGTACTTACCCAGCGGCAGTTGGACGGCGGGCTGTTCGCTGTACTGGCGCACCAGGAAAGCCAGTTCACCGCGCAGGCGCTCCGCGTCCAGGACAGTCTTCGCCTGGGCGGACTGCAGCGCGTTCACTTCCCACTTAAGCGTCTGGTGCGAAAGCACCGCGGTAATGGAAGCATCGGTGCAGGCAAAATACTGCGTGTGTTCGCTTTCGGTGCTGATTTGGGCTGTAGTGGTAATCCCATTTGAAAAGACACCCGAAAGTTTAAGCTCCTCGGTTTCCAGGCCGCGTGCGAGCGTGTTAAAGAACTCCAGGCGTTCAGCGTTGGTGATGCACGCCAGGAACGGGTCGTAAGCTTGCATATCTATCACGCTCTCAGTATAGACAGGAATGCTGGGGGTGTACGAAAGCGGCTCGGCAAAGCCTGCCATCTCGGCAGCTGTGTCAATCCCGCGCTTCAGCGGCTCAATTTGGCCGGGATCAGCTAAGAGCATGGTGTCAGCGCGTCTGTTTCCGTCAAACACGCTTATCTGCAGCCGGACGAGATGTTCGTTCGTGTTCAGCGAGATGGCAGAATTCGCGAAACGCATCAGGTAGCTTTCTTCCTCGTGGTAAAAAATGGCTGCCTGGATACCTTTCTCCAGGGCATACGCGCGCAGTTCCTGCAGTAAAGCGATGACATTGTGCTGCATGGTTACTCTCCTACCGTCACATGATCAAAGCGGCAGACCGGCACGCCGTGCCCCAGCTGCATAATCTGGTTGGGCTGCCCTTTGCCGCAGTTATCCACGTACATCACTTCCCAGGTGCGTTCATCCCCAACCGCGGAAAGCGAATTATAGAACTTGAGCGTGTCGCCTTTGTAGGTGGTGTTTTTCAACACGCCCTTGATCTCCCCATCCTCCACCAGCCAGCCAATATCGGTGGCAAAGTGGAACTGCTCGCGGTTGGAGCCAATCGACCAGCTTTTTTCGCCGTCCAGGATGACGCCGCGTTCCGTGCCGCGCACGATGTCGTTCAGGTCGCCGTCCGTCCCGGGATCCACATTAATATTGGTCATGCGCTCTATCGGGACGCGGTAGAAGGCGGTGGCGCGGTTAGCGCCGCTGCTGCCGCTGAAGATTTGGCGGTGAGCTCTGGCATTGGCTTCTTCCACCATTTGCCTGCCGGTGATCGCGCCAACCAGAATGCCTTTGTCAATCAGCAGGTTGTTTTGCGCCGGTACGCCGTCGTCGTCAAAGCCAAAACTGCCGGGAGAGTTTTCAAGCGTGGCGTCCGCGCGTACAGTCAGCTTTTCGGAACCATAGCGCAGGCTGCCAAAATCTTCCAGGCGCACAAAAGAACCGCCAGCGAAAGCCAGCTCGTAGCCGAGAATACGGTCAAGCTCCAGGGGGTGACCAATGGTTTCGTGGGTTTGCAGGAACATGATGCCGGGCAGCAGGATCACGGAGCGTTCGTCCTTCGGGCAGTTTTCGGCTACCAGCAGCTGGTTCAGCTCGCGCACCAGCCGTTCCGCGGTAGCGGAGAAATATTCAGGGTCCAGCGATTCCCAGCCGCGGGTGTTCCCCAGGCGGGCAGATTTGTACTTGCGCGCCTGGACTTCGCCATCTTTGTCGACCCCCATCACCTGGAAGGATGGGAACACGTCGATAATGGTTTTCTCGATTTCGCTGCCTTCCGAGTCCAGGAACACGATCTGGCGTTTGACAAAGTCCAGAGCCGCTACGCGCTGCGCGACCCCGGGCTGGTTCAGTTTGGCATCCATCATCCGCAGGAATTCCAGTTTATCCGTCAGCGGAACCGTGAAGGGATCAATCAGGTTCGGGCTGGAAAAAGATGCCCGGACAGCGTCCTTCTCCGCCAGGCGCACCGGGAAGTCCACCCGTTCAGCTGCCGTACGGGCGTTGTCCAGCGCTTTCCCAAAAATCGCAGCGGTATCTTCCAGGCTGGATGCGGCGGAAAAGCCCCACGCGCCGCGATAAAGCACGCGCACCCCCACCCCGCTCTGGGAAGAGGCGGAAAGGTCCTTGAGGTTGCCATTCCACATCATCAGGCTGTTGCTCTCCTCTGTGGGGTACCAGCGCGCGTCCACGTAGGTGGCTCCTTGCGCCATGAGGCTATCAATATTCTTTTTAAGTTCCTGCTTCACAGTCATTCTCCTTCATTGGTCACGAGGTGTTCTTCGCCCCGGCGATACATCTGATGATTATACCGGAGAAAGCCGCTTGTGGACCCAAACGCGCAATTTACTGCGCAAGCTCGCCGGGATTGCTTTCAGACTAAGATGGAGCTTGACCCCTCCCGACTGCTGTTTTTCTGCATCGTCAACTGACTGACAAGAAACAGCCGCCAATCCTGGGGATTGACGGCTTGGGTTTAGTACGACGAAAAGCGGTTTTTGTTGTAGACCCTGCGCGGACTCTTCTGCGGAAGCCCCGCGGATTTCGGGCTCTCACTGGCTGGTTTTCTCCGCGCGCTGGGGCTCACATCATTCAGGCGCGAGACCTTGACGCTGTCCGGTTTTCTGTTCGTTTGCTTGACGACCTTCAGCGCCGGGCTATTGATATTGAAACTCGTCTCAAACCCGTCCATTTTGCGCACTTCCAGCTTCTGCCCCATCAGGCGTTCAATCGTGCGCAGCATACCCAGGTCTTCCTGGGAGACAAGCGAGAGCGCGGTTCCCAGGCGCTCCATGCGCCCTGTCCGGCCGGTGCGGTGGGTGTAGGCTTCCGGGGTATCCGGAAGGTCATAGTTAATCACATGCGAGACGCGCGAGACGTCAATCCCGCGGGCGGCAATATCGGTGGCGACCAGAACTTGCACCTTGCCAAACCGAAAAGCGCGCATGGCTGTGTCGCGCTGGGATTGCGAAAGGTTGCCCTGCAGCGACGTAGCGGAGACCCCGGCTTGCTGCAGCTCAAACGCCAGCTTTTTGGCACGGTGTTTTGTGCGGATAAAAACCAGCACGCTGCCATCGCCAGCCTCTTTGAGCAGGTTCAGGAGCATTTCCTCTTTGCGGGCAGGTTCAGCCAGGTAAATCGCGTGCGTAATCGTATTCAAGGGCTCGCTGATGCTGATTTCGATGGTCACCGGGTTATGTAGAATCTGGTTGGCCAGCTTGCGAATTTCTTCCGGCATCGTCGCTGAGAACAGCAGGGTCTGGCGGTTTTGGGGGAGCATTGCAATGATGCGGCGGATGGAAGGCAAAAAGCCCATATCAAACATTTGATCCGCTTCATCCAGAACCAGAATCTGGATGCGGCTCAGGTCGAGCGCGCCCTGGTTTTTCAAGTCCAGAAGACGGCCCGGGCAAGCAACTACGATATCCACGCCTTCTTTCAAGGCGTCTTTCTGCGGTTTTTGCCCCACCCCACCGTAGATAGTGATGCTGCGCAAGCCTGTCTGGCGGCCGAGCAGTTTGATGAAGGTATGCGTCTGTTCCGCCAGTTCGCGCGTAGGCGCAAGGATCAAAGCCCGCAGCTTTCCGCGCGGACCGCGCATGAGCTGCTGCAGGATGGGCAGCACAAAGGCGGCCGTCTTGCCGGTGCCGGTCTGGGCGAGGCCCAAAACGTCCTTGCCTGCCAAAATGACAGGGATAGTTTTTTCTTGAATGGGGGTCGGGTCAGCATAATCAGCCGCCGAAATGCCCGCCTTAATTTGCGGGTGAAAATCAAAATTATTAAAATCCACGAAGTGTTCCTTTACGCGAAGCATGCTTCGCAATGGGTCGGCGCTGTACGCGTTTCAATCAAACACGCCCACTCCCTCGCCCTGCTATGCAGTGTTCCCATATATTAAAAGGAGCGGTCAATTGACATAAGAAAACCAGGGGTCAACCTGGTCCGTTGATAACTATTATTAAGTTCAACAAAACAAAGTGTTCTTTACAACCTTATTAGCTTACCACAAAAGAGGACTCTCCGCAAGCCAAAGCCGGAGGCGTACACCCTGCCCATTGGAAGAAACCCACGCAGCCCTAATCTGTTTCGAGGAATTAAAGAGCTACAGCGGTCAAGGTGGTACGGCGTGCAAACATAAGCAATGTTGAAAACGCAAGCAGAGTGATTACAATGTAAAGGAAGCACAGTTTTCAATCTCATCAAGAAAAGAGGCTTCGATGTTCACCGATCCCAAAGGACCCATCACTCATTTTGAATGGGCGCGGTTTACAATCAACGGCGCTGTGCACGGACCGGATGAGGGCGTTGGCAAAGACATCTTCCTCTGCAAGGAAGGCGTATCAGCATGGCATGAGCGCAAAGGACACAAACTCAAGCCCGGGATGCTCACCCGCGCGCTCAAGATAAGACCGGAAGTGCTCCTGATTGGCACGGGCGTGGAAGGCGCGCTGGAGATTGGTAAGAAAGCGCGCAATGCAGCGTCATCTGCTGGGGTCCAAATGGTGGCTATGCGCACCCCACAGGCCTGCCAGGAATACAATCGCCTGTTCCACCTTGGAAAGAAAGTGGTCCTCCTGGCGCATGGGACCTGCTAAACGCAATGGGTCCGGCGGAAACTGGTCAGTATCTTAAGGCACATCAAAGCAGAGAGACTGGAATCTGCCAGTACTTTTCATTAATGGGCAGGAGGTCCGGTGAGAGACTCAACACCCCTCCAAAGCCAATCTCAACGGCCAGTTTTTCCACAGCAGGGAAGTTTTTCAATGCATGACTGGGATTAGCGCTTTTTTTGATCTCAAACGGTAGAAGCTGCTGATTTCTTAAAATAATCAAGTCCACTTCTTTCTGCATTCTATCCCTGTAGTAGTAAACATTGGGGAGTTTTCCGTTGAACCACCAACTTTTCATAATCTCAGACACAACCCAAGTCTCAAACACGGCACCGCCGTAGCTTCCATTCAACATTGCTTCAGCTGATTGCCAACCAGTAAGATAACCAGCCAGACCTGTATCCATAAAGTAGATTTTAGGACGCTTTATTAATCGGTCGCTCAGGTTCCCTGAATAGGCAGGTAGCTCAATAACAAGGCCGGTTATTTCCAGAATATCCAACCAACGGCGGCACGTCTTTGCATCAACTCCAATCTCTCGGGCAAGGGCTGCCAAATTAAGTTCCTGGGCGGTTCTGGCTGCGATAAGCTTGATAAAGCGCACGAATTGACCTTCATCCGAAATTGTCGTAATCAAGCGAACATCACGTTCAAGGTATGTTTGGACATAGGAGGCGTAATAATTCTCAACATCCATTGCAGGCTGTGTAATCACCCTGGGCATAGAACCCCGCCAAATGGATTGATAAATTTGCTCAGCAGATTTCGGACTCTGTCTTGAAGCAAGTGCAATTAAATCTTTTTGTTCAGGGGGAAAAGCCAGCGCAGTGCGTCCCTCTTTTTCTGCTTGAGAAAATCCGTACATTTTTAACAAACTAACTCGCCCCGCAAGGGACTCCTGCACATATTTCATCATCTCGAAAACCTGAGATCCTGTCAACCAGAACAAACCATTGTCTTGGCGTTCATCTACGATCATCTTGATGTATGGAAACAGTTGAGGGGCATACTGAATCTCATCAAGAATCAGAGGGGGTGGAAAACGTTGAAAGAACAAATCCGGCGCGGATCTGGCGGCTTCTCTTATTGCAGGATTATCCAGAGTGACGTAAGTTCTTCCAGGCTGCTTCAGATGCCGCAGCACCGTACTTTTTCCAGTCTGCCTTGGTCCCGTCAAAAGAACAACCGGAAACGTTGCTGAACTATTAAGAATTGTTTCTTCAATCTGGCGTTTTATGTACATTTCTAACTCCTGCTAATCAGGCATATAATTCCTGTTTAGCAGGTACAGTATACCCGATTAGTAAGGTAAATACAAGCTGTCAAGCTCCGCCGGGAGTACAACCGTCTGTTTCTCCTCGGAAGAAGGTGGTCCTTTTAGCGCACGGGGCCTGCTGAATAAGAGGAATTTGGCAGGAGCCTTCTGCCGCTGCTTGTGGATATCTTTTCACGAAACGGGTAAAATGTTTATATTTCTAGAAGCTCCCACGACTGCGCGCTGGGAACAAAGCGCGCCGATTTTCGTCCTGAACATAACTTTACGTAAAAGACAGGGTGCTATGTCTGAATCCACAATCGAAAAGAACAAAACCGCTGCGCCTGAGATGCACTGGCGCTGGCTGCCCGGTATGCTGCTAAAACCGCGCAAAACCATCCAGGCAGTCCTCGCGGAGAAAAAAGCGGTCTGGCTGACGCCCTTGCTGGTACTTTCCGCGCTGATCATTCTGGCTGTGCTCGTTGCTGCGCCAATTCAGCGCCAAATTGTCCAGTCGGGTTCGAATATACCGGAGAACTTCCAGTACTGGACCAGCGACGAGCAGAACGCTTTCTTGCAAGCACAAGCCTCGCAAACATCGCCCTTGTTTTTGTATGTTTTCCCTGTCCTGCGCCGGGTGAGCGGGTATTGGTTGATATGGCTGCTGACAAGCAGCCTGCTGCACCTGGCCATTACGCTGCGGGGCAGCCGCTCCAGCCGCATAGGCGCCAGCAATCTGGTAGCCTGGTCCATGACACCTTTTATTCTGCGCGTTCTGGTGGAAATCTTTGTAGTCCTGTTCGCGCGGAGGCTGGTTGAGAACCCGGGTCTCTCCTCGCTGCTCCCATCAGATGCTGTCGGATTCAAAGCCTACCTGCGCAGCGTGCTTTCGTCTGTGGACCTGTACTACGTCTGGCATATTATTCTGCTTCTGCTTGGCGTGCGGACGCTTTCAGGTTTGTCCAAGAGCAAGGCGCTCACATCCGCGCTGGCAGCTGTTTTCGGCATGCTGCTGCTGCTGGGTATACCCGGATTTCTTGGGGCTTTGCTGAGCGGCATATCCACAACAAGCAGCTTCTATTTCTTCTAATGGCAGCCGAAATGAATGATGGTTTCATCAGCACCGCTGATTTAAAAAAGCACTACCGCATGGGCGAAACAGACGTACGCGCCCTGGATGGCGTAACCCTGCAAATTCAGCAGGGCGCTTTCGCGGTGATTATGGGTCCGTCCGGTTCCGGCAAGAGCACCCTGCTGAACCTGATTGGCGGTCTGGACTGGCCTACTTCGGGTTCCATTCGTGTGGACGGCGAGGAGATTGCTGCGCTGGATGAAAACGCCCTGGCGTCCTACCGCCGCAACAAACTTGGTTTTGTGTTCCAATCCTTTAATCTGGTTTCAAGCATGACCGCGGAAGAAAACGTCGGTTTTCCACTGCGTTTCTCCGGCATCAAGGCTTCGGTCCGCAAGGACCGCGCCCGGGGAAAACTGGAAGAAGTCGGGTTAGCGGACCGCTTTGACCACAAACCGACCGAGCTTTCGGGTGGCCAGCAGCAGCGCGTGGCCATCGCGCGCGCTTTGATCAATAATCCCCTGCTCATCCTTGCCGACGAGCCGACTGGGAACCTGGATACCAGCAGCGGCGTCGCCGTTATGCACACCCTCGTGGACTTACAAAAAGCAGGCAAGACCATCCTGGTGGCGACCCACGATCCGCGCATGCTCAGCGTTGCTACAGATAAGATCTATCTGCTGGATGGCAAGCAGGTGAGTGAAGCACAGTATCACGAAACTATTGAAAAAATGACCTGGGAAGGTGGCGAATAACCATGAAAAAAACATTCTATCGATTTTCCGCAGCAGTACTCCTACTAATATTCCTGCTGGCAAGTGGTCCCATACAGCCATCAGCCGCGCAAGCCACGCAGCCGCTGCTTTACATTTATTCTTACTCTCCGGGGCCAAATACCGCGGTCTCGCCGTGGTCGCCTTTCGACTTCACTTTCGTAATCAGTAATAACAGCCCGGCCGCTGCCA
>ERZ1645187.3298-NODE-3298-length-13657-cov-10.744817_pt1 | contig 13657 bp, 11 predicted proteins | sample MGYA00575352_ERZ1645187 | MGnify/ENA primary metagenome ERZ1645187 (study PRJEB40837, sample SAMN11349314) | freshwater sediment metagenome | isolation source: river sediment | host: Sediment | place: India: Wazaribad , New Delhi | collected 2017-02-21 ...
AGCAGGATTCGAGCTTGTTGGCGCGCACGACTTCCTTCTGCGCTTCCATCAGCGTCTGCCTGTCCCAGGGCATGGGCATGCGGTAGATGTGCGCCGAGTTGAAGAGGCGGTCGGTGTGTTCCTTGAGCCGGAAAATCGCCGTGCCATCGACGGTCTTGTAGGCGCGCACGCCCTCGAAGACGGCGAGGCCGTAGTGCAGGGAGTGCGTCAGCACGTGGGTGGTGGCTTCTCGCCAGGGCACGAGCTGGCCGTCGTACCAGATGAAGCCGTCGCGGTCGGCCATGGACATGGGGATTCTCCAGCAGGGGTTGGCTAAAGGTGGCGATTTTAGCCGATTTGCCCCTCGCTCCGTCGCTCCTTCTATCGCCGAACCCGGGGCCAGGCCAATGCCGGCGCCTTGGGCCGGCGCCCTTTCATGGGTGCCGTTGGGGGGGATGCGGATGCTTATCTTCTGGGCGGGTTCCCGGTATCATGGCCCTTCGGCCCGTGTGGAATCCGGTCGGGACCGGGTTCCAGGCAGGAAGGGGAGAGTCATGGCCTCCTGCCGCGTCCCGATCCGATGAACGACAAGCGTCGCCAGGACGCCCTCCAGGAGGAATGGCCTTGGTTTCCATGAACTACGTGGCTTGGCTGGCCGACTTCATGCGTATCTACGACGTTACCCCCACCCAGTTGCTGGCGGGGACGGGCATCGAGGAGCGGAATCTGGCGGAACCGGCCGCGGAAATTACCGACGACCAGCATGTCGCCGTGCTGCTCAATGCCCGGCGGCTGAGCCGGGACCCCGCCCTCGGCTTGGAACTCGGTATCCATCGGCACATCTCCACCCTGGACCGGTTCGGCTTTGCCATGATGTGCTGCGAGACCTTCCGCGAAGCGCTGAGTGTGGGGAACGAATACCAGCGGGTGATCGGCCGCTTTTCGGGACGACTGCTGTTCCTCTCCTTCCATGAAGAGGGGCGGAATGCCACCTTCCAGATCGAGGTGGCGCCGGAATTGGGGGGCTTGGCCCAGTTTGCCGTGGAGGAGATTCTCGGCGCCATCCTGAGCAACACGCGCTGGGTCACCGGCCGGGAACTGCCCGTCAAGGAGCTCTGCTGCGCCTATCCGCGGCCGGCCCATGCCGCCAGCTACCGCAAGTATTTCTCCTGCCCGATCCGTTTCGACGCTCCCCGCAACCAGATCCGCTTCGACGCCGCCTTCCTCGACACGCGCCTGCCTCTTGCCAGCAGCCACGCAGCCCTCATGTATCGCGCCCATTGCGAGCGCCTGGTGGGTCGGGACATCGGGGATCCGGCGGGGCTCGTCGCCGGAATCCGCGCCCGGCTATTGGCCAGCGCCGGGCGCGCCCTTCCGCTGGAGGCCTGTGCCGAGGCGCTGTCCATCAGTGCCCGCACCCTGCGCCGCAAGTTGCATGAAAGCGGATACTCGTACCAAGACATCGTGGACGACGTCCGCGCCAGTCTGGCACGCAGCTATCTGGAGTCCTCGCGGCTGACCGTGGAGGCCATCGCGGAACGGCTCGGCTTCAGCGAGGCCACCAGTTTCTCGCGCGCCTTCCGGCGCTGGACGGGGATGTCGCCGCGCGCTTTCCGCAACCGGACGCCCGATGGGGCACCGGGCCGGATGTGCTTGGCGCCTCCGGCGGACACTCAAAGGCCCGCCGCCAGTCGTTTCCGGTAGGGGTAGATACCGCCGCAGGCCATTTCGATTTCCTTGGCCTTGCGCGTCCACAGGTGCAGGTCGGTCTCCCACATGTAGCCCATGCCGCCGAACACCTGATGGGCGGTGAAGCAGGTACGGACGAAAGTGTCGTTGCTGGCGCACTTCGCGATCGCCACCTTGTCAGCCGCCCCCGGCAGGTCGGCCGTCAGATGGGTGATGGCTTCGTAGGCGGCCAGCCAGGCGGTCTCTATCTCGGACCAGGCGTTGGCCAGCAGGTGCTGCACCGCCTGGAAACTGCCGATGGGTTTGCCGAACTGCTGCCGTTCCCTGGCATAGTCGAGCGCCATTTCCAGCACTCGCCGGGCGCCGCCGGCGGCCGCGGCGGACTGGAATGCCGCTGTCCGCTCCAGCGCTGCCGTCAGGCGTGCCGGGAGGTCCGGGCTGCGGCCGAGCAACTGCTCCGGCGCCAGCGGCGCATCGCGGAACCTGACCTCGTAGAGATTGGGATGGGCAAGGGAACGCAAGGGCACCAACTCGACCCCTTCGGCGCGGGGAGAGATCAGGGCCAGGCACGGCTCGCCCGTGCCGGCCATGGTCGCGCTGACCAGCAGGAAGTCGGCGTCGGCGGCATTCTCGACGAAGCCTTTCTGTCCGGTGAGGCGTAGTCCGCTGGCGGATTCCCGCAGCGCCGTCGGCTGGCCGCCCGGGCCGCGGATGGCTTTTTCCTCATGGCTGGCCAGGCTCAGCATCAGTTCGCCCTCGATCAGGGGCGGCAGCCAGCGCTGTTTTTGCGCCTCGCTGCCCAAGTCCTGGAGCAGCCAGCCGCAGGTGAGGATGCAATCGGCGAAGGGCGTGGGGTCGCAGGCCCGGCCCAGTTCCTCGACCAGCGCCGCCAGGGTGACCCAGTCGCTGCCCGAGCCGCCATAGCTTTCGTCGAAGGGCAGGCCCAGCCAGCCCAGCTCGGCCATGCGCCGCCAGGTTTCGCGGGGCAGGGAAGCCCGCTCCTCGCGCATCTTGCGCACCAGGCTGGGCGGGCATTCCCGGGAAAGGAAGCGGCGCACCGCGTCCTTGATCTGTTGTTGTTCGGGCGTGAAGTCGAGTTCCATGGTTCCGTGCTCCGGTTCAGCCTCTCGGCAGGCCGAGGCCGCGCTGGGCGATGATGTCGCGCTGGATTTCGTTGGTGCCGCCGCCGAACTTCATCATCGGCGCCAGCAGCCAGGATTGCGCCAGATAACCCTGCATCGGCACATGGGGGGAGCCGTGCTCGAGCAAGGCGCGCGGACCGAGGATGCGCATGCCCTCGTCGGCCAGCCGCTGTTCCAGTTCGGAGGCCAGCACCTTCTGGGCAGAGGCTTCGGCGTTGGGCACCTTGCCCTGGTCGATCATCCAGGCGGTCTTGGTGCACAGAAGACGCAGCCGCTCGACATCGATGTGCAGCCGCACCAACTGGTCCTGCACCACCGGGTCGTCGTAGAGCGACCTGCCGTCGTCGCCGGGTTCCTTGCAGCAGCGCACCAGGGCACCGAAATTGCGCCGGATCTTGGTGTACTTGCCGATGAAGACCCGTTCGAAATCCAGGGCCACGGCGATGGTATAGAAACCGGTATCGGGCTCGCCGATCATGGCGCTGGCGGGAATCCGCACCTGATCGAGGAACACCTCGTTGGTGCGGATGCCCTCCATGGTGTAGATGGGTCGCACGGTGACGCCGGGCGTATCCAGCGGGAAAATGAACACCGACAGCCCCTTGTGCCGAGGCGCCGTCGGGTCGGTGCGAGCCAGGAGCCAGATGTGACTGGCGTAGTGGGCGCCGGTGGTGAACACCTTCTGTCCGGTGACGACGTACTCGTTACCCTCCTTCACGGCGCGGGTGGCGACGCTGGCCAAGTCCGAGCCGGCGCCGGGCTCGGTGTAACCCAGGCAGATCTCGAGTTCACCCTTGAGGATGCGCGGCAGGTATTCCTGCTTTTGCGCCTCCGAGGCCAGCTTGATCAGGGTCATCGCCAAGGAGGTGATGGTGAGGTTGCCGTAGTGGATGTCCTGCAGATCGAGTTCGTGATAGAAGATCGACTGCTCTATCATCGAGCGTCCCTGGCCACCGTATTCCCTGGGCCAGCCGATACCCAGCCAGCCCTTCTCGCCCAGGAGACGCAGGAACTCCTTGCCCAGGGGACCGGGGGAGTGCCCCGAGACGGCAATCTCCTGGCGCAGGGCGTCGGTCACGTTGTCCGCCAGGAACTGGCGTATCTCCTGACGGAACTGTTCCTGTTCCGGCGAAAAACGAAAATCCATGGTCATTTTCCCTGTGGAAGCAAATGGCCCCGCCCCCGGCTGACGAAGCGGTGCCGCAATTCCTCCCGATCGGCGGCGGTCAGGGGCTGATAGGGAGCCTCCCGGATCGGCCGCCACCACACGGGGTCGGCGCAATGCCATGCCTCCCGTTTCAGATTCCGCTTCAGCACCTTGTTGGTCTGGGTGGTGGGCAGCCGTTCGCTGATCCGGACGAAGGCGGGCATCCACTTGCTGCCGAAGTCCTCCTGGCTTTCCAGGAAGGCTTTGAGTTCCGCCATGTCGAGCCGACCGGAGGAGGTGAGTTCCAGGGCCGCCATCACCTGGTCGCCGACGAGGGGATCGGGCACGCCGTAGACCGCCGCCACGGCGATGGCGGGATGACGCGCCAGTACCTGCTCGATCTGGATGGCGGACAGATTCTCGCCGTCCACCCGCAACCATTCGCTGTCGCGGCCGGCGAAGTAGAAAAAGCCCGCGGCGTCCCGGTAGGCCAGGTCGCCGCTCCAGTAGGCGCCGTTGCGGATGCGCTGTTCCCGGGCCGCCGGATTATTCCAGTAACCCTCGAAGAGCGCTTCTCCGTCGAGATTCACCAGTTCGCCGATGGCCTCGTTGCCGTTCCGCAGAATGCCGTGTTCGTCGAAGACGGCCCGGGGGCATTCCTGTCCGGTGGCCGGGTCCAATACGCGGATCCGGTCCGACACGGCCGATCCGATGGAACCCGGCGGCGTACCCTGACCGCGCAGGATGGTGACGCAGCCTTCGGATGAACCGTAGTTGTCCAGTGGCGTGCAGCCGAAGCGGCGGGCGAAGTTGGCCATATCCACGTCCGAGGCCTCGCTGCCGCAAACCAGGCGCAGGGAGTTGTCCCGGTCGTCGGGCTTTTCCTCGGTGGCCAGGATGTAGGCCAAGGGCTTGCCCACGTAGCAGAAGCTGGTGACGCCGAACTTGCGGATGTCGGGCAGGAAACCGGAGGCGGAGAATTTGCGTCGCAGCACCACCGCCCCTCCTGCCGTCAGAAACGGCAGCATGCCCATGATCAGGCCCGTGGAGTGGAACAGGGGCATCGACACATAGGACACGTCCCGCGCGGTCAACTGCTGGCTTTGCACCAGCATCATGATGTTGCGCATCACCCGGGCGTTGGAATAGATCACCGCCTTGGGGGAGCCTCCCGTGCCCGAGGTGAAGATCAGGCAGAAGGTGTCCCGGGGGGAAGCCTCCGTTCGCGGCAGGGCCTGGCCGCGATGAGGAGCGAGGGTCGCCTCGTGGTTCGGCGCATCGACCACCAGGAGGCCATTGCCGAGGGCGGCGGCCGTGCCGTCCGGCAGTTGTTCCCGGTGGCGGGTTTCGGTCAGCACGAACTGGCATTCGGTATGCTTGATGTCCTGGGCCAGATCGGCGCCCTTGCGGGTCGAGTTGAGTGCGACGAGGGTGGCGCCGGCCAGGGCGCAGGCGCCGACCCAGAAGACATACTCCGGGACGTTGTCCAGCAGCAGCCCGACATGAAAGGGGCCCGGCGCCCGGTGGGCGAGAAGGTAACGGGCCCGGGCCGCGCATTCCGCCACCAGTTCGGCCCCGCTCCAGCGGTGGCCCTCGAAATGCAGGGCGGGCCGGTTGTCGTTGCTCCGGGCGAAGAAGATGTCCGCGACGGTTTCCATGGCTTAACAGAGCTTGGCGCGGGAGGGCAGCAGCACCGTCGCGCTGGCTGGCGCCAGCAGGTCGCCCTCCGCGTTCTCTTCCCACAATTCCAGGTCCACGGCGGGGCGGTCATCCACCTGATGCTTCCGCGTTACCTTGCCGCGCAGGGTGAGCGGTTGGCCGGGCAGCGCCATGCCCCGGTTGGAATAGGAGAGCTTCTTCAAAAAACCTCCCGGCCCCATCCAGTCGGTCACATAAGCCGAGATCTGGGCACCCTGCAGCGGACCTTGCACCAGGACCGTCGGCAGTCCCTCGCCGTGGGCGAATTTCTCGTCGTAGTGGATGCGATGCGGATTGCGGGTGATGGCGCTGTAGAGGAACATCTGGATGGTGGTGACGGTCTTGGTCACCGGCGGCAGTTCCATGCCTTCCTGTACATCTTCGTAGTAGCGGGTTTGCGGTGCATTCATTTTTCGTATCCGGGGTGACGATCCTTCGCTGGTGTGACGGACATGATCGGCGCTTCCCTAGCGATTGATGATCGTGTTGATATCCACGGCAACCTTCTCGCCGCGCTGGTTGGTATAGGTGGCCTCGATCACGACGAACACCGAACTGCCGCTGCCGCCGCTACGCTCGTAGATGTCGAGGATCTTGCGCTGGCGCGTGAGCACGTCGCCCGGCCGGATCTCCCGGAAGTACTCCACCTGGTAGCCGCCGAACAACTTGCGCTTGGCCTTGAGCGGTGGATAGGGCAGGCCGTCGTTCTGCTGGGGTGTGCCGTCCGCGGGCAGATCGCCCATCGGCACTTCCCAGTCGAAGGGGATGGAGATGAACATCGGCGGCGCGACAAGGTCGGCGCCGGCGTCCAGGTAGCGAGGATTCATGTCTTCCGTGGCGTAGCAGAAGCGCCGGATCTCCTCGGCGGAGACGGGATAGCCTCTGACCTTGTCGCTCTGCCGACCCTTATGGGCCAGCACTTCCGGCGTCAGTTGCGAGGTGGCCGGCGGCTTGCTTTCCGCCGCAGGCGCCGGGCTTCCCTGCAAGGCCGGATCGGCGGGCTGGAAGCGCAGCAGGACGGCCTTTTCCTTTTCGTGGCGCTCGAAGACCGGTGTCAGTTCCATGCCGATCCTGATCTTGTCTTCGGGCACGTTGACCAGGGTACTGGTGACGCGCGGACCTTCTTCGAGTTCGACCACCGCCAGATACTGGGGCACCTCGTCGGCGAACAGCGGGTGGGTGGGGCGGCGCGAGATGGTGTAGGTGTAGAGCGTGCCCCGGCCGGAAGCCTGTTTCCATTCGAGGTCGGAGGACAGGCAGTGGGGGCAGGTGACGCGCGGATAGTGGAACAGCCTGTCGCACTGGCGACAGTGCTTCAGCAGGATCTTCCGCTCGGCCAGCCCGTTCCAGAAGGGCCGGCTGTCGGGGGTCGGGATGGGGAATGGCTTGTTCATGTCATGCGCCCTCCAGAATCAGTACGACCTGCTCGCTCATGATGCCGCCGTTGCCGGTGACGAAAGCCCGGTTGCAGTTCCGTACCTGATTGCTGCCGGCGCGGCCCATGATCTGCCGGGTACCGTCGATGACGTGGTGCATGCCGCCCGCCATGCCGGTCTGGCCGAAGGAGAGCTGCCCGCCATGGGGATTGCAGGGGAAGTCGCCTTTGTAGCTGAGGTCGTGGCCATGGATGAATTCCGCGCCCCTGCCCTTCGGGCAGAAACCCGCGTCCTCCAGGGTCATCAGCACGGTGATGGTGTAGCAGTCGTAGATCGACGCCATGTCGATATCGGCATGGGCGATGCCCGCCATGGCGAAGGCCTGGGCGGACGCGGCGGCGATCGGTGTCTGCAGCAGGTCGGCGGCATAGGTCGGCGTCTTGAAGGCGAGCCGCTCGCCGAAGCCGGTGATGCGGACTGGGCGATGCCTGGCGCGGGCCGCCCGCTCCTTGCTGGTCACCACGACGGCTGCCCCCCCGGCCACCGGCATGACGATTTCCAGCAGATGGATCGGATCGGCGATCATCGGGCTATTCAGCACATCGTCGATGGTGAGCGGCTGGCCGTGGAAGATGGCGTCCGGGTTGGCGCAGGCGCTGGTGCGCTGGTCCGCGGCGATCTTGGCCAGGGCGCGTGGATCGTAGCCGTAGCGCGAGGCGTAGAGGTTCGCGATCTGGGCGTAGCCGCAGTTCTGGGCCAGGTTGCCGTAGGGAATGTCGAACTGGGCCTGGGGCGAGCCATACTCGTGGCTCGATGCGCCGAAGGGGAAGGGATGGGGCTTGGGCTCCGGCGGCATCGGCATGGGGCCGGCCGGGAAGGCGCAGACCACCACCTCGGCGATGCCCAGCTCGATGGCGGCGGCGGCCCGCCATACGGCGCCGGCCGAGCTGGCGCCGCCGAGATCGACGTGTTCGGCAAAGCCGAGTTCCAGGCCCATGTACTCGGCCAGGGTGGCCGGCGCGAACATCGCGGACTCGGCGATCGCCGATGTCACCAGGCCGTCGACCTCGCGCTTTTCGATGCCCGCGTCCCGCAGCGCCAGTTGCGCCAGCCGCGCCCACTGCTCGATGGTGAACAGCGGTTCGCCCGGCGGCTTCTTTTCCGGTTTCAGTTCGACGTAGCCGGCGATCGCGGCGTCTCCTCGAAGTCCCATCGTGCTTCTCCTCCTCCTTGTCCTATCGGAGGCATGATGGGATTTATGGGTCGGCTGGAACAGAACGCGAAAGGCCAATACCTGTCATATCAGGCCGATTAGAATATCGGCCATGAGTAGGATTTGGAAACCCAATGTCACCGTCGCCGCCGTGATCGAGCGCGCCGGCCGGTTCCTGCTGGTGGAAGAGGAAACCGAGGACGGCTTGCGCTTCAACCAGCCCGCCGGCCATCTCGATCCGGGCGAATCGCTGGTCGAGGCTTGCGCGCGCGAAGCGCTCGAGGAAACCGCCTGGCATTTCCGGCCGACCGCGCTGGTCGGCGTCTATCAATGCCCCCGGCCCGGGAGCGACATCACCTACCTGCGCTTCGCCTTCGCCGGCGAACTGGGCGAGGAGGAAACAGGGCAGGCGCTCGACGCCGGCATTCTGCGCGCCGTATGGATGACGATCGATGAAGTTGAAGCGTCGAAAGTCAGGCATCGCAGCCCGCTGGTCATGCAGTGCATTCAGGACTATCGCGCCAACCGGCGTTTTCCCTTGGAGTTGATCAGGCACCATGGCTAAGATCATTGTCGGCATGTCCGGCGGCGTCGACTCGTCGGTGGCCGCGTTGCTGCTCAAACGCGCCGGGCACGAGGTTACCGGCCTGTTCATGAGGAACTGGGAGGACGACGACACGGAGGAATACTGTTCCTCGCGCCAGGACCTGATCGACGCCGCGGCCGCCGCCGACGTGATCGGCATCGACCTTGAAGTCGTGAACTTTTCGGCCGAGTACAAGGATCGCGTGTTCGCCGATTTCCTGCGCGAATACCAGGCCGGCCGCACGCCGAATCCCGACGTGCTATGCAATTCCGAGATCAAGTTCAAGGCCTTTCTCGACCACGCGCTGAAGCTCGGCGCCGACCGGATCGCCACCGGCCATTACGCCCAGGTGCGCGAGTTCCTCGGCAAGTTCCAGTTGATGAAGGCCGAGGACGGCACCAAGGATCAGAGCTATTTCCTCTATCGCCTGAACCAGGAACAGCTGTCGAAAACCCTGTTCCCGGTCGGTCATCTCTACAAGCGCGAGGTTCGGAAGATCGCCGGGGAGGCCGGTCTGCCCAATCACGCCAAGAAGGATTCGACCGGCATCTGCTTCATCGGCGAGCGGCCCTTCCGCGAGTTTCTCGCACGTTACATTCCGAGGCAGCCGGGCGAGATCCGCGCGCTCGACTCGGACCGCGTCGTCGGCAGGCACGAGGGCCTGATGTACTACACGCTCGGTCAGCGCGAGGGGCTCGGCATCGGCGGCGTCAAGGGCGCGCCGGAGGAACCGTGGTTCGTGGCGGCGAAGGATATGGAGAAGAACATCCTCTACGTCGTGCAGGGGCACGCGCATCCGGCGCTGATGCGCGATCGCCTCGTCGCCGGCCAGCTGTCATGGGTCTCGGGCGAGATGCCGCATGTCCATTGGGTGTACGCGGCCAAGACGCGCTACCGGCAACCCGATGCCGCCTGCGAGGCGGAAAGCGTGGATGCGAATCGCTGCGAGATCGCCTTCGCCGCGCCGCAATGGGCTGTGACGCCCGGGCAGTCGGTGGTGGTCTACGAGTCGCTGGTCTGCCTGGGCGGCGGCATCATCGAGTAAGCCGCGGCGGCCAAAGTCAGGCGTGGCGGCACGCCGATGCGGCGTGTCTATTGTCGAGGCCCGGCGCGGGATGAGTCGCCGAGGAGAATGATGCCTTGTCCGCGACCGGGATGCCCGCGCTTGCTCAAGGTTTCGCTCGGCAGTTCGCCAAACCTTTCCTTGTACATGGCCGAAAAATGGCCGAAATGCTGGAAGCAGAATTCCAGGGCCACGGCGGTGACCGAGATCATGTCCGGTCCGGCGGCCAGCAGGCGTTCGCGCGCCTGATCGAGCCGGAGGTTTTTCAGGTGACGCATCGGCGTGGTGTCCAGATACTGCTGGAAGCTGCCATAGAGGGTGCGCGGACTGACGTTGATGGCGTGCGCGACATCCTCGGGCGAGACGGGATTGCGCAGGTGGTCGATCATGTATTGGATCGCCCGCTTCAGATGGCGCGGCTTCGGTGTTTCGTCGGCGCCTTGCATCGCGTCGCGACGGTTGTGATCGAGGGAGTCGACCAGTGTGCTCAGCACCAGCGAGGTGATCGCGGCGCTGGTGCTCCCGGGGCAATCGTTTTCCTCGTGGTGCGAATGGATGACCGCGGCGACGTAGTCCAGCAAGGCCAGAATCCGGTTTCCCGTCCTGCCCGACAGATCCACCTGTGGCGCGAATGCCAGCGGCGGCCGGGAGGCCGGTTCCGCCTGGCGGCCGACATGGCGTCCGACGCAATCCGCGTCGATGCGCAGGATCAACTGCTCGCAGCCTTGCGCGAATTCCATCTCGACGTCGAGGCACGGCGAGATCATCATTCCCTGCCCGGGGCCGCACAAAACGTCGTGGTCGCCAACGCGGCCGCGCGCACGACCGCGCAGTGGAATCTGCAACAGGTAGAAACGCTCCAGCCTGCCGGGCTTGACGCTGACATGCGCGCCATGGCGATGATAGACGAGCGAAATGGCATCGATACCGCCGCCGCCGATGCAGACGTCCAGTTTCTGCCGTCGTCCCATCACCGTGAGTTCGTGCGGCTTGAACAGCGCCGAAATATGGGCGCGCGCGGCATCGAGATCATCGGTACGGAAGGGACGACAATGCGCAAGCCTTCGAGCCGCCGACAGTGACGCGATATTCATGATCCCCTCCTCGTAAAGCCACCCGCTCGAAGACACCAGCCCCCTCGGCGAGCTTTTATGTTTCGAAAAAGGCTACATCGTCCGCGCGCGACAATCAACCATGGTCCCGACGCAGCCAAATTGGGCGAAGGGATGCGGTGATGGCGTGTCAGCGGCCGGGCGCGCCGATTTGCTGGCGCAGCGCCTTGATTCGGGCGCTTTCGGGGTCGAGGCGCGCGAGCCGATCGACGTAGTCGAGCGCGATGGTCCTCCGGCCGCGTTGATGTTCAAACATCGCCAGCGCCACGAGAATGTCCTGGTCGGCCGGGAAGCGCCGATGGGCCCGGTCCAGGACCGTCATGGCCTGGCCGACGGCTCCGGAGTCGTGCAGCGCCACGCCATGAACGTAGGCATAGCGCGGCACCGCCGGCGCCAGGGCTGCCGCCTTGGCCAGCGCCGCCAGGGCGCCCGGCCGGTCGCCGGTGCGCACCTTGAGCAGGCCGAGGGCATGATGAGCCTCGGCCGACTTCGGCTCGATCCCGATGGCTTCCCGCAGGAGGGCTTCTGCCTCCGCTTCCCGGCGTGTCGCACGGTAAAGGTCGGCCAGATTGACGCGGGCGGGCACGAAGCCGGGATCGAGACGCATGGCCTGCCGAAGTTCGTTTTCCGCGTCCGCCAGGCGGCCCATGCGGGCGTGGATGTCGGCGAGATTGAGGTGGCTTTCGGGGCGCTCGGCGGCGGCCAGTTCCGAGGCGATCAATTCATCCGTGGCGGAACGTCGCGCGGCGCGATGTTCCGGCGCCAATGCCGTGTCGGGCATGCCGGCGAGCGTTCGCGCGGCCTCGATGCGAACCAGCCGCACGGGGTCGAGCAGCAGGGGGCCGACGGCTCGGGCCTGTTCGCGCGGATCGAGATGCATCGCGGCGGCGGCCGCCGCCGAGCGAACCAGGGCATCGGCATCGCCCAGGCCGGCGCCGATGCTGGCGCGCGCCGCCGCCGTCGGCGATGCCGGCAGCGAACGCAGCGCCGTGGCGCGCACGATGCCGGGCCCGGCCTTGTCCCGCGCCACTTCGGCCAGCAGGCGAGCGGCTTCCGCGGTTTGCGCCCTGGCCGCGACGAAAGCCGCCGTGGCCTGCGCCGGGGGCCGGGTCTTGCCATGCCAGCGGTCGACCGCCCGCGCCGCCCATTGGGCGGATCGATCCTGGTGGCAGTGGCGGCAAGCATTCGGCGGACCGTGCTTTACCGACATATCGGGACGCGGGACGCGAAAACCGTGGTCGCGCCGCCGGTCGACGCCCATGTAGGTTTTTTGCGGCATGTGGCAGTCGATGCAGAGGCTGCCGGCCGAGCCTGCCTTGTGGCCGTGATGTGATTCGACATCGAACGCCTCGGGGCGGTGGCATTGTGCGCAAAGGGCGTTGCCCGATGCCTTGAGGCGAAGGCTGTGCGGGTCATGGCAATCGCCGCAAACGATGCCGGTCCGATGCATCTTGCTTTGCGTGAAGGAGCCGTATTCGAAGACTTCGCCGTCGATCTGGCCGTCGGGGTGATAGGCGCCGGCATCGAGCAGGGTGGGGACGTAATTGTCGAGAAATGCGGCGCCCGGAATCGGCGGCTCGACGAGTTGACGCCGCCGCGCATGGCAGGCGAAGCAGGCGTCCAGCACGCCGCCGGGCAGCGCCGCGCCGGTCCGATGCGCGATCCTTGCGCCGGGGGAGAACGCCCAGCGGCCCGCCTTGCCGGCGTCGGGGATGACGAGACCCTTGTCCGCCGCCGCGGCGCGGGCTGCATCCGGCTGGCGTCCCCATTGCACGTGGGCCGAGCCGGGACCATGGCATGCCTCGCAAGCCACGTTGATGTCGGACCAGCGCGTGGCGAAGGTGTCGGCCGCCGCATCGTAGTTCTTGCGCAGGTCGGTCGAATGGCAGGCCGCGCACATGTGGTTCCAGTTCTGGCTGCGCGCCGTCCAGTGCAAGGGATCGCCGGCCTTGATGCGTTCTCCGGGATAAAGGTGGTACCAGCGCTGGCCGCCTTCCCGCTTCGATCGCGTGTCCCAGGCGATCGAAAGCGCTTGCAGACGGCCTCCCGGCAACTCGATCAGGTATTGCTGCAAGGGATGGACGCCGAAGGTGTACTTGATCTCGAAATCGGCGGGACGGCCGTCCGGGCCGTCGGTGTTGACGAAGTGCTTGTTGTCGCGCCGGAAGAATCGCGACGCGATGCCGCCGTGGACGAAGCGGGTTCCGCCGAAATCGCCCAACACCGTTTTTTCGTTGGCTTCCTGCATCGCCAGCGCGTGATGGGAACCGCGCCATTGCTCGGTCTGCCGCGGGTGACATTCGGCGCAGGCGGCGGCGCCGACATGCCGCGGAACATTGTCGCCCGTGGCTCCGGCCATGGCGAAGCCGACCCCGGCGATGATCGCCGCCAGCATCGCGGCCAGCAGCGCCGCCAGCATTGCCGCGCGCCGGCCGGTTCGGCTGAGGATGTCGGAATTCATTCGTCAAGCATAACGGAAAAGAAAGCGCGGCCGGCACGTCGGATGCCGACCGCGCGTCGATGATGGCGGACTTCGATGCCGGGCTTACTTGGAGGCCCTGGGCTTGGAGGCCGCCTCGAGTTTCAAGTCCTCGTAGTTAGTACTTGCCGGCATTGCTGTAGCCGGGACGGGCGGCGAGGTTGCCGGTTTCC
>ERZ1645187.3300-NODE-3300-length-13653-cov-17.261950_pt1 | contig 13653 bp, 11 predicted proteins | sample MGYA00575352_ERZ1645187 | MGnify/ENA primary metagenome ERZ1645187 (study PRJEB40837, sample SAMN11349314) | freshwater sediment metagenome | isolation source: river sediment | host: Sediment | place: India: Wazaribad , New Delhi | collected 2017-02-21 ...
GTTCATGCCGCCCATGCCGGACATTCCGTTCATGCCGCCCATGCCCGACATGCCGGACATGCCGTTCATGCCGGACATCCCGTTCATGCCGCCCATGCCGGACATTCCGTTCATGCCACCCATGCCGGACATGCCGTTCATCCGATACTGATTGCCCTGCATCCCGCTCATGCCGGTCTGCGCGACGGCGACAGAAGCGCCGGTCAGGAGGGTCGTGACCAGAGCCACCGCCTTCAGAGCGTTTCCTGCAAATTTCGCCATGATTCTTCTCCGTGTTCTCGGATCCTCGCGCTCCCTGATCGCGAAGATCGGAAGCAAGAAACGCCGCAGCGACGACCGTCCCCGCAGCCTCGTCGGTCTTTGGGCCATGATGTCGGACGATCGGGACGGAGGCAGACCACCGAAGTCGGCGGAGGCAGCGGCTTCGCCGTGAGATCACGGCGGCACCGAACCCGAAACGATCGAAGCTCGACATCGAACCCGTGAAGCCAGACGAACGGGCTTCCCGCGCGGATGCGCAAAGTTCGCGCCATCATCGATGGAAAATTCACAGGGCATTGAAAGAATACAGATATTTCGGTCGTGCCCCCTCTCCTGCCCGGACCGAGGAGCCGCGAGTTTCTGTCAAAATGACGGGGCGAGCCGGACCGGGCGAACAAATACCCGCAAAATCAAGGGGATGGCCGGCCTGTCAAGATGGCACTGGGCAAGAGACGCGGTGACGTGGGCTCCCGAGAGCGCCGCGTCCGACGGCGGGTGATCTCCGCCCGGCGGAACACCGTGAACGAGCCCGGACCTCGCGACCGACCTCAGCCGCGCAGGTGGTCGTCGCCGATCGGGAAGGAGACTTCGAGACCGTCCCAGGCGGGCTCGACCCCGGCGGGCAGGTGGGCGGCGAGGGCGGCGTAGTCGAGTTCGTTGTGGAGATGGGTCAGGATCGCGCGCTTGGGCTTCTTGCGATCGATCCAGCCCAGCGCCTCGCCGACGGAGAGATGACTCGGGTGAGATCGCATCCGGAGCGCGTCGAGGATCCAGAGGTCGAGCTTGTGCAGATGTCCCAGGCTCTCCTTGGGAAAGTCGGAGACGTCGGTCGAATAGGCGACGTCGCCGAAGCGCAGGCCGAGACTGTCGACGTCGCCGTGGATCTGACGGAAGGGCAGGACCGAGATCGCGCCGCCCTCCCCCTGGATCGTCTCGATGTGACCGATCCGCAGGCGATGCTCGTCGAGGATCGGCGGATAGGCCGAGCCCGGCGGCGTCTTGAAGCAATAGCCGAAGGCCTCGTGCAGACGGCGGGAGGTCGCCTCGTCGCACCAGACCTTCATCAGGCGGCGCTGGTTCAGCACGAAGGCGCGCAGATCGTCGATGCCGTGGCAGTGATCGGCGTGGGCGTGGGTGAAGACGACGCCGTCGAGGCCGTCGATGCCGGCGTCGAGCATCTGTTCGCGCAGGTCCGGCCCGGCATCGACGAGCACGCGGGTCCGGCGGCCCTCCGCCGAGGTGCGGGTGACCAGCAGCGACGCGCGGCGGCGGCGATTCCTGGGGTTGGCGGGGTCGCAGGCGCCCCAGTCGTTGCCGATGCGCGGGTTGCCCGGCGAGGAGGCGCAGCCGAGGATCCTGAAGGTCATCGTCGCGGTCATCGTCGGGCTCCCTGTTCTCGTCGTTGGTCTGTCGTTGCCGTCTCGTCGACGGATCAGTGCGCCACCTTGGCGAAGAGCCGGTGGAAGTTGGCCGTCGTCACCGCCGCGATCTCCTCGAGGCTCACGCCCTTGACCGTCGCGAGCATCCGGGCGGTGTCGGCGACGTGGGCCGGCTCGCAGCGCCGGCCGCGATGCGGCAGCGGCGCCAGATAGGGCGCGTCGGTCTCGACGAGCAGGCGGTCGAGCGGGACCTCGGCGGCGACCGCCCTCACCTCGTCGGCCTTCTTGAAGGTCAGGATGCCGGAGAAGGAGACGTAGCCGCCGAGCGCGAGCGAACGGCGCGCCAGATCGGGGCCGGAGGAGAAACAGTGCAGCAGGTGCGGGAAGGCACCGGCCGCGGTCTCCTCCTCGAGGATCCGCGCCATGTCGTCGTCGGCCTCGCGCGAGTGGATCACCAGCGGCAGGCCGGTTTCGCGCGCGGCGGCGACGTGGATGCGGAAACCGCGTTCCTGAAGATCGCGGGGGGCGAGATCGTAGTGGTAGTCGAGGCCGGCCTCGCCGATCGCCACGCACTTGGGGTGGGCGGCGAGGCGGAGGAGATCGCCGAGAGTCACGTCCTCCTCCTCGGCGGCGTTGTGACAATGGGTGCCGACGGAGCACCAGATCTCGTCGTGGGCCTCGGCGAGCGCGCGGATGCGGTCGAAGGCCCGCACCCGCGTCGAGATGGTCACCATCCGGGCGACGCCCGCCGCCTTCGCGCGGGCGAGGACGCCGTCCATGTCCTCGGCGAAGTCGGGAAAGTCGAGATGACAGTGGCTGTCGACCAGAACCACGCTCAGGCCCCCTTCCCTTCCTCGTCGACGGGCTCGACCCACTTGGGGAAGATCGGCGTCGGCGCGGGCAGTTCGGCGCCGGCCTCCATCCGCGTCGCGAAAGCTGCGAAGTCACGGGCGTCGGCGGTCCGGCCGAGCAGGTCGAGGAGCCGCCCGGCGGCGGTCGGCACCACGGGCTGAGCGAGCAGCGCCACCATGCGCAGCACCTCCGCCGTCGCCCACAGAACCGTGCCCATGCGCTCGGGATCGGTCTTCTTCAGCGACCAGGGCGCGGCGGCGGTGAACCAGCGGTTGGTCTCGGCGACCACGGCCCAGATCGCCTCCAGGCTCTTGTGGATCTCCTGGCGGTCGTAGGCGGCGCGCGACAGCGCCAGCATGCCGTCGGCCTGGGCGAGAAGCGCCTCGTCCTCGGGCGCGAGCGGCCCCGGAGCGGGCACCCTGCCCTCGCAGTTCTTGGCGATCATCGACAGCGAGCGCTGGGCGAGATTGCCGAGATCGTTGGCGAGGTCGGCGTTCATGCGGGCGACGATCGAGTCGTGGCTGTAGTTGCCGTCCTGGCCGAAGGGGACCTCGCGCAGGAAGAAGAACCGCACGGTTTCGGCACCGTAGGCCTTCACCAGATCGAAGGGATCGACGACGTTGCCGACCGACTTCGACATCTTCTCACCCTTGTTGAAGATGAAGCCGTGGGCGAAGACGCGCTTGGGCAGCGGCAGCCCGGCCGACATCAGAAACGCAGGCCAGTAGACGGCGTGGAAGCGGACGATGTCCTTGCCGATGACGTGGAGATCGGCGGGCCACCACTTCTTGTAGTGCTCGCTCGCCTCGTCGGGGAAGCCGGCGCCGGAGATGTAGTTGGTGAGCGCGTCGACCCAGACGTACATGACGTGGCCGGGGCTGTCGGGCACCGGGATGCCCCAGTCGAAGGTGGTGCGGCTCATCGAGAGGTCCTCGAGGCCACCCTTGACGAAGCTCACCACCTCGTTCTTGCGCGCGTCGGGGCCGATGAAGTCCGGATTGGCCTCGTAATGGGCGAGGAGCCGCTCCTGGAAGGCGGAGAGGCGGAAGTACCAGCTCTCCTCCTCGGTCCATTCGACCGGGGTGCCGGTGGGCGTGGCGCGGCGGACGCCGTCCTCGCCGACCTCGGTCTCGCTCTCGGTGTAGTAGGCCTCGTCGCGGACCGAATACCAGCCGCCGTACTTGGCCATGTAGAGATCGCCGGCATCGCGCATGCGGCGCCACACCTCCTGCACCGAGGCGTGGTGATCGGCCTCGGTGGTGCGGATGAAGCGGTCGTAGGAGACCTCGAGCGCGGCGTCCATCTCCTTGAAGACGGCCGAGTTGCGATCGACCAGCTGGCGCGGGGTCATCCCCTCGCGGCCGGCGGTCTGGTGCATCTTGAGACCGTGCTCGTCGGTGCCGGTCAGGAAGAACACGTCGAAACCGTCGAGGCGCTTGAAGCGCGCGAGGGCATCGGTCGCCAGCTTTTCGTAGGCGTGGCCGACATGGGGGCGACCGTTGGGGTAGTCGATCGCCGTGGTGATGAAGAACTTGGGCGCGGTCATCGTCGATCCTCGAGGGTGCGCGCGGAGGGTCGGCGGCACCTTGCGACGGTCCGGGCGATCCCGAAAACACCGTCGTCACCGACGCATACTCAATTCCGTGCCGCCTCGGCAAGGGTGCGGAACGCCGTCAGGATCGCCGCCTTGCGGTCGAGGTTGAGCGCGTCGGTGCGGGCGAACAGGCGCGCGATCTCGTCGTGGGCCTCGGCGAAGCGGGCGGCGGCGGCCAATCCACGGCTCTCCAGAGCCGCGCGGGCGGCGCGGCCGGCATGGTCGCCGAGGAAGTCGACGGCGACGTCGAAGGCCTCGTCGGCGCCCTTGGCGGCGACCCTGTCGGCGAAGAGATGGGCGGCGCGCAGGTCGAGATCGGGAGCGCGGGCGAGGACGGCGTCGAGCGAGCGCATCAGCGCGACGCCGTCGGCGGCGAGCAGGGTGATGGCGCGGCGCAGCGACCCGTCGGCGAGTTCGGCGGCGGCGGCGAAGTCGCGCGGCTCACCGGCGACGTCGAAGCGGCCGAGCGCCTCGGCGACGGCGTGCGGGCTGAGCGGCGCGAGATCGAGGCGCCGACAGCGCGACCGCAGGGTCGGCAGGAGACGGCCGGGCGCATGGGCCAGCACCAGGAACAGCGAGCGTTGCGGCGGCTCCTCGAGGATCTTCAGGAGCGCGTTGGCCGAATTGGTGTTCATCTCGTCGGCGGAATCGACGATGGCGATGCGCCACCCCCCCTCCCCGGCGGTCGAGCCGAAGAAGGCGACGGTGCGGCGGATCTCCTCGACCGGAAGCTCGGTCTTGAAGCGCTTGGCCTTCTCGTCCCAGGGGCGGCGCAGGTGCAGGAGATCGGCGTGCGAGCCGACCGCGACGCGCCGCGCCACCGGATGATCGGCGGGGACCGAGAGATCGCGGGCGGCGGCGACGTCGGCGCCGCGCGGATCGGGATGGGCGAGCACGAAACGGGCGAAGCGGAAGGCCAGCGTCGCCTTGCCGATGCCCTTGGGGCCGCCGAGGATCCAGCCGTGATGGATGCGGCCGGAGCGATAGGCGTCGAGCAGAGCGGCTTCCGCCGCCTGCTGGCCGATCAGATCGTGTCGCTCGCGCGGCAGGGCGATGCCGTCGAGGGCATCGACCTCCTGGGCGGTCTCGACGAGGGAGGGCGCGCGTGCCATCGGCTCACTCCGCCTCGGGGGCCGGGGGAACGCCGAGGCGTTCACCGACGGCGTGCCAGATCCGCGCCGCGACGACCGAGGGCGGCTCGGTCGCGTCGACGACGAAGAACCGTTGCGGCTCGGCGGCGGCGAGATCGAGGAAGGCGCGGCGGCGGGCTTCGTGGACGGCTTCGTCCTCCTTCTCGAAGCGGTCGGCGCCGCCGGTGCCGCGACGGGCGCCGGCGCGGCCGAGACCGACCGAGGCGGGCACGTCGAGGAGCAGGGTCAGATCCGGACGAACCTCCTCGACGGCGACGTCCTCGAGCAGGCGCAGGGTCGCGGCATCGACGCCGCCGCCCTGATAGACGCGGGCGCTGTCGTAGAAGCGGTCGCAGACCACCCAGGCGCCGCGCTCGAGCGCCGGGCGGATGGTGCGGTCGACGTGGTCGGCGCGGGCGGCGGCGAAGAGGCAGGCCTCGGCGAGCGGGCCGAACACCTCGCCGACCCCGGTCAACAGGACGTGGCGGACGCATTCGGCGCCGGCCGAGCCGCCGGGCTCGCGGGTCAGGACGACGTCGAGGCCGCGGCCGCGCAGTTTCTCGGCGAGATGGGCGACCTGGCTCGACTTGCCGGCGCCCTCGCCGCCCTCGAAGGTGACGAAACGGCCACGGGCGATCGGTCGCGTCGAGCGGGCCGTCGTCGTCGCGTCGCCCGTCATCGCCTCAGGAGCCCGATCAGGAGTTCGCGGGTTCCGTCCACGGCGCGGTGGAGAACGTCGCCCTTGGCGACGTCGGCGCCCGCCACGACCTCGTAGTCCACGACCGGGTGATCGTCGTTGGTGACCCAGAGGCGGCCGATGGAGTGGTTCGCGGCGATCGGCGCCTTGACCGGGCCGGTATAGACCACCCGGGCGCGCAGCTTGTCGCGTTTGCCGCGGGGCAACAGCACGTCGACGTCCTTGGCCGCGGTCACGGGCACGGTGCGCGCGGCCCCGCCGAAGACGCTGGCCTCGCCGATGGTCTCGCCGGCGCGATAGATGCGGACCGTCTCGAAATTGCGGAAGCCCCAGTCGAGCAGCTTGCGGGCATCCTCGCCGCGATCCTTCTCGGTCGGGGCGCCGCCGATCACCACGATCAGGCGCTGGTCGCCCTGGACGGCGGAGCCGACGAGATTGTAGCCGGATTCCTTGATGTAGCCGGTCTTGATGCCGTCGGCGCCGATACCGAGGGTCAGCAGCGGGTTGCGGTTGGTCTGGCGGATCTTGTTGTAGGTGAACTCGCGTTCCGAATAGATCTTGTAGACGTCCGGGTAGTCGACGATCAGGTGACGGCCGAGGACGACGAGATCCTGCGCCGTGGTGCGGTTGTCCGCGCCGGGCAGCCCGGTCGGATTGCCGAAATGCGTCGCCGTCATGCCGAGTTCGGCGGCGCGCTTGTTCATCAGATCGGCAAAGGCGCCCTCGGTGCCGGCGATGCCCTCGGCCATGGCGATGGCGCCGTCGTTCGCCGACTGGATCATGATGCCGCGCAACAGATCGGAGACGAGCACCTTCGAATTCACCGGCGCGAACATCGAGGAGGTCCGCGACGGCGCGCCGCCGGTGCGCCAGGCATGCTCCGACATGAGGAATTCCGTGTCGAGCGTCAGCGGCCCGTTCTTCAACTCACGCGCCGCGACCGCGACCGTCATCATCTTGGTGAGGCTCGCCGGCGGGAACGAGTGGTCGGCATTCTTGGCGAAGAGTACGGCCCCGGAGGCGAAATCGACCAGCAGCGCGATCTCCGCCTTCGTCTCGACGGCGCCGTTGGCGGCGGGCGCGGTCTTCTTGTCGGCCGGGGGCTTCTGGGCGGCGACCAGCACCAGACAGGAGATCAGGGCGATCAGTCCACGCGCCACGACGCCGCGCAACGGGCGTGGCGAGTTTCCGACACATGCGCTCATGACGCCGCCTTCCTGCTTCCGCCCGCGACCCGCCGTCGGACCGCGTGCGCACCCTTCGGTGATTCACCGAGAGTATAGAAACAGTCACGAAGTGGCACCATCACGGCGATCGGTTCACCGATCGCCTCACCGCACCACGAGGGCGTCGCCTTCGTCGATGCGCGAGAAGGCGGCCGAGATCCGCCGTTCGGCGGCGTAGGAGGACCGCATCGATCCGTCGACCGGAAGCGACGACGTCCCGACCGGGTGGATCGGACCGAGCGACATGGGCGCGCCCGAGGCGCCGGGCAGCTCGGCCTCGATGACCTCGGCCGAGGTCGCGGCCGGCTTCGGCAACGCCCTCGCGTAGTCGCGCATGACGCGCGGATCGACACCGGCGAGATCGATCGCCATGGGATCCTGCAGCGCCGCCGTCGCGCGGGACGTCGACGGCAGCGGCGACCGGGCCGGGGCGAAGGACACGGCCGCGGGAGCGAGCGCGGGCGCAGCCGAGGCGTCGGCGACCAGGGTCGGAGAGGGCTGGTTCCGACGCGGTCCGGCCGGGAGATCGGCGGCGGCGAGCAGCGTATGGTCGTCGTGGCCCGAGCCGATGCCGGGGCCGCGCAGGGAGGCGGTCAGCGTGCGCTGATCGGACCCGGCGAGGCCGGCCTTGCCGAGATACTGGACGCGGACCTGCGAGATACCGCGGCGCTTGATGTCGAGCAGCTCGGCCGTCTTCTCCGAGAGATCGATGATGCGGCTGTTGGCATAGGGGCCGCGATCGTTGACGCGGACGATGATCGAGCGGCCGGTGGAAACCGCGGTCACGCGGACGTAGGAGGGCAGCGGCATGGTGCGATGGGCCGCCGTGATGGCGCCTCGATCGACGACCTCGCCGTTGGCGGTGCGGGTGCCGTGATGGTAGTCGCCGCCGTACCACGAGGCCATGCCGAACTCGTCGAGATGGGGATCCTCGCGCGGCACGTAGGTCCTGCCGCCGACGGTATAGGGACGACCGACCTGATAACGGCCGCCGCCGGGGGCGACCTTGTCGTGGGGACCGACGACGCGCTCGAGCGGTTCGACACCCGCGGTGCGGACACTCTCGTTGGTCGCGCATCCCGCGAGCGACAGGGTGGTCGACGTGGCGAGCGCTGCCCAGAGCGGCGCTCGACGCTTCATCGAACCGGCGTTGTTCGCCATGAAGGGCTCCCCTTGCCGCGTCGCGGCCTTCTCACCGACCACCGTGCAAAGACGGCTTCGTCGGTTTCCATCGTCGTCGAACGCGGTTACTCCCTGGTGAACATATACCGCGATCACGGGCTCGTGAGAAGTCCCGCTCACTCCGCGGCAACCGCCTGGAAACGGATGCCGCCGTGGTGGCCGTCGACCCAGGTCGTGTGACCGGCACAGCAGCTGCCGTCCTGCAGGGTGATGCGCACCGGGCGGCCCACGTCGGCCTTGGTCAGACCCTCGACCCGGACGCCGCCGTTCGAGCGATCGACGACCGTGACCTTGCGGGTCTCCCCGTCGATCTGGAGGGTGGCGGGCTGGGTGACCGAGCGGCGGATTTCGCGCCGTTTCTCGGCACCGCTCTCGATACCGCCGATGTCGTGGGAGAGTTCGTCGAGGATGCCGAGCACCTCGCGACTGGCGTCGTTGAGCTGTTCCAGAGCTTCGAAGGCGTCCCCGATGCGGCCCTCGGCATGAGCACGCAGGGCGGCCACACCATGGGCATGGACACGGCCGTGCGGTTCGACCAGGGCGCGATAGCTGTCGAGGTTGCGGTATTCGGACTTGGTGATGGCGTCGTACCACTTGCCGAGACGACAGTTGTGGTGATCGGGCATCTCCTCGGGCTTCCACTGCGAGCGGCCGGCCAGGGCGTCGACCACCCGCTTCTTGAAGAAGACGTGATCGATCTTCGCCATCTCGCACAGCGAGCGATCGGAGTCCGGCTCGAACCAGCTCTTGGCCAGATCGGCGAAGCGGTCGTTGTTGGAGCTGATCTTCTCGCTCATCGTGGAGAGAACGGTGCGGTTCTCGGTCGCGGTTTCGGCGACGCGTTCGATCGACTCGGCGATTTCGACACTGGTGGCGCGCTGACCGCCGAGGATGTCGGAGATGTCGCGCATCTTCATGGTCACGTTGGAGACCTGACCGGCGACCGTGTCCATGGTCGAGGCGGCCCGTTCGATCGCCGAACGGCCCTCCGCCACGGCGTCGTTGGAGCGTTGCATGGTCGACAGGATGTCGGACATGCCGTTCTTGAGCGCGGCGATGCGGCGGGTGATGTCCTCGGTGGAGCGCGAGGTCTGGTTGGCGAGGTTCTTCACCTCGGAGGCGACGACCGCGAAGCCACGGCCCGCCTCGCCGGCGCGCGCCGCCTCGATGGTGGCGTTGAGCGCCAGCAGATTGGTCTGGCCGGCGATGCCTTCGATGACCGTGAGGATCTGGCCGATCTGCTCGGAGGCCTTCGACAGTTCGTCGACGCTCGAGGCGGTCTCGTCGACGGCGGCGGCGATGTTGGCGATCGCCTGCGCGACGTCGGCGACGGCGGAACGGCCGACGCCGACGGTGTGATCGGTCTCGACGGCCTCGGACGAGGCGCTCTCCGAGTTGCGGGCGATCTCCTCGACGGAGGCGACGAGTTCGGCCGCGGCGGAGGAAATGGTGCGGCTGTTCTCGTCGACCAGCGCGGTGTTGCGCGTCAGCTTGGCCAGATCGATCGCCGTCTCGTTGGTGTCGGCGACCATGTGGGCGGAATTGCGCAGATTGCGCAGATCGCCGTCGCGGCCGGCCTGAAGATTGCGATTCTCGCCGATCCGGTTCTCATAGGCCGTGTTGGAGAGGATCATGTCGGTGAAGACCCGCTCCACCAGCAGATCCACGGCGCCCTCGAACGCGGCGCGCGAGAAGCGATGGCGACGCGCCAGATGGGGCACCAGCTTCTTCAGGAGGAAGGCGTATCCCGCCATGTACCAACCCGACGGAAGCGCAATCTTCACATGGACTTCGCCGATCTTCTTGGAGCGATCCGGGAAGTCCGACGGCAGCGTCGGACGGAAGAGCTCGCGCCAATGGGCGGCCTGCGCCGTCTTCAGACGATCCACCGTGGCCTGTGAGGCGACGACCGAACCATGTTCCTCGGTGCGCCGAAGCGCCTCGTAGAATTGGGTGAGGATTTCGGGAACGACGGCCTCGCAATCGTTCCACAGATCGATCTTCGCCTTGCGATCCCCGTTCGAGCGGCCGATGAATTCCGCGATGGACGCCATGCCGAGTTGCGCGGTCATCGAGATCTCCCACCTGATCCACATTCCCGTTCGGGTCGAACGATGACGGGGTTTGGTTGAGAGACTCTTTATGTCGCGCCGAAACTCGTCCATTTCGCCCGCGCCGAGACGCCCGATGCGAGACGGTAGGCCGGACTGTGTCCGCCGGCCGCGAGACGAGAATTGGTGCGGGTGAAGGGACTCGAACCCCCAAGGCTTGCGCCAGCGGAACCTAAATCCGCCGTGTCTACCAGTTCCACCACACCCGCGCCGCGTCCGAGGTAACCCGAAGCGGAGGAGCAGGCAAGCCGCTCCGCGTGCCGCTCAATCGGTTCCGCCGCGATCGTCCTCTTCGTCCTCCGCCTCGTCGTTCCAGGAGCGGCGGCGCGCCTCTTCATAGAGGGCGGCGAGGGTCGGCCGCAGTTCGGGCGCGAGGTCCTCGGCGACGAGACCGGGGCCGGCGCGGCGACCCGCCTCGCCGTGCAGCCAGACGGCGGCGGCCGCCGCCTCGAATCCCGGCAGGCCGCGCGCGAGCAGGCCGCCGACGATGCCGGCCAGCACGTCGCCCGAACCGGCCGTGGCGAGGTCGGGGGGCGCGTTGTCGGCGATGGTCACGCGGCCGTCGGGCGCGGCCACCACCGTGTCGGGGCCCTTGAGCAGGACGACCGCTCCCGATCGGGCAGCGGCGGCGGCGGCGCGTTCGGTCTTGGGCCGGTCCGTGACCCGCGCATCGAGGTCGGGAAACAGACGGGCGAACTCGCCCTCGTGGGGCGTCAGGACCACCGGCGCGGACCGCGCACGGACGGCGGCGAAGACGGATTCGGGATCGGCGGCGGCCGTGGTCAAGGCGTCGGCGTCGAGCACGACGGCGGGGGACGCGGCCAGGGCCACCGCGATCAGCGCGGCCGTCCCCTGCCCCACGCCGGCGGCGGGGCCGAGCACGAGCGCGTTGCGCCGAGTGTCCGCCAGGATCGCCGCGAGGTCGTCGGGGCCGGCCATCGAGGCGAGCATGATCGCGGTCAGATGGGCGGCGTTGACGGCGAGGGCGTCGGGGGGCGAGGCGAGTGTCACCAGACCGGCACCGGACCTGAGGGCCGCGGTGGCGGCGAGACGCGCCGCGCCGGTGTGGAGACGGTCGCCGGAGACGACGACGGCGTGGCCGCGCGCATATTTGTGGCCGTCGAGGCTCGGTGCGACCAGATGGTCGCGCCAGAGGGGCGGCCGATCGCACGTGGTCTTCGGCGCGATCGCGGCGAGGACGTTCGGCCGGATGCCGATGTCGGCGAGGAGGACGCGGCCGCAGCGGCTGCGACCGGGCAACAGCAGATGGCCGGGCTTCATGCGGAAGAAGGTCACGGACATGTCGGCGCGCACGGCGGTGCCCAGGATGCGGCCGGTGCGTCCGTCGATGCCGGAGGGAAGATCGACCGCGACGACGGGGCGAGCCGACGCGTTGACGAGGTCGACCAGCGCGGCGGCCGCCCCCTCGAGCGGACGCGCCAGCCCCGCGCCGAACAGCGCGTCGATCACCACCGTGACATCCCGCAGCGCCTGCATCATCAAGGCGGGGGCGGCCGTTTCGATCGCTCCCGTCCAGCGGGCGGCGGCCTCGGCGGCGTCGCCCGTCAGTCGGCCCTTCTCGCCCAGCAGAGCGATGCGAACGAGGAAGCCGCGCTCCTTCAGGATGCGCGCGGCGACGAAGCCGTCGCCGCCGTTGTTGCCGGGGCCGGCCAGGACGAGGACGCGCGTGCCGACCGGCCAGCGATGCGCGACGGCATCGGCGACGGCGCGGCCGGCGTTTTCCATCAACACACGGCCGGGAATGCCGCTCGCGATGGTGCGCGCATCGGCCTCGGCCATTTCGGTGGGCGTGAGCAGTTCGATCACGGCATGCCTCGGCGAAAACGGCGGACGCCTGTTTCATAGGCGAAATGCCGTCCCACGTCGCCCCTCTCGAGTGCCGGTGGGATCGTGAGTTCAGCCGCGGACTTCGACGCCCTTGCGGAGCCATATGAAGTAGAGATCACCCATTCGATAGACCGGAACGCGCTTCTCACGCTCGTAACTGCGCAGATAGGTCTCGGTCTTGATCTTCAGGGTGCCGCCCGGCAACGAAAAACGCATGTGCATACAAAATACTCCAAAACCCGGCCGGCCATCGGAGATCGTTCGCCATCGAATTACTTCGATCCCGTGATCTGCCATGCGACCGTGAACGACGATGAGGCCATGTTGAAGCAAAATGGCATTTGCGTCAAATTTTTCAGAAACAAATGATTAATTTTGACATCGATTATCTCGGAACTCGGTTCTACGAGCAACATGCTACCGAATTGCCTCTCGCTTCCGTGATGTCGTCGGAGAAGGACGTGTGCGGCCTGGATTATTCCGCGTGCTGCCGCGACAAGCCGTCCTCGTACGAGAGGCTGCGTCTCACCCGTGTCTCCCGTCGACCCCGCCGGTCGAGGCGACGTGCGGCCGACAGTCCTCGACGTGTCGTCACGGCCCCCGTCACGGGCCGATCGGGGCGAGCGACGAAGAGCGACGGTGCGATTGCGCTGCACAAAAAGTTTTCAATTGCTCATGAAATGGACGGCGATCTATTCTCGCGCCGCCGCAAGGCATCGTCAGTGTCTCGCGTTTCTCGGGTCGATGGTCGACGCCGACCATGGTCGTGGGATGGCACGAGGTTTGCTCAGGTCGGACGCGAGCCGATCCATGGAGGTCGGCTCCTCCCCGGTTTCTTCGGAGTATGGGAAGCAGATGAAGAAGATCGAGGCCATCATCAAGCCTTTCAAACTCGACGAAGTGAAGGAAGCCCTCCAGGAGGTCGGCCTCCAGGGCATCACCGTCACCGAGGCGAAGGGCTTCGGCCGCCAAAAGGGTCACACCGAACTCTACCGCGGGGCGGAGTACGTGGTGGACTTCCTGCCGAAGGTGAAAGTCGAGATCGTTCTGCCGGACGAGGCGGTCGAGAAGGCCGTCGACGCGATCCGCAAGGCCGCCCAGACGGGGCGGATCGGCGACGGCAAGATCTTCGTCTCCAACATCGAAGAAGCCGTACGAATCCGGACCGGCGAAACGGGACTCGACGCGATCTGAGCGACAGGCTAGATCCGTCCGTCGTCTCATCTCTTCCGCCTCGTCGCCATCGATCGAGTGCACCGGACCAGAGCACACCCCAGCGAAAGGGACACATCCCATGACGAAGACCGCGAAGGACGTCCTCGCCCTCATCAAGGAGCAGGACGTCAAGTACGTCGATTTCCGCTTCACCGATC
>ERZ1645187.3302-NODE-3302-length-13649-cov-31.319921_pt1 | contig 13649 bp, 12 predicted proteins | sample MGYA00575352_ERZ1645187 | MGnify/ENA primary metagenome ERZ1645187 (study PRJEB40837, sample SAMN11349314) | freshwater sediment metagenome | isolation source: river sediment | host: Sediment | place: India: Wazaribad , New Delhi | collected 2017-02-21 ...
CGCCTCTCCGGCCGCCGCACGCAAGGCCGACTTCATCGCCGCCGCCCGCCGCGCCGCCCCGGCCGCCGCCGCGACCACGGCCGCGCCCGAGGTCACCGCCGCCGACCGTCCCGCCGCGGCGAGCGAGAAGGACACCGCCGGCGAGGGCGGTGCCCTCGGCCGCATCGGCAAGGTCCTCAAGGGCCGCCGCCGCCCGCTGCTGCTGGCGACCGCCGCCCTGGTGCTGGCCATCCTCACCCTGCAGGTCGTTCCCGGCCGCAAGCCGGTGACCACCGGCAGCGTCGAGGCGCCCGTGGCCGAACACACGGTCGCGGCCTCGACCCCGGTCCAGTCGACCGTCGCCGAGCGCAAGACCGACGAGCGCGCGCCGAAGAGCGACGACACCATGCTGAGCCAAGCGCCCTCCGGCGCGCCGCAGGTGGGCTTCTCGATGCCGCTGGCGACGGACGGGGCGACCGCCAAGGCTCTGGAGACCCCGGCGGCGAAGATGCCGGAGGCGGCCGCGCCATCCGCGCCCGCGCCCGCGACCGCCACGCCGACCGCCGAGGCCAACGCCCCCGCCACGACCGGCTCGATCCCGGCGACCGCCGCGACGGCGCCGACCGCCGCTCCCGCGGACGCCGCGCTGCCCGAGACGATCGGATCGGCGGATCTGCGCGCCGCCGCCGCGCGCGGCGAAGCCAAGGCCGCGTTCGAGATCGGCCTGCGCTGGGCCGAGGGTCGGGGCGTCGCCGCCGATCCGGCCAGGGCCGTCGAATGGTACGAGAAGGCGGCCGCCAAGGGGATGGCTCAGGCGCGCTATCGCCTCGGCATCGCCTGGGAGAAGGGGCTCGGCGTCGCCCGCGACACCGAGAAGGCCAAGTCCTACTACAAGGTCGCCGCCGAGCAGGGCAACGTGCGCGCCATGCACAATCTCGGCGTCCTCTACGCCAATGCCCGCGACATGGCGAACGCCGTGCCGTGGTTCCAGAAGGCGGCGGACTTCGGGCTGCGCGACAGCCAGTTCAACCTCGGCATCATCCATGCGCTCGGATCCGGCGTGAAGCAGGATCTCGCCGTCTCCTACAAGTGGTTCGCGCTGGCGGCTCGCCAGGGCGACCAGGAGGCCGAGAAGAAGCAGACCGACGTCGCCTCCCACCTCGACAAGGTCAATCTGGCCGCGGCGCGGATGGCGGTGCAGACCTGGGTGCAGAGAGCCCCCGACGCGACCGTCAACGACGAGGTCCGCGACTGGGGCGATGCTCCGGCCGCCGCCGCTCCGGCGCCGAGCCGGGAAGACGTCGTCCGGCACACGCAGCAGCTCCTGAAGACCAAGGGGCTCTATGCCGGAACCGTCGACGGCGAACTCGGTCCCGGGACCAAGTCGGCGATCCGCGCCTTCCAGAAGAAGGCCGGTCTGCCGCAGTCCGGCGAGATCGACGCCAACCTGCTCAGGGCTCTGGTCGGGCGGGCGCTCTGAGCCCATCGACCCTCGACGAGATCGGACGGGCGGGAGCGGACGGCTGCCGCCCGTTTCGACGTCGGGCGCGCGCGCCACGACACCGTGGCTCCGGCGCGCGGTTCGACGACGGGTCGGATCGAGGTCCCTCGCCCGTGGGGCTCAGCGCGCGCGGCCGGTCAGACGCAGGATCAGCCAGACCGGAACCACCAGGACCCCGCCCCAGAGCAGATAGCGCAGCAGGCGCATGATCGCGTCGGTGCCCAGATGCAGCACCCAGTCGACGAAACGATCGATGTTGCCGATCAGCCGCCCGACGAAGGTGACCGGATCGAGGCCGATCGTCTCCAGGACGAAGCCGACGACCACCGACAGGAACACGAGCCAGGCCAGGGTGCGCATCGGCGAGGCGCCGGTGAAACGCGTCAGGGCGGTACGATCCATCGGACGATCCTCTTCGCCGGATGCGGGAGATCATGCCTCTAGCACGGCGTCACGACGGGGTCGAGACGAGCGATCGCGGCGTGATTCCGCTTGATCGCGGAGCGATTTCGTCCTTCCCTCGCGATCCTTTCCCGACGCCGTCCGCCGAGGCCCGCATGACCCGACTTCCCGCGTCCTCCGGCGATCCGATCGCGGATCGCCGTTTCGCTCATGCGCGCGACTACGCGGCCTCCGGCGACCCGGCGGCGGCGGCGGAATTGGCGGAACAGGCGTTGGAGCGGGCCGAGGACTGGGCGCCCGGCTGGCTCCTGCTCGGCGAGTTCCACGAGACGGCCGGTGCCGTCTCGGCGGCGATCACGGCCTACGAGCGCGCGCTCGCGCTCGATCCGGACGATCGATGCGGCGCCGTGCTCCGGCTCGCCCGCCTCGGCGCCCGTCCGATGCCGGCCGCACCGCCGCCCGCGCACGTCCGGGCCCTGTTCGACGACTATGCCGAACGGTTCGAGGACAGTCTGGTGAACCGGCTCGGCTACCGCGCGCCGCACCTGATCGCCGAGGAGATCGCGGCGGCCGGCGACGGGCGGCGCTTCGGTCTCGGCGTCGATCTGGGCTGCGGCACCGGACTGATGGCGCGGGCGCTGGCGGGCCGCGTCGACCGGCTCGAGGGCGTCGATCTGGCGCCGGCCATGGTCGAGGCGGCGCGGGCGACCGGCCTCTATGCCACGCTGTCGGTCGGCGACGTCACCGCGGATCTCGCCGGACGCGGCGACGGCTCCGTCGAACTGATCACGGCGGCCGACGTCTTCTGCTATCTCGGCGATCTCGGTGGCGTGCTCGCCGAGGGCGCGCGCGTGCTGCGGGAGGGCGGGCTCTTCGCCTTCACCATCGAGACCGGCGCGGAGACCGACGCCGCGCAGCTGCGCGACAGTCTGCGCTACGCGCACGGACGCGGTCCGCTCGAAGCGGCGGCGAAACGGCTCGGATTCGCCGTGGCGCGCCGCCGCGACGCGGTCCTGCGACGCGATCGCGATCGGGACGTCCTCGGAACGATCTACGTGCTCACGAAATCGTGATGACCGTGACCCGTTTCTGAACGGCACCTGAACGCGTTGCTCAGCCGTCATGCATCCGTCGAGATGCATGATCCCGCCAACGTCGAACGATCCGACCACCGGCCGGACGTCGATGCCAACCGAACGGGTTCGAACGATGAAATCGTGGTCCTTCGCCCTGCTCCTGTCCGCCACGCTTCCCGCGCTCGGTCTCGCCGGGTGTCAGACCGTGGAAGACGACGGCTATTCCTATTCGACGACCACCTACGAGGAAGGCTACTACGCCGATCGGCCCGTCTACGACGAGCGCGTGATCGTCCGCCGCCCGCCGCCGCCGCGCAGCTACGGATGGACGCCGCCGCCGCGCGAGGAGCGCCGGTGGAGCCCGCCGCCGCGCGAAGAGCGCCGGTGGAACCCGCCGCCTCAGCCGGAGCGCCGGTGGAACCCGCCGCCGCAGGTCGAGCGCCGGACGCCCCCGCCGCCGCAGAATGCGGGCGGCTACGATCGCCCGGCCGGCGGTTCCGGACCGCGTCGTCCGCCGGGGGACGTTCCCCCGCCGCCGGACGGGTCCGCGCCTCCGTTCCACCGCTGATCCGATCCGCGGTCCTCTCTTCGCCCCTGTCGCCAACTTCCCCCCGTTCCCCCGGAGACGTCTCATGAAGAAGATCCTGACCGGTCTCATGATCGCCACCACCCTCGTCGGCGGCCTCGCCGCCACCGCCGGTTCCGCCGAAGCCCAGGATTGGCGCCGGCCCCACCGCCACTACGACCGTGGCTACGACCGCGGCGGCGATGCGGCGGCGGCGGCCGCCGCCGGCCTCGTCGGCGGCATGATCCTGGGCGGCGTGCTCGCTCAGTCGGCGCGGCCCGACTACGTCGACGAGGACGACTACGTCGTCCGCCGTGCGCCGCGGCGGGTCTACGACGACGACTATCGCCCGGTGCGCCGTGGGCCCCACTGCCGGACGCTGATCAAGTACGACATGTACGGCAAGCCCTACGAGTTCAAGGACTGCGATCCCTGATCGCGGGTGAACGCCCACCCCCCCCTGTTCGCCCGTGACCCGAGGCCGGACCGATCACCCCGATCGGCCCGGCCTTCGCTCGTCCGTCGACGGGTTCCCTCTCGACAGGGGCGCCGGCGCGCCGCACCCTCCTGTTCGTGACCCGCGACGACGACCGTTCTCCCCCGCTCCTGCCCGACCGCTTCGCCGCCTGGCTTTCGGCGCGCGGCTGGTCGCTGCGACCGCATCAGGCGCGTCTGCTCGAGGCCGGGCGCGCGGGCCGGTCCGTGCTGCTGGTCGCGCCGACCGGAGCGGGCAAGACACTCGCCGGCTTCCTGCCGAGTCTCGTCGCGCTGTCGGAGCCGGTGGCCCCCCGGATCGGCGCCGCCGGACGGGGCGTGAAGCGGCGCGGCGTGCACACGCTCTACGTCTCGCCGCTGAAGGCGCTCGCCGTCGACGTGGCGCGCAACGTCGAGCGGCCGATCGCCGAGATGGGGCTCGACATCCGCATCGAGACGCGCACCGGCGACACCTCGGCCCACAAGCGGCAGCGCCAGAAGATCGATCCGCCCGACATCCTGATGACGACGCCGGAACAGGTGGCGCTGCTGCTCGGTTCGCGCGAGGCGCCGACCCTGTTCGGCGATCTCCGCACCGTGATCTTCGACGAGCTGCACGCGCTCGTCACCTCCAAGCGTGGCGATCTGCTGGCGCTCGATCTCGCCCGACTGCGGCGGTTGTCGCCGACCCTCCGGGCGGTCGGCCTGTCGGCGACCGTCGCCGATCCGAACGAACTCGCCGCCTGGCTGGTGGCGCAGGCGCCCGACGCCCCGCGCGCCGAGGCCGATCTGGTGGTGGCGCCCAAGGGCGTGCCGGCGATCGTCGAGATCCTGGACGTCGAGGCGCGGATCCCCTGGTCCGGCCATCTCGCCCGCCACGCGATCCCGGCGGTGCTCGAGGCGATCGCCGGGGCACGCACCACCCTCGTCTTCGTCAACACCCGCGCCCAGGCCGAGCTGGTGTTCCAGGACCTGTGGGCGGCGAACGACCGGGGCCTCCGGATCGCCCTCCACCACGGCTCGCTCGACGTGGCGCAGCGGCGCCGGGTCGAGGCGGCGATGGCGGCGGGCGGCGGGCCGAACGGACTCGACGCCGTGGTCGCGACCTCGACGCTCGATCTCGGCATCGACTGGGGCGACGTCGATCTGGTGATCCACGTCGGCGCGCCGAAGGGGGCGAGCCGGCTCGCCCAACGCATCGGCCGCGCCAACCACCGTCTCGACGAGCCGAGCCGGGCCTTGCTCGTCCCGGCCAACCGCTTCGAGGTGCTGGAGTGCGAGGCGGCGATCGAGGCCAATGCGGCGGGCGCGCAGGACACGCCGCCGATCCGCTCCGGCGCCCTCGACGTGCTCGCCCAACACGTGCTCGGCTGTGCCGTCGCGGCGCCGTTCCACGATGACGACCTGTATGCAGAAATCATTTCCGCATTGCCCTATCGAGGGCTGACGCGGGCGAGTTTCGACCGGGTGGTCGATTTCGTCGCCACCGGCGGCTATGCGCTGAAGGCCTACGAACGTTACGCCAAGATCCGCCGGACAAAGGACGGGACGTGGCGGGTGGCCAATCCGCAGATCGCCCAGACCTGGCGGCTCAACGTCGGCACCATCGTCGAGATGCCGATGCTCAAGGTGCGGCTCGTCGCCAAGATGAAGGGCGCCAACCGCTTCGGCGGACGCATCCTCGGCGAGATGGAGGAATACTTCTTCGAGACGCTCACCCCCGGCGACACGTTCCTGTTCGGCGGCGAGGTGCTGCGCTTCGTCGGGATCCGCGAGACCGAAGCGCTGGTGATGCGGGCGGTGGGTAAAGACCCGCGCATCCCCTCCTACTGGGGCGGCAAGTTCCCGCTCTCGACCCATCTCGCCGAGCGGGTGCGCGGGCTCCTCGCCGATCCCGCCTCGTGGAAGGCGCTGCCCGAACAGGTGCGCGAGTGGCTGGAGTTGCAGCGGCTGCATTCGCGGCTGCCGCGGCCGGGCGAACTGATGGTCGAGACGTTCCCGCGGGGCAATCGCTGGCACATGATCGCCTATGCCTTCGAGGGGCGGCTGGCGCATCAGACGCTCGGCATGTTGCTGACCCGGCGGATGGAGCGGGCCGGGCTCCGGCCGATGGGCTTCGTCGCCAACGACTACTGCCTCGGCGTGTGGGGCGCGGTCGACCTCGGCCCCGCCTTCGCGCGACGGCGGCCGTCGATCGAGGTTCTCTTCGACGAGGACATGCTCGGCGACGACCTCGAGGCCTGGCTCGACGAGTCGGTCATGCTGAAGCGGACCTTCCGCAACTGCGCGATCATCTCCGGTCTGGTCGAGCGCCGACATCCGGGCCAGGAAAAGAGCGGGCGGCAGACGACGGCGTCGACCGATCTCGTCTTCGACGTCTTGCGCAGCCACGAACCGGACCACATCCTCCTGCAGGCGACTCGCGCCGACGCGGCCCACGGGCTCCTCGACGTGCGTCGTCTCGCCGACATGTTGGCGCGGGTGAAGGGCCGGATCCGTCTCGTCGCGCTCGATCGGATCTCACCGTTGGCGGTGCCGATCCTGACCGAGATCGGACGCGAACCGACGCCGGGATCGGCCGGCGAGGAGATGTTGGCGGAGGCGGCGGAGGCGCTGATGGCGGAGGCGATCCGATGAGCGGACGGACGGTGCCCTTCGGCGGCAGCCGCATCGACCTCGGCGGCGAGGACTTCGTCGGCCTGCCCTCCGGGGCGGCGTGGTGGCCGGCGCAGGCGACGCTGATCGTCGCCGATCTCCATTTCGAGAAGGCCTCGTCCTTCGCCCGGCGCGGATCGCTGTTGCCGCCCTACGACACCGCGGCGAGCCTCGCCCGTCTGGAGGCGGACGTGGCGGCGCTGACGCCCGCGACCGTGATCTCGCTCGGCGACGCCTTCCACGACCCGTTCGCGCCGGAGCGATTGACCGAGGCCGATGCGCGGCGGATCCGTGATCTCCAGCGCGGGCGCGCCTGGATCTGGATCGACGGCAATCACGACGCGGCGACGCGCGGCGCGATCGGCGGCGAACGGGTGGCGGAACTGACGATCGGCCCGCTGATGCTGCGTCACGAACCGACGCGCGGCGCGATCGGCGAGATCTCCGGTCACCTCCATCCGGCGGCGCGGGTCAAGGTGGCGAGCGGAACGGTGCGACGGCACTGTTTCGCCTGCGACGGCGAGCGGCTGATCCTGCCGGCCTACGGGGCGCTGGCGGGAGGGCTCGACGTCGCCGCGCCCGCCTTCGACGGGCTGTTCCGGACGTCGGCGCTGACGGTGCATCTGCTCGGCGCGGGCCGCGTCCACGCCATGCCTTCGCGATCGATCGTCGGGCTCGGCGTCAGTCGCGACGGAACAGGGCGCCGCCCAGCCAGCCGGTGAGCAGCGACACCACGACGCTGATCAGGCCGTAGAGCATCGACTGATGACCGGCGAGATCGGCGACGGTCTGCTCGAAGCCGGACTTCACCACCTCGAAGTGGCTGACCTGCTCGGCGAGTGGGCTGCCGTCGGCGAACAACACGGTACGGACGCGATAGTCGCCGACCGGAACCTCGGCGGGGATCGGCAGGGTCACCGACCACAGATTCAGGGCGAGACGGCGGACAGCACCCGGGTATTCGGCATAGAGACCCTCGCGACGGCGCAGGCGCAGATAGGCCTCGCGGAACGACGCGGTGCCGGCCAGGACCTCGACGCCGCCGGGCACGCTCTCCGGCAGGATCAACGCGTCGAGGCCGACCTGCGACGCCTTCAGCACGGCGGGCGAGGACATCTCGGCGATCGGCCGCGTGGTGGCGACGGCGTAGAAGCTCGGCGCCTGATAGGTGCGCGAGTCGCGGTTCACCCAGATGCCGGCGACGCGATCCTTGCGGCGGGTGACGACGCTGCGCTCCGGTCCGACCAGCATGATCGCGACCTCGTAGTCGCCGCTGCGTCCGACCGTGGCGGCGTCGCGCTCGACCGTGCCGTAGATGGTGACCGTGGTGCCGGAGAAGTTCGAGGTGATCTCGACGCGCTTCTGCGACGGCTCGAACACCAGGGTCTCTGCGCGCGCGGCCGTGGCGGCGAGGGTTCCGAGCGCCAAGGCCAGGAGGGCGGAGCGATGCCTCATCGTCCCGCCCCCGGCACCATCGAGAGGGAATAACGATCGGCCGGCGTCACCACCAGTTCCACCGCGAAGCGGATGCCGACCGCCAGGATCAGCAGACCGAGCAGGGCGCGCAGTTGCTCGCCCTTGAGGCGCTGGCCGATCTGGGCCCCGAACTGCGCGCCGATGACGCCGCCGATCATCAGGAGGAAGGCGAGGACGATGTCGACCGTGTGGTTGTTCGCCGCCTGCAGGAAGGTGGTGAAGGACATCGTCACCACCATCTGCACCAGCGAAGTGCCGACCACCAGATTGGCCGGAACCTTGAGCAGATAGATCATCGCCGGGACGATCAGGAAGCCGCCGCCGATGCCGAGCAGGGTGCCGAGGAAGCCGATGCCGAGGCCGAGCGCCAGAACCGGGATCGCCGAGAGCACGAGCCGCGAGCGGGGAAACCGGACCTTGAAGGGCAGCGTGTGCAGGAGGCCGTGCTGGCGCGGAGCGGCGGGCTTGGGCACCTCGTTGCGACGCGAGGCGAGGATCGCGCCGATGCTCTCCCAGGTCATGAAGCCGCCGACGAAGCCGAGGAAGACGACGTAGCAGAGGCCGATCACCAGATCGAGCTGACCCATCTTGCGCAACAGCGCGAAGACCTGGACACCGATCACCGACCCGAGCATGCCGCCGATCAGCAGGAAGGCCGCCAGCTTCCAGTCGATCAGTTTGCGGCGCCAGTAGCTGAGCGCCCCCGAGGCGGAGGAGGCGGCGACCTGCGCCGAGACCGAACCGACCGCCACCGCCGGCGAAATGCCGGTGAAGACCAGCAGCGGGGTCAGGAGGAAGCCGCCGCCGACGCCGAACATGCCGGAGATGAAGCCCACCGCTCCACCCACGCCGAAGATCATGAACATGTTCACGGGCCACTCGGCGATGGGGAGATAGAGCTGCATCGGATCACACCGGCGTTCGGAGGGGCGGGAGACTCATGAGACTTTTCTAATCGATACGATCCGCCGTTTCGAGGACATTATCGTAGAAGCGCGTATTTTCTCGCCGGCTCAGCCGACGGCGTCGGGATCGCGGGCGGCCCAGACGTCGGTGCGGCTGCCGACCACGCTCGCCAGCGACGGCAGACGCTCGCGGGTGAGGCGGGCCGAGAGGTGACGCAGAATCTTCTCGACGAGGCCGGGCCCCTCGTAGACGAGGCTCGAATAGATCTGGATCAGGTTCGCGCCGGCGGCGATCTTCTCGAAGGCCGCCTCGCCGCCGTCGATGCCGCCGACGCCGACGATCGGCAGATCCGGGCCGACGAGACGGCGCATCCGGGCGAGGACCACGGTCGAGCGATGGAACAGCGGACGGCCGGACATGCCGCCGGCCTCCTTGGCGATCGTCGGGTCGCTCAGCCCCTTGCGGTCGAGCGTGGTGTTGGAGACGACGAGGCCGTCGACCTTCGTCGCCAGCGCCACCTCGGCGACGTCGGCGAGGCCGGCGTCGACCATGTCGGGGGCGATCTTGAGCAGCACCGGCACGCGGCGCGCGCCGGTCGCGGCGATCTCGTCGCGGGCGGCGAGCACCCGCGTCAGAAGCTCGGCCAGCTGGTCGCGCGCCTGGAGATCGCGCAGACCGGGGGTGTTGGGCGAGGAGACGTTGACGGTGAACCAGGAGGCGAGATCGGCGAAGGCGCGGATGCCGGCGACGTAGTCGGCGATGCGGTCGTCGCTGTCCTTGTTGGCGCCGATGTTGACGCCGACGAGACCGCCGCGTCCGCGCCGCGCCTCGAGGCGGGCGCGCATCGCCGCATGACCCTCGTTGTTGAAGCCGAAGCGGTTGATCACCGCGCGGTCCTCGACCAGCCGGAAGAGACGCGGCTTGGGGTTGCCGGCCTGTGGGCGCGGCGTCACCGTGCCGACCTCGACCGCGCCGAAGCCGAGACCGAGGAGCCCGTCCGGCGCCTCGGCGTTCTTGTCGAGACCGGCCGCGACGCCGATCGGATTGGGGAAGTCGAGATCGAACAGGCGCACGGCGAGGCGGGGATCGTTCGGCATCGCGCAGCGCGGCGCGAGCCCGGTCGCCAGCGCCTTGATGGTGAGGCCGTGAGCCGTCTCGGCATCGAGGCGAAAGACGAGGGGACGCGCGAGGCCGTAGAGATCGATCACGGTGTGAGCTCCGGGAAGACGTGGCGGCCGTCGGGGCCGAGCGGCAGATCGACCACGCGCGCGGCGCGGGCGGGATCGAAGGTGTCGTAGAGATGCGGGAAGAGCGCGCCGCCGCGCGAGGGCTCCCAGCGCAGACGATCGCCGAAGACCTCTGCCGGCACCGCCACCAGCAGGAGGTCGGTGCGGCCGGCGAAGTGCTTCGCCGCCGTCTCGGCGACCTGGGCGGCGGTCGAGAAGTGGACGTAGCCGTCGGCGAGGTCGACCGGCGCGCCCCGGAAGACGCCCGCGTCGAGGGCCGCGGCCCATTCGGCACGGCCGGTGATCTTGTAGAGCATGGTCATGGCGGGTTCGGCTTCGCCTGTCGTCGCGGTCGGCGCGACCCTAATCGTCCCTCGACCGGGTCGCAAGCCGTCCGGATGCCCTCTCGGAGAGTACCTCAACCTGCGATTGATTTACCTCTATCGGTCGAACATGCGAATCGGTCAATGATGACGCGGAGCGGACGGCGCGAGGAGAGCGCCCGAGGGCACGCGATCGGACGGCGGCAGCCGTCGGCGGGGCGACGCGGGAAGGCCTGCGGGATCGGGCTCGGTCACGGGACACGCGAGGAGGCCGACGGGAGACACGCGGGGAGGCCGATGGAACGGTCCAGGACCAACCACGAGCGACTGTGGGCGGCGATCGACGCGATCGCCACGCGTTACGGACTCAGTCCGTCCGGTCTGGCTCGCCGCGCCGGGCTCGACGCCACCGCCTTCAACAAGTCGAAGCGGTTCACCGCCGACGGACGGCCGCGCTGGCCGTCGACGGAATCGATCGCCAAGATCCTCGGCGCCACCGGCTGCGATCTCGTCGATTTCGTCGACCTGATCGGCGCCGGCCTGCTGCGGACGCCGACGGCCCCGTTCACGGCACGGACCGTCCGTCCCGCCTTCGACGGTTTCCACGACGACGGCGGCGAGATCGTCCGCTCCGGCGAGCCGATGTCGGTCCAGGTCCACGATCACGGCATGCTGCCGCTCTACCGCAAGGGCGACGTCCTCATCGTCTCCGCGACGGAAGCGATCCGCCCCGGCGACCGCGTCGTGCTGCGGGTCGACGACGGATCGCTCGAGGCGTGGGTGTTCCTCGGCCGCGACCCCGACGGCTATGCGCTCGAGGCGATCGGAGGCGGCGCGCGGCAGACGATCGCGGCGGCGCGCGTCTCCTGTCTCGCCCGGATCCTGTGGGCGAGCCAATGAGTGGGGTTCGCATCGCCCTCGCGATCGCCGTGACGGTGGCGGTCGCGACGTCCGTCCGGGGCGAGGTGAGGGTCATCACCGGCCCCGGCATCACGCCGGCCCCGACGTTTCAGGCCGCGCCGCAGCGGGTCGAACCGCCGCCGCCGCCACCGAAGCCGCCGGCGGAGATCGTCGAGCGGCGGTTGGCGCGCGTCGTGGTCGTCTCGGCCGCGATCCTGCGCGCAGGGCGGATCACGATCCACGTGCCCGGCCTCGCGGCGCTCGACATAGAGGAAACCTGCGTCGACACGAAGGGCATCGAATGGGCCTGCGGACGGCGGGCGCGGGCGGCCCTCGCCGCGCTCGCCCGTCTCAATCCGATCGTCTGCCGGCTGCCGGCCGACGCGCGATCGGGCGATTTCGAAACGCCCTGCCGGCTCGGCACGACCGACTATGCCGAACGCGTGATCGCGGCCGGCTGGGCGCGGGCGGCGGCGGGCGCCCCCGCCCTCCTCCGTCTCGAGGCGGAGGCGCGGGAGCGGCGGCTCGGCATCTGGAGCGACGTGCCCACGGCGGCCGACGCGGCGACCACACCGATGCCGTCGGCCGACGGCGTTCCGCCCGACCGGCCCCCCGCGCCGCTCGGGGACCCGGGTCCCGCGGAGCCGCCGGGCCCGAGCCCGGCCGCGTCCGCCGCGCGCTGACGCCGCCTCAGGCGAGGGTGCCGGCCAGCGCCTTCGCGATCAGAGCGCGGGTCTCGGCGATCCCGTAGAGCGCGACGAAGGAGCCGAAGCGCGGTCCCTTCTCCTGGCCGAGCAGGATCTGATAGAGCCCGGCGAAGAAGTTCAGCGACACGCCGGGTCCGCCGTCCGGCCCCTTCTTGGCCGGATCGGGGAAATGGGTGCGGCCGACGTCGAAGACCGCGGTCTGGATGACGTCGGCGTCGGCGCCTGCCGGCAGGGCCGCGAGCGCGGCGTCGAGCGCCCCGAGTGCGGCGCGCTCCGCCTCGTCCGGTGCGCGGAACACCTTGGTCGGCTTCACGAAGTCGTGGAAGTAGCGGATCGCGTAGCCGACCAGCCGGTCGAGCTCCGGCGCGTTTTCCGGCGTCACGTCCGGCGCGGTGCGCTTGATGAAGCCCCACAGCACGTCGCGGTCCTCGGCGTTGGAGGCCGAGACGAGGTTCATCAGCATCGAGAACGACGCCGGCATGTGCTTCTTCGGCGGCTCGCCGCCGTGGATGTGCCACACCGGATTGCCGAGCTTCTGCTCGACCGTCTGGCGCTCGTAGGCGTCGAGGAACTGGTAGTACTCGTCGACGTTGCGCGGGATCACGTCGAAATAGAGCTTCTTCGCCGCCTTCGGCTCGCGGAACATGAACAGCGACAGGCTCTCCGGCGAGGCATAGGTCAGCCACTCGTCGATGGTCAGGCCGTTGCCCTTCGACTTGGAGATCTTCTGGCCCTGGTCGTCGAGGAAGAGCTCGTAGTTGAACCCTTCGGGCGGACGGCCGCCGATGACGCGGCAGATCTTGCCGGAGGTCTTGACGTTGTCGATGTGGTCCTTGCCGGACATTTCGTAGTCGACGCCGAGCGCGGCCCAGCGCAGCGCCCAGTCGGGCTTCCACTGCGCCTTGCAGCCGCCCGACAGGATCGAGGTCTCGTACTTCTTTCCGGTGTCGGGATCGGTCCAGACGATGGTGCCCTTGGAAGCGTCGTGCGCCTCGATCGGCACCTGCATGACGCAGCCGGTCTCGGGATGGACCGGCAGGAAGGGCGCATAGGTCTTGCGCCGCTCCTCGCGCAGCGTCGGCAGCATGATCGCCATGACCTCGTCGTAACGATCGAGCATGACCATCAGCTTCTCGTCGAGCACGCCGCGGGCATAGTAGTCGGAGGCCGAGGCGAATTCGTAGTCGAAGCCGAAGGCGTCGAGGAAGCGCCGCAGCATGGCGTTGTTGTGGTGGCCGAAGCTCTCGTATTCGCCGAAGGGATCGGGAACGACGGTCAGCGGCTTGTGCAGATTGGCCTTCAGGAGCTCCTGGTTCGGCACGTTCTCCGGCACCTTGCGCATGCCGTCCATGTCGTCGGAGAAGGACAGGAGCTTCGAGGGAATCTCGTTGTCGGTCAGCACGTGGAAGGCGTGGCGCACCATGGTGGTGCGCGCCACTTCGCCGAAGGTGCCGATGTG
>ERZ1645187.3303-NODE-3303-length-13648-cov-150.248290_pt1 | contig 13648 bp, 11 predicted proteins | sample MGYA00575352_ERZ1645187 | MGnify/ENA primary metagenome ERZ1645187 (study PRJEB40837, sample SAMN11349314) | freshwater sediment metagenome | isolation source: river sediment | host: Sediment | place: India: Wazaribad , New Delhi | collected 2017-02-21 ...
GCATCGACCGCTTCGGCGAGAGCGCGCCCGAAAAGGCCCTGTGGCCGCTCTTCGGTTTCACCGTCGACAACGTCGTCGCCACCGTGAAGCGGGTGATCGGCTGACTCGCGATCCGCTGAAATTCGAAAGAATTGCCGCCGCAGGGACCCCTTGCGGCGGCATTTTGCTTTTTCGGGTCGCAAGATCCGTGAAGTCGCCGATGGACGAACGAGTCCCTTGAACGGAAACGCGCGGCGGCTTAACCAGACCGACGTCGGACGTCGCCGGCCCGGGTGGCGTCCCGAACAGATTCTTCGAGGAGATCCCGATGCCGCTCGTTTCCATGCGCCAGTTGCTCGACCACGCCGCCGAGAACGGCTACGGCCTGCCGGCCTTCAACGTGAACAACATGGAGCAGGTCCGCGCCATCATGGAAGCGGCGCGCGAGACCGACAGCCCGGTGATCCTCCAGGGCTCCGCCGGCGCCCGCAAGTACGCCGGTGAGCAGTTCCTGCGCCACCTGATCCAGGCGGCGGTCGAGGCCTATCCCGACATCCCCGTCTGCATGCACCAGGACCACGGCGCCTCGCCGGCGATCTGCCAGGCGGCGATCCGCTCGGGCTTCACCTCGGTGATGATGGACGGCTCGCTCCAGGCCGACGGCAAGACCGTGGCGTCCTACGAGTACAACGTCGAGACCACCGCCACCGTCGTCGCCTTCGCCCATTCGATCGGCGTCTCGGTCGAGGGTGAACTCGGCGTGCTGGGCTCCCTCGAGACCATGAAGGGCGACAAGGAGGACGGTCACGGCGCCGAGGGCACCATGACCCGCGAGCAGCTCCTCACCGACCCGGATCAGGCCGCCGACTTCGTCAAGAAGACGCAGGTCGACGCGCTGGCGATCGCCATCGGCACCTCGCACGGCGCCTACAAGTTCACCAAGAAGCCGACGGGCGAGATCCTCGCCATTTCGCGCATCAAGGAGATCAACGCCCGCATCCCCAACACCCATCTGGTGATGCACGGCTCGTCGTCGGTTCCGCAGGAGCTCCTCGCCGAGATCCGCGAGTTCGGCGGCGACATGAAGGAGACCTACGGCGTTCCGGTCGAGGAGATCGTCGAGGGCATCAAGTACGGCGTCCGCAAGGTCAACATCGACACAGACCTGCGTCTGGCGATGACCGCGGCCATCCGTCGTCACTTCGCCACCAAGCCGAGCGAGTTCGACCCGCGCAAGTACCTCGCCGACGCCCAGAAGGCCGCCTCGAAGGTCTGCAAGGCCCGCTTCGAAGCCTTCGGCACCGCCGGCAACGCCTCCAAGATCAAGCCGATGGACCTCGACGCCGTGGCCGCCGGCTACGCCTCGGGCAAGCTCGCCCAGATCGTCAAGTGACACGAGGCGAGGGGAGGGCGGAACGTCCTCCCACCCGCCGCTGAAACGAAACCGCCGCCGAGGGAGACCTCGGCGGCGGTTTTCTTGTTTCGAGCGCGGGGCTTGAAAGCTCCCTCCCCCCTCGCGGGGGAGGGCCGGGAAGGGGCGCGCTTCTGCGAACTCGGCATCTCGCGGTGCCCCCGCCGGCGGTGAGAACCCCATCCGACGCGGCTTCGCCGGGCCACCTCCCCCGCGAGGGGGAGGGGAATACCTCACTCCTCCTCGACCGCCGCCACCGGCTCGCTGTCCGGGCCGCGCACCGCGACGTAGATCGCCGGGATGACCAGCACCGTCAGCGCCGTCGACGAGGCGAGGCCGAACAGGAGCGAGATGGCGAGGCCCTGGAAGATCGGGTCGGCCAGGATGAAGGCCGCGCCGATCATCGCCGCGATGGCGGTGAGCAGGATCGGCTTGATGCGGATGGCACCGGCTTCGAGCACGATCTCGCGCAGCGTCACCCCCGGTCGCGCCGCATGGCGGATGAAGTCGACGAGCAGGATCGAGTTGCGCACGATGATGCCGGCGAGCGCGATGAAGCCGATCATCGAGGTCGCGGTGAACGGCGCGCCGAGCAGCCAGTGGCCGCCGACGATGCCGACCAGCGTCAGCGGCACCGGGGTGAGCACGACGAGCGGCACCTTGAACGAGCCGAACTGGGCGACGACCAGCAGGTAGATGCCGAGCAACGCCACCATGAACGCCCCGCCCATGTCGCGGAACGTCACCCAGGTGACCTCCCATTCGCCGTCCCACAGGAGGCTGGGCTTGCCCTCGTCCTGCGGCTGGCCGTGCAGCGACACCGGCGGCGGGCCGAGCGGGCCCCAGTCGATCTTCTTCAACTCCTCGGAGACCGCGAGCATGCCGTAGATCGGCGCCTCGTAGGCCCCGGCGAGTTCGGCGGTGACCATCTCCGCCGGCCGCCCGTCACGACGGAACAGCGACGGCGATGCCTTCTCGCGCTCGACCTTGACCAGATCGCCGAGTTCGACGTTGCCGCGCTGGCCCGGAACCGGCGTCGACAACAGCCGTTCGGTGACCGAGAGGTCGGACTTCGGCAGACGGACGACGATCTCGATCGGCAGGACGCCGGCGCCGCGGTGGCTGTAGCCGACCGAGACGCCCGAGAGCATCGCCCGCAGCGTGTCGTAGACCGCCTGCTCGGTGACGCCGTGCCACTCGAGCGCCGCGTTGTCGAGACGGAAGCGGACGCGCTCGCCGGGCTCGCGCACCGTGTCGTCGATGTCGACGACGAAGGGCACCCGCTGGAACGCCTCGCGCACCTTGGCGGTGACCTCGCGCCGCTCGACCGCGTCGCGGCCGTAGACCTCGACCATCAGCGTCGACAGCACCGGCGGCCCCGGCGGCACTTCGACCACCTTCAGCGAGGACCCCTCGGGCAGATCGAGCTTCTTCAGCCGCTCACGGATTTCGAGGGCGATCTGATGGCTCTGCCGCTTGCGCTCGGACTTCGGCGTCAGGTTGACCTGGAGGTCGCCCTGGTTCGCGCCCGCCCGCAGGAAGTAGTGGCGCACCAGACCGTTGAAGTTGAACGGCGCCGCGGTGCCGGCATAGGCCTGCGCCGAGGCGAGTTCCGGAACGTCGGCGATCAGCGCCCCGGCGTGCATCAGCACCCGTTCGGTGGTCTCGAGCGCCGTACCCTCCGGAAGGTCGAACACCACCTGCAGTTCCGACTTGTTGTCGAAAGGCAGCAGCTTCACCGTGACGTTCTTGGTGGCGAAGGGGATCATCGACACCACGGTGGCGACGCCGACGGCGATCAGGACCTGTGTCGCCCTGGCGCGGGTCGCCACCAGCGGCGTCGCGATCCGGCGATAGAAGCGGCCGAGGCCGCCCTCGCCGTGGCCGTCGTGCCCGCTGCCATGCCCGCCGCCGTGCGCGGCACCGCTCTTCTGGCCGGAGAGCTTGATCATCAGCCAGGGCGTCAGGATCACGGCGACGAAGAACGAGAACAGCATCGCGGCCGACGCGTTCGCCGGGATCGGGCTCATGTAGGGGCCCATCATCCCGGAGACGAACATCATCGGCAACAGCGCCGCGACGACGGTGAGCGTCGCCACGATCGTCGGATTGCCCACTTCGGCGACCGCGTCGATCGCCTTGCGCACCCGCCCGCGCTCGTCCGGCATCGCCCAGTGACGGTCGATGTTCTCGACCACGACGATGGCGTCGTCGACCAGGATACCGATCGAGAAGATCAGCGCGAACAGCGACACGCGGTTGATGGTGTAGCCGAGGATCCACGAGGCGAACATGGTGAGCAGGATGGTGGTCGGCACCACCACCAGCACCACCGCGCCCTCGCGCCAGCCGATGGCCACCGCCACCAGCGCCGCGATCGACAGCGTCGCCAGCGCCAGATGGAACAGCAGCTCCTCGACCTTCTCGTTGGCCGTCTCGCCGTAGTCGCGCGTCTTGGTGACGACGATGTCCGGCGGCAGCACCTGATGCTGGACGAGATGCAGCCGGCTCTCCACCGTCTCGGCGATGGTGACGGCGTTGGCGCCGGCCCGCTTGCCGATGGCGATGGTGACGGCCGGGGTGGTGAGGTAGCCGCCCTTGCCGTCCGGCGTCATGTTCCAGGCGCGCGATTCCTCGGGCTTGGCCTCGACCACCACGTCGGCGACGTCCTTGACGTAGACCGGGCGGCCGTCGCGGGTGGTCAGCAACAAGAGGCCGACGTCGGGAATGCCCTGGAGCGTCTGCCCGGCGGCACCCGGCACCTGCAGGCCGCGGTCGCGCAGCGTCCCGACCAGGAACGACCGATTGGCGTTCTTGACCTTTTCGACGAGGTCGTTGAGCGCGATGCCGTAGCGGGCCAGCCGCTCCGGATCCGGCTCGACGCGGATCTGATCGGCCCGCCCACCGACGACGTAGGTGAGGCCGACGTCGTCGATCTTCACCAACTCGGAGAGCAGCTTTTCCGACAGCTTGAGCAGCGCGTTGTCGCTCCAGCGATCGGCCACTTCCGGCTTCGGCGTCAGCGTCAACGTGACGATGGCGACGTCGTTGATGCCGCGACCCACCACCAGCGGCTCGGGGATGCCGAGCGGAATGCGGCTGTAGTTGGCGCGCAGCTTCTCGTGGACGCGCAGGATCGCCTCGTCGGACTTGGTGCCGACCTGGAAACGCGTCGCCGCCATGACGCGGTCGTCGTAGGTGTAGGTGTAGACGTGCTCGACCCCGTCGATGCCCTTGAGGATCGACTCGAGCGGCTTGGTGACGAGTTCGATCGCGTCGTCGGCGCGCACGCCGTCGGCCTGGATCAGCACGTCGACCATCGGCACCGAGATCTGCGGCTCTTCCTCGCGGGCGAGCGACAGCATCGCCACCGCGCCGACCGCGATCGAGGCGAGGAGCAAGAGCGGCGTCAGCGCCGATCGGATGAAGGTCGCGGTGAGCCGCCCGGCCATGCCGAGCTTCTTGGCCGCTTCGTTCGCGCCGCTCATGGCTTCACCACCTTGTCGCCGGCGGCGAGGCCGGAGAGGATCTCGATCCGCGGCGGCTGGCCGGCCATGTCGGCGACGCGCCGGCCGACCTGTACCGGCACTTCCCCGCGACCGGCGAGCTTGACGAAGGCGAGCCCGGCGCGGCGGACGATGTAGTCCTCCGGCAGCACCACCAGATCGCGCGTGCCGGTGGACACCAGGACGCGGATGCGCTCGCCGACGAAGTAGTCACCGAGCCCCTCGGCCTGGGCGTCGGCGACGACGCGGCCGAAGTCGAGTTCGGGATAGACGTGGACGATTCGACCCTCGTGCAACTGCTCCTGCCGGCCGACGTCGAGGCCGCGACCGGCGACGAGGACGCGGTCGCCCTCGTGCATGAAGCGGGCATGGCGTTCGGGCAGGCGCAGCTTGAGCACATAGGCCGAGGTGGCGAGCGTCGCCACCGGCTCGCCCGGCATCACCACCTGACCGGCGATCGCCTGGATCTTGAGGATGCGGCCGTCGTCCGGCGCCACCACCCGGCCTTCCATCACCATCGATTCGATCGACGCCTTGTCGGCGCGTGCCGCGGCGATCTCGGATCGCGTGATGGCGAGCTGGGTCTCGGCGTCGTCGAGCCGCGACTGCGGCGCCGCGCCGGTGGCGCGCAACTGGCGCACCCGGTCGAGGTCGGTCTGGATCTGAGCGAGCTTGGCTTCGAGCGCCGCGATGCGGTTGTCGAAGGCGGTGAGCTGGAGGCGATGCTTCGGGTCGACGACGTTGGCGATGACGTCGCCCTTCTTCACCCGGTCGCCTTCCGCCACCGTCAGGCTGTCGACCGTGCCGCCGATACGGGCGCGGGCCTGGGGCGCACGGACGCTCTCCACCGTCGCCAACACCTCCTTGGTGTCGTCGACCCGGCTCGTCGTCACCGTGTAGTCCTCGGCCCGTGCCGTCGGCGTTCCCGCGACGATCGCCGCGACGAGGAGGGCCGCGAGACCGATGGCGGTTCGCGGGCGGACGAGACGAGCGACGGGCTCGTGTTGGGCGGCGCGCGGAAGGGTCATCCTCTGCGGATCTCCTGATGGTCTGGCACGGTCTGCGAACGACACGACACCGCGCGCACCGCGAGGTGCGAGCAGCGTCCGATTTCCGCCTTCATATATTAGTCATTGCTAATTATACAAGGCTCTCGTATGACCCGATCGAGATCGGTGGCCGGCCCCGTCGGCGGACGATGTCCGCTCTTGGCGGAATCGCCGGATCATCAGAATATTCGTATCGGCCGATCGACGCCATGTGTGCATCGGCCACAGCTCCGGGAGCGTCCCATGTCCATCGACCGCGTCGTCTTCGCCTTCGCCGGCACCGTCATTCTGGTGTCGCTGCTGCTCGGCCACTGGGTCTCGGCCTATTGGCTGCTGCTCACCGCCTTCGTCGGTCTGAACCTGCTGCAGTCGGCCTTCACCGGCTTCTGCCCGCTGGCGATGATTCTGAAGAAGTTCGGTGTTCGCCCCGGCTGCGCCTTCGAGTGAAGCCGCACCCCGCGCCGGGGCTCGTGGCGTCTGCCGGCTCTCGTGGCCGGCCCGCCGCCCCCGGCGAGGACCTCCTGAACGGCGAAGAGGCCCGGTCGACGTCGACCGGGCCTCTTCGCGTTTTCGAGGGGGAGCGGCGTTCAGATGGTGATCTGGGCGCCGAGATCGACCACGCGGCCGGGCGGGATCTGATAGTAGTCCGCCGGGTCGGCCTGGTTGCGGTAGAAGAAGATGAAGAGCCCGCGCAGCCAGGTCCACAGGCCGCCGTCTTCGCCTTCGACCAGATGCGCCCGCGACACGAAGAAGGAGAGATCCTTCTTGTCGACGTGGACACCCATCGCTTCCGAAGCCTTCACCGCCGCCGGCACGTCCGGCGTCTCCATGAAGCCGAAACGCACCTTGACCAGCGCGACACCCTCGCCGAGCTGCTCGACCGAGACCCGGCTCGCCTCGTCCACCCACGGTTCCTCGGTGGTCTGGATCGACAGGAAGACGATCTGCTGGTGGGCGCACTTGTTGTGCTTGAGGTTGTGGAGGAAGGAGCGCGGCGCCATCGCCGGATCTTCCATCATGTAGACCGCGGTGCCGCGCACGTGCTCGATGCGGGGCGATCTGAGCGCCGACAGCGCCGTCTTGATCGGAATGCCCTCGTGTCGCCGCCGTGCCGCCAGCTTCAGCCGGCCCATGCGCCACGCCCCCATCACCACCACCAGCATGCCGCCGATGATCAACGGCAGCCACGCCCCGTGCAGCACCTTGGTGGCGCACGACAGGAAGAAGCCGACGTCGAACATCATGAAGAAGGCGACGGTCGGGATCGCCCGCCACAACGGCCACTTCCACACGCCGCGGGCGACCAGGAAGGCCAGCATCGAGGTGACGACCATGGTGCCGGTGACCGAGAAGCCGTAGGCCTCCGCGAGCTTCTCCGACTTCTGGAACATCAACACGATGGCGATGACCGCCACGAACAGCAGCATGTTGACCGAGGCGACGTAGACCTGTCCGCGCTCGGCCGCCGAAGTGTGGCGGGTGTCGGTGCGCGGCCAGAAGCCGAGGTGAGCCGCCTGATGGGTGACGGTGAAGGCCCCCGAGATCACCGCCTGGGAGGCGATGACGGTGGCCAGCGTCGCCATCACCACCAGCAGCGGCTGGAGGCTCGGTCCGACCATCTGGAAGAACGGATCGTCGTGGCCGTGCAGCGGATCGGCCAGCGCCTGGGCGCCCTGGCCCATGTAGACCAGGATCAGCGACGGCACGACGACGAAGGCGAAGGCCTTGCGCACCGCGTCGCGACCGACGTGGCCCATGTCGGCGTAGAGCGCCTCGGCGCCGGTGACCGCGAGCACCGCCACCGCGAGGATGGCGAAGACGTGCCAGCCCGAATTGAAGATGAAGGCGATGCCCCAGCGCGGATCGAGCGCCGCGATCACCCCCGGATAGAGCATCAACTGCTTGGCGCCGAGCACGCCGAGCAGGCCGAACCACGCCAACATGATCGGCCCGAACCAGCCGCCGACCTTCGAGGCACCGCCGCGTTGCACCGCGAACAGCGTCGTCAGGATGACGATGGCGAGCGGCAGGACGACCGGTTCGAAGGCCGGTGCGAACACCGCGATGCCCTCGACCGCCGACAGGACCGAGATCGCCGGGGTGATCACCGCGTCGCCGTAGAACAGCGAGGCGCCGATGATGCCGAGCACCGCGATCACGGTGCCGAGCTTCGGCGCCGATTGGTGAGCGAGCGCCATCAGTGCGAAGATGCCGCCTTCACCGCGGTTGTCGGCGCGCATGATGAAGATCGCGTACCAGATGCCGACGACGATGATCAGCGACCAGATGATCAGCGACAGGAAGCCGAGGATGTCGGCCGGAACCGGCTGGATCACCCCGACCTTGAAGGCGGTGCCGAGGGTGTAGATCGGCGACGTGCCGATGTCGCCGAAGACGACACCCAACGCCGCCAACACGCCGGCATGACCGGCGGCGTGGGCATGGGGATGCAGACCGACGTGTTCGGGATGCTCGACGTCGAGCGAGGCGTGGTGGTCCAGGACCTTGTCGTGATCGCCGGTCGTCGTGTCGCCGGAGCGCACGGCGTCCGCGGCGGCCGGAGTGGGCGTCGGATGGACTTCGTCGTTCTGGGCCATTGCCCTACTCCTCGAGTGGCGCGTATCCGCCGTGCCGACGGTGATCACCGGCTCTCCGGGCTGCTTCGGTCGTGGGTGAGGGAGGTGTACGACCGCCTCCGCGGCCACCGGCGATGAGCCGGGCCGTCCGAGGTCGGGAAACGTCGCGATCGTTCGTCTCTGGTCGAGCCCCCGCTGTCCACCGGTCACGGGAGCCCGCCGGTCTCGGCGAGATCGGCCCCCACGGCGATCGAGCGGGAAAATAGCGCCGCCGACACCCTGCGGTCAAATGCCGCCCGCCCCCTCACAAAGTCGAGCCGCGATCCGTCGCCCGAGGGTGCGAGACAGCGTCTCGGAAACGCCCGATTCGGCGGACGATTCCGCCGGTTCCGTGCGTTCGCACCGCGTCAATCGGCCGGCCGCCACCGCGCCGACGGCGTGCGCATGGTGACGAGCTCCTCGGCCGCGCTCGGGTGCAGAGCCATCGTCGCGTCGAAATCGGCCTTGGTCGCCCCCATCTTCATCGCCACCGCGACGAGCTGGATCATCTCCGCCGCGTCCGCCCCGACGATGTGGACACCGACCACGCGGTCGCTCTCGGCCTCGACGAGGATCTTCATCAGCGTCCGCGCCCCCCGCCCGGCGAGCGTCGCCCGCATCGGCCGGAAGGTCGAGCGATAGACGTCGTGGGCGATGCCCTTCGCCTGCAGATCCTCCTCGCCGACGCCGACGGTGCCGACCTCGGGCGTGGTGAAGACCGCGGTGGCGACGAGATCGTGGCTGACCTCGGTCGGCTTGCCGCCGAACACCGTGTCGGCGAAGGCGTGCCCCTCGCGGATGGCGACCGGGGTCAGCGCGATGCGATCGGTGACGTCGCCGACCGCATGCAGCCACGGCAGCGCCGTCGACGAGACCCCGGTCACCGGAACCGCGCCGTTGGCCGCGAGCTCCAGCCCGACGCTCTCGAGCCCCAGCCCGGCGGTGTTCGGCCGCCGGCCGATGGCGAGAACGATCTCGTCGGCCGCGATCTCGAGCCCACCCTTCGTCCGGCCGCGCAGGCCGTCGGCGGTCTTCTCGACCTCGACGAAGGTGTCGCCGGTGACGATTCGGAGGCCGCGTCCCTCGAGTTCGGCGTGGAGATGGCGGCGCGTCTCGAGGTCGAAGCCGCGCAGGATCTCCTCGCCGCGATAGAGCACCGTGATCTCGCTGCCCAGCGCCGCGAAGATCGAGGCGAATTCGAGCGCGATGTAGGCGCCGCCGACCACGGTCAGCCGCTTCGGCAGGCGCTCGAGCCCGAAGAGTTCTTCGGAGGTGATGCAGTACTGCGAACCGGGAAAGCCGCCGTCGCGCACCGGGGCGCCGCCGGTGGCGATCAGCACGTGCGCCGCGCTCACCACGCGGCCGTCGCCGAGACGAATCTGTCGTTCGCCCTCGATCACCGCCCGAGTGCGCAGGATCTCGACGCCGGAGCGCTCGAGATTGGCGGCGTAGAGCCCCTCGAGCCGGGCGATCTCGCGGTCCTTGGCGGCGACGAAGCTCGGCCAGTCGAAGGAGGTCTCGCCCACGCTCCAGCCGAAGCCGCGCGCGTCGGCGAAGTCGTCGGCGAAGCGGCCGGCATAGACCATCAGCTTCTTCGGCACGCACCCTCGGATGACGCAGGTGCCGCCGACCCGATATTCCTCGGCCACGGCGACGCGGGCGCCGTGGCTCGCGGCGATCCGCCCGGCGCGAACGCCGCCGGACCCCGCGCCGATGACGAACAGGTCGTAGTCGAAGCTCATGCGCGTCTCTCCGGATCACGATCGCCGTCGGTTCGCGGCGAGGGGCGGAAACGAAACGCGCCGGCGATCGCGGAGGGCGACCGTCGGCGCGGAACAGGGCGGGCGCGGGAGGTCGCGTCGATCAGAGTTCGACGCCGCGCTTCTTCATCTCGGCGCGGACCTTGGTCGACATCTCGTCGGCCACCTTCTTCTGCCACACCTGCACGGACATGACGATCAGCTGCGACAGCTCGCCCATCTCCTTGCTGAGTTTCTGGCCGACCGGCGAATTGTAGAACTTGGCGATCTCCTCGAGCTCGGCTTTGGAGAAGCGGCCGGCCCAGATCTGCTGGATCTGGGTGTCGAGGTCGGCGCGGCGGGGGACCATCTCGAGCGCCACCGCGTTGGTCACTTCCTCGATCTGCGAGGAGGCGGCCGGGGCGCGGCGCACCAGGGTCTGCTTGGTCTGCGCGGCGACGCCGATCAGGATCTCGTCGAAGCCCTCGGTCACCTTGGAGGCGCTGATCGCCGCCTTGGCCGCGGCGAGATGGTCCTTGGCGTAGTCCTGCGCCATCGCGCCGGTGGTCAGGCTCACGGCGAGAAGGGCGGACGCGCCGAGGAGGGCGAGGCGGGAAGAGATCCGGCTGATCATCGATTGCTCCGTTCAGGTCTCGTATTCGTCGCGACGGCGGCGCCACGGCGCCGTCCGCGTTCAGGGATGGAGGATGTCGATCCCGTCGGCCCGCGCCACCACGGCCGCCGAGGCGAGACCGAGGAAGAGGCCGTGCTCGACCACGCCGGGAATCTCGAAGAGGGCGCGCGACAGTTTCTCTGGCTGGGGAATCCGGCGAAAAGATGCATCGACGATCCAGTGTCCGCCGTCGGTGAGGTAGGGCGCGCCGGCCGCGGTCCGGCGCAGCTCCACCGCACCGGCGAGGTCGAGGGCCGCCGCCGCCGCCACGATCTTGGCCCGGGTCGAGCCGAAGCCGAAGGGATTGACCTCGATCGGCAGCGGGAAGGCGCCGATCGGGTCGACCACCTTCGAGGCGTCGGCGATCACCACCATCCGGGTCGAAGCGGCCGCGACGATCTTCTCGCGCAGCAGCGCCCCGCCGCCGCCCTTGACCAGGGCGAGACCGGGGCCGATCTCGTCGGCACCGTCGACGGTCAGGTCGAGCTGCGGCAATTCGTCGAGGGTGGCGAGGCGGATGCCGAGCGATCCGGCGAGAGCGGCGGTGCGCTCCGAGGTCGGCACGCCGACCACGTCGAACCCGGCCTTCACCTTCTCCGCCAGCAGACGGACGAATTCGTCGGCGGTCGATCCGGTCCCCAGACCGAGCTTCATGCCGTCCTCGACGAAGTCGAGGGCCGCTGCGGCGGCACGACGCTTCATTTCGACACTCATTCGAGTTCTCCCGCCACGAGGCGCCCGCGAGATTTCCTCCCCTCGGCGGATGCGTCGGGTCGGGTCTCCATAGCGCAGCCGTCGCGGCCTCGCCAGTCCCTCCGCCGTCGCGGCCGCCGCCGGTTCGTCCCTCGGCCGTTTCGTCGCACCGGGTATCCCGAGGGGCCGCTCATGGTCTAGCTTCCCACCCCCGTTCGCCGGATTCCCCGCACCAGACTTGGACCCCCTCCATGACCGCACCGCTCCTCGTCCTCGATCTCGACGGCACCCTGGTCGACACCGCCGCCGATCTGATCGCCACCCTCAACCTGATCCTCGCCGGCGAGGGTCTGCGGCCCATGACCCGCGACGATGCCGGCTCGCTGCTCGGCGCCGGCGCCCGGGCGATGATCGAACGCGGCTTCCGCTTGAACGGCGCCACCCTCGACGTCGCGACGCTCGATCGGCTCTTCGCCGCCTACATCCCGCTCTACGAGGCCCGCATCGCCGAAGAGAGCCGGCCTTTCCCCGGCGCCGTCGAGGCGCTCGACCGCTTCGCCGCCGCCGGCTGGCGTCTGGCGATTTGCACCAACAAACTCGAGGGTCTGTCGCGCCGCCTGCTCGACGAGCTCGATCTCTCGCCGCGCTTCGCCGCCATCTGCGGCGGCGACACCTTCCCCGTCCGCAAGCCCGACGCCGGCCATCTCCTCGGCACCATCGCCCGCGCCGGCGGCACCCGTGAGACGGCGGTGATGGTCGGCGACAGCGCCACCGACGTGAATGCGGCCAAGAACGCCCGCGTGCCGGTGGTCGGCGTCACCTTCGGCTACACCGACGCGCCGGTGGCGAGCTTCGGCCCCGATGCGGTGATCGACCGCTTCGACGAGTTGTGGAACGCGGTCGCGAGCCTGCCGCGAGCGCGACAGGGTTGACGGGAGGTTGATGCGACCTCCCCCGCGAGTCTGCGATCGGTGAAAGTATTCCTCGATAATATTCCTTCACTTCAAGTTAAAGCGCGAGTCTTCAGATCTTACCGTACCGTGTGTATGGAGGCTTGCGATGTTCATGCGACCAGTGAAACGTTTCATTGACGATGTCGATGCGGCGACGGCACTCGAATACGGATTGATCGCGGCGCTGGTCGTCGCCGCGATCGTCGGCGGCGTCACGCTGCTGGGCCAGAACGCCGGCAACAGCTACACGACCCTCGCTTCGAAAGTGAAGTGATCCGTGCCCGAGGCTCGACGCGGGATCGGCGCGATTCCCCCGTGGAATCGCGCCGATCCCGCTTCGAACGTCCGCCATTCGGTGCCGTTGTCGGATCGCTCCTCACGATGAGATTCGGTCGATGGAGTCGTAGGCAAATATTGCCGACGTATATATGCCCTGTGTGTGGTTGATGAATTCGTATTCTGAGGGGGGGTTCGACTCTGGAATTGCGAGTAATATTCCTTAATTCGCGAGATGTAGTCTCGAAATGAGCCGCAGAATGGCTTCCGATCGTGAAAACAGAGTGGGGTATGTCATGTTCAATGTCTTGAAGTCGTTCATGGCCGACGAGAGCGGCGCGACGGCGATCGAATACGGTCTGATCGCGTCTCTGGTCGCCGTGGCGATCATCACCGGTGGCGGTAAGCTCGGCACCAACCTCAACACCACCTTCACCAACCTCGCCGGCAAGATGAAGTGACGTCGGGTTCATGGAGTTCCGTTCTTCGGAACTCCATGGGGCCGATACGATCGCGCCGCCGCGGCGGCCGATGCCATCCCGGTCGCGCCCTCCGGGCGAGACGGGGCCGGGTGTTCACACCTCGACCGTCTCTCCGCGTCCGCGGGCGATCTCGGCCCGCATCGACCGGATGATGCCGGCGTAGTCCGGCTTGCCGAAGATCGCCGACCCGGCGACGAAGGCGTCGACCCCGGCCGCGGCGATCTCGGCGATGTTGTCGACCTTGACCCCGCCGTCGATCTCCAGCCGGATCG
>ERZ1645187.3304-NODE-3304-length-13646-cov-14.908395_pt1 | contig 13646 bp, 10 predicted proteins | sample MGYA00575352_ERZ1645187 | MGnify/ENA primary metagenome ERZ1645187 (study PRJEB40837, sample SAMN11349314) | freshwater sediment metagenome | isolation source: river sediment | host: Sediment | place: India: Wazaribad , New Delhi | collected 2017-02-21 ...
TGGCAGACAGGCATGGTTGAGGGCCATGTGGCGCAAGCCGTGGGGGTTCAAGTCCCCCCCAGCGCACCTTGCAGGCAGAAATGCCTGCATTTTTTATGGGAATTCACGGTTTAGCCAGATGACCGGGTTGACCGGCGTCCCGTTGATGTCTATTTCAAAGTGCAGATGCGGTCCATTCGAGCGTCCGGTATTTCCGATATGCGCGATGAGCTGCCCGGGCTGCACTTGTTCGCCTTCTGATACCAGAAAATCTTGCAGGTGCATGTAGATGGAAAATACGCCCAGGCCATGGTCAATCACAATCGTGTTGCCGCGCACAATTTGGTTGGGCAAGGCAGCTACTACTGTGCCAGCCGCTGGGGCGAATACGTCAATGCCGTAACACCAGCCAATGTCCAGACCCGTGTGATAGTAAATCTTGTCTGTGCCAGTGTATGTACGCCGACTGCCAAAGCGCGAATTGACGCAGTCGCCGCCTTTCGTTGGATACTGGAAGACTCCGCTCCACTGCTGGACTGGCGTAAGCGTGGTCACAATTTGCTTGAAGAGTGCATCCTCATTGGCAATGTTATCCCCATCCACGGTTTCAGGGTCCACTTTAAGCGTCTGATCCGTCTCGAAGTTGCCGGATCCGATAATCGTCCACTGATCAAAGCGGTACGTAGCGCCTTCGGCGTTGGTGACTTCAATCGTGAGGGGGTAAGCGCCGGGCTCCTGCAGCGCGTTGATGCCGCCAAAGGCAATCTGGCTGCCGTCGTCGCGGGCAAAGAATACCGGCTGCACACCTGCCAGGTCAGCCATGAGCGTGACAGGCTGCTCGCTGGTGACCTTGAGGACAAAGGTTCCGCCCTGAACCAAGGGGAGGTTGTCAATCACCATAGAGGTGAGGCCTGGTATGGCCAGGCTGTTGGGATTGTTTTGCGCGGAATGCGCGTAGTAGGCGTCCTGCGGTAGGGCGGTGTTTGGCGAAGTGAGCCGGTTCAGGCGCGCCAGAGCCCAGGGATTCTGTCCGGAGAGTATGGAACGTTCCATCCAGGATTGACCCGGCAGCAGCGAGGGCATCGTTTGCAGGTTTTGCGTGGTTTCAGAGGTCGTCAGGGCGATTTTCCGACCGACGAAGAGCTCTGATTGGCTGGTGAATTTATTCAGACGCACCAGGCTGGCGGGTTCGGATTGCGTCCGGCGGCTGAGGCTGCGCAAACTGGCGCCCAGCGGGACGTAATCCGTGGTAAGCACGCCTTGTAAGCCCTCAAACCCGGGGATGTACAGCCGGTCGCCTGGGCGCAGTGTATCCCCGATGCTGCGGTTATTCACCGCCAGAATCTCATCAATGGTGGTGAAGAACTGGCCGGCAATGCCGTAGAGCGTGTCTCCGGACTGCACGACATAGACGGGCAGCTGCGCAGATTGGGCATTTACGGGTGCTGGAGCCAAACTAGCGCAAATCATTGGTAAAATCAGCAGGAACAAAACCAAAGTGCGCTTAAGAAGTAAATATGTTTTTCTTTCAGTCATAACTATCAAGCGCTAAGTTTACCATAGCCTTTGGTAGAAGAAAAAAAGGAGAGAGGGATGAAGATAATAACCTGGAATGTAAACGGATACCGCGCTGCGCTCGGCAAGCAGAGCTTTAACTGGGTTAAGGAATATGAACCTGATGTGTTGTGCCTGCAGGAAATCAAGGTTAAGCCCGAACAGCTGAACGAAGAACAGCGAGAATTTCCAGGCTATCAGACTTTCTGGAACCCGGCGGATAGACCTGGCTACAGCGGCACAGCTGTGTTATACAAAATGCCGCCATTGGAGATTAGCACCGGTTTGGGCATGGAAGCTTTTGATTCTGAGGGACGCGTGATCCGTTTGAAGTATCCCGATTTTTATCTGTACAACATTTACTTCCCCAACGGCGGGGAGGAAAATCGGCGCGTTCCTTTTAAGCTCGACTTTTACGCGCGGCTGCTAGAGATATGTGACGAGCATCATGAGCACGGAGAGAATGTCATCATCACCGGGGATTTCAACACGGCGCATAATGAAATAGACCTTGCCCGACCAAAGGATAACGAGAAAAACACCGGGTTTTTGCCCGAAGAACGGGTATGGATTGATAAGTTCCTGGAACATGGCTTTATCGACGTTTTCCGTCAGCTTTATCCGCTCAGGCAGGCTTACACGTGGTGGTCGTACCGGATGAACGCGCGCGTCAAGAATATCGGCTGGCGCCTGGATTACTATCTGGTCAGCGCACCCCTTATGACGCGCGTGCGGGATGTGGTGATCCTGGATGAGATTATGGGCTCCGATCACTGCCCGGTGACGCTGGAGCTGATTTAAACACAAAACGCCGGAGGAAAATCCGGCGTTTTGATAGATAGTGGTTTTACGCTTTTGGCGCGCGCAAGATTAACTGCTTGGCTGCGCGGACTTCATCGCAGCGCCCGACGGGGGAGTTGTGCGGGGCTTCGTGCAGCAGCTCCGGGTTTTCGCGCGCTTCAACGGCAATCTTGAGCATGGCGTCCGCGAAGGCATCCAGAGTCTCAATCGACTCGGTCTCCGTGGGCTCAATCATCAGGGCTTCGTGCACAATTAGCGGGAAGTAGTTTGTCGGCGGATGGAAATTGTAGTCAATCAAGCGCTTGGCTATGTCAAGCGCGCGGATGCCGGGCGCATCCGCCCACTGACCTTCCACCACAAATTCATGCATGCAGCGGCGGTCGTAGGGCAGATGGTAAGTGTCCTTTACCTTCGCCAGCAAATAATTGGCGTTCAAGACCGATTTTTTGGCGATGTTGCTCAGGCCGTCCCTGCCGTGCATGGCGATGTAGGTATACGCGCGGACAAGTATTCCAAAGTGACCATTGAAGGACTTGACGCGCCCAATGGACTTGGTGGGGTGCGCGTAGCCATATAAGGGCGGGAGTTCTTCGCCTCCGGGTTCGACAATGGCAACCACCGGGTCCGGCAAGTATTCTACCAGCCGCTGGCAGACCGCGACCGGACCGGAACCCGGACCGCCGCCGCCGTGCGGGGTGGAGAGGGTTTTATGCAGGTTAAGGTGCATGATGTCAAAACCTAAATCCCCCGGTCGGACGATGCCAAGCAGAGCGTTTAAGTTTGCCCCGTCGCCGTAGACCAGACCGCCGGCAGCATGCACCAGCTCGATCACCTGGGTCACATTCTCATCAAAGAGACCGAGCGTGTTTGGGTTGGTGAGCATTATGCCGGCCAGGCGCTCGTCGCAAAGGGATTTGAGGGCTTCCAAATCCACGTTTCCACGCGCGTCCGATGGCAAATGCACAACCTCAAACCCGCTCATCGCGGACGTGGCGGGGTTGGTGCCGTGCGCGGAGTCCGGGATAAGGATGCGGGTGCGTTGGGTATCACCGCGGTCGGCGTGGTATTTCTGGATGATGAGCACGCCGGTCAGTTCGCCGTGCGCGCCAGCTGCGGGCTGCAAGGTGACGCCCGCAAGACCAACGATTTCCTTCAGCCACTCTTGCAATGTGTACATCAGGTACAGGTTGCCCTGCACCGTGTCTTCCGGCTGTAGCGGGTGAGTGAGCGCGAAGCCAGGCAGGCGCGAGGTCACCTCGTTAATTTTGGGGTTGTACTTCATCGTGCAGGAGCCCAGCGGGTAGAAGCCCAGGTCAATCGCGTAGTTCTTCTGGGAAATGCGCGTGAAGTGCCGTACTACGTCAATTTCCGCCAATTCAGGGAGGGGCAGTTCTTTTCTGCGGAAGGCAGCGGGCAATTCCACTTCGGGTACGTCTGAAGCGGGGAAGCGCACGCCCTGGCGCCCTGGGGAGGACAGTTCAAAGATGGTGGGCTCAGTCATGGGTCACCTCGATCAACGCGTCGTGCAGCAGGTCGATATCCTCTTTGCCTATTTTTTCCGTTACGGCGATCAACAAGCAGCCTTCCAATTCCGGATAGTCTTTGCCAAGGTCGTAACCACCGAGGATGTCGTACGCGCGCAAGTCTTCGAGCAGGTGCTCCACCGGCTGCGGGCTGCGGATGACAAACTCATGGAAGAAGGGCTGGCTTGAAAATTCCTGGGTATAGCCCTGGATAGAGCTGATTTGTTTGGCGGCGTAATGCGCTTTTTGGAAGCACAGGTTGCTGACGGCTTCGAAGCCCTGCTTCCCGAGCAAACTCAGGTAGATGGTGGAAGCCAGCGCCATTAAACCCTGGTTCGTGCAGATATTAGAGGAGGCTTTCTCGCGGCGGATGTGCTGCTCGCGAGCAGTAAGCGTAAGCACATAAGCCAGCCTGCCGGCGTTGTCTACGGTCTCGCCTACAAGCCGGCCGGAAATTTTTCGCAGCAAGTCGTTCGTCACAGCGAAGAGGCCCAGATATGGACCGCCGTAGGAGAGCGGGATGCCAAGCGGTTGACCTTCGCCGAAAACGATGTCCGCGCCGAATTCGCCGGGAGGGGTGAGCACGCCCAACGCAGTAGGGTTGACAGCGACAGCTACCAGCGCGCCAGCGTTGTGGGCGGCTTCGATGAGAGGCTTGTAGTCAATCACGCGCCCGAAGAAATCCGGGTACTGCACCATGACCAGGGCGGTGTTGGCATCAATTTGGGCGATGAGTTTTTCCATCGAGGCGTCAATCCCGGTTTCCGGGTCGTCGCCCTGAATGGTGATATCCTTGCTGCCGCGCGTGTAGGTGCGCACAACCTCACGGTACTGCGGGTTTACAGCGCGCGAAAGCAGGAATTTAGTACGTTTGCCTTTGTGGTGATGGTAAGCCAGGATCACGGCTTCCGCCGCGGCAGTCGCGCCGTCGTAGTGCGAGGCGTTGGCGACATCCATGCCGGTGAGATCACTAATCAGGCTTTGGTATTCAAAAATTGCCTGCAAGGTGCCCTGTGAGATTTCAGGTTGGTACGGGGTGTAGGCGGTATAAAACTCGCCGCGCCGCAGGAGCATGTCTACCGCGGCAGGAACGTAATGGTCGTACGCGCCGGCGCCAATGAAATTCAGGAGAGATTTGGTGCTGCCGTTCGCGTTGGCGATACCTTCCAGCTCATCGGCAACTTCCATCTCGGTCAGGGAGGTGGGGAGCATAAGCTCAGGGAAGCGGTACTTTTCCGGGATCTCGGTAAAAAGATCTTCGACTTTACCTACTCCGATGGTCTTAAGCATCACCTCCACATCTTTTTGGGTGTGGGGTGTGAACATAAGCTTTACCCTAAGCGATATGCTTGATAGGCTTCAGCGCTAAGCAGTTCTTCCAGCTCAGCCGGGTCGTCCATTTTGATCCTGAGGAGCCAGCCTTCGCCATACGGGTCCTTGTTTAGGATTTCCGCATCGTCGGAGACCGCTTCGTTAATCTCGGTCACAACACCGCTTACGGGCAGCATGACCTCCGAGCTGGCTTTGGCAGAATCCACCTGACCAAGCTGTCCGCCAGCTTTCACCTGGTCTCCAACTTCAACTGAAAACTCAAAGTAGACTATATCGCTGAGGGCATCCTGCGCGTAATCTGAGATTCCGACGGTGGCAATGCCATTCTCCACTCTAACCCATTCATCCGTTTGGGCAAACTTAAGTTCTTTTGGAAAGTTCATTTTTCTCCTTTTCAAATAGCTACAAAGGCACAAGGATTTTGTGCCTCTGTTGTCAACCGTTGACTGTTTCCTTCAGAGGATGGATTGGCAGGGTCTGTTTACCTGAGAGTTTCGCCCGTCTTAGCGGGTTTGCCCCTTCGGTGCCTGAAGTCAGGGCTCTTCCCAACCAACAATCTTATTTTATTTTAGCCGGATGGTGCCTAAAGTCAAGCGAAAGCGCTGTGCGTAGGAACCTTGAAAAGCTAGCGGCTCAGGCTCCGGCCTGTTCCACATACTCCAGACTCTGGTGTCGGAAATAGGTGTTGTAAAGCTCAGAATAATGACCGCCTTGCTTGAGCAGCTGCGAGTGCGTGCCTTCTTCGATAATATCGCCGTCCCGCAGGACGATGATGCGGTCCGCGCTTTGTACGGTTGAGAGGCGGTGCGCGATGAGCACGCTGGTGGACTGCTTGAGGATTAAGTTCAAGGCGGTCTGGATTTGTTTTTCCGTAAATGGGTCAATGCTGGCAGTGGCTTCGTCCAGGATGAAAACGGAGGGGTTTTGCGCCAGTACGCGCAGCAGCGCGACCAGCTGGCGCTGCCCCATGGATATCTTTGCGCCGCGTTCCCCGACCCGGGTGTCCAATCCCTCCGCGAAAGTGTCCAGCCATTCCCCGCCGCCTATCTGGCTGGCCAGGTAGAGAATTTGCTCGCGGGTGATGTCCTGTCTGGCAAAACGGATGTTCTCTTCCACGGTTCCCTCAAACAGGAAAGGGACCTGGGTGACCAGACCCATATGCTGGCGCAGTGCGTGCAGGTCATAACTGCGGATGTCCTTGCCGTCGATCAGCAGCTCCCCGGATTGGAATTCGTAAAAACGGGCGATCAGGCGCGCGATGGAGGTCTTTCCAGCGCCGGTATGCCCCACAATAGCGACGTTTTCGCCTTCGCGGATGTGCAGGGTAAAGTTGTTCAGGACGGTTTTTCCGTTGGAATAGCTGAACCTGAGCTTGTTAAAATCAATTTTCCCGCGGTAGTTTTCAGGTTCGTATGCACCGGTCTGGATGACGGTGTGTTCCGCGTCAATCAACGCAAGAATCCGTTCCGCCGCGGATAACCCGGTCTGAACCTGCGTCCAATATGAAGTGATGCTGAGGATTGGCTGCAGAAATCGCTCTGTGCTCAGGATGAAGAGGTACCAGGCTCCGGCGGTGATGATGCCCTGAGTGACTGAAATAGCGCCGAAATAAACCAGCAGGGCGGTTGCTAGCGCGCCAAACGCGCGGGTAATCGGGAAAACTGTGGAAAGGACCATTCCGCGCTTGACGTTTGTCCGGTAAGAGATGGTATTCGAGCGTTTAAACTCAGCGTAAATACTTTCTTCCTGGCGGAAATTCTTGGCAATCGCGATTCCGCTGATGGTTTCCTTGATGGTCGCGTTCACGTTCGCCATGGCGCGCATGCCCTGACGTGAAACGCGCCTGGCAAGGTTGCGGTACAGCGAGACGAACAGTATAAACACCGGGACGGTCAGGAAGAACAATAAAGCCAGGTGCCACTCAGCAGTCAGCAGGATAAACGCGGTCACGATGGATTGAACCAGGTTGTTGGCGACGTCCATGGTGAGCGTTATAAGGGTAGAGAAGTCGCGCGTGTCGGTTGTGATGCGCGACACGATCTTCCCGGAAGAAAACACATCATGAAAAGCCATATCCTGGCGCATCGAGGCAGCAAACGCGTCAGTGGATAAATTGCGGTTGATATCCGCGATGACGCGCGCCAGGAGGCGGTGGTTTACGTAATAAAAGAGGTACCCGAGCAGCTCCAGGATGATCACGGCTGCGGTGAGCAAGTAAAAAGCCTGTTCATTCGGAATGCCGGCGACGCCCTCATCCAGCACTTTGGATACGATGACTGGCGGGAGCGCGCCTAGACCGCCCTGCAGTAGCACTGTAAGAAAGATGACGATAATGCGCTTGCGTTCCGGTTTGGCGTAAGCCCAGATGCGTCCAAGCAGCGTTCTGTTGCTGTACTGGCGGTCGTACGATTCACTGGCAAGTCCGGTGGAGAATCCCATTGCTTTAGTTCTCCGTAAATATATTGCGGTAAGAAGCCGACCTTTGCATCAGTTCGGCGTGCGTCCCAATATCCGCAATCGTTCCGCGGCGCATCACGATAATGAGGTCCGCCCAACGGATTTGAGATAGACGGTGGGTAATGATGAAGGTAGTGCGCCCTTCAGAGGCAGCTTTGATGGCGCGTTGAATTTCATCTTCAGTCTGGCTGTCAATTGCGCTGGTGGAATCGTCAAGAATAAGAATTTTTGGGTCGGTCAGGAACGCGCGCGCGAGGGCGATGCGTTGGCGCTGCCCACCCGAGAGCGTTACGCCGCGCTCACCGATGATGGTGTCGTAACCTTCGGGCAGAGCGCTGATGAACGCGTGCGCCTGCGCTTTTTGGGCGGCGGATTCCACTTCCGCGCGGCTGGCGCCGGGTTTACTGAAGGCAATATTCTCGGCAATGGACTTGGAAAACAGAAAAATATCCTGTTCGATAATGGAAATCTGACTGCGCAAGGTATCCAACTTCCAGCTTCGAAGGTCAGCACCATCGATTTGTACAGAGCCCTCGCTTGGGTCGTAGGTGCGGTTGATCAGGCGCACCAGCGTCGTTTTCCCAGAACCGGTCTGACCGACGATAGCAACAGTTTGCCCGGGCTGGACTTGGAAACTGATGTTCTGTAGCGCGGTTTTGTGGGTGTCGTAAGAAAAGCTTACATTCTGAAAGCATACCCCGCCGCGCAGAGGCTGCGCGCGGCCGGTGTCATTTTTATCCAGGTTGTTCTCGGTATTCATGACAGAGAGCAGCCGGCGGGCGCCGGCAATCCCGAGTGAAATCTGTGAATAGGAGTGAATGGAGGTGTTGGTCGGGAACCTAAGCAGCGACAACGCGCTGAAATACTTGATAACATCCCCCAGCGGGATGGAGCCTTGCTGGAATAACACCAGCGCATGCAGCAAACCAAAGCCCATTGCCAGGGCAAGCAGCAGCAAAGGCAAAAAGCGGGCTTCGATATCGCCCTGTTCCACCGATGCGTCGCGATAGGCTTTGATGTTGCGCCGGAAAAGCGCGATTTCGCTCTCTTCCTGGGCAGCAGCTTTGACTGTTTCCACGCCGTCAATCGCTTCTGCCAGGCGGCTGTTCATGAGTCCAAAACTGCTTCTAACATTGTTCGTGACGGGTCTGAGTTTTTTCATGTACACTGCGATGGATATACAGTAGGCCATAATAAAGAGGACTGGGGTAAGTAGCAAGGCAGGATTGATCTGCCAGCCGATGACGAGCGGGATAAACAGAAAATTGATGGAGCCAAAGACCATGTTAATCCCGGGGCTGAAGAGAAAATTGACCTCGCGGATATCATTAGTCGCGCGCGCCATCAGGTCCCCGACCGACTGCAGCGAGTGGAAGGTCATGCTTTTTCCGAGCAAGCTGATATAGAACTCGTCGCGCACGTCGCGTTCAATTTTTTGGGCGGTGATCTCAAACCCAAAGTTGCGCATCAGCTGGAACAGCGCGCGGATAACCTGAGAGTAGGTGATTAGAAGCGCGGCCCGGATGAAGATGTTTTTGTCTGGCGCGCCGCTGGTCAGGTTGGTGAAAACAACACCGAACTGCACCGCCGGAATGGAGGCCAACGCAGCGTTTCCGATCGCCCCGATCAGCGCAGCGAGGAACACCGCCCAATGGTGGAGGGTATGCGAAAGAAGCCAGACGAAGGGATTTGACTTGTTCGTCTTGTAACGAAAAGGAATAGAAAATTCGCTGATTGCCATTAATAAATTACCAAGAATAAATGCAAGAGTATTGTACTCTAGGAAAAGATAGATCCGGCTAAAAATGCGCCCAAATAGTATTTAAGCATATCTTTTGGTGTAAGTCGCTGGTTTAAATTTTCCGATTTTTGTGGCAATGTTGGTCTGTCTGCGTTGTAGTTATGACTATTGTCATATTAAACGAGCAGTTATTGAAGAAATAATCAGATTAATACCGGAAAATACCTTGACGTAATGAGGCATTACTGGCTATAATCAGCTAAAATAAACTTATTAATCAAATTAATGTCATGACCCTTACAAAAATCAAGAGCGACTTGCTCGATTATCTGGCTGAAGCTCATCAGACCAAGACACCCATCCCCAGCATCCCTGAACTCAGTAATCAGCTGGGGATTAGCGTTGCCAGCGTGCGCGAACAGCTCGAGGTGGCACGCAGGCTTGGTTTTGTGGATGTGAAGACCAAGGTGGGAATTCAGACCCGCGAATTTTGCCTCAATCCGCTGCTGGAACTGGGCATAGGCTACGGTGCCAAGGTCCAGCCACACCTATTAGACGCTTTGCGGGATTTGCGCAAGCATATCGAAATCAGTTACTGGCACGAAACCGCGCCGCAGCTCACAAGTCTGGAAGTGCAAAGGCTGCATAACATTGTTGACGATGCGCTTATCAAGATTTCGCACGAACCGAAATACATGCCGGCACAAGAACACCGCGAATTCCACACGCAAATCTTTCTGCATCTGGACAACGCAATCGCAGCGAGCATACTGGAAACCTTCTGGAACATGACCGCGGAAACTGAACGCGTGATGGTACATGACCCGGCTTATCTGCAAAACGTGTGGAGCTATCACCGTCGGATTGCAGACGCGCTTGCGTCGCGGGATTTTGAGCGCGGGTATCAATGGTTAATTGAGCACATGGATTTGGTAAAGCAGCGGAAAAAAACCGAATTATTTCAGCGCTTTGAATAAGGATTTTAGGAGAGCAGGATTTTGATGGATCAGATTATCGTAAACACCCAGCCAGATAATAAGCAGATTGTTAACGAATTCTGCATGACCCTATGTACTGTCAACGGATCCGGCAGCGCCACAGCAAACATAATACTGTATCGGGCGCTTTTCAATATGGGAATTCCCACTTCCGGAAAGAATATTTTCCCATCCAATATTAAGGGGCTGCCGACCTGGTTTGTAATCCGAGTATCCGAGCGGGGGTACATCGGGAGAGTGCCTTACGACGACATCATTGTAGCAATGAACGCGGATACTTTTCAAAAGGATCTGACCTACTTGCCGGAAGGAGGCGTGGTGTTTTACGCCGACCACCTGCAAAAACCCGCGGATGCGCGCACGGATCTGGTGTATTACCCCATGCCTATCCGACAGTTCGTCCGCCAGGCAGAAGTTCCCAGAAATCTGCGCGAATACATGGAAAACATGGCATACGTCGGTATTGTCGGCCAGGTTTTGGGAATTCCTATGGAGAATATTGAATACGCCCTGGGAAAACACTTTGGCAGCCGGCAAAACGCACTTGAGTCCAATCAGAACATAATCCGGATGGGCTTTGAATGGGCAGCCAACAACCTGACAAAACAGGACCGCTATTCGGTGCGGAAGCTGTCACCCCTTTCGGATTACATCCTCACCGACGGAAACAATGCCGGGGCATTGGGTGCCCTCTATGGCGGCGTGCAATTCTGCTCCTGGTATCCGATAACCCCGGCTACCAGCATGGTGGAAGCGATGATCGCGCATAACCCGAAACTCCGCAAAGATCCAATCACAGGAAAAAACACCAGCATCATCCTGCAGGTGGAGGATGAACTTGCGGCTGCGGGGGCGGCGATCGGGGCGGGCTGGGCTGGCTTGCGGGCGATGACGGCGACTTCCGGCCCCGGGCTAAGCCTGATGACCGAAAATGTTGGTCTGGCTTACTTCACCGAAACGCCCATGGTCATCTGGGACGTGCAGCGCGTCGGCCCCAGCACCGGGCTGCCCACGCGCACCGCGCAAGGCGACCTGGCGATGGTCTATCGCCTGGGTCACGGGGATATTAATCACATTATTCTTATTCCGGGCAGCGTGAATGAATGTTTTGAGTTCGGGTGGAAAGCCTTTGATATTGCCGACCATTACCAGACGCCGGTGTTCGTGATGAGCGACCTTGACCTGGGGATGAACCAGTGGATTACCAAGAAGTTTGATTATCCGGATCAGCCGATTGACCGCGGCCGAATTCTTTGGGAAGACGACCTGAGCCGCTTTGAAGGCGCCTGGGGAAGATACAAAGACACCGAAGGGGATGGGATTCCCTGGCGGACAGTTATGGGGAACCAGAACCCAGCCGCGCCTTACTTTACGCGCGGAACCGGGCATGACGAATACGGTAACTACAGCGAAGACCCCCAGAATTGGTCTGAGATGATCCAGAGAATTAAGCGGAAACTGCAGAACTCCTGCGAGTACCTGCCTGGGCCGATATTAAGGGAGAAAGCGGGGGCCCGCATCGGCGTCATCGCAATGGGTTCAACGGATCCCGCGATCATAGAAGGGCAGGACCAGCTTGAAGAAGCGGGCCTGGCGGTGGATTACTTGCGCATCCGCGCGCTGCCCGTTTGTTCGGTCGTACGGGAATTCCTGGAAAACCACGACAGAGTTTACGTTCTTGAACTGAACCGGGACGGGCAGTTGTATGGGATCCTCATCCAGGAACTGCATGATTATTCGCCCAAGCTCATCTCAATTTCTGAAGTTGACGGACTCCCAATGACAGCCATCTGGGTTAAGCAGCAAATTCTTGCCAAGGAGCAGCAAAATGGATAACGCGCAAACAGCCAAAACAGAACGCAATTTTGTGGGACTCTCCTCGATTGATTATCGCGGCAAACCCTCCACGCTTTGCCCGGGCTGCGGACACAACACCGTCTCCAATCAGATTCAGCAGGCTGTTTTTGAATTAGGTCTGATGCCTGAAATGGTGGCGAAATTCAGCGGCATCGGCTGCTCAAGCAAGAGCCTGAATTACTTCCTGCAGCGCTCCTTCGGATTTAACGGCCTGCACGGACGCATGCCCACCCTGGTGACCGGCGCGTGTTTTGCCGACCGACGCATTAAAGCTATCGGCATATCCGGCGACGGTGATTCTGCCAGCATCGGGCTGGGGCACTTCAAACACATCATACGCCGTAACGTCCCGATGGTGTATATCATCGAAAACAACGGCGTGTACGGGCTGACCAAAGGCCAGTTCTCTGCCACCTCGGATTTGGGTCTGGAGCTAAAGCACCAGGGCAAAAACTTCCTTCCGCCGCTGGACCTGTGCATGGAAGCGCTTATCAGCGGGGCGAAGTTTGTGGCACGAACCTTTTCCGGTGACATCAAACAGATGAAAGAGCTCCTGAAAGCAGCAATTATGCATAACGGTATCGCCGTGATTGATGTCATCAGCCCATGCGTGACCTTTAACAACCGCGACGAAGCGCTGCAATCCTATACCTGGGGCAGGGAAAACGAAGCCCCGATCCAGGACATCACCTACGTACCGCGCGCCCAGGCCATCCATATAAAAGATTTCCAGGAAGGCGAGACGCGCGAAGTGCGGCTGCACGATGGTTCCAGTATCGTTCTGAAGAAAATTGACCGGGATTACGACCCGACCGATAAGCACGCAGCCCTGGATTTGCTGACCGAATCGTACAAGAACCACTACTTCGCTACCGGCTTGATTTACATCGAGAACGCGCCAACCAATATTTACGATGAGTTCGATTTCGTTGAGGAACCGCTCAACCGCCTGACCCCGGATAGATTACGGCCAGACGCTGCGGCGCTGGAGCGCATCAACCTGATGTACCAATAGAAACGCAGATTGCTTGGGTGGATAAAAAATTGAAGAAAACGCTGCTTGGAAATACTTGGGATTAGGTATCTGTTTCTGATTTTGAACTATTGAAAATAAACGCGAGGCGGTTAAATACAGCCTCGCGTTTATTAATTGTCTGCGTGGGAAGGCAAGCTGTGCTTACACTAATCCAAATATTTTAGCAGTCCTGGCGCCGGTTATTTCTCCGGATGTCCATCGGGTAGCAATTCAACTTTCAATCTGTGCAACTTAACCCTCGGCGTGGCTCAGATAAACAGGGAGGCTGCTTTTACCTTCCACGAAATCCACCACCGGGATGCCGGCGGCATAGGTGCTGCCATTGCCCATGGTAAATGCGATGTCAAAATGCGCTGGTAAAAATTGCA
>ERZ1645187.3306-NODE-3306-length-13640-cov-128.597865_pt1 | contig 13640 bp, 8 predicted proteins | sample MGYA00575352_ERZ1645187 | MGnify/ENA primary metagenome ERZ1645187 (study PRJEB40837, sample SAMN11349314) | freshwater sediment metagenome | isolation source: river sediment | host: Sediment | place: India: Wazaribad , New Delhi | collected 2017-02-21 ...
CGGACATGCCGCCCATGCCGCCCATGCCCCCCATACCGGACATGCCGCCCATGCCGGACATACCGCCCATGCCGGACATACCGCCCATGCCGGACATGCCGCCCATGCCGCCCATACCGTTCATGCCGCCCATCCCCTGCATGCCGTACATGCCGGACATCCCGGACATGCCGGTCTGAGCGGCCGCCAGCGACACGCCGGAAAGCAGGGCCGTCGCGATGGTGGCGGCTCTCAGCGCCGCTCGGACCGTAACCCGCATCTCAATTCCTCCATTCGATCGATATCGCCGTCCGTACGCGAGGGGGCGGCGTTGTGATTGCGGTGACCTCGCCACCGGCGGGCGGTGCGACACATGCGGCTGCGGGGGACTTTTCACCCGTGCCGAGCGCATCGCTGGCCGGCGCGAGATCCTGCTCGCGCGCGGAAACGCCCTTCCGGCCAGTGCAGCAATCCCCGCGCCAGATACTGTCGAATTCCGACATATCCTTGAAATATATGTGCTTTACTGAAACTCTATAGGCGCTTGCCGCGCTCCGACGACGGGTCTTGCGGCCAGATTGGCAGAAGTCGCCTGCCCATTTCCGCCCGGTGCTTGAATCGAAAGCGAAATTTCGCTGACGAATTGGCAGCTCGGGGGTGGTATCGGATCGATTCAGCGGTCCTGACGGCGCAGGTCGGCGAGGCGGCCGGCGAGTTCGATCGCCGAGCGGACGCCGAACTTCTCCAGGATGCGGGCGCGGTGGACCTCGACGGTGCGCATGGCGATGCCGAGGTCGTCGGCGATCTGCTTGTTGAGGAGACCGTCGAGCATCTTGTCCATCACCTCGCGTTCGCGCGGGGAGAGCGTCGCCAAGCGCTCCTCGAGGGCGCGCGAGGTGGAGGCGGCGGCGTGGCGGCGGGCCTCGATCTCCAGGGCGGCGAGGACGCGCTCGACCAGGGTGGCGCCGTCGAAGGGCTTCTCGAGGAAGTCGATCGCACCCTTCTTCAACGACTGCACGGCGACCGGAACGTCGCCGTGGCCGGTCAGAACCACCACCGGAAGGACGGAGCCGAGTTCCTCCAGACGATCGAGGACGTCGAGGCCGGACATGCCGTGCATGCGGACGTCGAGAACGACGCAGCCGCGGGTCGCCGGGGTCCAGGCGGCGAGGAAGGCCTCGCCCGAGTCCCACTGGCAGACCGGTAGGCCGCGGGAGCGGAAGAGCCAGTCGAGGCTGTCGCGGATCGCCGCGTCGTCGTCGACGACGTGGACGCCGATCAGGGCAAGGGGGGGCTCGATCATCTCGCCTCTCCGGAGGTGGCGTCGGGGGCGTCGGCGGGGCGGGCCGGTAGGGTCAGCGTGAACAGCGTACCGCCTGCCCGCAGCCCGGTGAATTCCAAGCGGCCCTGGTGCAGCTCGACGATCGATCGGCAGATGTTGAGCCCCATGCCCATGCCCTCCGGCTTGGTCGAGAAGAACGGCGAGAACAGCTTGTCGGCGACTTCGGGCGGGATGCCGGGTCCGTGGTCGGCGACTTCGACGAGGATGTCGCCCGCGGGGTGGTGGGGGTCGCCTTCGGGGGTGTCGAAGGGCGGTCGCAGGCGGGCGGAGACCGCGAGCCGGCGCTCGCCCTTGGGCGTCGTCGCCATCGCCTCCATGCCGTTGCGCAGCAGATTGAACAGCACCTGTTCGATCAGGATGCGGTCGGCCTCGACGTTCAGCGGCCCGGGCGGCAGGGTGAGGTCGATGTCGACGCCGGCCTTGCGGGCGTCGGGGGCGACGAAGGCGGCGACGTCGCCGATCAGGGCGACGAGGTCGAGCGGGGCGAAGCGCGGCTCGCGCTTGCGGACGAAGTCGTGGACGCGACGGATGATGCGGCCGGCGCGTTGCGCCTGGACCTCGAGCTTCTCCAGGGCGCCGACGAGGTCCCGGGTGTCGTTGCCGGCGCGGATCAGGTTGAGGCAGCCGGCGGCGTAGGAGGAGATGGCGGCGAGGGGCTGGTTGAGCTCGTGCGAGATGGTGGAGGCCATCTCACCCATCGAGATGAGACGAGCGGTGCGGGTCATGGTCTCGGTCTGGCGGCGTTCCATCTCCTCGGCGCGCTTGCGGTCGGTGACGTCGATGATCGAACCCATCCAGCCGCGGTGCTCGCCGCGGGCGTCGATCAGCGGCGCCTCGTAGACGAGGACGTCGAAGACCGTGCCGTCGCGGCGGCAGAAGCGGGTCTCGAAGGAGATCGGTTCAAGCGCCTTGTGGGCGAGAGTGTGGTGGCGGGCCAGCGTCTCGTCGACGAGATCGGGCAGCCAGTAGGGCAGGGGGGGCGTGCGGCCGACGATCTCCTCGGCGCGCCAGCCGACCATGCGGCAGAAGGCGGGATTCACATAGATGATGCGGTCGTCGAGATCGCGGGCGCGCATGCCGACGGTGAGGCTCTCCTCCATGGCGCGACGCAGCGCCTGCGCCTCGCCGAGGCTCGCTTCCGCCGCCAGACGGCGGCGGTAGTGGCGCATCAGGGCGAAGATCGAAACGACCGCCACCAGCGCCAGGCCGAAGATGGCGGCGACGAGCGCGTTGCCGGTCAGGCTGGTCGGGGCGCGATGGGCGGCGAGCGACAGAACGACACCCGGCAGCGGCGGATCGAAGGCGAGGTCGTGGCGCAGGCCGTCGGGGTCGCGGGCGAGGGAGGACTTGCGGACGAGTTCGACACCGTCGCGGTCGATCAGGGAGACGAGGTTCTTCTGGGTGATCCACCAGGGCACGTGCTCGGCGAGCAGACGCTCGAGCTGGAGGCGGGCGGTGAGCCCGCCGACGCGGATGCCGCTCTCGAAGATCGGCACCACGAGATCGACGACCCGTCCGCGGCCGGGTTCGATGCGGGGGGCGGAAAAGCCGTGGACGGGCGGGGGCGTGCCGGCGGGCGGGGCCGGATCGGCGCGGGCGTCAGGCGGGACCAGGGCGCGCAGCGCGCCGCTGCCGTCGCGCCACTCGAGCGCGGCGATCTCGGGATGGGTGGCCACCAGGGCGCGAATGCGGGCGACGACGACCGCTTCCGAGGGACGGTCGCCGATGTCGACGGCGAGACGCTCGACGGCGGCACGGTCGGCGTCGATCTGGAAGCGCAGGGCCTGCTCCACCCACAGCGTGTCGCGGATCAGCGCGAGCCCGGCCTCCTCGCGCTCGGAACGATCGGCGAACCAGACGAGGAAGCCGAGCAGGGCGGCAATCAGCGCGACGGCGATGAGCGGGGTCGCCTCGACGATGCGGTCGAGCCGCCGCGAGGCGCGGGCGCGGCCTTCGACGAGGGGCATGGTCGGGCCGTCGACGGGCGCGATCGGCGCGGCGGGCTCGGTCACGATGGGCTCGCTCGGAGAATGGGCTGTGGCCGGGGTGCGGCGTTGCGGGCGAGGAGACTACGGAAATCCACAATAGCGCAAGCACGCATTCGGCCATAACCATGGAACAAGCCCCGGGAGAGGGCCCGGAATTCGCCAAGAACGGGAGGTTCACGCATGAAGCGCTTTCTCGCCACCGTCGCCGCACTCGCCGTCGCCGCCGCGCTCGCCGCGCCGGCGGTCGCCCAGGAGGTGGTGATCAAGTTCAGCCACGTCGTCGCCCCCAACACGCCGAAGGGCAAGGGTGCCGACCGCTTCAAGGAGCTGGCCGAGAAGTACACGGCCGGCAAGGTCAAGGTCGAGGTCTACCCGAACTCGCAGCTCTACAAGGACAAGGAAGAGCTCGAGGCGCTGCAGCTCGGCGCGGTGCAGATGCTCGCCCCGTCGCTGGCCAAGTTCGGCCCGCTCGGCGTCAAGGAATTCGAGATCTTCGACCTGCCGTTCATCTTCCCCTCCAAGGAGGCGCTGGTGAAGGTGACGAACGGGGCGATCGGCAAGGCGCTGTTCAAGAAGCTCGAGGACAAGGGCATCATCGGGCTCGCCTACTGGGACAACGGCTTCAAGATCATGAGCGCCAACAAGCCGCTGAAGTCGCCGGACGACTTCCTCGGCCTGAAGATGCGGATCCAGTCGTCGAAGGTGCTCGAGGCGCAGATGAAGGCGCTCGGGGCGCTGCCGCAGGTGATGGCCTTCTCCGAGGTCTATCAGGGCCTGCAGACCGGCGTCGTCGACGGCACCGAGAACCCGCCGTCGAACATGTACACCCAGAAGATGCACGAGGTGCAGAAGTACGCGACGCTCTCCGACCACGGTTACCTCGGCTATGCGGTGATCGTGAACAAGAAGTTCTGGGACGGCCTGCCGGCGGATCTCCGCGGCCAGCTCGACAAGGCGATGGCCGAAGCGACGGTCTATGCCAACGAGATCGCCCAGAAGGAGAACGACGACGCTCTCGCCGCGATGAAGGCCTCGGGCAAGACCGAGTTCTACGCGATGACCGCGGCGGACAAGGCGGCGTGGATGAAGGCGCTGAAGCCGGTCCACGACGAGATGGCGGGGCGCGTCGGCAAGGATCTGCTGGCCGAGATCTATCGCGAGACCGGCGTCGCCAAGTGACGCACCGCGGCGATCGGGGCCTCCCCGGTCGCCGCCTTCTCCACACAGCGTGACCATGGGGACCCGCGCCGGGGGATCGGGGCGGGTGGCGCGGGAGGTCCATTCATGCTTCGGCTACTCGACCGGCTCGAGGAGGCGATCATCGCCTTCCTCATCGGGGCCGCGACACTGATCATCTTCGCCGCGGTGGTGCACCGCTACGGCCTCGGCTTCATGGCCAAGTCGGTCGGCACCTTCAACGCCTGGGGCCTGCCGGCGATGGCCGGCGCGGCGCGCTCGACCTACAAGCTCATGGCCGGGATCAACATGACCTGGGCGCAGGAGCTGACCATCTACATGTTCGTGTGGATGGCCAAGTTCGGCGCCGCCTACGGTGTGCGGACCGGCATCCACGTCGGCGTCGACGTGCTGATCAACCAGATGCAGGCGCGAACGCGCGTCGGCTTCATCCTCTTCGGGCTTCTCGCCGGGGCGCTGTTCACCGGCATCGTCGGGGCGCTCGGAGCGAATTTCGTCTGGCACATCGCCCACACCGACCAGACCTCGGCCGATCTCGAGGTGCCGATGTGGCTGGTCTACCTCTGCGTGCCGATCGGCTCGTGGCTGATGAGCTTCCGCTTCCTGCAGGTCGCGGTCTCCTATTGGAAGACCGGCGAGTTGCCCAAGCACGATCATTCCCATGTCGCGGGCATGGACGAAGTGGAGGGCAAGGCATGAGCGCGCTCATCATCTTCTCTCTGCTCATCGCCCTGATGCTGACGGGCATGCCGATCTCGATCTCGCTCGGCCTGACGGTGTTGACCTTCCTCTTCACCATGACCACCGTGCCGATCGAGAGCGTGGCGCTGAAGCTGTTCACCGGCATCGAGAAGTTCGAGATCATGGCGATCCCGTTCTTCATTCTCGCCGGCAACTTCCTCACCCACGGCGGCGTGGCGCGACGGATGATCCGCTTCGCCTCGTCGATGGTCGGCCATTGGCACGGCGGCCTCGGCCTCGCCGGCGTCATGGCCTGCGCCCTCTTCGCCGCGGTCTCCGGCTCGTCGCCGGCCACCGTGGTGGCGATCGGCTCGATCATCCTGCCGGCGATGGTGAAGCAGGGCTTCCCGAACCGCTTCGGCGCCGGCGTCATCACCACCTCGGGGGCGCTCGGCATCCTGATCCCGCCGTCGATCGTCATGGTGATGTATGCGGTCGCCACCTCCGGCCAGCTCGCGCACGGCCCCAACGGCGAAGTGGTCACCGCGGCCTCGGTCGGCCAGTTGTTCATCGCCGGCGTCATCCCCGGCCTGATGCTCGCCACCCTGCTCGGCCTCACCACTTGGTATCGGGCGTGGAAGAACGACTATCCGCGGCTGCCCAAGGCGCCGTGGAGCGAGCGGATGAAGGCGCTCTCGGAGAGCTTCTGGGGGCTGTTCCTGATCGTCATCGTCATCGGCGGCATCTACACCGGCGCCTTCACGCCGACGGAAGCGGCGGCGATGAGCGCGGTCTACGCCTTCGTCGTGGCGGTCTTCGTCTATCGCGACATGAAGCTCCGGGAGGTCGGCAAGGTGCTGCTCGACAGCGCCTCGATGTCGGCGATGCTGCTCTACATCATCACCAACGCGGTGCTGTTCTCGTTCCTGATGACGAGCGAGAACATCCCGCAGGCGATGGCCGGGTGGATGGTCGACCAGGGGCTCGGCTGGATCACCTTCCTGCTCTTCGTCAACGTGCTGCTGCTGCTCGCCGGCAACGTGATGGAGCCGTCGTCGATCGTGCTGATCATGGCGCCGATCCTGTTCCCGGTCGCCGTCCGCCTCGGCATCGACCCGGTTCACTTCGGCATCCTGATCGTGGTCAACATGGAGGTCGGCATGTGCCATCCGCCGGTGGGCCTCAACCTCTATGTGGCGAGCGGCATCACCAAGATGGGAATCACCGAGCTCACGGTCGCGGTTTGGCCGTGGCTGATGACCATGCTCGGCTTCCTGGTGCTCGTCACCTATTGGCCGGCGCTGTCGTTGTTCCTGCCGCGGATGCTCGGCATGTTGTGAGGCGAACGGCGATCGACGATCGCAGCGAGGGCGTCGGGGGGAGACCTCCGGCGCCCTCTGCGTTTCCGAAGGGTCGGGGCAGGGCGCGGGGGATCGTCGCGAGATCGCGGCGATCTCATGGCAAAATCGTGGCAGTATTGCTGCTGACGTCGAGGAAGCGGCAGGTTTCCAGGGACGGTGGTTAACCCCGAAACAAGCGAATCCAAAGACGGTGTCCACGATTTCATCAAGGTCGGTATATAAACGGTTACGGGATCATCGAGCTTCGACGCAACGGTGCGGGCATGTCGCAACTCGGACACAGCCATTTCACGACGCGATCGTGGGGCGGGGTCGAGACCACCGGCCAGCGACTGCAATGGTCGCTGGAGGTGGTGCAGGCGAGTGCCGTCCTCTCGGATGCCCTTCTGATCGTGGTGACAGCGATCGCCACGCGCGCCGTCTATCCGGATTCGGGGACGCTCGACTGGTCCCGACTCACCGGTGCGGCCAACATCGGCATCCTCTCGGCGGTGCTGTTCGTCGGATTCCTGGCCGCGCGGCGCGGATACGGTGTGGCGGCGCTGTCGAGCATGAAGCAGCAGCTCGCGCTGGTGGCGCAAGGGTGGTTCTTCGCCTTCTTCTGGTTGGGGTGGATCGCCTTCCTGACCAAGGTGACCGAGACCTATTCGCGCGGTGTGATCTCGATCTGGTTCATCGGAGGGTTCGTCACCCTGTCGTTGTTCCACGTGCTGGGGGCGCGATGGCTGGCGCGACTGTTCGCCAGTGGTGCGATGTCGATCCGGCGGGTGGCGGTGGTCGCCGTGGCGGACGACGGCGGGCTCGAACGGATCGTCCAGCGACTCGGTATGCGAGGCATCGAGGTCGTGGCCCTGACGCCGATCTCACCGGCCCGGGTCGGCAGCGCCGGCTTCCTGCGCGCCGCGCGAGGGGCGGTCGGGAACGTTCGCACGGCGCTGGCGGCACGGAGGGTCGATGCCGTCTATCTCTTCCTGTCGTGGCGTGAGCGCCGCCACATCGACGAGTTGAAGGTGGCGCTGGCGCCGTTGCCGGTGCCGGTCTTCCTCTTCGCCGACCGCGAGATCGAGCAACTGCTGCGACGCAGCCGCGAGCGGATCGGCGATCTCACCGGCTTCGAGGTCCAGCGGGCGCCGCTCGATCGCTACGATCGGGCGCTGAAGCGGACACTCGACGTGGTCGTCGCCTCGACCGCGCTCGTCGTGTTGTCGCCGCTGATGGTGCTCTCCGCCCTCGCCATTCTGATCGAGACCGGGCGGCCGGTGTTCTTCCGCCAGAGCCGCAAGGGCCTCGGGGCGCGGCCCTTCGCCATCCTGAAGTTCCGCTCGATGACGGTTCAGGAGAACGGCTCGGTCGTCACCCAGGCGACCAAGAACGATGCTCGCGTCACGCGGCTCGGTCGCGTCCTCAGGCGAACCTCGATCGACGAATTGCCGCAGCTCTTCAACGTGCTCGCCGGCGACATGTCGATCGTCGGTCCGCGGCCGCATGCGGTGGCGCACGACGATCTCTACGACGGGCTGATCATCTCCTATGCCTTCCGCCAGCACGTCAAGCCGGGGATCACCGGTTGGGCCCAGGTCAACGGCTGCCGCGGCGAGACCCGCGAGGTCGATCAGATGAAGGCGCGGGTCGAGCGCGACATCTGGTACATCAACAACTGGTCGATCTGGCTCGACATCAAGATCATCGCACTGACGGCGCTGACGGTCTTCTTCGACGATCACGCCTATTGAGGTCCGCGGGTGGGGACCCGACACGGCCGGCGCGGGGAATGCCTCGCGTCGGCCGTGGTGGTTTCGGAGGGCGATGGAGTTCAGCCCTTCGCCTTCGGATCGTAGGCGAGGATGGGGGCGAGCCAGCGTTCGGCGGTCGCCATGTCCCAGCCCTTGCGGCCGGCGTAGTCCTCGACCTGATCCCTCTCGATCTTGCCGACGCCGAAGTAGTGGCTCTCGGGATGCGAGAAATAGAGGCCGGAGACCGAGGCCGCCGGGTGCATGGCGAAGCTCTCGGTCAGCTCGATGCCGGCGCGATGCGACGGGTCGAGCAGCTTCCACAGCGTCGCCTTCTCGGTGTGGTCGGGCTGGGCCGGATAGCCCGGCGCCGGGCGGATGCCGACGTATTTCTCGGCGATCAGTTCGTCCGGGGTCAGTGCCTCGTCGGCGGCATGGCCCCACAGCTCCTTGCGCACCTTCGCATGCAGCCACTCGGCGAAGGCTTCCGCCAAGCGATCGGCGAGCGCCTGGGAGAGAATCTTGGAATAATCGTCGTTGGCCCGCGCATAGCGTTCGGCGATCTCGGCCTCGCCGATGCCGGCGGTGACCGCGAAGGCGCCGATCCAGTCGTCGGTGCCCTTGGGCGCGACGAAGTCGGCGAGCGCCAGATTGGCGCGCTCCGAGCCCGAGCGGCCGATCTGCTGGCGCAGCGTGTGGAGGCGCGACAGCTCGTAGTTCCGGCCGGCGTCGGAGAAGAGGACGATGTCGTCGCCCGTCGCGTTGGCCGGCCAGAAGCCGACGACGCCCTTGGCCGTCAGCGACCCTTCGGCGATCAGCTTCGTGAGCATCGCCCGGGCGTCGGCGTAGAGCGCCTTCGCCGCCGGGCCGACCTTGGCGTCGTCGAGGATCGCCGGATATCGGCCGATCAGCTCCCAGGTGGCGAAGAACGGCGTCCAGTCGATGAACGGCACCAGCTCTTCGATCGAGACGTCGATGGTGCGCGCCCCGAGGAACGACGGCGTCACCGGCGGGTGCTTCACGAAGTCGGGGCGGAAGGCCGCGGCGCGGGCGGCGGCGAGATCGACGCGCGCCTTCTCGGACCGACCGCGGGCATGGGCCTCGCGGGTGGCGGCGTAATCGGCGGCGTAGTTTGCCGCGGCCTCGGCCTTGCCGGCGCCGAGGAGCGCCGAGGCGACGCCGACGGCGCGGCTCGCGTCGACGACATAGGCGACCTGACCGCGGTCATAGGCCGGATCGATCTTCACCGCAGTGTGGACGCGGCTGGTCGTGGCGCCGCCGATGAGCAGCGGCACGTCGAAGCCCTGGCGCTCCATCTCGCTCGCCACATGCACCATCTCGTCGAGCGACGGGGTGATGAGGCCGGAGAGACCGATGATGTCGGCCTTCTCCTCGCGGGCGCGGGTGAGGATCTTCTCGGCCGGCACCATGACGCCGAGGTCGACGACGTCGAAGTTGTTGCAGGCCAGCACGACGCCGACGATGTTCTTGCCGATGTCGTGGACGTCGCCCTTGACGGTGGCGAGCACGATCTTGCCGGCGGTGGAGCGGCCCTCGCCGCCGCCGGCCGCCTTCTCGGCGTCCATGTACGGCATCAGCACGGCGACCGCCTGCTTCATGACGCGGGCCGACTTCACCACCTGCGGCAGGAACATCTTGCCCGAGCCGAAGAGATCGCCGACGACGTTCATGCCGGCCATCAGCGGCCCCTCGATGACGTCGAGCGGCCGGGCCGAGGCGAGCCGCGCCTCCTCGACGTCGGCCTCGATGAAGTCGGTGATGCCGTTGACCAGCGCATGCTCGAGCCGCTTGGCGACCGGCGCCTCGCGCCACGAGAGGTCGATCTCGCGGGCCTTACCGACCTCGCCCTTGAAGCGCGGGGCGGCATCGAGCAGGCGTTCGGTGGCGTCGGCGCGGCGGTTCAGCACCACGTCCTCGGCGAGGTCGCGGAGGTCGGGGGTCAGTTCGTCGTAGACCTTGAGCTGGCCGGCGTTGACGATGCCGAAGTCCATGCCGGCCTGGATGGCGTGGAACAGGAACACCGAGTGCATCGCCTCGCGGACCGGATCGTTGCCCCTGAAGGCGAAGGACAGGTTGGAGACGCCGCCCGAGACGTGGGCGTGGGTGAGCCTCGTGCGGATGAAGCGGGTCGCCTCGATGAAGTCGACGCCGTAGTTCGAATGCTCCTCGATGCCGGTCGCCACGGCGAAGACGTTGGGGTCGAAGATGATGTCTTCCGGATCGAAGCCGACCTCGTCGACGAGGATGCGATAGCTGCGCTCGCAGATCTCGGTCTTGCGCTGCAGAGTGTCGGCCTGACCGCTCTCGTCGAAGGCCATCACCACCACGGCGGCGCCATAGGCGCGCACCTTCTTCGCGGCGGCGACGAAGGCGTCCTTGCCCTCCTTGAGCGAGATCGAATTGACCAGGCCCTTGCCCTGCAGGCACTTGAGGCCCGCCTCGATCACCGACCACTTGGACGAATCCACCATCACCGGCACCTTGGCGATGTCCGGCTCGGAAGCGACGAGGTTGAGGAAGGTCGTCATCGCCTTCTCGCCGTCGAGCAGGCCCTCGTCCATGTTGACGTCGATGATGACGGCGCCGTTCTCGATCTGCTCCTTGGCGATCGCCAGCGCCGCCGGATAGTCGCCGGCGGTGATCAGCTTGCGGAACTTGGCCGAGCCGGTGACGTTGGTGCGCTCGCCGATGTTGACGAAGCGCATCTCCGGCGCGTGGGTGAAGGGCTCGAGCCCGGAGAGCCGCATGCGCGGGGCGATCGCGGGGACGGTGCGCGGGGCATGTCCCGCGACGGCCCCAGCGATTGCCGCGATGTGGTCCGGTGTGGTGCCGCAGCAGCCGCCGACGACGTTGACGAGGCCGGAGGCGGCGAACTCGCCGACGAGGGCGGCCATCGCCGCCGGGCTCTCGTCGTAGAGGCCGAATTCGTTGGGCAGGCCCGCATTGGGATAGGCGCAGACGAGCGTGTCGGCGACGCGGCCGATCTCGTCGATGTGGGCGCGCATCTCCTTGGCGCCGAGCGCGCAGTTGAGGCCGATCGAGAACGGCTTCGCGTGGCGCAGCGAGTACCAGAAGGCGGTCGGCGTCTGGCCGGAGAGGGTGCGGCCGGAGAGATCGGTGATGGTGCCGGAGATCATCACCGGCAGGCGGAAGCCCTTCTCGTCGAACACCTGTTCGGCGGCGAAGACGGCGGCCTTGGCGTTGAGCGTGTCGAAGATGGTCTCGATCAGGATGATGTCGGCGCCGCCGTCGATCAGGCCGCGGACGGCTTCGGCGTAGGCGGTGGCGAGGTCGTCGAAGGTCACGGCGCGGTAGCCGGGATCGGCGACGTCGGGCGAGATCGAGGCGGTGCGGTTGGTCGGGCCGACGGCGCCGGCGACGAAGCGCGGGCGGCTCGGGTCGGCGGCGGTGGCCGCGTCGCAGGCCTCGCGGGCGCGGCGGGCGCCTTCGAGGTTGAGTTCGTAGGCGAGGGACTCCAACGCATAGTCGGCCTGGGCGATGGTGGTCGCCGAGAAGGTGTTGGTCTCGACGATGTCGGCGCCGGCGGCGAGATATTGGGCATGGATGCCACGGATGATCTCGGGCCGGGTGATCGAGAGAAGATCGTTGTTGCCCTTGAGGTCGTGGCCGTGGGCGGCGAAGCGGGTGCCGCGGTAATCGGCCTCGCCCAGCCCATGGCGCTGGATCATCGTGCCCATCGCCCCGTCGAGCACCAGGATGCGCTTCGAGGCCGCTTCGGCGAGGGTCGCGGCGAGGCGGGCGGCGGTGGCGGCGGTGTGGCTGAACGGCGTGGTCATGATCTCGCGCTTTCGCTTCGATGGATGTCTCGGGGCGATCGCGACGGCGTACTCGCGTCGCACCTCCGCGTACCCCCCTCTCTGTCTCTCCCCCACAAGGGGGGAGAGGAGGATGTGGGATCGGCCTTCGGACCTCGACGATCGGTCGAGGGGCGGTCGGTCCCGTTCTTCATCGCCTCCAACTACGGCGAGGCCGCGCCCCCTCTCCCTGTCCCTCCCCCTCCAGGGGGGAGGGGACCCCAGAGGTGAGGATCTTCGGGAGACCGCGTCCGTGATCTGGGCGACGGCGCGAAGACGAGGCAGGGCGGAGATCCCAGCGTTCCCTCCCCCCTGGAGGGGGAGGGACAGGGAGAGGGGGCTGGGCCTCGCCTCGATCTCCGTGATCGCCGCGAGCCGCTCCCCTCATGCCGCCGCGCGGGCACCACTCACGCCGAGGCCGGCGCAGATTCCGGTGACGAGGTCGGCGCGGTTCATGGTGTAGAAGTGGAAGTCCTCCACGCCGCGCGCCCGCAGATCCGCCACCTGCTCGAGCCCGAAGTCGATCGCCGCGCGGGCGCGGTCTTCCGCCGCCTCGCCGACCGCGGCGAAACGGGCGCGCACCGCGTCGGGCACCGAGGCGCCGGTCCGCTCGGCGAAGCCGGCGACGGCGGCGATGTTGTGGATCGGGATGATGCCGGGGACGACGGGGATCGTGATCCCGGCGGCGCGGACGCGCTCGAGGAAGGCCTCGAACAAGTCGTTGTCGAAGAAGAACTGAGTGATCGCCCGGCTCGCCCCGGCGTCGACCTTGCGCTTCAGATTGTCGATCTCGGCGTCCCAGGTGGCGCTCTCGGGGTGGCGCTCGGGATAGGCGCCGACAGAGATCTCGAAGCCGCCGATGCGGGCGATGCCGGCGACCAGATCCGAGGCATAGGCGTAGCCGCCGGGATGCGGGCAATAGGCCGAGCCGACGCCGTCCTGCGGATCGCCGCGCAGCGCCACGATGTGGCGGACGCCGACGTCGGCATAGGAGCGGATGACCGCATCGACCTCGTCGCGCGTCGCCGCGACGCAGGTCAGATGCGCCGCCGGCTTCAGCGTCGTCTCGCGGACGATGCGGGCGACGGTGCCGTGGGTGCGCTCGCGGGTCGAGCCGCCGGCGCCGTAGGTGACCGAGACGAAGGAGGGCGCGAGCGGCGCCAGCGCCTCGATGGCGGACCACAACGCCGCTTCCATCTTCTCCGTCTTGGGGGGGAAGAACTCGAGCGAGATCGTCGGACGGGCGAGGGATTGGGTCATGCGGAGGTTCCCGTGGTCGGGCCGCCGGCGACGAGCAGGCGCGGGTCGCGGGCGAGCCAGAGGGTGACGGTGAGCTTCTCGGCGCCGCCGGCGCCGGAGGTGGGGGCGGCGAGATCGCGGATCGAGGTGATCTCGAGGCCGGCGCCCTCGACCGCGCGGGCGATCTCCTGGTGGGTGAAGCCGAGGCGGCGATGGGCGTGGGCGTCGCGCAGGAACTCGAGCCCGTGGGGGGCGAAGTCGACGATCAGCATGCGGCCGCCGGGGCG